>Ga0213875_10001435_pt1 | contig 15454 bp, 10 predicted proteins | sample BarmaccomBMRX_R8_FD_160105 | JGI IMG/M metagenome (GOLD analysis project Ga0213875, IMG submission 160105) | Root-associated microbial communities from Barbacenia macrantha in rupestrian grasslands, the National Park of Serra do Cipo, Brazil - RX_R8 | ecosystem: Host-associated > Plants > Roots... | reverse complement strand
TCGGGGCCGAGGCTGCGGGCCAAGTCCAGGATCCGTTGGGCGGCCTTCTCGCCCGCCGCGTCCGGAACCGGGTGCGCCGCCTGGACGATCTCTATACAGTCGCAAGCGACGGCATGACCATATCGAGTGACGACCAACCCTTCGAGCGGTCCGTGCCAGAACCTCTCGAAGGCGCGGGCCATGGCGGCGGATGCCTTTCCGGCCCCGACCACCACAGTGCGGCCGGGCACCGGCGCGGGCAGGTGTCCCGCGATCGCCCGCTCGGGGCTGGCCGCTGCGAGTGCCGCATCGAACAATTCGCGCAAGAACGCGCCCGGTACAACGGCCGCGGCGATAAGTCCGGCAGTCTCTTCGGCCCTGTCCTCGGCAATCCCGTCGCGGTCGGTCACATGTCGCTTCCGCCTTGCCAATCGCCGTCGCATTTCATATCGAGCGCGGCGGAAAGGCCAGAGCCGGAAATGACGCAATCGCCGCGGGCGGCGCTGCCCGGTTCGAGGCCTGGGGTCGGCACGGGCAACAGCGCGTTCTCAGGAGACATCAGGTGACGCTTTTCGGCCGGCGCGGCGCGCTGTCGGCGCTGATCGCGATTGTACTGGGCATGGCCGCGGTCGCACCGGCCCGGGCGCAATCGCCGGCACAGCAGGGTCCCGCACCGCCCCAGGCGCCATCGCCCGCGCCATCGCCCGCCCAACCCGCCGGGCCACCGCCACAAACGGCGCCGCAGGGTCAGCCGGCCCAGGCGCAGGGCGAGCCGCCCGCCCAGGCGCCACAGCCGGCCCAGGCCCAGGCCCAGGATCTCCCGTTCGCCGATCTGTTCGCGCAGCTTGCCGGACGGCTGGTCGGGGTCGTCGTCAACGTCTCGACGACTCAGACCATTCCGCAAACGCCGAAGACCGCGCAAGACGTGCCGCAGGCGGCTCCGGGCTCGCCGCTGGACGAGTTCTTTCGCGACTTCTTCGGCGAGAAGGGCGCACCGGGCGGGCCGAATGCTCCGGTGCCGCGCACCGCCTCGCTCGGCTCGGGATTTATCGTCGACCCCTCCGGCTTGATTGTGACCAACAACCACGTCATCGCCAGCGCCGAGCAGATCACCGTCACTCTGTCGGACGACACGACGTTGCAGGCGCAGGTCGTCGGCCGCGACGCCGTGACCGACCTCGCCTTGCTCAAGGTGGAGACGAAGACGCCGCTTCCGGCCGCTTCGTGGGGCGACTCGGGCAAGGCACGGGTCGGCGATTGGGTACTCGCCATCGGCAACCCGTTCGGGCTCGGCGGCACGGTCACCGCAGGCATCATCTCGGCGACCGCCCGCGATATTCATTCCGGCCCTTATGACGATTTCCTGCAAACCGACGCGTCGATCAACCGGGGCAATTCCGGCGGGCCGATGTTCAACCTGAACGGCGAAGTGATCGGCATCAACACGGCGATCTTCTCGGTCTCCGGCGGCTCGATCGGCATCGGTTTCGCGATCCCGGCGGCGCTGGCCCAGCCGATCATCGACCAGCTGAGGGCGACCGGAAAGGTCGAGCGCGGCTGGATCGGCGCGCGGATCCAGCCGGTCACCGACGACATCGCGGAGAGCGTCGGCCTCGACAAAGGGCGCGGCGCAATGATCGCCGTCGTCGATCCGAACAGCCCTGCGGCGCAGGCCCATCTGCAGCCGGGCGATGTCATCCTCAGCTATGACGGCAAGCCGATCGACCGCAGCCGGCAGTTACCGCGGCTCGTCGCCGACACGCCGCCCGACCGGGTGGCGCATCTGTCGATCTGGCGTGACGGCAAGGAATTTCAGGTCGATCTCAAAGTCGCAGCGCTCGATCCGAGCCGTCCACCGCCGCCCGCGGCCGAGCCCGAAAAGCCCAAACCGCCGCCCTCCATCGATGCGCTCGGTCTCAAGCTCGCCAAATTGAGCCCCGAATTGCGCAAGCAGTTCTCGGTTCCGGACGGAGCCAAAGGCGTCGTCGTCGTAGAGGTGCCGCAGAACAGCCCCGGCTCTGCCCAGGGCTTGCGCCCCGGCGATCTCGTGGTGGCGGTCGGCCACACCCCGGTCGGGGCGCCGGAAGAAGTGCAGCAGCTTGCCGCCGCGGCCAGAAAGGCCGGACGCCATAACGTGCTCGTCCGCGTCGAGCGTGAGGGCAACCCGCGGTTCCTCGCATTGCCGGTCGAGACCGGCTGACGCGACGGCGGGCGGGCTGATCGGCGGTATCGCGGCCTGGTATGCCGAGCGAGTCCGGGTGGTCGGTGTCGAGCCGGAACTGGCGCCCACCCTGTCCCGCGCCCTGCAGGCCGGCCGCCCGGTGGATGCCGAGGCGGGCGGTATCGCCGCCGACTCGCTGGCACCGCGCCAGGTCGGCGAAGCGGTCTATCCCATAGCCCGGCGCCACGTCGCCAAGCTCGTGCTGGTCACCGACGATGCGATCCAGCAGGCGCAGGCGCTGCTGTGGAACAGGCTGCGGATTGTCGCCGAGCCGGGCGCGGTGGCGCCGTTCACCGCGCTGATCTCGCAGCGTTACCGTCCTGACAGCGGGGAACGCATCGGCGTCGTCATCAGCGGCGCCAATACGAGCGCGGTGGATTTCGCACGCCAGGCAGGCTGAGCGCCTTATTCGGCGGCGGCCAGAGCCGGCGGGGTCGGGGCCCGGAAGCGGGCCAGCAGCGCAGGCGCCTTCGCCTCCGCGCGCTGCCGGTTCGCTTCCTTGATGTGACCGAAACCACGGATCTCCAGCGGCAGCGCGGCAAGCTCGACAGCCGCGGAGTGGTTGGCCGGCGACAGCGCAGTTACGATTTCGTCCAGCCGGTCGCGATAATCGGCAATCATCCGGCGCTCCCGCCGCCGCTCTTCGGTACGGCCGAACAGGTCGAACGGCGTGCCGCGCAAGCGCCGCATTTTGGCGATCACGCGGAAGACCGGGATCATCCAGCGGCCGAACTCGCGCTTCCGTAAATGCCCGGTCCGCGGATCCCGGTCGCCGAGCAACGGCGGTGCGAGATGAAGATGCAGCTCGTAAGGCCCTTCGAAGCGGTCGGCCACCCGTTTCAGGAAATCGGTCTCGGCATAGAGCCGAGCAACCTCGTACTCGTCCTTGTAGGCCATCAGTTTGAAGAGGGCACGGCCGACGGCGTCGGTCAGACTGGTCTGTCCCGGAACGCGGGTCGCCTCGGCTTCGCGTATGCGGCGCACCATCGCCGTGTAATCAGCCGCGTAGGCGCCGTCCTGGTATTCGGCGAGGAACGTCGCGCGCCGCGCGATCGCCTCGTCGAGCGTCGCGGATAGCTTATGGCTCTCCAAGATGGCGCCGGCGGGGGCGGCGCGGTCCTCGACCAAGGCGGGGTCGTGCGCGCACCGGCGACCCCATCGAAACGCGTCGCGGTTGAACGACACGGCGACGCCGTTCAGGGCGATTGCCTGCTCGATCGCTTCCGCAGACACCGGCACGAGGCCGCGCTGATAGGCGTAGCCGAGCATGAACAGGTTCGTGGCGATCGCGTCGCCGAGCAGCGCCGTTGCGATGCGGGTGGCGTCGACGAACTCGCTCATCCCGGGGCCGGCCGCCGCGGCGATGCTCTGCCGCAACTGGCGGGACGGGAATGGCAGGTCGGGGTTCCGCGTGAAATCGCCGGTGATCGTCTCGTGCATGTTGACGATCGCGTGGCTGTGACCGGAACGCAGTCTTGAGACCGCATCGGCGCTCGCCGAAACGACGAGATCGCAGCCGAGCAGCAGGTCGGCGCCGCCCGAGGCGAGCCGCACGGCTTGGATGTCCTCGGGCCGGTCGGCAACCCGGATGTGGCTCAGCACCGCGCCGCCCTTCTGGGCGAGGCCGGTCATATCGAGGACGGTGCAGCCCTTCCCTTCGAGATGCGCCGCCATGCCGATCAGCGCACCGATGGTCACGACACCCGTCCCGCCCACCCCGGTGACGAGAATCCCGTAAGAGCGGTCGAGTGCGGGCCGCAACGGCTCTTCCAGCGGCGAGAGCCCGTCTTGCCTCAGGTTCCCCGGCTTCTGTTTGCGGAGCGTCCCGCCATGCACGGTCACAAAGCTCGGGCAAAAGCCTTTGACGCAGGAATAGTCCTTGTTGCAGCTCGACTGATCGATCGCGCGCTTGCGCCCGAACTCGGTCTCGACCGGCACGACCGAGAGGCAGTTCGACGCGGTCGAGCAATCGCCGCATCCTTCGCAGACAAGGTCGTTGATGACCACCCGTTTGGGCGGGTCCGGGAAACGGCCGCGCTTGCGCCGTCGCCGCTTCTCGGCCGCGCAGGTCTGGTCGTAGACGATCGCCGTTACCCCTGGGGTGTCGCGCAGCTCGCGCTGGACGGTATCGAGGTCGTCGCGATGACGCAGCGTCGCGCCCGGCCCGAAATCGGTCCCGAGCGGGTACTTCTCCGGATCGTCGGTTACGACCACGACCTGTTTGACGCCCTCGGCGGCGAGCTGCCTGGCCAGGGTCGCCGCGGTCAGGCCGCTGTCCGACGGCTGGCCCCCGGTCATCGCGACGGCGTCGTTAAACAACACCTTGTAGGTCATGTTGACCTTGGCGGCGACCGCAGCGCGGATCGCGAGCACGCCCGAATGCGTATAAGTACCATCGCCCAGATTGGCGAAGACGTGCCGCGTCTCGGTGAACGGAGCCTGGCCGATCCAAGGCGCGCCCTCGCCGCCCATTTGGGTGAAGGTGGCGGTCGACCGATCCATGAATTGCGACAGGTAGTGACAGCCGATGCCGGCCAGCGCGCGGCTGCCCTCGGGTATCTTGGTCGAGCTGTTGTGCGGGCAGCCGGAACAGAAATAAGGCGTGCGCGCGAACGGCACGACCGTTCCGCCGGCCGGGCGCTCGCGTGCTTCCAGCGCGGCAAGCCGCGCCGCCACTCCGGGCGAGCCTCCGAACCGGGCGAGCCGCTGCGCAATCGCCCGCGCGATCTGGATCGGGGTCAGCTCGCCGTTTGACGGCAGGATCCACGCTCCGCTCTGATCATGCTTGCCGGCGATGCGCGGACGGGCGTCAGTCGGGGCGGCGTAAAGCTGCTCCTTGATCTGGCTCTCGATCAGGGCGCGCTTTTCCTCGACGACAAGGATCTCCTCCAGCCCTCTCGCAAATCGCTGGACGCCTTCGGGCTCCAGCGGCCACGGCATGGCGACCTTGTAGACGCGGATGCCCGCCGCGGCGGCGCCGCTCTCGTCGAGCCCGAGATCGTCCAACGCCTGCCGCAGGTCGAGATAGGATTTGCCGGTTGTTACGATGCCGAGCCGGGCATGCGGGCTGTCGATCACAATGCGGTCGAGCCGGTTGGCGCGGGCGAAGGCGCGGACCGCCGCGAGCTTGAAGTTGTGCAGCCGGTATTCCTGGTCGAGCGGCGGATCCGGCCAGCGGATGTTGAGGCCGCCGGGCGGCATCTCGAAATCCTCCGGCAAGACGATACGGACCCGCTCGGGGTCGACGGTCACGGTCGCCGAACTGTCCATCGTCTCGGCGACTGTTTTGAACGCCACCCAGCAGCCGGAAAAGCGCGACATCGCCCAGCCGTAAAGACCGAGATCGAGCATTTCCTGTACCCCGGACGGATTCAGCACCGGGATCGCGGCGTCGATGAAGGCAAATTCCGACTGATGCGCCAGGGTCGAGGATTTGCAGGTGTGGTCGTCGCCGGCCAGCAGCAGCACGCCGCCATGCTTGGACGATCCGGCCGCGTTGCCGTGTTTCAGCGCGTCGCCGCTGCGGTCGACACCGGGTCCCTTGCCGTACCACATCGCAAAGACGCCCTGGCGCTTTGCGCCGGGAAACAATTCGATCTGCTGGCTGCCCCATACCGCGGTGGCGGCGAGCTCTTCGTTAATCGCTGGCTGAAAGTGGATGTTGTTGCAATCAAGGAACCGGCGCGCGCTCCACAGCGCCTGGTCGAGACCGCCCAGCGGCGATCCGCGATATCCCGAAATGAAACACCCGGTGTCGAGTCCCGCTGCCGCATCGCGTTGGCGCTGCATCATCGGCAAGCGAACCAGCGCCTGTGTTCCCGTCAGATAGACCCGCCCTCTCTCGACTGCGTATTTGTCGTCGAGCGTCACCGCCGCTAGCGCCATGCGCCCTCCTGAACCGTCCTGCCGGGTTGGTCAAAACGTAATCGTTCGCGGCTCCATGCTCAATGTGTGCCGAACGATGCCTAAAAGCTGGGCAATGTTACGATTTAGCGAGGGTTTGGACGAGATCCGCGTTGCGGAGCCGGCCTGGTGCGGGTAAATGCTCGCGAAAGCACTTTTGTTGAGTTTCGCATGCTCGCCACCGTCCTGCGGCGCGAGCCCCCGAATGAGGGGCTGCTCGCTTCATTACGCCAGCTGCTCGGCGACCGGCTGTCGACTTCGGCGGCAATCTGCGCCCAGCATGGCAAGGACGAGTCGTATCACGCACCGCACCCTCCCGATGGGGTGGCCTTCGCTCGATCGACCGAGGAGGTGTCCGCGATCGTCGAGCTGTGTGCTCGCAGCAAGACGCCAGTTGTCCCGTTCGGCACCGGCACCTCGCTTGAGGGCCACGTTGCTGCGCTGAAAGGCGGCATCTGCATTGATGTGTCGCAGATGAACCAAATTCTGCGGCTCAATGCCGAGGATTTGGACGTGACCGTCCAGGCAGGGGTCACCCGCAAGCAGCTCAACGAATATCTGCGCGACACTGGTCTGTTCTTCCCGATCGACCCTGGGGCCGACGCGTCGATCGGCGGCATGACCGCAACCCGGGCTTCCGGCACCAATGCGGTGCGGTACGGAACGATGCGGGAAAACGTGCTCTCGCTGACCGTGGTCATGGCGGATGGGCGGGTTATTCGCACCGCTCGCCGCGCGCGCAAATCGGCCGCTGGCTACGATCTCACCCGGCTGTTTGTCGGATCGGAAGGGACTCTTGGCGTCATCACCGAGGTGACACTGCGGCTGCACGGTATTCCGGAGGCCATTTCAGCGGCCGTCTGCGCCTTTTCGACAATCGAGCAGGCGGTCGAGACGGTGATTCTGATCATCCAGAGCGGCATCCCGGTCGCCCGGGTCGAATTGCTGGATGAGCCGCAAATGGATGCGATTAACAGATACTCGAAGCTGAACCATAAGGTCGCGCCGACGTTGTTTTTCGAGTTCCATGGAACGGAGAGAGGGGTCGGCGAACAGGTCGATACGGTTCGCGGCATCGCGTCGGAAAATGGCGGGGCCGACTTCCGCTGGGCGACGACACCGGAGGACCGCTCAAGACTCTGGCAGGCGCGACACGACGCCTATTATGCCGCACTGGCGTTGCGCCCCGGATCGCAGGGTTGGGCGACCGATGTGTGCGTCCCGATTTCGCGGCTGGCCGAATGCATTGTCGAAACAAAGCGCGACCTTGCCGCTTCGACGATCCCGTCGGCACTTGTCGGACATGTCGGAGACGGCAATTTTCATCTAGTATTCATGATCGATCCGACTCGACCAGAAGAAATTACTGAAGCAGGTCGCCTCAACGACCGAATGGTCGCCCGAGCATTGTCAATGGAAGGAACATGTACTGGGGAACATGGCGTCGGTTACGGTAAAATGGACTTCCTTCTTGCGGAGCACGGTGACGCCGTTAGTGTGATGCGTACCATCAAAAAGGCCTTAGACCCAGACAACATTATGAATCCGGGAAAAGTTGTTCGGATCTGATGGATCGCCTTTTTGCACTGCACACCGAATTCGGTAAAACGCAGCATCAACGTTAACTTAGCACTTCACTGTTCAATCTCGGTTCGGTATTATAGGTGTCACATAAGAGAGGCGCGGTCGTGGGGATGACGCAAAGCCTCTGAGGAACGCCCTGGCCGGGGCCCTTTGCTTCGGTCGTCTTATGACTGAACCATCATCGTCTGGGCTTTTCCAAGCACAGGCCTGTCGTGCCGACAGTCCGTGCTCAAGTCCCAATAACATTGGTCGCACTTCGCAGGTCTAGAATGGAAAAATCGAGCAAAAGAGGGAAAATTCCCCAACAGGACTGGCCGTTGATCATGGCCCGCTATGATTCCGGCGAAACATTGGCGAGCATTGCCCGGACTTATGATTGTTCGCCGCCTGCGATCAGTTACATCGTAAGCCGCAGCCGAGCCCGCAATGCGGCAACACCGTCGCTCCACTCGGCCCCGCAAGCAAGCGAACCACAGCTGGTAAAAGCGGGTGGAACCGAGCCGGTCTCCGCAGGCGTGCCGCATCCTCAGGTGCCCGGCAGAGAGCCCTTGAAACCCGAAGCTGGCGCGGCTGACCCCTGGGCCGATTCGCGCCCGTCGAACGCCGCGCAAAACGGCACCGCGCCGCACCGGGGCTCGCGCCCGCCGGAACCCCAGGGCGAACGCAGAGCCGGAAACGGCAACGGCTTTCGGGACGAGCACGGGCGAGGCGGCTTGTCCGGTGCGCGCAACGGCGCCGGGCTTCATGGCGGCCCGCCGCTTCACACGGGAGTCACGAACGGCGCGGCCCCGAACGGCAGCGCCGCCACGCCGGCCACCGATTTGAGGCCCAAGCTGCATCTGGCACTTGGCGGCTCCTCCGGCGAATCGACCGCCTCGAGCCGCTTTCACCAAGGGAGCGGTGCTGCTATCGCGCCGGTTCAGCACCGGGGCGGAGCGGAACGCGGACCGTTCCGCAACGGCGGGCAGGGCGACGAGGCAAGGGGCCATATGCCTGTCGCGCCGGATCATAAAATGCAAGCCGGCGGCGAACCCCAGAACCAGAGAAGCGGGCCTTCTTTTATCGACGAAGCGTTGCGCGAGCGCGTGCAAGGCGATATCGGCGCGTTTCTCGCGGCGTTCGACGCGGCGCTGGAGTCGGATACGCAGGAAAGCCGGGCCGGGCTGCGAGAAGCGACCGACCGGCTATTGCGCGCCGGGGCGCGCACCCGGATCGAGCTCGAGCGGCTGGAGGCGCGAGTGCCGCTGCCGCAACCGGCGATGCCCAAAGACGGCTCTGCCTGGCGTCGCTGAGGAGGCGCACACAACAAAGGGGCACCGCACGACGTCCCATTTTCTGTCGGACGCGGCGGGCGAGATCAGCTGCAGAAACCCGCGGGTCAAAGCCCGCGGGTTGCTGCAGGAAGCAGCGCAGCTTCGGCCGAATTCGGGCTAGCCCTGATTGCCGGCCAGATTGACGCCGAGATATTGCGTGACGCCGTGACGGCTCAACAGCAGCAGCGCGTCCTTTCTCGGCGAACTCGCGATTTTCTGCAGGTCCTGCGCTGCTTGTTGCGGTGACTGCACCGAGTGCTGGTTGATCGACAAGATCACATCGCCGCGGGACAGGCCCAGATTTTCGGCCACGCTTCCTTGGTCGGCGCCGGTGACGACGACGCCGTGCAAATCGCTTCCGAGGTGCAGTTCGCGTCGAATCTCAGGGGTGAGCGCGCCAAGGTGAAGGCCCAGCGCTTCGCTCCGACTCGGCTGCCCCTCGTCTTGGGTGCCGCTCGCCGAGGCCATTTGCGGGTTTTCCGGCGCTTGTGCAAGCGTCGTATCAAGCTCGATCCGCTGGCCGTTGCGCCACACCGAGAGCGAGGCGCCGGAACCCGGCGCGAGCGCCGCGACGAGACGAGGGAGATCACGCAGGTGCTCGATCTCGGTGCCGTTAAAGGCAGTGATCAGATCGCCCTGCTTGAGCCCGGCCTTTTCCGCCGGGCTGTTCGGCGTCACCATCGCGACGAGCGCACCGGACTCGTTCGGCAGCCCGAGGCTCGCGGCGATCTCGGGGGTCACCGGCTGGATCTGCACGCCGAGCCAACCGCGGCTGACTTTACCATGCGCCTCGATCTGCGCGACGACCGTCTTTGCGACGTTGGAAGGAACCGCGAACCCGATCCCGACGCTGCCGCCATTCGGCGAGTAGATCGCCGTGTTGATGCCGATCACCTCGCCATTCAAGTTGAACGTAGGCCCCCCGGAATTGCCGCGATTGATCGGCGCGTCGATTTGCAGGAAATCGTCGAACTGGCCGGAGTGAATGTCGCGGCCGCGCGCGGAGATGATGCCGGTCGTCACCGAGCCGCCGAGGCCGAACGGATTTCCGACCGCGACGACCCAGTCGCCGATCTGCGCGGCGCCGCTGTCGCCAAAGGTCACGTAGGGCAGCGGCTTATCGGCCTTGATCTTCAGGACCGCGAGGTCGGTACGCTGATCCCGCCCGACGATCGTCGCGGTGTATCTGCTGTCGTCCTGCAGGATGACCTCGACCTTTCCGGCCTCCCCGATCACGTGGTTGTTGGTCACGACGTAGCCCGAAGGATCGACGATGAAGCCTGAGCCGAGCGCGATGCGATGCCCGCCGCCTTCATCGGGCGCCCCCGGAAGACCGTTATGCGGGCTCTCCATTCCGCCTTCGTGCTGCTCGAAGAAGCGGCGCAGGAACTCGTCGAACGGCGCGCCGCGAAATTCCTGAGGCGAGTCTTCGGCCACCTCGTCCGAGCGGGCCTTCTGCGTCACCGAAATATTCACGACGGCTGGCAGCACGCGCTTCACCAACGGCGCAAAGCTTTGCTGCTGCATCAACGCGGTCGGCGAGGTCATCGTTTGCGGTGCGAGCGGCACGGCGCCGTTGGGGGTGGGCGGGCTTTCTGCCCAGACATAGGGCGATAGCGCCAAACTCGCGCCGACACCGAACCCGAGCGCGGCGGCGCGACCCTTCTTCCACCATTGCGGGCGTGTGCGTCCCGCCTGGGTCTGCATCATCTTCGATCTCCTGCAAGCGGGGCAGTCCCCGGATCATCGCGCTCTCGTTCCGGTATCCGCCGGAGCCATCGGCGCGCTTGGAGCCGAAGATGGACAGGTGAGGTGACGGGCGGCTGTCGCCGGGATTAATTCGGTGTAACAAACCTCGGCTTGCCGAGCTGTTGCGCGGCCCAGGGTCGCCCGGGTGTCAGCGCCGTCGCTGGCCCGTCGCTTTCCCGGCGCCGCGACACCCTTCGAGAAAGAGCGCAATCGTGTTGCCGATCCACTCGGCGAGTTCGCCGCGGCGCATCGGTGTGCCAAGCCCTAGGGCGCGCCGTTGCGGTCCGGTCACGACCATCAAAATGAACTGCTCGGCCGCGAAGCGGGCGTCGATTGGGCCGAGTTCGCCGGCCGCGATGCGCCGCTCGAGGTCATGCGCGATCCGCTCGATGCCGGTTGCGGCGCCCAGCTCGTGCATGATTCGCGCAAGATTCGGGAACCGTCGCGCTTCCGCGATGATGATGCGGTGCAGCGCGAGCGCTTCGGGCATCAGCGCAATTCGCAGGATATACTCGGCTGACCGCTGCAACGCTTCGGCCAGGGTCGGGGAATCGAGCAGCGCGCCGTCGAAAGGAGGCAGCCACCGCTCGATCAGGCGACGGACCACTGCTTCGAACAGCATCTCCTTGCCGCGGAAGCGATGATAGAAAGTCCGCTTGGAAATCCCCGCCCGCCGCGCGACCGCTTCGATGCTTGTCGCACCGAAGCCGTGGCCGAGAAAGAGCACGGTCGCGACGTCGAGAATACGATCGCCTAGTTGAGCCGATTCGAGCCGCGACGGCCGTCCGCCGCGCCCTTTAGCTTCGGTGCGGGGCGTTTCGGAGGGGTGCGATGGCGCATCGCAACGAATGGGCGGGACCCGGTCGGTTTCGCGCATCGCGCGAAGTTAGCCGATGACCTGGCAAACGCAACCGGCCGATACGACCGAGGAACAAGCGGCTTCTTTGGGTCGGTCGCTAGGGTGGCGATCCGGAACTTCTTGGCTCGCGATTTGGGTCATTCCAGGGCCGCGCAGCGGCAGCCCGGAACCTATGAACACCGTCCTCGCAAGGCTCTGCTCGTTCCGTGCTCATTGAGTTCCGGGCTTAAGAGCTGCGCTCGCGGCCCGGAATGAGACGGAAATGGTAATGCCGCGAACTTCGCGACCGAGACACTAGGGAGCGGGTTGCCGGCCGCGGGCCTGTTCGAGATAGCCGAGAATCCGCTCGGGGTCGGTCTCGCCATAAGGGTCCTCATCGCTCCCGGCATCGTTGATGCCCGGTTCCTCGAACCATTTCTCGACCAGCCCGTCATTGACGACCATCGCGTAGCGCCAGCTCCGATAGCCGAAGCCGAGATGCTCCTTGTTGATCAGCATGCCCATCCGCCGCGTGAACTGGCCGTTACCGTCCGGGATGAGCTTCAGGTTCTTGATGCCGAGGGTCTTTGCCCACTGGAACATGACGAAGGCGTCATTGACGCTGATGCAATAGACCTCGTCGATGCCTTGTTCGCGCAACTGATCGTAGACGAGATCGTAGGCCGGACATTGCCGGTTCGAGCAGGTTGGCGTGAACGCGCCTGGCAGCGAAAAAACGACGACGCGCTTGCCGCGGAACAGATCGAGGCTGTTGACGTCCACCCAGCGAAACGGGTTTGGCCCGCCCAAGCTTTCGTCGCGGATTCGCGTTTTGAAGATTACCTCGGGGACGTGGCGTCCTTCCATTTCCACACCTTCGCTCCTGATTAGAACGATTCTAAACATAGAGCGCGCCGGCCCGGTTTCAACGCAAAAAGCGCATGTCGGCCTGAGAAAGCACTCCCTCTGCTTCGAACGCTGCGGCCCCCTATGGGATACGAGTCGCTGCAAAGAGCGTCGATACCAAGCGGATTAGGCCAGAGGCCTGGTCTGAAGCACGATGCCGAAGCGGCACGGGGGCTCTCTCGCGGCAGACCTCATGCGCGGTGAGCAGGGTGCACCAGACCGAAGATGTCTCGGAAGGCCGCGAGGCGGCGACGGCACTTCGGGGGCGATGCCGCCTCAGAGACGGGAGTCAGGCCGTTCTGGCGTACGCCACTTGAGCCGTGGGAGGTTCCGCATCGGCGGCGGCAGAGACGTCCGTAACCAGCATGTACCCGCGGCGGAATTCGGTCTTGATCAATTTGTTGCTGTCCGGGCCGCCGAGCGCGGTGAGCTTGCGGCGAAGCCGGTTGACGACGACATCGATCGCGCGATCGCTAACCGGCCGGTCGCGCCCATAGAGCACGGCGCCGATTTCGGTCCGCGTGCAAAGCACCCACGCGTTCGACGCCAGGTGCAGCATCAGCCGGTTTTCCAGCGTCGTCAGGTTGGTGCTCTGTCCATCGCCGCCGGCCAACTCGTTCTGGTGCGGGCGAAAGGTCAGCCCGGCGAAGAACAGGGAGTCGGCAGCCTTCGCGGTCGTCCGAGGCCCGGCCTGCCGGGTAATCTGGATGATCCGCTGGATCGTTTGATTGAGGCGAATGATGTCGAGCGGGGCCGCGATGAAATCCGCCGCCCCGGCTATCCGGTACTCGTCCGGTGCGGGATGGTCGGCGTCGCAGACCACGAGGATCGGGACGGCGCTGCGCTGGCGAATCTTCAGAATCGTTGCGACGCCGTTTCCCCCCGAATTGCTGAGGTCAAGGACCACAACATCGGGCTTCCCGTCCCGCAACAGATTGAAAAATCGGGTTTCTGCCCCCGATGAGCCGTTCCTCGCGGGTTCCTCGGATTCCACCGAGCCCGGGATCGAAAGGTCTTCACGAGCAAAAAGGATGGTCGCAGCACCACCCATCAATTCTTCTCCGCGAAACTTTTGATGAAAGGGCCGAGAGTTGTTTCAATTTGTAACGCCGGGCCAAAAAATTGGCAAGCTGAAACTCGCCGGTCGCTCTCTGTTGTCGGTCGGGCCGGTGTTCGTTAATTGGATCGTCTGGGCACGTCGCGAGCTTTATGGCATACCCGCCGGCGGCAATTTGCCGTGCCCTTCGCGGGCGCCGAGTGGTCGGATGCCGGACGATACGGATAATATTCAGATTGTGTTCGGAACTCGTTGCAAATATATGTGAGCTGTAACCATACAATCTGCGACCGTGAAAAGCAGACGCAGCAGCACACTATCGACGCGGCGTCCGAGCACGACGGAGACCGAACCGGCCCCGAGCGATGTTCCGCAAATCGCCGCCCCGCAAGGCGACGGCGTGCAGGCGGACGCCGCACCGGATCCCGCCGCGGTCGCCGCCCCGGACGTCGGCGCGACACCAATGCCTGGTCAGGTCGCCGCTGCCGCGGAGCCTCCAATCGCGGCGTCCGCTAAGCTCGTCGAGCTAGAGGAAGGCCTGTTCGCGGTCAGCATCCGCGAGAGCGGCGGAGCGCCCGGCGAGGTGTCGGGCATTGTCTTGCCCGCGTTTCATGTGACGGCCCCGCCTTCGGAACGGTTCGACCCGGTCGACATCCTGATGGCTTCGGGCGAATGGGATTCCTGGCTTGGCCGGCAAGGTGGGGTCGCGGTCGTCAGGAGCCCGCCAGGCGGCGGGCAAATTCTCGTGACCAGCTTCGGGGTTGGCGGGGATGCCGCGCCCGATGCGCAGGTCGAGATCCGCCGCGTGGACGATCCGGCGACGCCGCGGGTCAACGGGCAATCGCGAGCGCCGCGGGCGGTTGCCCGGCCGGCGACGGCCGGGCTCGAGCCCAGCGCTGCAAGGCGCGAGTCGGCAAGTGCCCGCCCCGAGCCCGCGCCGGGGCGCTTCGAGCCGATACCGAGCGGTCCTGAAACGGCGCCGCTGCCGCGGCTGCAGGCGACCGCGGCTCGCGAGCTGCGCACCGAAGTGGCGCTCCATATGGAACGGCTCGGGGACCGGCGTTATCCGGGCCAGGGTTGGGTTGGCAATCGCGGCCAGCGGCTGCGGATCGAGGCGTTCAGCATACGGCCGCTCGACGTGCTCTCGCCTTCCGATATCGAATACAAGGCCTTTGGCCCCGACGGACGCGAGACCCCATGGGTCAGCGACGGCCGGCTGTGCGGAACGCGGGGGCGCGGTCTGCCGTTGACCGGTTTCGCGTTGCGTTTGGCGGCGCCGATGCGCGACCGGTTCGACGTCGTCTACCAGGGTTCGTTCTTCGACAGCGGGATTATCGGCCCGAGCCGAAATGGCGAGCCGTGTGTTCCGACGATCCCGGACGATCCGCTCGAGGCGATCAACCTGCGGCTCGTCGAACGTCCCGGAAGCTAGTTACGGCCGCAGCAGCCTCGATCGGATTCTGTTCAATGGTTGATGCTTCTAGTCGCGAGGAGCTTCCGGAAGCGCGGCTGCAGAACGATGGGGAACCGAAACAGCCCGACCCGGAGACGGCCCCCACGCAGAAGATCGTATTGAACGTCGGGTGCGGTTACGCACCGCGGCAGAACCTGCATGAGACCTTCCGCGGCGCGGAATGGCGGGAGATCAGGTTCGATATCGATCCGAGCGTTCGCCCCGACATTGTCGGATCGATGACCGACATGCGAGCGGTCGAACCGGACTCGGTGGATGCGGTCTGGTCTTCGCACACTCTCGAGCACCTGCAGCGCCACGAGGTCCCGCTGGCCTTGCGCGAATTCCTGCGCGTGCTGCGCCCCGGTGGGATGCTGATGGTAAACCTTCCCGATCTGCAGCGGATCGCCGCCCTCGTCGCGGCCGATCGGCTGGAGGACGAGGCGTATCG
>Ga0213875_10001434_pt1 | contig 15472 bp, 15 predicted proteins | sample BarmaccomBMRX_R8_FD_160105 | JGI IMG/M metagenome (GOLD analysis project Ga0213875, IMG submission 160105) | Root-associated microbial communities from Barbacenia macrantha in rupestrian grasslands, the National Park of Serra do Cipo, Brazil - RX_R8 | ecosystem: Host-associated > Plants > Roots... | reverse complement strand
CCTCGCTCGGGACGTCGAGCAGGTAGAAGCTGGCGATGTACTCCTTGGTCTCCTGGTACGGCCCGTCGGTCACGGCCGGCAGCCCGGCCTGGTCGCGCCGCACCAGCTTGGCCTCCGACTCGCCGCCCAGCCCGTAGGCGCCGATCAGCTCGCCGGTGGCCTCGTACTTCTTGTTGAACGCGTCCTGCTTGGCGATCGCCTCCGGCCAGGTCTCGGCCGGGAACGAGGCCCACTTCTCCTCGTTGCCGTAGATCAGCATCAGGTACTTCATCTCGGTCTCCCTCGGTACGGGTTCACTTGGCTGCTCTCACCCGTTGGTCGGAGCCGCGCCCCGGTTCTCGACACGCCCGCCCGCCGATTATCCGCCGGGGCCGGTGTCGAATGCGGGCGGCGGGCTCCGACCACCGGGCGAGACATCCGGCCGATCCAGCAGGGAGCCAGAAAATGATCACCACGTCCACGCCCGCCAGCACCTCCGACGGCCCCGCGGTTCGCGCCCAGCGGCCGGTGTACCAGGTCAGCATCGCGGCTGGGGCCGCCGCCCTGGCCGTCGTCGAGGTCTACGGGGCGATCGCCCGCGCCGCGGGTGTCCCGCTGCGGGCCGCCGCGTTCGGCGCCCATCACGCCACCCAGGTCAACGCCGGGTGGCTGGCGTTCGGGGTCGCCCTCGGCGCGTTCTGGGGAACGGTGCTCGCGGTCGTCGTCGCCCGCTACGCCGCCCGGCCCGCCCGGGCCTTCCTGGTCACCACGCTGCCGCTGCTGGCGCTGTCGCTGGCCGGACCGCTGACCGCCCAGGCCACGACCGCGACCAGGGTCGCGCTGGCCGGCGGTCACCTGATCGCGGCGGGAGTCATCATCCCGGTGGTGGCCCATCGCCTCGCCGTCAGTGGCCGCGGGCGGTGACCAACGACGCCGGCGGCCCGGATGGCCGGGCCGCCGGCGATTTAACCCGCCTGAAATCCGTGTTTCGGTATCATCCGTGGCACCCTTTTAAAAATTAATAAATCGCTGTCTGAGAGTAAAAAGTCGCAACGTTCTTAGCGTCCTACGCAAGATTGACGCATATCTGTTGCGGGCGGCCAGCTCCTATCCTGAGCCCATGACGATGGCCATGGGGGCGGACCCGGCTGCATCATCTACTGGTGATGAGCTGGTACTACGCCCAGTCTCGGAGCGCCTGGCGACGCCGCGCAGCTATTTGATGTGCCCGCCGTTCCACTTCGCGGTGGACTACGCGATCAACCCGTGGATGCGCCCGGACCAGCCGGTCGACACCCTGCTCGCGGTGCGCCAGTGGGAACAGCTGCGCCACGTCTACACCGGGCTCGGCCACACCGTGCACGTCATCGAGCCGGTGCCGGGGCTGCCGGACATGGTGTTCGCCGCCAACGGCGCCACCGTGGTCAACGGCACCGTCCTCGGCGCCCGGTTCCGGTACCCGCAGCGGGCGGCCGAAGCCGGCGCCTACCTGGACTGGCTGAGCGGCCACGGCTACACCGACGTGCGCCCGGCCGGGGTGGTCAACGAGGGCGAGGGCGACATCCTCTGCACCGGGACCGAGCTGCTGGCCGGCTACGGCTTCCGGTCCGACCCGGGGGCCGCGGCCGAGCTGGAAGCGGCCTTCGGCCTGCCCGTCCACCCGGTCAAGCTGGTCGATCCGCGGTTCTACCATCTGGATACCGCCCTGTGCGTGCTCGCCGCCGGCACCGCCGCCTATTACCCGGCCGCCTTCGACGACGCGGGCCGGGCGACCCTGGCCAAGCTGTTCGGCGAGCTGATCGAGGCGACCGACGCGGACGCCGCGGTGCTCGGCCTGAACGCGGTCAGCGACGGCCGCCACGTGGTCCTGCCCGCGCAGGCCCGCGACCTGGCGGCCGCCCTGGCCGCCCGCGGGTTCGAGCCGATCGGCGTGGACCTGTCCGAACTGCGCAAGGCCGGGGGCGGCCCCAAGTGCTGCACGCTCGAACTACGAGCCTGAGCTGAACAACGGAAACGAAGGAGGCGACCATGACCATCGACACCATGACCCGCAGCGAACGGCTGCGCGCCCAAGCCGAGGCGCACAGTGCGCACAACTACAAGCCCCTGCCGGTGGTCATCGCCGAGGCCGAGGGCAGCTGGGTCACCGACGTCGAGGGCCGCCGCTACCTGGACATGCTGGCCGCCTACTCGGCGATCAACTTCGGTCACCGGCACCCCCGCCTGGTCGAGGCCGCCCGCCGCCAGCTGGACAAGGTCACGCTGGTCAGCCGGGCGTTCGACCACGAGCACTTCGGGCCGTTCTGCGCCGAGCTGGCCGACCTGGCCGGCATGGAGATGGTGCTGCCGATGAACACCGGCGCCGAGGCGGTGGAGACCGCGATCAAGGTCGCCCGCAAGTGGGGCTACGAGGTCAAGGGGGTGCCGGCCGACCAGGCGGTGATCGTGGCGTTCGGCGGCAACTTCCACGGCCGCACCACCACGATCATCAGCTTCTCGACCGACGAGGACGCGCGCGGCGGGTTCGGGCCCTACACCCCCGGGTTCCGGGTGGTGGACTACGGCGACCTGGACGCCCTGGCGGCGGTGGCCGACGAGCTGGGCGACCGGCTGGTGGCGGTGCTGGTCGAGCCGGTTCAGGGCGAGGCCGGGGTGATCGTGCCGCCGCCCGGGTTCCTGGCCGGGGTGCGGCGGCTCTGCTCCGAGCGCGGCGCGCTGATGATCGCCGACGAGATCCAGTCCGGGCTGGGCCGGACCGGGACCACCTTCGCCTGCGAGCACGAGAACGTCGTGCCCGACGCCTACCTGCTGGGCAAGGCGCTGGGCGGCGGCATCGTGCCGGTGTCGGCGATGGTGTCCAGCCGGGACATTCTCGGGGTGCTGCAGCCCGGCCAGCACGGTTCCACCTTCGGCGGCAACCCGCTGGCCTGCGCGGTCGGCCGCGAGGTGATCGCGATGCTGCAGACCGGCGAGTACCAGCAGCGGTCGGCCGAGCTGGGCGCCCGGCTGCACCAGGGGCTGGCGGCGCTGCCGCCCACCGTGGTCGAGCGGGTGCACGGCCGCGGCCTGTGGGCGGGCATCGAGTTCACCGGGCTGACCGGCCGCCAGGTGTGCGAGCGGCTGGCCGCCCGCGGCCTGCTGGCCAAGGACACCCACGGCAACGCCATCCGGCTGGCGCCGCCGCTGGTCATCACCGGGGAAGAGCTGGACTGGGCGCTCGGCCAGCTGCGGGACGCGCTGGCGGGCTAGGGCTGGGGCGCACGCGGGCTGGGACCAGCGTGGTAGCTGGGTTGGCCGGGCCGGGGTTCGGGTCGGCCCGGGGGCCAAGTTGCTTCCGCAGGACCGAGCCGTAGTGGCCGGTGTGCTTGTGGAGCACCATGGGGTCGGGGTGAGGCATGGGCTGGTGACTGGTGTGACTCAGGCGGCTTGTGTGGCTAATGCGTTGGGCACTATCGGATTCGGGCAGACCTTTTTACAAATGCTGCCCAAAAGTCTGCCTGAATCAAGATGTGCGCGACTCGTGCGGCGTGTGTGACACCGGGCGCCTCGTGCAGAGGGGTCCCGGTCTGGCGCATCCCGTCGCCGTCGCTCCGCCGCTGGAGGCGACGCCCGGGTCAGGCGGCCCTGGCGTTGGCCTCGGCCTCGGCCTCGCGCAGGCGGTGGCGCTGGATCTTGCCGGTGGCGGCCCGGGGCAGGTCCTGGACCACGTAGATCGCCTCCGGCCGCTTGAACCGGCTCAGCTCGGCGGTGCAGCGGCCGTTGAGCTGGCGCAGCAGGTCCTGCAGGTGGTCAGCGCTGTCCGGCTCCCCGGCGGGGATCACGTAGGCGATCGGGACCTGGCCGAGGACCGGGCTGGGGCGGCCGACGACGACCGCGTCCTGCACGGCCGGATCGCCCATCAGGACCTCTTCGATCTCCCGGGGGTAGAGCATCTCGCCGCCCCGGTTGATCACGTCGTCGCTGCGCCCGGCCAGAAACAAGAAGCCGTCCTCGTCCAGGTAACCGAGGTCACCGGAGTTCAGCCAGCCGTCGGCGTCGAACCGCTCGGGGGCGCGGCCGTTCACGTAATGGCGGATGACGCCGGGGCCGCGCAGCCACACGATGCCGGTCGTGCCCGCCGCCACCGGCTGGCCGCCGGTGTCGCGGACCTGCAGCTCGACCCCGACCGGGCGGCCGCAGGAGCCCGCGGGCCCGGAACCGTCCAGCGGCATCGCGGTGATCTGGCTGGCCGCCTCGGTCATGCCGTAGCTCTCGACCACCGGTACCCCGGCCCGGTCCTCGACCCGCTCGCGGATCGCGGCCGGCAGCGGGGCCGAGGCCGAGCGGATGAATCGCAGCCGCTTGGGACGGGCGGGTCGGGAAGGATGCTGTCGGACCGGGACCGGGTACTCGGCCAGGATCGTGAGGATCGCGGGCACCGCGTTGATCCAGGTGACGTCGTGGTCGGCCAGCCGCTCCCAGAACCCGGTGCGCCGGAACTTCCGGTCCACCACCAGCGTGGCCCCCGCCACCAGGCTGGCCAGCAGGGCCACCACCTGGGCGTTGATGTGGAACAGGGGCAGCGGGCAGTAGCCGCGGTCGTCCGGGCCGAGCTGGTTGTGGTGGGCGACCCCGGTGGCCACGTACATCAGCTGGCGGTCGGTCAGCTCGACCGCCTTGGGGGCGCCGGTCGACCCCGACGTCAGCAGTAGCACCGAACCGGCCGGCTGGTCGAGCAGGCCGAGCTTGTCCGGGGTGCCGAACCGGAACAGGGTGGTTATACCGCCGCGGCTGGGAGGAAGGGGCCGCGGCGGAGTCTCGAGGGCGGACAGGCCGAGCGCTTCCGCCCGGCCGGGGCGGTCGCTGATCAGTACGGCCGGCCCGACGGCGGCCACCGTGCGGGCCAGCTCGGCGTCGGGGGCGGCCGGGTTGACCGGGACCGCGCAGCGGCCGGCCGCGACCACCCCGAGGTACTCGGTGCAGAAGTCGATCGGATCGGCCACGTCGATCAGCACCCGGGCGCCGGCGGCCACACGGGCGGACGCCAGCTCGGCCGCGCGCCGCCGGATCAGCTCCTCCAGGTGGGCAAAGGTCAGTGCCCGGCCGGTGGCCGCCTCCGTGAGGAAGACGCGCTCTCCGTACTCCTGTGCTCGCCCGTCCACCAGCGGGGCGAAGCCGCCGGCAGGCCCGTGATCGTCGCTCATGACCATGAGTCTGTCCGCTCGGGCTGAGCGGTCCGGGTGACCCAGGTGAGGATTGCCTCCGGGTCAGCCGAGGTGACAGTGGGTGTTCAGGTAGTTCCCAGGCTTGGCGGCGCGGACGCGGTCGGTGAGCTGGGTGGCCCGGGCCGGGCGGGGGCCGCGCAGGCCGGCCGCCAGCCGGTGGGCGATCCACTCGTGGCCGGCCGGGGTCGGGTGCAGCTGGTCACCGATCCGCGGGAACTGCCAGTGGCTGGCGATCGGGTCGAACACGATCACGGCCGGGTCGGCCTGCCGGGCGGCGGCCACGATGGCCTGGTCGGTCGCGACCGTGGCCGGGCTCGGGTTCCCGCGCGGGAACACCGTCAGCACCGCCAGCCGGGACTTCGGGCATTCGTGGTGGACGGCGCTGATCAGGCTCTCCACCCGGCTGCGGATCAGCGGCAGCGGGCGGCCGATGTCGTCGTGGCCGCCCTGGATGATGATCGTGTTCGGGTCGATCCGGGTCAGGTCCAGGCGCGCGGCCAGCCGGGCGAACGGGCCGCGGTGGCCGGACCCGGGGCTGATGTAGCCGGCGCCGGGGTCGGCGCTGAGCGCCAGCCGCCAGTGCTCGATCCGGGCCAGGTCCTCGGGCCAGGCGCGACCGGGGCGGCCCGCCCCGACCCCGGCCGAGAACGACGCCCCGACCACGGCCAGCAGCGGCCGCTGGGGATGGGCGGGCGCCGCGGAGGCTGGCCGGCCCGGCTGGCCCGGCTGGCTCGGCCGGCTCGGCTGGCTCGGCTGGGGCGCGGAGCTGGGGGTGCTCAGCGTGACCGCGGCCGTGGCCGCGCCGCCGGTCACGGCGACCAGGGCCAGCACGCCGGCCGCCATCGCCAGTTTCCGTCGCACTCCGGCACCGTACCCCACGTACCCGGCCCCCACCCTGCTCCGAGATGACGCTGCGGCGAACGCCGGCCGGCGTCGCCTGGTTACACCAGCGTTACAACGGGCCGAAGGTGGTTCTAGTTCCGTTTGGGGGGCGGGATCTTCAGGAGGTGATCGCTTCCAGCGAGCGGCCGCGGGTCTCCGCACCGAAGCAGAACACCACCACCACGGCGACCAGGGCGACCGCCCCGACCAGGCTGTAGACGGCGACGACGCCGCCCGCGGCCAGCAGCAGCGGGATCAGCGAGGGGCCGACCACACCCGACATCAGGCGGCCGGCCCCTTCGGTGACCGAGGTGCCGGTCGCCCGGATCGGGGTCGGGTAGCTCTCGGCCGTGTAGACCTTGACGGCCGGGTCCGCCCCGATCCCGAAGAACGACATCAGGCCGCCGACCAGCAGCACCGGCAGCACCCCGCGGGTTTGCGGCCCCAGCGCTCGACCACCCACGCCTCCAGCAGCTTGCCGGGGATGGAGACGGCCACGATGACCGCGGTGAACACGAAGGCGGAGGTCAGCGTGAAGCCCATCGACGACACGACCGTCGGCATGAACGTCTGGATCGAGTAGAAGACGAAGAAGATGCCGCCGAACGTGGTCCACAGCACCAGCGACCGGCGCCGGTAGGGGCCGCGGAACAGCGCCCGCCACGGGGACCGCTGGGCGGCGGGCCCGGCCGGGGGCTCAGCCGGCCCGGTGGCCGGGGGCTCAGCCAGCACGGTGGCCGGGGGCGGCGGCAGCGGGTGGCCGGTCTCGGCCTGCACCCGGGACTCGATCTCGGTCAGCACCTGCTCGGCTTCGGCGAACCGTCCCCTGGCCTCGTACCAGCGCGGCGACTCGGGCACGTAGCGCCAGGCCAGCACCGCGAACACGATCGGCAGGCCGCCCAGGAAGAACATCACCCGCCAGCCGCTGGTGTTGGCCACCGACGGGATCAGGACCAGGGCCAGCAGCGGGGACAGGAAGTAGCCGATGGACAGGAACGAGTCGGCGATGCCGACCAGCCGGCCGCGGGCCGAGGGCGGGCACAGCTCGGCGCCGTAGGCGTAGGGCAGCGGGAACACCGCCCCCATGGCGATCCCGGCCAGCACCCGCAGCGCGATGACCACCCCGATGCCGGGGGCCAGACCGGTCAGGAACGACAGCATCGCGTAGGCCACGGTCCCGGCGATCATGATCCTCTTGCGGCCGTAGCGGTCGGCCAGCCAGCCGGCCGGCACGATGCCGAGCACCACCCCGGCCGCGGATGAGATCGACACCGCCGTCTCCAGCCCGGTCCCCAGGTGGTACAGGTGGGTCAGGGACGGCAGCACGCTGCCGGTCAGGCCGATGTCGTAGGACTCGACCAGCCAGCCGAGGAACAGCACGACCATGACCTTGGTCAGCCAGCGCGAGGTCGACAGCCGGTCCAGCCGGGCGGAGCAAGCACGACGGGGCGGCGCCAGGGTTTGCGGGGGATGCCGGCCGTCGCGCGGGACCCCGGCAGCCGGGCCAGCACCCAGGTCAGGACGGTGGCGGCCGCGTAGATGATGACGATGCCGCCCAGCGTCACCACCGGCCAGGGCACGTCGCGGTCGAGCCGCGGCCAGCCGAAGTAGACCAGCGCGGTCAGGAACAGCACCTGGCTGAGGTAGATGCCGTAGGAGTAGTCGGCCCCGGCCTGGACCAGGCGGCGCAGCCAGCGCGGGTTGCTCTCCCGCGCCAGCAGCACCCCGAGCAGGTAGATGGCGCAGATCAGGCCCAGGTAGAGCGGGATCTCGACCGGCTGGAAGGGGTCGGACGGGTAACCGGTGCGGAAGCCGGGCACCTGGTGGGCGGCCAGCAGGTACCAGCCCTCGCTGAACCCGACCGCGGCCACCATCGCCACCAGCAGGCCCTTCCAGTGCTGGACCAGCCAGTGGTGGACGGCCTGGTAGTGCCAGGCCATGACCCCGCCGGCCAGCACGAACAACTGGTAGTTCCACAGCTCGCGGGTGGCCGACTGGTTGAGCATCCAGAACGGCACCAGGTTCCAGTGCTCGGCCGACAGCAGCGCCGCCTCGACCGCCACGCTGGCGCCCAGCAGCCACCAGTGGTGGTGCTCAGTGCGCCGCAGCAGCCACAGGAAGGCCGGGTAGATCAGGTAGAACTGCAGCAGCACGACCAGGAAGTAGAGCTGGTCGTAGCCGCTCAGCAGCAGCCAGAAGAAGTGCCCGACGTCCTTGGTGGCGTCGCCGATCCCGTTCTCGCCCAGGCCGAGCCCGAAGTAGACGACCGTCCAGGTCACGTAGGGCAGCACCACCGCCAGCAGGCGGCGGCGCCAGAACGTCCGCCAACCGCCCCGGCCGACGGCCGGGTAGGCGTAGACCAGCATCGCGGCCGAGATGAACATGAACGCGAACCGGGTCACGTGGGTGAGCATCAAGCTGGCGCCGACCCCCAGGCTGGCCTGGGGCGCGAAGTTCTGCAGGGAGTGGGTCGACACCACCCCGAACTGCTTGATCGGGCGCATCGCGTCGACGTGCACGAGCCGCGGCCGCCGGCGGCGGGCCGGGGCGGCCGGGGTGGCCTCGGCCGTCCGGGTGGCCTCGGCGGCCGGGACCGGCTGGGCGGGCGGCTCGGGCTGGGGGGTGTCGAGGATGGCGCTCACCTGGTCAGAGTCGCCCCTGGGCCTGAGATGTCGCCGGTGTCCGGACCTGGAGTTGACTGAGAATTTTCAGATGACCGGTGGTGCTGCTGAGGGAACGTGGAGGAAGGCTGGACGGGGTGTCCAGGGTCGGGCGCGGGGGCCAGCCCGGGCTCGGTGCCGGCGCGGGCCTCGGAGCCGAGGTCCGTTCCCCAGCCGACCGGCGGCGGGCCGCCCCGCCCGGGGCGCCGGGCCCGGCCGGTCAGCCAGCGGCTGAGCGGGGTGCGGGCCAGCGTGACGGTCAGCAGGCTGGCGGCGGTCCAGGCCACCAGCACCGCGATCAGCACGGTCACCGGCCAGGGCAGGTGGGCGTTGAGGCGGCTGAGGCCGAGGGTGGCCAGGATGTCGAGGAAGACGATGTGGCTGAGGTAGACCCCGTAGGAGTTATCCGAGGTGGTCCGGACCAGCCGGGACAGCCGGCCGTCGCTCCGACTGGCGCGGCGGCCGGGGCGGCCCCGGGACCAGTTCGCCCAGAAGGCGCCGATCATCCACAGCAGCGCGAACGTGCCGGTGTAGCTGGCGATGGCCTCGGGTGAGAACGGGTCGGCGGTGCCGGTCGCGCTCTGGCCGGAGTGGACGGTGAGCCCGTACCAGGCCTCGACGGCGAGGATGATCGCGACGGCGGCGATCAGCACCAGCCAGCGGTGCCGCCAGATCCAGGCCCGCACGGCGGGCAGGTGGGCCCCGATCACCGCCCCCGCCACCAGGTAGAACACGTAGGAGCTGAGCTGCCGGGTCGAGCCCAGGTCGTACCAGGGCGACCAGGTCCAGTGCCCGTAGTGGAGCGCGAACGTCACCACCAGCTGGACCGCCAGGCTGGCGCCGAGGATGGCCCAGTGCCAGCGCTGGGCTCGCTGCAGCAGCGCCAGCAGCAGCGGGAACACCAGGTAGAACTGCATCAGCACGAACACGAAGTACAGGTGCCCGGGGCCGGTGATCAGCTGCATCCCGGCCGATTTGACGTTGGCCAGCAGGCTCCCGGCGTGGCCGGGGATCGTGTCACCGTGCAGGCCGGCCAAGCCGACCGCCCAGTAGATCAGCACCCAGAGCGCGTAGGGGACGACGATGATCAGGCCCCGGCGGCCCCAGAATCGCCACGGCGACCAGCGCGGCCGCTGGTAGGCCTGCCAGGTCAGCACCAGCGCGCTGACGAAGAAGAACACGTGCCGGCTGGCCTGTGACTCCAGCGTGATCGCGCCGTAGAAGATGCTGCCGGTGGCCGCGAACATCTGCATCGCGTGGGTCAGGATGACCAGGACCGAGGCGACCGGCCGGACCACGTCGAGCTCGGCCGCGTGCGGCCGCGACCCCCGCACCCTGGTGGGCCGGGGGTCGAAGGCAGGTCCAGGGACGGGGCGGGCGGTCTGGGTCAGCACGGCGGTCAGCCTGCCCGACCGGTCTGAGGACCTTCTGAATGTTCCTTGAGGGTAACGGCGATGTGACCGGGGTCAACGGACTGGGGTTACCGCGCGGGGTGGCGGCGGTAGAGGCTCCTGGACCAGAAGTAGCTGCCGATGATGATGGCCACGCACCAGCCGACCGCCAGCCAGGCCTGGTCACCGATGCCGCCGCCCAGCAGCAGGCCGCGCAGGGTGTTGGTGACCGGGGTGAACGGCTGGTACTCGGCGAACCAGCGCAGCCCGGCCGGCATCGAGCTGGTAGGGACGAAGCCGCTGCCCAGGAACGGCAGCAGGAGCAGGAACATCGGCGAGTTGCTGGCGGTCTCCACGCTCTTGGCGGCCAGCCCGAGGGCGACCGTCAGCCAGGTGAAGGCCAGCGCCAGCAGGATCAGCAGGCCGGCCGCGGCCAGCCACTCCAGCGGGCTGGCGGTCGGCCGGAAGCCGACGCCGATGGCGATGCCGGTGACCACGGCCATGCCCGCCACCGCCTGGATCAGGCTGCCGAGCACGTGCCCGGTCAGCACCGAGGACGGCGCGATGGCCATCGTCCGGAACCGGGCGATGATGCCCTGGGTCATGTCCGAGGCGACCGAGATCGCGGTCCCCTGGGCGACTGCGGCCGCCGTGAGCAGGATGATCGCGGGCGCCACGTAGTTGGCGTAGGCGGCCCGGCCGGTGGCGGCCACGTGGATGGCCGAGCCCAGCCCGGACCCCAGGGTGCCGCCGAACACGTACACGAACAGCAGCAGGAACACCACCGGCATGCCGATGATGAGCAGCGCCAGGGACGGGTACCGCCGCATGTGCAGCAGGTTGCGGCGCAGCATCGTGGTCGAATCGGCGAGGGCGTAGGTACTCATCGGGTGGCCACCTCCTCGGTGGGCTGGGGGCCGGACGGCCCGGTGCCGGTGAAGGCGAAGAAAACGTCGTCGAGGCTGGGGCTGTGGACCGAGACCCGGTCGGCGTCGGCGCCGGCGTCGTGCAGCCGGTTGAGCAGCGCCCGGACCGAGCCGGCGTCGTCGCCGCCCGCCACCCGCAGGGTCAGGGCGTCGTCGTCGCGGGTGGCGCCGCCGAGCAGCCCGGCCGCGGTGTCGAGGCCGGCCGCGGTGGCGAACTGGAGCTGGACGTGGCCACCGGGGATCTGGCGCTTGAGCTCGGCCGCCCGGCCGGCCGCGACGATGCGGCCGTGGTCGAGCACCGCGATCTGGTCGGCCAGCTCGTCCGCCTCGTCCAGGTACTGGGTGGTGAGGAAGATCGTGACGCCGCCGGCCACCAGCCCGCGGATGTGCTGCCACATGTCGCGGCGGCTGCGCGGGTCGAGCCCGGTGGTCGGCTCGTCCAGGAAGATCAGCCGGGGGTTGCCGGTCAGCGTCATGGCCAGGTCGAGGCGGCGCTGCATGCCGCCCGAGTAGGTCGAGGCCGGCCGGCGGGCCGCCTCGGTCAGGCCGAACTGCTCCAGCAGCCCGGTGACCCGGGCGGCCCGCTGCGGGCGCGGCAGGTGGTTCAGCTCGGCCATCAGCCGCAGGTTCTCCGCGCCGGTGAGCAGCGGGTCGATCGCGGAGAACTGGCCGGTGACACCGATCGCAGCCCGGATCCGGGCGGCCGCGGTGGCCAGGTCGTGCCCGGCCACCTCGATCCGCCCGGCGTCGGCCGGGAGCAGCGTGGACAGGATCTGGACGGTGGTCGTCTTGCCGGCCCCGTTGGGCCCGAGCAGGGAGAACACCGAGCCTTCGGGGACGGCCAGGTCGATGCCGTCGAGGACGAGGGTGTCACCGAACGACTTGCGCAGGCCGGTGACGCTGATCGCGAGGGTCATGACGCTCCTTCCGGGTCACGCGGGGTGCGGCGGATGGTGATGTCGCCCATGCTGGTGCGGGCGTGCACCTCGACGAACTGGTCGCCGGCGGCGGGCTCGCCGGCCGCGTCCATCTCGTTGTGCACCTTGCCGAACTGGGTGTGCAGGTCGAGCCGGGCGGCGGCACCGTCCTGGACGCCGATCTCGAGCGCGCCGGTCGCGGTCTTGAGGCTGGCCAGGCCGCGGGTCAGGCCGCCCACCCGGACGTCGCCGTTGGCGGTGGTGGCCTCGACGCCGTCCCGGGCCCGGTCCACCCGGATGCTGCCGTTGGACGCCTTGATCCGCAGGTCGCCGCGGACGTCGCCGATCCAGGTGTCGCCGTTGGAGTTCTTGATGGCGGCGCCGCACTCGACGGCGCGGAGCCGGATCCGGCCGGTGCCGGTGCTGAGGTCGACGGGGCCATTCACCTGGTCGGCGGTGATCGAGCCGGCTCCGGTGCTGACGTCGAGTGCACCGGTCTCGTCGAGCACGACGTCGCCGAGGCCGGTGTGCAGGCGGCAGTCGCCGAGCTGGCCGTCGGTCCGCAAGGCGCCCATTCCCTGGTTGCCCTGCAGGCTCGACCCGGTCGGGAGGTCCACGATCACCTCGATCGAGCCGGGCTTGCCGAACAGGTTGCGGAGCTGGGGTCCCTTGACCAGCAGGCGCCCGCCGGCGTACTCGACGCGGGTCTGCTCGGCCGTCCGGACGTCCCGCTCGTTGCCGGCGTCGCTGGGGCGGACCTCGACGACCGTGTCGTCACGGTCGCTGGCCGAGATCCGGGTGTCGCCGGCCGCGAACTCGATCACGGCCAGGATGGGGCTGGGGGTGCTGAAGGTAGGCATGACGGATCCTCCCGTCGGGTGGTCACGGGTTTTCTGGGGTTCTTGCTGGGTGGGTTGGCCCGGTGGCCGGGTGGCCGCGGGCTGGGGGCTGAGTGGTTAGCGGACCCAGCCGGTGAAGCGCTGGCCCCCGCGGGCAGCGCGCCAGTCCGGCTTGGCCGGGCGGCCCTGGTCGCCCGGGTCGTTCCCGCCGTCGAGGGCGGTGGTCGCGGCCCGGACCAGCCAGGCGTTGACCGACAGCCCGGTCCGGGCGGCTGCTTCTTCGACCCGGCCCTTGAGGTGCTCGGGCAGTCGCAGGTTGATCCGGACCATGGCCGTGTCGTCGATCTCCGGGCCTGGTGCGGTTACTGGTGTGGGCGCGGCGGCCGGCGGCTGGAGCGCGTCCTCGCTGGTGTCGGTGGCCGGTGGCAGCGTCACCACAAACGTGGGCTCGCGGTCCCGCAGCCGCAGGTCGACCGAGCCCGGCGCCAGCTCCGAGGTGATCTCGCCGGCCGCCGCCGACAGCGCGTCCAGCAGCACCAGCCGGGTGGCCGCGTCGAGCGGGGCCATGAGCCGTTCGGCCAGCGCCTGCGCCTCGTCACCGCCCGCCGCGGCCGCCACTGCCATCTGCTGCTGCAGTGCTTCTACGTACCCCGTCAAGTTCATGGCACCATAATGGCACCACTTTGGCACCAGCGCAACTCCGGATGGTACAAATTTGGCTCAAGCGGAGAACCGGCAGGTCAGTAGGCCTGAGAAAGCGGCTCGGCCCGGACCACCAAGACGTTCGACAGGCGCAGGTGAGCCACCGAGGCACCCACTTGGCACCACCCGGCACCCACTTGGCACCACCCGGCACCAGCCGCGGGGCCGTTTACCCGCAATGTGACATCGCGGCCATAAGAGTGCCATCGATGTGACATTGCGGGCAAAAAAGCCTGGGGCCCCCGAGGCAGCCGGCACCTCACGAGTTCTACGTGACCGGTGGGGGCGTCAGCGGGCGGGGAGGCGGCGGTAGCGGCCCGCGTGGTACAGCAGCGGACCGGGGACGTCGCCGGAGCCGGGGCCGGTGACCGAGAGGACCTGGCCGACCAGGATCGTGTGGTCGCCGCCGGGGTGGACGGCGTAGGTGCGGCACTCCAGCGAGGCCAGCGCGTCGTCGAGGATGGGGTGGCCGGTGACCGGGCCGGGGTGGTGGGGGTGGCCGTTGAGGGACGTGTCGAGGGGGCGGCCCTTGGTGGCGAGCCAGCGGGCGGTCGGCTCGTGTTCCTCGCTGAGGATCGAGACCGCCCAGGTGCCGGCCGAGATCACCGCGTCGTGCAGCCGGGCGGCGCGGTCGACGCAGACCAGGATGAGCAGCGGGTCGAGCGACACCGAGGTGAACGAGCTGACCGTCATCGCGTGGGTGACGCCGCCGGTGGCGGTGGCGACGACGGTGATGCCGGTGACGAACTGGCCGACCGCCTGGCGGAACGCCTCCTGGCCGGGCGCCGCGGCCGGGCCGTCCGGGCCCCGGTCCTGGGGAGGGTCGGCCGGGGCGGTCACCGGGACAGCTTCTGCCCGGCCCGGCGGATCCAGAACGCGAACGCCACCGCGATGCCCAGCAGCGCGCTGACCGCACCGCCGTAGAGGTACCACTCGCCGCTGGGGACCGCCGCCACCACCACGCTGCCCTGGCGGGACGGGGAGTCGAGCACGAACGAGGCGACGATCCAGCCCAGGGCGGGCGCCAGCGCCCCGGTCACCGAGGTCATTCCCCAGGCGCCGAGCACGCAGGTGGCCACCAGGATCAGGCAGAGCAGGATGGAGGCGGCCGGGAACGAGCCGATCGACCAGGTGCTGTAGGCGAACGAGCCGATCAGGCCCTCGAGCAGGCCGAGGACCAGCAGCAGCCCGAAGGCGCCGCCGGTGACGAATCCCGGCCGGTGCCCGGTCGGCCGGTCCGGCTCATCGGGTCCGGAAACCGTGCCCATGGCGTTCAAGGCTACCCAGCCCGTACTTGCTGGGCACGGGGCGGCACCGGCCCGGGGTCGCCGTCGAGGGCCAGGCCGGCGAACAGGTCGCGCTCCCGCTTGCCGGGGCACGCCAGCGCGGCCGGGGCCGGGGCCAGCAGCGTGTAGTACTCCAGGCCGGAGACGATCTGGGCGATGTTGTTGGACAGCGCGAAGTAGCGCCCGGCCACGGTGATCTGGGTCGTGTGGGCGGCCATCGCGGCCAGCTTGGCGTCCAGGTGGGCGCTGCCGTCGATCTCGGTGCTGACCTGGTCGTCGGGGACGCCGTAGACGAGGTCGGCCTCGGAGGCGGGCAGGATCCACTCGGGTGGCAACCCCGAACCCGTACCGGCCCTTTCAATATCACGGGCGCGGGCGGCCCGTAGCTCAGCCATCTCCTCGTCCAGCGCCGAGCGGGGGGTGGTGCTGGCGTAGAACTTGGCCACCGCCCACGGGGCCCGGCCGCCGGGGACGGTGACGGCCGAGTCGGCCGCCTGCCGGAACGCGCGCCAGGCGACCCGGTGGGCCTGGATGTGGTCCGGGTGGCCGTAGAAGCCGTCGTCGTCGTAGGTGACCAGGACCTGGGGGCGGACCTCGCGGATGACGGCCGCGAGGTCGAGCGCGGCCGCGTCGACGTCGGCCCGCCAGAAGCAGCGGGGGTCCTCGTTCTCGGGGGTGCCGATCAT
>Ga0213875_10001433_pt1 | contig 15482 bp, 13 predicted proteins | sample BarmaccomBMRX_R8_FD_160105 | JGI IMG/M metagenome (GOLD analysis project Ga0213875, IMG submission 160105) | Root-associated microbial communities from Barbacenia macrantha in rupestrian grasslands, the National Park of Serra do Cipo, Brazil - RX_R8 | ecosystem: Host-associated > Plants > Roots... | reverse complement strand
TGTTCCGGAATCGCGCGGCGGCCCGGCTGCAGCTTCCGTAGGTCGGTGCCGGCGACGACGAACGGATCGCGGCCGGGCGCGCGGCCGGCGTAGCCGCGCTCGATCTTCAAGCGCTCCGCCGTCAACGCGCCGATGCTGAAGAACTCGCCGCGCAGCCGCGCGGCGATCGCGGCGTCGAACGTGTCGCCGCCGAGCTTGATCGAGTGCATCGAGACGACGCCGCACAGCGTGAGCACGGCGATCTCCGTCGTACCGCCGCCGATGTCGATGACCATCGCCGGGCGCGTGCCCGTGATGTCGAGCCCGGCGCCGACCGCCGCCGCGACCGCTTGCGGGACGAACGTCGTCGTGCGCGGTCCCGCCGCGCGAATCGCCTCTTCGACCGCCTTGCACTCGATGTCGGTCGCGCAACCCGGCACGCACGCGATGACGCGCGGCGCGATGCGCGGGCGCGCGGCGAGCGCGCGATCGACGACGGTCTTCACGAGCGCGTGCGCGCCGCGGAAATCGGAGATCGTGCCGCCGCGGAGCGGCCGGACGACCGAGATGCGGCCGGGCGTGCGCCCGTCGAGCTCCTTCGCCGCCTGGCCGACGGCGACGATCGCGTCGTCGCTGGTGCGGTACGCGACCACGGACGGCTCGCTCACGAGGATGCCTGCTTCGTGGGAGTATGCGACCGTGTTCGCCGTCCCGAGATCGATGCCGACGTCGGGATTGAACGTCGCGCGCAGCGTCCCGGCGACCGTCATGCCGGCACTCGGGGCGTCGCGGTCGGCCTCGCAACGAGCATCTCCGCCGGCGCACCGTCCTCCGGCGCGCGGCCTGCGACCGTCGTTGCCGCTCGCAGATCGTAGCCGAGCGCCGGCAGCGCTCGCGCGAACGCGGCGAGCGGAAAGCCGACGACGGTGAAGTAGTCGCCCTCGATTCGCTCGACGAGCGTCGCCGCGAAGCCTTGGATGCCGTATGCGCCGGCCTTGTCGAGACCGTCGCCGCTCTCGGCGTAGTCGTCGATCGTGCGATCGCTCAGCTCCGCGAACCGGACCCGCGTCGTGACGACCTCGAACGTCTCGGCCGCCTGACGGTCGTCGCGCAGCGCGAACGCCGTGTGGACCTCGTGCCAGCGACCGGACAGCCGCCGCAACATCGCGCGAGCCTCGGCGCGGTCGGACGGCTTGCCGAGCGCATCGCCGTCGACGTCGACGACGGTGTCGGCCGCAACGATCAGCCGCTCGCCGGAGGCTGCGCCGGCGGCTTTGCCGCGGGCGTGCCGCAACGCCACCTCGGCCGGCGCGAGACCGGGCATCGGAAACTCGTCGTACGCGCTCGGTATGACGATCACGCGCAAGCCCAGTGAACCGAGCAGTTCGCGCCGCCGTGGCGACGCGCTTGCGAGCGCGATCGAATCGAGCGTGGTCAGATGTTCGATGCATTCAGTGTACGTTCGCGCGCGCCGTCTTGACAACGGCCATACGGGAAATTTTCGATTGGGGCGCTTACACCACGTCGAGACGCATCACGTCGGCGGGCGATTCGCCGCGCACGACGAGCCGATCGTGTCCGTCGCGGACGAAGACGACGGGCGGGCGCCCGAAGCGATTGTAGTTGCTCGCCATGCTGTAGGTGTAGGCACCGGTGATGCGCATGCCGACGAGATCGCCCGCAACGAGACCGCGCGGTAGCACGTAGTCGCCCATCTCGTCGTTCTCGCACGACCGTCCGGTCAGGGTCGCCGATTCGTCCGGGCCCAACGCGGCGGCGCTCATGACCTCGGGGATGTGCCGCGCGCCGTAGAGCATCGGCCGCGGGTTGTCGGCGAGGCCGCCGTCGAGGATGACGAACCGGCGGCGCCCCTGGCTTTTGACGGCCGTCACGCGGTACAGCGACGTGCCGGCGCGCGCGATCACCGCGCGGCCGGGCTCGATCCCGAGCCGCATCCCGCTCGCCGCCGCCCGTTCCGCCAGCCCCGCGGCGAGGGCCTCGAGGTCGAGCGGCCGCGGGTCCGCCGGGCCTTCCTCGACGGCGATGCCGCCGCCGCACAGCACCTCCGCGACCGGATGACCCAGCACGCGCGCAGCGTCCGCCGCGGACAGTAGCTCGTCGAGGTTCGCCAGGAAGGGCGCGACGTCGGCGATCTGCGACCCGAGGTGCGCGTGGAGTCCCGTCAGCCGCAACTGCGGCAGCGCGGCGATGCGGCGCAGCGCGCCGTCCAGCTCGTCGAGCGCGACGCCGAACTTCGTGTTCTCGCCCCCGGTGCGCACGAACGCGTGCGTGTGCGCCTCGATCCCGGTGTTCACGCGAAGCATCACGTCGGCGGGGTCGCGCGCATCGGCGATCGCCGCGAGCCGTTCGAGCTCCTCGCGGTTGTCGATGACGTCGAATGCGACGCGGCGCTCCACGACCGCGCGCAGCTCCTCGTCGGTCTTACCGCACCCGTGGAAGTACATCCGCGCCGCCGGAAATCCGCCGCGCTCCGCCGTCACCAGCTCGCCGAGCGAGCAGACGTCGAGCCGAAGCGGCGTTGCCGCAAGGTGCTCCGCGAGCGCCGCGCACAGGAACGCTTTGCCGGCGTATCCGACCGTGATGCCGCGCGAGCCGAACGCGCGCAGCAGATCGTCGATCTCGAGGTCCAGCACGTCGAGGTCCATGACGAACAGCGGCGTGCCGTACGTGTCGGCGAGCTCGCGCGCGCGAACGCCGCCGATCTCCGCGTCGACGGCGTACGACGCCGTCACGTTCGATACAGCCCGTGCTCGCCGATGTAGCGGAACACGGGCTCGGGCACGAGGTATCGCACGCTGGCGCCGTGATGCAAGCGCTCGCGAATCAACGTCGCGGATTCCGCGACGAGCGGCAAGTCCAGCGTGCGCGTCTTCGCCCGCCGCGCGGGCGTCAAATCGGCGAGCGCCGCATCGATGTCGCCGTTCGTCACGCCGCCGCGCGGCGCGACGACGAGCTCCGCGACCATGTCGATCACGTCGTCGAGCCGTTGCCACCGCGAACGCACGAGCGAATCGCCGCCGACGATGAACGTGAAGGCGTCACCCGGATACCGAGCGCGCAGCCGCGGCAGCAGATCCGCCGTGTAGCCGCTCGCATCGTCCGCGAGGTCGGTCTCGTCGACGGCGAACGCAACGTTCGCCGCGATCGCAAGCCGCACCATCGTCGCGCGCTGCTCGCGCGACGCGTTCATGGTGCCGACGCGATAGTGCTTCCCCTCACGCGTCGGCACGAAGAGCACGCGATCGAGCGAACAGGCCTCACGCACGGCCTCCGCGACGAAGAGATGCCCGTTGTGCACAGGATCGAAAGAACCGCCAAAAATACCGAGGTTCACCGCGAACACGCCCCAAAAACCCAAATCGTGCCGGGAGGCGCCGGGCGCGGTGCGGGGGTGCGGAGGGCACTCTGAACGAGCGTGCGCAGGATGCGCGGAAGCGATGTGAAGACGTAGCGACCAAAGCGCAGGATGCGCGTCGGGAGCGTGCCCGCCGCACCCCCGCACCGCGGCCGACGCCGAGCCAGCACGGACATCAGCTGTAGTCGAACTCGACGCCGGCGATGCGCACCGTATCGCCTTCCCGAACGCCGAGCTCGCGAAGCTTCTTCTCCACGCCCATCTTCGCGAGGATCTGCTCGAAGCGCACGAGCGCTTCGTCGGAGTCGAAATCCGTCATGCGGGCGAGACGTTCGACGCGATCGCCGGTGATCACGTACACCCCGTCCTCGACGTCGATCGCGAACGGCTCGTCCGGCGCGAGCTCGATCTGCGCGGGTTCGGGCTGCGCGATCTGCGGCGGCGGCGTGGCGCGAATCGTCTCCCACGTCGCGTAGATCAGCTCGCGCACGCCTTCGCCGGTTGCGGCGGAGATGCCGCGCACGTCGGGCATGCGCGCGCGCAGCGCGTCGAACGTCGCGCGCGCTTCCGGCAAGTCGAGCTTCGTGATGACGACGATCGTCGGACGTTCCGGCAGCGACGCATTCCACGCCGCGAGCTCCCGTTCGATCGTCGCCTTGTTCGCGAGCGCTTCGTCGGGCGTCACGTCGCCGGCGATCAGGTGAACGAGCACGCGCGTGCGCTCGACGTGCCGCAGGAAGCGATCGCCGAGGCCCGCGCCCGCGTGCGCGCCTTCGATGAGGCCCGGCACGTCGACCATCACGAACGACTCGTACTCGGCGACGCGAACGACGCCGAGCTGCGGCTCGAGCGTCGTGAACGGATAGTCGGCGATCTTCGGACGCGCGGCGCTGACGACCGAGAGCAGCGTCGACTTGCCGGCGTTCGGGAGCCCGATCACGCCGGCGTCCGCAAGCAGCTTCAATTCGAGACGCAGCTCGCAGCGTTCGCCGGGCTCGCCGTTGTACGCGAAGCGCGGCGCTTGGCGCGCGGCCGTCGCGAAGTGCTGGTTGCCGAGACCGCCGCGTCCGCCTCTCGCGACGCGCACGCGTTCGCCGACGGCGCTCATGTCGGCGAACAGCCGCGCGTGCCCGCGATTCCCTTCGGGATCGAGGTCCGTGCGCGTCACCAGCGTGCCGACGGGAACGTGCACGACGAGATCGTCGCCGCCCTTGCCCGACTTGTTCGACGTCGACCCCGGCTTGCCGGACTCCGCCGCGAACTGCTTCTTGAAGCGAAAGTCGACCAGCGTGCCGAGCTCGGGATCCGCGAGCAGCACGACGTCGCCGCCGCGGCCGCCGTCGCCGCCCGCCGGTCCGCCCTTGGGCACGTACTTCTCGCGTCGCCACGCGACCACGCCGTCGCCGCCGTTCCCGGCCGCGACGGTGATCGTCGCCTCGTCGATGAATTGCACGGGGCTACGCGCGAACGGCGATCGACCGAGCGCAGTGGGGTCGCGACGTCAACAGAGCGGCGATCGCGACGTCCGTCGAGAGGACCGCAGCGCGTGGTGCGCGGGTGCCGTGCACCCGAGCGGGGGCCGGAGCGCCGCTAGACCGCGACCACGTTGATGTGTTTGCGATTCTTCGAGCTCGAGAACGTCACGCGGCCCTCGACCACGGCGAAGATCGTGTGGTCGCGCCCGATGCCGACGCCCTGGCCGGGGTGGAACTGCGTCCCGCGCTGGCGGACGATGATGTTGCCCGGAACGACCAGCTCGCCGCCGAAGCGCTTCACGCCGAGGCGCTGCGCGTTCGAGTCGCGACCGTTGCGCGTGGAGCCCGCGCCCTTCTTCGACGCGAACAGCTGGAGATCGAACCGGAACATAGCCGCGAGATCATACCAGAGCGCCGGGGACGGGGTCAAACGCCTTCGGCGTGCGCCGCCGGGGCTCGACGCGCATCGGAATCGGGCGCCCCGGGCGCAGCGTGACGAGCGGATCGAGCGGGACCTCGGTCGCGTCGACGAGCGCGAAGCGGATGCGGCGGGCGACCGTGGCCAGGACCAGCACCGCTTCCGTCCATGCGAAGCCCTCGCCGATGCAGATCCGGTTGCCGCCGCCGAACGGGAAGTAGGCGAAGCGGGGAAGCGCATCGGTCTCGCCGTTCGACCAGCGTTCCGGCCGGAACGCCTCGGGCTCGCGCCAGACGCCTGGGTTGCGGTGGGTCACGAGCTGCGATGCGAACACCGTCGAGCCGGGCTCCAACGTCCACGGCCCGAGCGCGAACGGCCGCACGACGCGGCGCCCGAGGATCCACGCCGGCGGTCGCAGCCGCATCGCCTCCGCGACGACGTCGCGCGCGTACGTCAACCGCGGGTAGTCTGCCGGTTCCGGGTCGCGGTCGCCGAGCACGTCGTCGAGCTCCGCGTGCAGGCGTGCCTCGACGTGCGCGTTGCGTGCCAGCGCGTCCCACGTCCACGCGAGCGCGTTCGCCGTCGTCTCGTGGCCGGCGAGGATCAGCGTCAGCGCTTCGTCGCGCACCAGTTCCGGCGGCATCGCGCCGCCCTGCTCGTCGCGCGTCGCGAGCAGCATCGAGAGCACGTCGCCGCGGTCCGAGCCGTCGCGGCGACGCTCGTCGATCAAGCGCGCGATGACGGCGTCGAGGCGGGCGCGTGCGGCGCGGAAACGCCGCGCCGCCGGCAGCCACGGCAGGTGGTCCATGAGCTCGGCGAGCGGCCCGAGGCTCCTCGGAAACAGCGCCATCGCGTCGTTCACGGAACGGCCGATCGTGTCGGCGTCGTCGTCGACGTCGGCCGAGAACAGCGTTGCGGCGACGATGCGCAGCGCGAGGCGGTTCATCAGCGCATCCACCGCGACGATGTCGCCGTCGTGCAGGCGTTCCGCCGCGCCGCGCGCGGCGTCGATCATCGTCGCGGCGTAGCGAGCGATGCGGTCGCGGTGGAACGCCGGTTGCACGAGCCGCCGCTGCGTGAGGTGCAACGGCTCGTCGCTGGTGAGCAGCCCCATCCCGAGCAGACGCCGCATGCGCCGCAGGCCGCGCCCTTTCACCAGATCGTAGCCGCTCGCGGTGAGCATCGTTTCGATCAGGGCCGGATCGTCGACGAACCAGAACCGGCCGCGCGGCATGCGCCACGACGCGACGGGTCCGTATGCCCGCGCGGTGCGCGCGAGGAAGCCCGGCATCCGCGAGAGGTCGCCGGACGTCGAGAGGCTGCGGAGCGCCGAGACCATCGGCGGGCCGGGCGGATACCGGCGCTCGGCGATCATCGTCTCCCGTACTCGCCGAACCGTCCGAAGTGGCAGCCCGGCGCGCGTGTTTGCCGGCGTCGGCCGGGGCGCCGTGACCCGGGGAGGGGAGGCTTCGCGCCCTCAGAACCGGACTGCGTTTTGGAGAAACGCCGCGTCGTCATCACGGGAATAGGCGCGATCACCCCGCTGGGCAATTCAGCCGCGGAGTTCTGGGACGGGCTGACGGCCGGCCGCAGCGGCATCACGCCGCTCACGGCATTCGACGGCTCCCGGCTGCCCACGCGGATCGCCGGGCAGCTCAAGGACTTCAGCCCGGACACGTTGTTCGGCCGGCGCGACGCGCGGCGCATGGACCGCTACGCGCAGATGGCGCTCGCCGCGGCGCGCGAGGCGATCGCCGACGCCGGCTTTCCGGACGACCCCGACGTTCGCGAGCGGACGGGCGCCATCGTCGCGACCGGAATCGGCGGCATCATCACGATCGAGACCGGCACGCTGGAAGTCGGGCCGCGCGGCGCGTGGGACCGCCTGTCCCCGTTCTTCGTGCCGATGCTGATGGGCAACGCGGCGTCCGCGCAGATCTCGATGAACTACGGCTTGCGCGGCCCGGTGTTCGCGCTGTCGTCGGCGTGCGCGAGCGCGAACGATGCGTTCTGCGTCGCGTACGACAAGATCGTGCTCGGCGAAGCGGTCGCGGTCGTGACGGGCGGAAGCGAGGCCGCGGTGATCCCGAGCGCGATGGGCGGCTTCTCGTCGATGAAGGCGATGTCGACGCGCAACGACGAGCCGGAACGCGCGTCGCGCCCGTTCGACAAGGACCGCGACGGCTTCGTGCTCGGCGAAGGCGCCGGCATCGTCATGCTCGAGGACCGCGACTTCGCGCTCGCGCGCGGCGCGAAGATCTACGCGGAGCTGCTCGGCTACGGGCAGTCCGCCGACGCCTACCACATCGCGCAGCCCGACCCCGAGTCCAAGGGCGTCGTGCTCGCGCTGCAGCGCGCGCTCGAACGCAGCGGTGTTCGCCCCGAGCGCATCGGGTACATCAACGCGCACGGCACGTCGACGCCCCTCGGCGATGCTGCCGAGTCGCAGGCGATCGAGCGTGTTTTCGGCGCGCACGCGACGGACGGCGGCCTCGCGGTTTCGTCCACGAAGTCGATGCACGGACACCTGCTCGGCGCGGCCGGCGCGATCGAAGGCATCGCGACCGCGCTCGCGCTGCACCACGGCGTGCTGCCGCCGACGATCAACTACGACGTTCCCGATCCCGACTGCCGTCTCGACTACATCCCGAACGTCGCCCGCAAAGCCAACGTCGACGTCGCGATCTCGAACGGCTTCGGCTTCGGCGGCCACAACACGTCGCTCGTGTTCGCGAAGTATTACGAATGACGACGGAGCGCCGTTAAGATTTCGGGCGAGCGGCGGCGCATGCGCTTGCGTGCGCTCCTGAAGAGCGCCGGCGCCGCCGACGTCGACGCCGCGCGCGTCGAGGGCGCGTTCGTGCACGCCAGCGCCGCGCGCGAGCGCGACGGCGACTCGAACGAGCGCCTCGAGTTCTTCGGCGATGCGCTGCTCGGGTTCGTCGCGTCGCGGTGGCTCATGAAGACGTATCCGGACCTGACCGAAGGCGCGTTGACGCGCCGGAAGGCGTACCTCGTCAGCGGCGCGGCGTGCGCCGAAACCGCGCGGCGCCTCGGATTCCCCGAGCTCGTCGTGCTCGGCGCGGGGATGGAACGTACCGGCGGCAACGCCAACGAAAGCATTCTCGCCGATGCGTTCGAGGCGTTCATCGCGGCGCTGTACGAGGCGACGGACCTCGAGCGCGTCGCGCGGTTTCTCGAGAACGAGCACATCGCTCCGACGGATCGTCGAAACGCCGGCGAACGCGATGCGAAGACGGACCTCCAGGAGTACGCGCAGGGCGTGCTGCGCCTGACGCCGCTCTACTACGAGCGCGCCGAGGGGCCGCCCGCCGACCGCCGGTACACCTCGCAGGTGCGCATCGGCGACGAGATCCTCGGCGAGGGGATCGGCCCCTCGAAGAAGGCCGCGCAGCAGAGCGCGGCGGCGATGGCGCTGTCGACGCTGCGCATGCGGTACCCGAAAGCGCCGCCCGCGCCCGCGTCGAAGACGGAGGGGCGCGTCATCGCGCTGGAGCGGCGTCGGCGGCCGCGTTCTCCCCGCACACCCGATCGCGGAGCGCCTCTCTAAACCATCCATGCGGCTCAAGTCCCTGAAAGTCTTCGGCTTCAAGACGTTCGCCGAAGCGACCACGCTCGATTTCATCTCGGGCACGACGGCGGTGGTCGGCCCGAACGGGTCCGGCAAGTCGAACCTGGTCGACGCGATCCGATGGGTGCTCGGCGAGCAGTCGTCGCGCAGCCTGCGCTCGCAGAAGATGGAAGACGTCATCTTCGCCGGCAACAACGCGCGCAAGCCGCTCGGCATGGCGGAAGTGTCGCTGACGTTCGACAACGCGGAGCGCGTGCTGCCGCTCGACTTCGCGGACGTGCAGATCACGCGCCGCGCGTACCGCGTCGGCGAATCGGAGTTCTTCATCAACCGCGTGCCCGTGCGCCTGCGCGACGTGCACGAGCTGCTGATGGGCACGGGACTCGGCCCGGGCTCGTACGCGATCGTCTCGCAGGGACAGATCGATGCCATCCTGTCGTCGAAGCCGACGGAGCGGCGCGCGCTGTTCGAGGAGACGGCGGGGATCGGCAAGTTCCTCGCGCGCAAGCACGAGGCGCTGCGGCGTCTGGAGGCGACGGAGCAGAACGCGATTCGCGTCAACGACCTGATCGCGGAGCTCGAACGGCGCGTCCCGGAGCTCGAGACGCAGGTGCGCCGCGCGAAGCGCTATCGTCGCGTGACCGCGCGCGTCCGCGACCTCGAGATCCTTTCATACCTGCGCGCGTCGTCGTCGCGACGCGCGGAACGTGAACGCGTCGCGGCGCAGCTCGCCGCGCACGAAGACGCCCGTGCGGCCGCGGCGGCGAACGCCGCGCAGCTCGGCGCGCAGCTGTCCGCGCTGCGCGAGACGCTCTACACGCTGGAGCTCGAGCTCGATCAGCACCGTGCCGACGCGCAATCCGCGCGCGCCGAGCTCGCGCGCATCGAAGCGGACCTCGCCGCCGCGGTGGCGCGGCGTGACGGCCTCGAGCGGCAGTCGAGCGCGGTCGTGGCCGACCGCGAGCGCGTCGAAGCGGAACGCGCGTCGCTGCGCGAGCGGATCGGCTCGCTCGACGGCCGCATCGGGCCGCTCGCCGTGCAAGGCGACGCATCGCGTGAGCGCGAGGTCGCGGCCGCGAACGACGTCGCGCAGGCACGCCGTGCGCTGGACGCGGTCTACCAGGAGCTGCGCGCCGTCGAGGCGCTCGCCGCGGAGCATGCCGCGAACGAGGCGGAGCGCCGCGCGCAGATCGCATCCGCGCGTGCGGACATCGAACGGCTCGAGCGCGAGCACGCGGCCGCGACCGCCGACCGCGACGCGCACGCGAAGGCGTCGGAAGGCGCCCGCGGCGCGTTCTCGGAGCGCGAGGTGCTGATCGCACGCTACGAAGCCGAAGCGACGGCGCAGCACGAGCGCGCCCGCACGGCGCGCGAGCGCGGCGAGGCGGCGACGGCGCGCGTCGCGGAGCTCGAGCGGCGCCGTCGCGAGATCGCGTCCGAGCTCGCCGGCGCGGAGTCCCGGCTGCACACGATCGAAGAGCTCGAAGCGGCGCTCGAAGGCCACGCGCACGGGACCCGGGCCGCCGTCGAGGCGGCACAGCGCGGCGTGCTGCGCGGCCTGCACGGCGTCGTGTCCAACTTGATCTCGACGGACGAGCGGTACGCGCGCGCGCTCGATGTCGCGTTCGGCGCGGGCCTCTCGAACATCATCGCGGAGACGTCCGAAGACGCGGAGGCGGCCGTCGCCTACCTGCGCGAGCGCGAGCTGGGGCGCGCGACGTTCCTGCCGCTCGACACGCTCGCGCAACGCGAAGGCCGCGACGGCGGCGACGTGCGCGGACGGTCCGGCGTGATCGGCTACGCGCACACGCTCGTGCGCGCGGAACCGCGCTACCGCGGGATCGTTGCGTTCCTCGTCGGGCGCGTGCTCGTCGTCGACGACTTGCGCACCGGCATCGCGCTCACGCGCGGCGAGGGCTTTCGCGATTCGATCGTGACGCTCGAAGGCGATCAGATCATGGGCGGCGGTGCGATCAGCGGCGGGCGCTTCCGCAAGGAGCGGTCGATCCTCGCGCGGCGCGCGCAAGCGGAGACGCTCAAGGAACGGATCCCGCAGCTGCGCGCGGAGCTCGACGCGATCGAGCGCGACGCGCTCGCGGCCGGAAGCGAGCTCGATGCCGCGTCGGCGGAGCGCGACGACGCGACGCGTCTCGCGAACGACGCCGAGGTGGCGCTGCGCGACGTCCGCACGCAGCTGCAGGCGCTCGTCGCCGACATCGAGCGCATCGACGCGGCGTACGCCGCGGCCGTCGGACGCGCGGCGACCGTCGCCGCACAGCGCGACGACGTGCGTTCGCGGCTGCACGCGCTGGAGCGCGTCGCGGAAGATCATGTCGACCTTTCGGAGCAGCGCAGCGCGCTCGAGGCACGGCTCGCCGCTGCACGCGACGGCATCGCTGCCGTGGAGACGCGGCAGAGCGACGTGGTCGCGGAGGCGAGCGCGGTGCGCGAGCAGCTCGCTGCGCTCACCGCGGAGCACGACGCCGCCGTATCGCGGCTGGGCTTGCTCGACGCCGACGCCGAACGCGCCGCGAACGCGCGCGCGTCGATGCAGCACGAGCTCGAGGCGCTGCGCGCGCGCGTGGCGGAGTTGGACGCCGCGGTCGTGACCGCGCGCGAACGCGTCGGCGCCGCCGACGCCGCGGTCGACGCGGCGCGCGTGAAGCGCGAAGCGACGGCCGACGACGCCGCGCAGCGCGAGGCGGACGAGCGTGCGGCGCAGGCGCGCGACCGCGAAGCGACGGCGGCGGGCGAGTCGGCTCGGCGCCGGCTGGCGGAGATCGACGCCGAGCTCGGCATGCTCGCGCAGACGTTCGCGCAAAATCCGGCGACCGACGAAGAACAAGCGGACGTGCTCGCGCGCTACGACAGCGAGCCGGCGGAGGTCGTCGACGAGCTGCCGCGACTGCGCGAAGAGCTCGTGCGTCTCCAGGCCAACGTCAACCTGAACGCGGAGGCCGACCGCGACGAGCTCACCGAGCGCGAGCGCTTCCTGCGCGAGCAGATGGACGATCTCCACCGCGCGCGCGAGACGCTGCTTTCGACGATCGCCGAGATCGAGTCGTCGTGCCAGGTGCAGTTCAACGAGACGTTCGACGCGGTGAAGGCGCGCTTCAGCGACGTGTTCGCCGAGCTGTTCCCCGGCGGCAGCGCCGAGATGTGGCAGACGAGCCCCGACAACCTCAGTGAGACCGGCATCGAGATCTCGGTGCAGCCGCCGGGCAAGAAGATGACGGCGCTCGCGGCCCTCTCGGGCGGCGAGCGGGCGATGACGGCATCGGCGCTGATCTTCGCGCTGATCGCGGTGAAGCCGTCGCCGTTCTACCTGCTCGACGAGGTCGACGCGGCGCTGGACGACGCGAACGTCGAACGGCTCTCGACGAAGATCCGCGACGTCTCCAAGACGGCGCAGATGCTGATCGTCACGCACAACAAGAAGACGATGGAGCTCGCGGAGCGCATGTACGGCGTCACGATGCAGGAGCCGGGCGTGAGCTCGATCGTCGGCGTGACGCTCGACGACCGTCCACTCGCGCCGCCGCCGGTCGAACAGCGCGACCGCGAGCCCGCCGTCGCGTCCGTGTGAGCGCCGACGCCGCCTTCTTGTCGGTCTACGACCGGACCGGCATCGTGCCGCTGGCGCGCGCGCTCGCGGAGCGCGGCGTGCCGATCTACGCGACGGGCGGCACGCGCGCGTACCTGCGCGACGCCGGCATCGATGCGCGCGACGTCGAGGAGCTGACCGGCTACCCGTCGCTGTTCGGCGGGCGCGTGAAGACGCTGCACCCCAACGTGTTCGGCGGCATCCTCAAGGACCGTGACGATCCCGCGCACCGGGCCGAAGCCGAGCGGCACGGGATCCCGACGATCTCGACCGTCGTCGTGAACCTCTACCCCTTCGAAGCGACGGTCGCGACCGAAGGCGCGACGCTGCAGGAGGCGATCGAGCAGATCGACATCGGCGGTGTCGCGCTGCTGCGCGCATCGGCGAAGAACTACGCGCACGTCACGGTGCTGAGCGATCCGTCGCAGTACGACGCGTTCGTCGTCGCGCTCGACGGCGGCGGGTTCGACGACTCCGCACGGCGGCGGCTCGCGACGCGCGCGTTCGAACGCACCGCCGAGTACGACAGCGCGATCGCACGCTACCTCGAGTCCGGTCTGCTCGCGAACGAGCTGCCGGGATCGCTCGCGCTGACGATCCCGATCGAGCAGCCGTTGCGGTACGGCGAGAACCCGCAGGACCGCGCGGCGTTCTACCTCGCGCGCGAAGCGGCGCTCCCCGAGCAGCTCGGCGGCAAGGCGCTCTCGTACAACAACTTGCTCGACCTCGACGCGACCCTGCGGCTCCTCGTGCGCGCGCCGCGTCCGCCGGACGCGCCGCGCGCGGGCGCGCTTCGCGCGGCGATCGTGAAGCACACCGTGCCGTGCGGCGTCGCGGACCGCGACAGCGTCGCGGACGCGGTGCGCGATGCGCTCGGCGCCGACCCCGTGTCGGCGTACGGCGGCATCATCGCCGTCGACGGCACGGTCGACGCCGCTGCCGCCGAGCATCTCGCCGGGTTCTTTCTCGAGATCGTCGTCGCGCCCGCGTTCGACGACGACGCGCTCGCACGGCTGCGGCGCAAGAAGAGCCTGCGCATCATGCGCTACAAGCGCGGCGCGCCCGAGCGCATCGCGCAGGAGCTGCGCCTGCGCAGCGCGCTCGGCGGCGTGCTCGCGGAGGACGACGATCCGCAGGCGTCGCCGGAGTCGTGGAGCGTGGCGTCACGTCGCACGCCGACCGACGGCGAATGGCGCGACCTCGCGTTCGCGTGGGACGTCGTGCGGCACGTCAAGTCGAACGGCGTCGTGATCGCGCGCGACGGCGTGTCGCGCGGCATGTGCGCCGGACAGACGAACCGCGTGAGCGCGGTGCAGATCGCCGCGCATCGCGCGCACGAGCACGTCCGCGGCGCGGCGTGCGCCAGCGACGGCTTCTTCCCGTTCGCCGACGGACTGCTCGCCGCAGCCGACGCGGGCTGCACCGCGGTGATCGCGCCGCACGGGTCGATTCGCGACGCGGAGGTGGTCGCCGCGGCCGACGAGCGCGACGTCGCGCTCGTGTTCTCTACGTACCGCTACTTTCTGCACTGACGGCGTTCGTGCCGTCGTCGTCGGATTCGCCCGGCATCTGCAGGCGCGTCACGAACGTGATGACGTCCCACGCGTTGTGGATGCCGATGAAGATCAGCGCCATCGTCGTGCCGGCGAGGACGAACAGCGCGGTGTGCGTGCGGAACGGGAGCAGCACGGCGCTCGCGAGGAGCGCGACGTACGCCACCAGCGGCAGCCACGAATAGAACAAGCGGTCCTCGAGGTCCGGCTCGTAGTCCTGCGCGGTGCGCCGGCCCGTTTGCATGAAGATCGCCGTCGCGTACGCGAGGGCGCCGAGCGACGCAACGGCGAGCAGGCCCGCGACGCACGAGAGCGTCGGCCACGGCGCGGCGAGCACGGCTGCGATGCCGAGCGCGAACGAGAACTGCACGACCGTCGGCGTGCTGAACGTCGCGATGCCTTGACGCGCGACCGTCCTGCGAACGCCGGCCACCAGCGTGATGACGACGAACATGAGGCCCGTGAGCGACGCCGCGGCCGTGCCGATGATGATGTAGAACTCGCTCCACCGGTGGAGCGGCGACGCCGGGTCCTGGAACACGCGAGCATCTTCGCGCACGTGCGGCGGGACCTTTCAGTAGCGTCCAGAAGCGCCGTGCCCGCATGTTCGTCGCGTTCGTGCTCCGGCTGGTCGGCTACGCGGTGCTCTTCGGGATCGTATCTCGCGTCGCGCAGATGTGGTGGTCCAGCCACGGGCTCGACGGCATCGCGGCGGTGCAGCGCTTCCACGACGCCGGCCTCGTCACGCTGCTCGTCGCGCCGCTCGTCCTCGCGGTGATCGGCGTGGGCGCGATACGGCCGCTCGCGATCTTCGTCGCCGGCGTCCTCGCGGGCGCGGCGCTCACGGCGCCGTTCGTCGTCGCCGTCGCCGCCGGTGTCTGAGCGCGCGCGCTCGCTCGCTGCGGAACGTCACGCTCGTCGTGCCCGCTGCGTGCCGGCGATGACGTTCGCGCCGCTGCCGTGGCTCGCGACGCGGGAAGCGGCGACGCCCGCCGCGTAGCGCTTCGCCATGCCGCGCTTCCTGCACACGTCGATCTTCGTCAACGACATGGACGAGTCGATCGACTTCTACACCAACGCGATGGGCCTCAAGCTGCTGGACGGTCCGTTCCACTATCCCGGGAACGCGGACATGGCGTTCGTCGGCTCGGGATGGGACTCGTACATCGAGCTCGTCTACGATCTCGAAGAGCATCCGCCGTACGAGATCGGCAACCGGTACGAGCACCTGGCGCTCGAGATCGAAGGCGATCTGCACGAGGCGATCGAGCGCATGCGCCGCGCCGGCGTGAAGATCGTCAAGGAACCGAAGAAGGCGCCGAGCGGTACGCGCTGGATCGCGTTCGTCGAAGATCCGAACGGCATTCCGGTGGAGCTCCTCGAGCCGCGCGAGGCCGCCGTCACGTGAAGCAGCAAACCCGGGCTTCAGGACAAGCCTTGCCACGATCCGATGATCTGTGACGTGCGGCGGCTTTCGTAGATGCG
>Ga0213875_10001432_pt1 | contig 15495 bp, 13 predicted proteins | sample BarmaccomBMRX_R8_FD_160105 | JGI IMG/M metagenome (GOLD analysis project Ga0213875, IMG submission 160105) | Root-associated microbial communities from Barbacenia macrantha in rupestrian grasslands, the National Park of Serra do Cipo, Brazil - RX_R8 | ecosystem: Host-associated > Plants > Roots... | reverse complement strand
GGTTCCGTTGAATACCTGACCGGTTGGGCTGGAGCCGTCGCCGGTCGATTTCCGGCCGCCAGGCAGCGTGACCGTGAGAGCCGCCTTCTGTGCCATGGTCCCGCCCGCGTTGACGCTGTACACGGTGGCAACGCCAGCGTTGTTGTCCGCTACCCACAGCGGGGTCGCCGGGCCGAGCGCGAGGCCCCACGAGTTCTTGAGATTAGGGTCTACGACCTGCGCGCCCTGGTTACCGAGATCTGAGATGAGATTCGTCTGGTGAAAGGCATTCCTGGCGGCGGCGGAGGCTCCGCCAGGCGCCGCGGCGGCCGCCATCGTCGCCGGGACCATGATGGCCAGCAGCCCGGCGCCGATCACCGGCACTGCACGCGATCGCAAGGATCTTGGCATCGAAAAACGTTCCTTCCCGCTCCATTGAGGTCGTGATCCGGCGCCCGGTATCGATGCAGATTCCTTCGCGCGCCAAACCACCCTCCCCGGACCCGGACCGGCACTGCGCGCTGAGAACTCCGACACCCATAACCACGCATGGCCGGTCAGCATCGCTCAGCCAGCGGGGGACTGTGACGATTCCGTGACCATGCACGTACGGCGTCCACCGCCCAGCATTCGCCCCCCGGCGGCGCAGGGCGGCCACTCAGCCGTGATGCAGGACGAGGGTCTGCTGGGGGATACCAGACGACGCGGTGGAGCTACCTACCGCACAGATGTCACTGGGCGACGGCGCTGACAGGCCGAGGAAGGAGTCCCAGTTGCTCGCCTTCCCCGCGTGCGGCACTGGCACCTGCGTCCATGAGGTCCCGTTCCAGTGCTGGAGGAGCGCCCGGCCGCCGCCGCCAGCGGGATAGGCGCCTGCCGCCCACGCGTCACGCGGGCTCAGCGCCGTCACGGCGCTGAGCCCGGCGCTGGGACGGGCACCTTCCTGCCCGGGGTTCGGGCTCGCAACGATCCGCCAGGTGCGCCCGTTCCAGTGCTCGGTCAGCGCCTGGTCCGGAAGGCCGTTGTACCAGCCCACCGCCCATGCATCGCGGGCGGAGTCGGCGGAGACCGCGTTGAGCTGGTTGGTGAACGCGGCGTTCGGGCTCGGCACCTGCGTCCAGACGTGACCGTTCCAGTGCTCGGTCAGCGTCACCCGATGGTCGGTGGTCTGGTCCAGGTAGGCGCCCACGGCCCAGGCGTCGCTCGCGGAGACAGCCGCCACGCTCATCAGCTCGTTGTCGGCGCCGCCGTAGACGCCGGAGGAGCCGGGGTTCGCACCGGGTACCTGCGTCCAGGCGTGACCGTTCCAGTGCTCGGTCATGGTCAGCGTGGATGAGGAGACGGGAGGAGTGCCATACGGAACGGTATATATGCCCACCGCCCAGGCATCGTCGGGAGATACGGCCGATATGGCGTACACGCGGGTGAGTTGCGCTCCCGACGGTGCCGGGCTCGCCACCCGGGTGAACCGCTTGCCGTTCCAGTGCTCGATGACCGGGCGCTGACCGATGCTGGTCACCACCCAGATGTCGCGGTCGGACGTCCCGGCGATAACCGTCGGCTGACCGTCGCCGACTTCGTGGAAGGCCACCTCACCGCCGGGAACGGCCGCCCAGTCGCGGCCGTTCCAGCGCAGGAGCAGAGTGTGCGAGCCGGCGTACCCGGAAACCCAGACGTCACACGGGGAGAACGCGGCCACACCGTCGAGCTGCCCGCCGTACGGGGGATGGAACCCGCTCCAGGCCTTGCACACGGCGCCGGCCGCCGGCGCCGGCCGAGCGGACGTCGCCAGCCCAGCGGGCATGGCGAACGAAAGTCCCGCGATCGCCAGCGCCGCCACGCCGACCCGCCCCACGATCCTGCGCATGGTGTTACCTCCAAGCGAAGTCAGACGGGGGCACCGGTCGCTGCCGGAACGGCGAGAGCGAGAGCAAACAGCGGGAAGCGGCGGGCAGGTGACACGGTGGATTGCGCGCTCAGTGTAACGGAGGACACGATGACCGGCACCGCTCTCGTTTCAGGAACCCTCGCGAGCCGTGATGCTGATGGTGCGTTATGCGCTGGGATGATGATGGTGCGTTGTGCGTCGCGCGCTGATGGTGCGTTGTGCGTCGCGCGCTGATGGTGCGTTATGTGCCACGCAAAGAGAAGTGAACCCCAGAATTTCGTCCGGCGACCAAAGGGATCGCGCCAAAGGGCCACGCCCAAAGGGATCCGCGCGCATTTTCATGCGGACGCGGCCCCGATTCGGGGATTGCGCCGTAGCGGCTGCCGGTGCATTCTGGGGGCAGGCGCTTTCCAGCTGGGGGTGGGCGATGGATACTGAATTGCGTCTTCAAATCTCCGAGGAGGGCGCGGACGCTGAGCGTCTCGCGGCCCTGGCCAGCTATCTGCGGATGGATCTGCTGCAGCTCAACGCCGACGACGTGGCCTCGGTGCGCGATGGCGAGCCTCCGCCAGGCACCAGGGTGGGCGGCCGGACCGCTGCCAGCGTGCTGATAGTCACCCTGGGCCAGTCCGCGGCGAGCTTGCGATGGGTGCTGTCCGCCATCAAGGGGTGGCTGCGGCGCAGCGGGGCAGGCCGCCGGCAGGTGCTGCTGGAACTCGCCGGTGACGCGCTGGCGCTGACCCCGGCCAGCGCGGCCGACCAGGAACGGCTGACCGAAGTGTTTGTCAGCCGGCACGCGATACCGGGATAGCCGGCGAGCACAGCGCCGGTACAGCGGCGCCGGCCGCACGTCCGCGGCTCACTTCGGCGGCTCGGCGCCGAGAAACCGGAAGCAGTTGTTCCATGTGATGTCGTTCAGCGCCGCCTCGGGCAGCCCCATCGACCGCAGCGTCCGGCCGGCGGGCTCCTCACGCGGCATCGCCGGGAAGTCCGAGCCCACGAGCAGCCTGTCCGGCCCGAGCATGTCAATCAGGTACCGGATGGCGCGCCGGTCGAACACCAGCGAGTCGTAGTAGAAACGGCGGGCCAGCTCGGCCGGCCCGGCCGCGGCGGCCCACGGGGCGGCCTCCGGGCCGCGCTCGCCCGGTGGCTCCTCGTTCCAGGTGCGGCCCCAGAACCACTGGGCACGGGTCAGCATCAGCGGGAACCCGCCCGCCGCGTGACTGAACGCCAGCCGAAGCCCCGGATACTTCTCCGCGACGCCGCCGGTGACGATCGCGGCGGCGGCCAGGCTGCCCTCCACGCCGACACCGAACGTGGCGGTGGCGGGGCCGGGCAGCCGGTCGGACGGGACCGGCATCGCGTGCACGAAGATGGCCATCGCCAGGCGCTCGGCCTCGGCGAAGAAGCCGAGGAACCGGCCGTCGGCGAGCGACAACCCGGCGATGTTGGAGGCGATCTCGACGCCGGCCAGGCCGGCCTTCGCGACGTCTTCGAGCTCGGCGGCGGCGAGGTCGGGATCCTGCATCGGCACCGTGCCGAGGCCGTAGATTCGTCCGGGCGCCGCCGCGCACAGGCCGGCGATGTACTCGTTGACCGCGCGGGCCAGGTCGCGCCCGGCGCCGGACGGCAGCCGGTAGTTCAGCAATGGCGGGAACGGGGAGACGACCTCCGCGTCCACGCCGCTGGCGGCGCTCGCGGCGAGCCGCCGCTCCGCGTCGAACCACGCAGGCTTCGCGGGGAAGCGCAGCTGTCCCGACGCCAGCACACGCGCCCCCTCATCGGCAGGCTCCATCACCGGCCAGGTGGCCGGGTCGCAGCCGCGCGGGGGCCCGGGGAACTCGCCCGGGATCACGTGGGCGTGAGCGTCGATCAGCATGTCAGGCTCCGTCTCCCGCTCGCCTCGTGGCCTCGGCTCGCTCAGTCCCCGGCATGATCGCGACGTGCACCGCTTCTTCGCCGGGTATCTCACCCGCCAGCGTCTCGATGGCCCGCGCGACGTCGTCGAGGCCGAACGTGTGCGTATGCATCCGCTCCAGCGGGAACCGGCCGGACTCGATCAGGCGGATCGCCTCGGCGTAGGCGCGGGAGTCCACGCTGAACGCGCCGAGCACGGTGATGGCCTTGTTGATGATCATGTCGGTGGGCAGTTCGATGTTCCGGCCACCCTTCAGGCCGGCGAGGACAACCCTGCCGCCCCAGCGCACCGCGTTCAGTGCATCGCGGACCGGCTGATGGGCCATCGGCGTAAGCTCCAGCACCACGTCGGCGCCATCGCCGCCGGTGATCTCCCTGACCCGCTCGACCGTGTCCTCCTCCTCGACGTTGATCGTGTGGTCCGCGCCGAACTCCCTCGCCAGCTCCAGCTTGGCGGCGTCCCGGGCCAGGCCGGTCACGATGATCGTGCCCGCCCCGGCGGTGCGGGCGGCGAGCACCGCGGACAGGCCGCGCTGGCCGGCGCCGAGTATCAGCACCGTGTCGCCGAGCCCGGCCCCGCCGAGGTGAACGGCCCAGCGCACTCCCGCGCCCAGCGGGTTGAACATCACCGCGATCTCGGCCGGGATGTCACCGCGCATCTTGTGCAGGATCGAGTTCGGGTGCAGGTGAATGTACTCGGAATAGCCGCCCCACAGCCCGAGCCCGCGCTCGGGCGGGTTGGAGCCGCCATGGCTGCCGATCCGGTTCTTGCAGGACATGTAGCGTCCAGCTAGGCACAGATCGCACGACCGGCACGGGATGAGGATCTCCACGGCCACCCGGTCGCCGGGCCGGACGCCCCACCGGGCCGCCGCGGACTCGCTGACCTCCTCGATGATCCCGAGCGGCTCGTGGCCGGGAACCATCGGCAGCCACCGGGAGCTCATGCTGCCCTTGTACTGCTCCACGTCACTTCCGCAGATGCCGCACGCCTCGATCCGAAGCAGCGCGCCGTCATCGGGGCCGATGACCGGGCGGGGGAACTCCCTGATCTCGATCTGCCGCGGCGCCGTCTGCACCGCGGCCCGGACCGTGTCAGCCATTGCTGGCCTCCGGGGAGCTGGAGGAGGGCGCCGGAGAGGCGGAGGAGGGCGCTGGAGAGGACTCCGGAGAGGCGGAGGAGGGCTCCGAAGAGGCGGAGGAGGGCTCCGAAGAGGACTCCGGAGAGGTGAAGGAGGCCTCCGGCGAGGTGAAGGAGGCCTCCGGGGAGGCGGAGGGCTCCGAAGAGGTGAAGGAAGGCGCCGGCGAGGCCGGGGAAAGCCCCTCGACCTCCGTGATGTCGAGCGGGATCAGCGGCACGGGCCCGGCGGCGCCGGGGGCCGGGGTGTACGCCCAGTACTTGGCCCGCGCGCCACCGTCGATGACGAAGTCGCAGCCGGTGATCAGCCGGGCGTAGTCCGACGAGAGCCAGGCGATGCAGTGCCCGATGTCGGTGGGCGTGGCCGGCTCGCCCATCGGGATCTGCCCGCGCACGTCGTACGTGCCGGTCTCCCGCCACCAGGCCGGCCGGTCCGGTTTCGGCTGCCGCGGCCGCAGCTCGGTGCGTCCCTCCGCGCGCCACTGCGCGAGGAGCTCGGGGTTGTCCGGCCGCGGCGCGGTCGGGGTGAAGCTGTTGACCCGGATGCCGTACGGCGCCAGGTCCATCGCGGCAGCGCGGACGAAGTTGGCCAGGGCGCCCTTGTGCGTGGCGTAGGCGATGAAGCCGGCCGCGCCCTGCCACGCGTTCGACGACAGGATGCTGACGATGGAGCCCTTGATGCCGCGCTCGATCATCGACAGCGCCGCGTACTTGGTGTACAGGAAGTTGCCGTTGACCGCGATCGTGATCGCGCGGTTGAAGGAGGCCAGGTCCTCCTCGAGGATGTGGTTGGTGTGCAGCCAGGCCGCGTTGTTGATGACGATGTCGATGCGGCCCCATGCCCCGAGCACCTCGCCGATGTTCGAGGTGACGTCCTCCTCGACGCTGACGTCGCCGGACAGCGCCAGTGCGGTGCCGCCGTTGCGCTCGATCCGGCGCACCGCCGCCTTCGCCGCGTCGAAGTTGAGGTCGTTGCACGCTACGTTCGCGCCGTACTTCGCCAATGCCAGCGCGATGCCGCTGCCGATGTTCGGCCCCGCCCCGGTGACCAGGGCGACCTTGCCGTCGAGCGAGATCTCCAAGGCGAACCCCTTCAACATGCGTTTCACGCGTTGATGACGCCAGTCTGGGTTCCGTCGGCTGGCAGCGCACTGGGGTCGGCAACAGCGCCAGGGCCAGCCGTTTAGCCGGTCGTCATAACGGCTCCGCCCGGCTCACGGCTCACGATATATGACACTTGGCGCGACGAGAAGCGCATGATATGAAAACAAATGTCAGGCAGCCGGGCAACGGTTCATCGCGACTTGGCCACGCCGGAGGAACAATGATGAAGACCCGCGCGGCGGTGCTGCGCAAGGGCGGCACTCCGTGGGAGATAACCGAACTCGACCTGGACGAGCCCAAGGCCAACGAGGTGCTCATCCGCATGGAGGCAGCCGGGCTTTGTCACTCCGACGAGCACATTCGCAACACCGGGACGGCGCGGCTGCCGCTGGTCGGCGGCCATGAGGGCGCCGGCGTGGTCGAGGCGGCCGGGTCGAAGGTGACCCGGGTCAGCGTAGGGGACCGGGTGGCCTGCTCCTACATCCCCGTCTGCGGCACCTGCCGGTACTGCTCGACGGGGAAGCAGAACCTCTGCGACGCGGGACTCAACGCCGCCATCGGCTGCCTGCCCGACAGGACGTTCCGGTTCCACTCCAACGGTGAGGACCTCGGCGGCATGTGCGTGGTCGGCTCCTTCTCCCAGTACGCCGTGCTGTCCGAGTGGTCCTGTGTGAAGATCGAGGACTACGTCCCGATGGAGATCGCGGCCCTGGTGAGCTGCGGCGTGACCACTGGCTTCTGCTCGGCGATCTACGCGGGGGACGTGCGGCCCGGGGACACCGTGGTGGTCTTCGGCACCGGCGGGGTCGGCATGAACGCGGTGCAGGGCGCCCGGTACGCCGGCGGCAAGAACGTGATCGCGATCGACCCGGTCGAGTACAAGCTGGAGCGGGCCAAGGAGTTCGGTGCCACGCACACGTTCTCCGACCCGGTGAAGGCGAAGGAAGTCATCATCGACATCACCCGGGGCCAGCTCGCGGACAAGGTGATCTGCACCGTGGGCGAGATGGACAACGAGGTGGTCAAGGCGGCCGTCGACATGACCGGCAAGGCCGGGACGATCGTCATCACCGGCGTCGGCTACTACGACATGGTGCTGCCCGGTGGCATCCTCATCGGCTACCACCGGCGGATGCAGGGCTCGCTGTTCGGCGGCGCCAACCCGCTGTACGACATCCCGATGATCCTGGGCCTGTGGCACGCCGGCGACATCAAGCTCAGCGAGCTGATCACCAGGCGGTACACGCTGGACCAGATCAACGAGGGCTACCAGGACCTGATGGAGGGCAGGAACCTCCGCGGCGTCATCATCCACGAGCACTGACGCACCAGTAGGGACGCACCACCATGCCGAATGTGATCCTCGACCCCACCGGCCAGGTGCAGGCGGCGAAATCGGCGCCGCCCCGGGCACCGCGCCGTGCCAGCCTGCGGGGTGCCAGGGTGGGGCTGCTCGTCAATACGAAGCAGAACGCGGCCCCGTTCCTCGACGAGGTCGGCCGGCTCCTGGTCGAGCGGTACGGCGCGAGCGGCGTGCTGGCGCGGACGAAGACGAACTTCGCCCAGCCAGCGCCCGAGGAACTGATCAAGGAGATGCAGGCGGGCTGCGACGTCATCGTCACCGGCATCGGTGACTGCGGCTCGTGCAGCGCGTCCGCGGTGGCGGACGGCGTCGCGTTCGAGACCGCTGGCACGCCCGCCGCGGCGATCTGCAGCGACGCGTTCGGAGTAACCGCCGACGCGATGGCCGAATTGCGCGGCGCGCCCGGCTACGCCTACGCGACCACACCGCACCCGGTCGCGGTGCTCACGCCCGAGCAGGTACGCGAGCGGGCCGCCCGGGTGCTCGGCGACGTGGTCGCCTTGCTGACCACCGCCGGCTGAGCGCGCGAATGGCCGAAGCTCCCGACCCGGACGCCGCCCAGGAGGCGATCGAGTACTGCTACGAGCAGGGCTGGTCGGACGGCCTCCCGCTGGTGCCGGCTTCCCAGCCGCTCGTCGACAGGTTCCTGGCGACGACGAGCCGCGCGCCCGATGAGATCATCGGCACGCTGGAGCAGGTGGGCAGGGACTGCACGGTTTACCTGGCCGCGGTGAACGCGGCGATGGCCGGGTGCCTGCCGGAGTACTTCCCGGTCGTGCTGGCCGCGTTCGACGCGGTCATGCGGGAGCGCGCCGCGCGTGGCGGCGGCTGGCAGTCCACCAGCGGCCCGGCGCCGCTCATCGTCGTCAACGGCCCGGTGCGGCACGAACTCGGTTTCAACACCGCCGGAGGCGCGTTCGGCCCCGGCTTCCGGCCGAACGCCACGATCGCGCGCGCGATCGGGCTGATCGTGCGCAACGCGTTCGGCATCCGCCCGCACGTGCTCGAGCAGGCCACCCAGGGCGTGCCGGGCAGGTGGTCGCTGTGCATCGCGGAGAACGAGGAGGAGTCCCCGTGGCCGCCGTTCGCTGCCGACGGCGGCCAGGCCGGCGGGGTGAGTGCCGTGTCGGCCATGCTGACCCGCACCTCCGAGTTCGTGGACAACCGGCACACCCCGGATCCCGGGCAGGTGCTGTGGGACTTCGCGGACACGATCTCGCGGACCGGGTCGCTGATCTTCCGGGATACCTCGGCCGCCGTCGTGTTCTGCCCGGAGCACGCCCAGATGCTCGCCGGCGCGGGGTATTCCAAGACGGACGTCCAGGCCTGGCTGGTGGAGCACTGCGGCCGCACGGGCGCGGACCTGCGCCGGGCCGGAAAGAACGGCCTGCGCGGCATCGCCCGCTTCGCCGACGGCGACGCCAGCGCCGACGAAACATTCAGCAAGATCCTGCCGTCGCCCCGGCACATCCCTATCATCGTCGCCGGGGCGCGCAACGCGGCCATCTCCATGGTCGTCCGGATCTTCGGCGAGTGGTCCGGGGCCTCGACCCCGATAGAAAAGGGGGGTTAACCATCCCATTGTGTGCTGGCACAGTCTGCGCCGGCGCCGGGACTGGTGCGATGACAAGGGCATATGTCGCGCCCGCGGCCGTAATCCCTGAGCCCTTGCGGCATCACGAGGCGGATTCTAGTATCCAAGACAAATCACTGGACGCTCGGCTGAATTTTTGTCACATACCAGCGTACGAGTTAGCACGGGTGGGTGAACGCCGTGAGATTCCGGCTCAAGTCAATGAGGACAGTCTGCCTGGGGCTTGCGGCGATAGTTATCGCCGCGTGCTCAAGCTCTTCGAGCAGCACTCCCGGCAACAACACTTCGGCAGCCCCGGCATCCGGCGGGTCGCTGACGGTACTTGAATGGTCCGGCTTCGCCGGCGACTGGCCGGCCGGGCTCGACCCGGCGACCAACACCAACGGCGCCGCCGACCAGAGCCAGATGGACGCCATCTACGGCGAGCTGTTCGAGCTCGGGCCCAGGGGAGTGATCATCCCCGACCTGGCCACCGGCTACGCTTTCTCCAACGGCGGCAAGACGATCACCATCGATATCCGCCAGGGCGTGAAGTTCACCGACGGCACGCCGTTCAACGCCGCGGCGGTGGTCTGGAACATCAAGCGCGACCTCGCCTCGTCGTGCACCTGCAAGCCGGTCTGGCTGGTCAAGTCCGTCACCGCCACAAGCCCGTCCACCGTGCAGGTAAACCTCCTGGTGCCGGACGGCGCGTTCATCAACCAGATCTTCGATTCCACCGCGGACTGGATCGCCTCGCCGGCCGCGGTGCAGAAGATGGGGGAGAAGGCGTTCGCGCTCAAGCCGGTCGGCGCGGGCCCGTTCGTCGTGGTCAGCGACACGCCCAGCTCGGTGCTCGTGCTGAAGAAGAACCCGGGCTACTGGCAGAAGGGGCGCCCCTACCTCGACTCGCTCACGTTCAAGGCGGTAGGCGGCGACGAGGCCGCGTACGAGGCGCTGCTGGCGGGGAACGGCCAGGTCTACGAGGACATGTCCACTCCCGCGCTGCTGAAGCAGGCGGCGCAGCACTTCAACGTGGAAAACCAGCTCTCGACGTCGCCGTACGACCTCCAGCTCAACACGCTGACGCCGCCGTTCAGCAACGTCAAGGCGCGGCAAGCCATTTACGCGGCGACGAACTTCGCGCCGATCCTGCAGCACATCTTCAGCAACCTGTACCCGATGACGGAGGGGTTCACCGGTCCCGGCGGGATCTGCTACCAGCCGACGGTTCCCGGTTACCCGTCTTACAACCTGGCGCTGGCGAAGTCGCTGGTCAGGCAGCTCGGCGGGCTGACGGTGAACCTGGGCACGATCCAGAACCTGGTCGCCCAGTACACCACCGAGGCGCTGCAGACCGAGTGGCAGCAGGCCGGGATCAAGGTCACCATCAGCAGCTACCCGCTGGCGTCGCTGATCGCGCAGTTCACCGGGAAAAAGTGGCAGGCGATGGTGCAGACGGCCGGCTCCTACGACCCGGCGGCGGGTGTCGGCGTTGGCTTCCGGTTCTCCTCGCTGTCGCCGTTCAGCGGGGTGCACGACCCGCACCTGGACGGCCTGCTGAACCAGGCCGCCGCCACGGTCGACCAGAGCCAGCGCTGCCAGTTCTACAACCAGGCCGCGCAGTACATCGCGCAGAAGTACTACGGGCCCTTCTACTTCGCGTTCGCGCCGGCCAACATCGCGGTCAGGGGAGTGACCGGCCCCGGCCTGTCCCAGCCGCTCCCGGCCGTGGTCGTGACGCCGACCATCCTGTGGGAGGACGTGTCGTACAACAAGGCTGCTTCATGAGCTCCATGGGCTTTCCGGATGGCGCGAATGTCTGGGAAGCACAGTGACCGCTGAAGCCGGGGTAAGGCCCGGCGCGCGGACCCAGTTCGCGCGCCGGGCCGTCGGCTCGCCGGGCGTCCGGGTCGCCGGCAGGCGGCTGCTCGCGGTGATCCCGGTGCTGTGGGGCGTGACGTTCCTGACCTTCATCGTGATGAACATGCTCCCCGGCGACGCCGCGCAGGAACTGCTCGGGGCCAACGCGACACCGGCCGAGGTGCACCAGCTCGAGATCCAGCTGCACCTGAACGAGCCCTTCTGGGTGCGTTACGGCAACTGGTTCGGCGGCCTGCTCAAGGGCGATCTCGGCACGTCGCTGTCCGGCGGCCAGCCGGTGACCACGATCCTCGGCCAGCGGCTTCCGGTCACCGCCGAGCTGCTTCTCTACGCCTTCGTCGCCTCGGTGGTGTTCGCCGTCGGCCTCGCGGTGCTCGCGGCACGCCGGCCGAACGGCATCGGTGACCGGATCAGCATGGCGGTCAGCATGATGGGCCTGTCCATCGCGCCCTACGTGCTGGCTCCCGTACTGGTCTACCTGTTCGCCATCAAGGTCGGCTGGTTCCCGGCCATCGGGTACACCCCGCTGACCCAGAACCCGGTCGAGAACATCAAATCGCTGACGCTGCCCGCCGCGTCCATCGGCTTCCCGCTGTTCGCCGTCTACACACGGCTGCTGCGTGCCGACATCGTCGAGCAGATGCAGCGCGAGGACTACATCGTGACCGCCCGCGCCAAGGGCGTGCCGCCCTGGCGGATCCTGATCAGGCACGCGCTACGGAACTCGCTGTTCGGGCTGATCACCCTCGTCGGGCTCAACTTCGGCACGCTCATCGGCGCGGTGGCGATCATCGAGCCGATCTTCTCGCTGCCCGGCGTGGGCGCGATACTGATCGAGTCGATCAACAACCGTGACCTGCCCGTCGTCGAGGGCATCGTCGTGATCTTCGCGGTGATCACGGTGGCCGCCAACCTGCTCGCCGACCTTCTGTACGTAGCACTCGACCCGAGGATCAGGTATGAGCGCGCCGCTGTTTAGGCCGGCAGGGCCGCAGACCCTTCTGCCACCGGAGGTCACCGCGCCGAAACGGGCGCGCACGCGGCGCGCCGAGAACTGGACGCACGATCTCAAGATCACGATCCCGCTCGGCCTGCTGATCCTGATCGCCGGCGCGTGCTTCCTGTGGCCGCTGGTCTACCCGGTGCCGAAGCCGACCGGCGGGAGCATACTCGACGCGGGCCTGCCGCCGTTCTCGCCGGGCCACCTGTTCGGCACCGACGCGGTCGGCAACGACATCTTCTCCCGCATCCTGTACGGTGGCCGGGTCTCGTTCGAGGTCGGCGTCAGCGTCACCGCGATCGGCCTGGTGATCGGCGGCCTCTTCGGGGTGATCGCCGGCTACCTCGGCGGTATCACCGACGCCGTCATATCGCGCGTGCTCGACGTGCTGATCGCGTTTCCCGCGCTGGTGCTCGCGCTCGCGATCGCCGAGGGGCTCGGGCCGAGCGAACTGCACGTCATCTGGGCACTGTCGTTCTTCGGCATCCCCGCCGTCGGCCGGGTCGCGCGGGCGGCCACGCTGGCGCTGCGCGAGCAGACGTTCATGCTCGCCGCGCGGCTGGCCGGCACGCCGCGGTGGCGGGTGGTACTGCGCCACATCCTTCCCAACATCATGCCGCAGCTCATGACGTTCAGCCTGCTCGGCATCGGCGTGATCATCATCCTGGAGGGCGCGCTCAGCTATCTCGGGCTGGGCATCCCGCCGCCCAACCCGAGCTGGGGAAGCATGATCGCCAATGGCCAGCAAACGCTCTCCAGCCAGCCCGAACTCGTGCTGATCCCGAGCGCGTTCCTGTTCGTCACCGTCCTGTCGCTGAACCTCCTCGGCGACGCACTCCGCGAAAGGTGGGGCGTCCGGTGAGCGACGCGCTGCTGGAGGTGAGCGACCTGCGGGTAACGTTCCCGGCCCGCGGCCGCGAGCTGCGCGCGGTCGACGGGGTGAGCTACTCGGTGTACGCCGGGCAGACGCTCGCGATCGTCGGCGAGTCCGGGTCGGGGAAGACCGTCAGCTGCCGCGCCCTCATGGGGCTGCTGCCGCCCACCGCGGCCGTCGCGGGCTCCGCGCTGCTGCGCGGCAGCGAGCTGATCGGGCTGAGCGACGATGAGATGCGCAGGCACCGGGGGACCGACATCGCGATGGTCTTCCAGGACCCGGCGCGATCGCTGAACCCCACGATGCGGGTCGGCGCGCAGATCACCGAGGCCATCAGGGCGCACCACAACGCCGGCCGCGCCGAGGCCCGCGAGCAGGCCGTCGAGCTGCTGCGCCTGGTACACATGCCGGTACCGCGGCGGCGCTTCACCGAGTACCCGCACCAGCTCTCGGGCGGGATGCGGCAGCGCGTCATGATCGCCATAGCGCTCGCCTGCCGCCCCAGGCTGCTCATCGCGGACGAGGCGACGACGGCGCTGGATGTCACCACCCAGGCGCAGATCATGGAGCTGCTGCTGGAACTCCAGGACGAACTCGGCATGGCCCTGATGCTGATCAGCCATGACCTCGGGCTCGCCGCCTCGTACGCCGATGAGGTGATCGTGATGTACGCCGGCCGTATCGTCGAGCAGGCCCCGGCGCCGCGGCTGTTCGCGCGGGTGCGGATGCCGTACACCGAGGCTCTGTTCGAGGCGATACCGCGGCTGGAGCGGCCGGCGCACTCGCCGCTGCCCGTGATCGGCGGCAGGCCGCCGGACATGGCCGATCTCCCGGCCGGGTGCTCGTTCGCCCCGCGCTGCCGCGGCGCCATGGACGACTGCCGGGCGACCGCGCCCCCGCTTGCCGAACACGAGCCCGGCCACCGGTGGGCGTGCTGGCATCCCGTCAACGGAGGTACCGATGCAGCCGCCCGGTGAGGAAGCCCCGGCGAGCGGGGAGGAAGCACAGCCGCTGCTGTCCGCGCGCGACGTCGTCCAGGAGTTCACGGTCCGCGACTACGGCGGGGCCAAGGGCGGCGTCGTGCACGCCGTCTCGGGTGTCTCGTTCGACATCTGGCCGGGGGAGACGCTGGGCATCGTGGGCGAGACCGGCTCCGGCAAGTCGACGCTCGCCCGCTGCGTACTGCAGGCGCCGCCGCCGAAGGCCGGCGCCGTGCTGTTCCGCGGCGCCGACCTGACCAGGCTGCGCGGCCGTAGCCTGCTGCGGGTGCGCCGGCACATGCAGATGGTGTTCCAGGATCCGTTCGGGTCCCTCGATCCCAGGTGGCGGGTGCGGGACATCGTCGAGGAGCCGCTGGTCGCCTACCGGGCGGGCGGCCGGGCGGCGCGCCGCCGCCGGGCCGACGAGGTGCTCGAGCTGGTCGGCCTCGATCCCGGCAGCCACGGCGGGCGGCGGCCCAGGGAGCTGTCCGGCGGCCAGGCCCAGCGTGTCGCCATCGCCCGCGCGGTGGCCCTGGAGCCCTCGCTGATCATCTGCGACGAGGCCGTGTCGTCGCTGGACGTGCTCATCCAGGCGCAGGTGCTCAACCTGTTCGAGCGGCTGCGCACCGAGCTCGGCCTGTCGTACCTGTTCATCGCGCACGACCTGGCCCTGGTCAAGCAGGTGAGCGACCGGGTGGCGGTCATGTATCTCGGCAAGCTGTGCGAGGTTGGGCCGGGGGAGTCGGTGTACCGGGAGCCACGTCACCCCTACACGCGCGCGCTGCTCGACGCGATCCCGGGCACGTCCGGAAGCGGCCGGGCGGCCGCCGGGCGGCCGCCGATCAAGGGCGAGCCGCCGTCGCCGATCGACCCCCCGAGCGGGTGCCGGTTCCGTACCCGGTGCCCCCGTGCCGCCGAGCGCTGTGCCGCCGAGGAGCCCGTGCTGCGGGAGCTCGCCAGCGGCCACGCCGTGGCCTGCCATTTCCCGCTGGAGCCGCCGGCCACCCCGGACGCGAGGCCGGTCCGGCTCGGAAGCACCACCACTCGTTCGGTATGAGCTTGATCGCTGCTTGAAGACAGGGAGACCGCCCGATGAGGCTGCGGGTTCTGCTCGAGCCACACCACGGTGCCACGTACGCGCAGATCCTCGCTCTCGCGAGGGCGGCCGACGAGGGCGGCTTCGACGCCTTCTTCCGCTCCGACCACTACCTGGGCATCGACGCTGAGGAGACCGGCTATCAGCCGACCGACTCGTGGACCACGCTCGCGGGCCTCGCCGTGCAGACCAGCCGGGTGCGGCTGGGCACGCTGATGACCGCGTCGACGTTCCGGCGGCCCGGGCAGCTCGCGATCGAGGTGGCGACCGTCGGCCAGATGAGCGGCGGGCGCGCCGAGCTCGGCATCGGCGCGGCCTGGTACGAGCGTGAGCACCGGTACTTCGGCATCCCGTTCCCGCCGCTGGGCGAGCGGTTCGACCGCCTGGCGGAGCAGCTGGAGATCATCACGGGGCTGTGGGGAACCGCCCCCGGTGAGCGGTTCACCTTCCACGGCAAGTACTACCGGCTCGAGGACTGCGCGAGCATTCCGCGGCCAGCCGGCCGGCCCCGGATCATCATCGGCGGCGCCGGGCCGCGGCGCACCCCCGCGCTCGCGGCGAGGTTCGCGGACGAGTTCAACAGCGGCATCGCCGGCAGCGACCGCGAGCGGTTCGCCAACTTCCGGCGGGTGTGCGAGCAGTCCGGCCGCGATCCGGCGGAGGTGCGGCTGTCCACCACGCTGCCGGTGTGCTGCGGCG
>Ga0213875_10001431_pt1 | contig 15500 bp, 19 predicted proteins | sample BarmaccomBMRX_R8_FD_160105 | JGI IMG/M metagenome (GOLD analysis project Ga0213875, IMG submission 160105) | Root-associated microbial communities from Barbacenia macrantha in rupestrian grasslands, the National Park of Serra do Cipo, Brazil - RX_R8 | ecosystem: Host-associated > Plants > Roots... | reverse complement strand
ACCCGCTCATCATTGGACGGGGACGTGGGTCTCACTCGATTTTGCTCTTCTGACTGCCCATTGTCGGTTCGTCCAGACAGACAAACTTCCTCGCCCATTTGCTCTTCTGGATGCCCATTGTTGGTTCGTCCAGGCAGCCAAATTTCCTCGCCCAAGCGTTCAAGAATTGAGCGTTGGATGAGGCCAGACAATCCCATCGCGCAAAAAAGCGCGAACGCATTCAGGCGAACCGGGAACGAAGGCGGGAAAGAGACACGTAGCCGAGCGCGACTTTGAATGTTCAGCCGTTATCCTGAGGGGCCTTCCTCGCCACCGGGAAAGAGCCGCTGGAGATGAGAGCCCGTCGGCAAGGTTCGCGCGAAACGATCGAGTGCCTCCGCGGCGGCAGGAACATCGCTCCCATGCCGCACATAGAAAATGTAATGAAGATATGCTTCATCCGCCAAGAGTCCCGCTGGGCGCAGATCGGCGAGCTTGATCCAGGATTTCGGCACACTCGTGACATTCGTCGAGTCGATGATGGCGAGATCGACGCCCCGCTTTTCCATAAGCTCATCCATCCAATCCGGCTTTTGCTCGCGCGCACGAGATTGCCTGGCCGATTCCGAGCTCAGTCCGGACAAATCAAGCACATAGTTGGGGTTCTCGAAATTGATATAGCCGAGGAAGTTCGCGGCGACAGGTCGGCGATAAAATTCGAGCGCGAAGCGATGCAGTTGGTAAGAGCCTTCGAATTCCTTTTCGGCGCGCGCCGGGATGAATAGAAATTGCGCCGCATAGCCCGCGAACACCATCATCAACGCGAGACAAAATGCGACGCTGCGTGGCCAGGTCGCGAACTCGCACCAGGCGCTCACCCTCTCTCTGAAGATGATCGCGAGGCCGCACAGGTTGAGAACGAGCACATAGGCTTCATAGCGCGGAGGCACCCAATCAAGCCGTCCGCCGGTGAGCTGAGCCAGGGTAACGAAGGCCATAAAGCCGAGGGTCACGAGCTTAATTTGATCGGCTTTTGCCGGCGGCCGCTTCCATAGGTCGGCCCAGATCCAGCCAAGCCATGGCGTCGCCAGCGCCACGCCTCCCAGCATCTGCGCCGCGCCGAAGCTCCTGAGATTGCTATAGAGATTTTCCACGATTGACGCGATCACGGAGAACGGCCCGCTGTGCGAGACGAGAGCCGCATTCGACCAATCGGAGCGGGACAGGACCGAGCTCGGCAATATCGGTAGGCCCAGCGAATGGAGAAACAACGAGTAGGCGCCGACCAGGACCAATCCGATGATGAAAGTAGCGAGCGCGTACCCGTATCTTCGGAAGGCGACGAAAATCAGGGCATCGGCAACGAGCATGCCCGCCGCTTCGAAGCGAATGATCGGTTGAACGAGAATGCAGACGAACCACCACCAATCGCAACGGCCGCGCCGCACGAAGCGCACAAGGCCGAGCAAGTAGGCGACCGTCATGGCGATGTGCAAGGAGTGCTCGAGGCCGAGGATCGCAAGGCCTGGAAGATCAAGCGCGACCGCGATCACTGCGGTCAACAGAAAAAGGCGACCCGCCGCTATGCGGTGGATGGGCAAACTGGTTTCTCGTGCCAACAGAAAGGCGAAAAACCCGGTCGCCAAGGTGGAAACGATGTTGATGAAAAGTGGAAGCGTGGTGCCGAGACCGAGCGGCTGCAAAAAGGCGAGAAGCACCGGATAGAGAATGGTCGAGCTCGGCGCAGACGCCTCACCGGGGTAGAGCCCGTAAGTGCCGTGCGTGATCTGCTGCGCCAGAGTCATGTGGGTATAGGCGGCATCCGACGCGTACATGAATTGGCCATGCGTCATCGCCAAGGCACCGCCGATCTCAAGCGCGAGCACCGCAAGAAGAGCGCCGAGAATACTGACGAGCGGCCTTACGAAATCGCGCTCTTGCCAAGTATTTTCCGCGAACGCACGGCCATGTTTTGCAATCGTCATCGATCGCGTGTCTTGCGTCCAAAAAGAGCTCACTATTACCTCATATCAACAATTGATCGGAGCCCGCCCATAATCTCACGTATCAGCCTATCATGCAGGGGGTAGTGCCCTCGATCGACTTGCCTACCACCTTGATAACATTGCTGGGGCCCCTCCCCTTATGTTAAATTGTGTTACCCGGCGCCCCTTTCATTTCGGTGACATATGACCGCCGCGACGATTGACCCTGTCGACGGCAAATTGCCGCTTGTTGTCGACCTTGACGGAACCCTCATCCGATCCGACCTGCTCATCGAAGCGCTATTTCAGCGGCTCGTCAGTTCCCCCTCCTCGGTAATCCTAAATTTCTTCGCGCTTCGCCACGGCAAGGCGCATTTCAAGGACGCCGTTGCGCGCGGCGTCAGCTTCGATCCAGCCACGCTCCCCTATGATGAGGTGGTTCTCCGGCAGGTGCGCGAGGCTGTAACGGAAGGACGACCCGTATACATTGCCTCGGCAAGCAATGCGCGCTTCGTTTCGGTGATAGCTGAACATTTCGGATTCTTCTCCGGCTGGTTCGGTTCGGACTCCGTCACTAATCTTTCGGGTGAAAACAAGGCGCGACTTCTAGTTGAAACCTTTGGCGAGGGCGGTTTCGACTATATCGGCAATGATCGGGCCGACCTGCACGTGTGGTCGAAGGCCTCGAAGCGCTTCTGCGTTCGCACGCCGGCTCGCGTCAAAAAGCACGTGAGGGCAGCTGGTGTGGACGTCCTTCCTTCGCCGCGGCCAAGCCTGAGCAGCTGGCTGAAGCTCATTCGCGTCCACCAATACGCCAAGAACGCGCTGATCTTCTTGCCGCTGTTCACGGCGCACAAATTCGATTTGCCGTCACTCCTCGATTGCATGCTGGCTATCGCCGCATTTTCGCTTTGCGCGTCGAGCGCCTATATTTTCAACGATATCATCGATCTTGCCGCGGATCGGGAGCATCCGACCAAGAGGGCGAGGCCCCTCGCCAGCGGCAAAATAGCGCTCCAGGACGGGGTCTGTGCCATTCCGATCCTGTTTCTCTGCGCGTTCGCGCTCGCGTTGTGGGTATCACCTGCCTTTTTAGCAATCTTGCTTGGCTATTTCGCGCTCACGATCTCATACAGCATCTGGCTCAAGAAGAAGATGCTCGTCGACATCGTGGCACTTGCGATGTTGTATACGCTTCGCGTCATCGCGGGGGCCGTGGCCATCGGCGTGTTCGTTTCCGAGTGGCTTCTCGCATTTTCGATGTTCTTGTTCACGGCATTGGCTTTGATCAAAAGATATATCGAGCTCGCCACCCGTCTCGATCGGGAGCTGCCAGACCCGGCTAATCGCAACTACAAGCAAGCGGACATGCAGATCGTTGCGGCCCTGGCGGGCGCCGCCGGCTTCAACGCCGTGACCGTCTTTGCCCTCTACATCTCTTCGGACACTGTGCACTCGCTATATCGGCATCCGAAGTTCCTCTGGCTCGTTTGCCCGATCCTCATGTATTGGCTAAGCCGCATGCTGATGATGGCCCATCGGCGCCAGGTGCACGACGATCCGATCGTATTCGCGCTCAAGGATCGGATCAGTATCCTGGCGAGCGTGTGCATCGCGGCCATAATGCTGCTTGCCATCTGAGCTTGAAGGATGATGCGTGGCTTTCGCCGGCCGGTCCTTTGCGATCCTCTCGTTCAGCCTGCCGGCGCGCTACACGCTATTTGCCGTCACGGCTGGCGCCGCCAATCTTTTGACTCAAGCGCTCGTCTTCAGGCTTTCGCCTGTCGAACCTCTCCCCATTTCGATATTGCTGGGCACGATGGTGGGATTTTTCCTGAAATACGTCTTGGACAAGCACTGGATTTTCTTCGACGCTTATGACAACGCCCGCCGAGAGTTGCGGAAAATTTTTCTTTACGGCTCCTTTAGCGTGATGATGACCTTGCTCTTCTGGAGTTTCGAGATCGCTTTCTGGAAATTGGGGGGAACGGAATTAGCCAGATATGTGGGCGCCGCCATCGGCCTGGCGATCGGCAATTTCGCAAAGTATCTCCTCGACCGAAACTTTACTTTCGCGCGCAGGGCGGAAGCATGGAAGTGACGGGCTGGGGTCGCTATCCTCGATTCGACGCAACGATCGTTGAGCCGAGCTCGATGGCCGAGGCGGCTCGCATGCAACAGGAGCTCATAGGCTTCGTGCCGCGGGGCAATGGTCGTGCTTATGGGGATGCGGCCATCGGCAAGAGTCTTTGCCTATCTACTCTCGCGCTCGACCGTTTCTGTCATTTCGATACCGCCGACGGCCGATTGACCGTCGAGGCAGGCGTGCTGCTTTCCGACATTCTGGACACCCTCCTTCCAAGAGGCTTTTTTCCACCGATCGTTCCCGGAACCCGGCTCGTGAGTGTCGGGGGAATGATTGCTGCGGACGTGCATGGAAAAAATCACCATCGTGCGGGGAGCTTCGGCGCACATGTCGAGAGTTTCACCTTGGCATTGCCGGATGGTAAAACCGTGACTTGCTCGGCGGCCGAGCTTCCGAAGCTTTTCGCGGCGACGTTGGGCGGCATGGGATTGAGCGGCACGATATTGAGCGCGACGTTCAAGCTTCGTCGGGTCGAAACGGGTTGGGTTCGGCAAAGGACGCTGGTCGCGCCCGATCTCAACGCTGCTCTTGATCTCTTGTCACGGCACGACGACGCCACCTACTCGGCCGCCTGGATCGATTGCGTGGCCAAAGGCAGCGCCCTGGGACGTTCGCTCATTCATCTTGGCGAGCACGCATCACAGCCCGACGTGGAGACGCTGAGGCCCGGCAGTCCGCTTTTTCCGAAACGGCGCGACGTCCGCATAGGCGTGCCTTGGGATCTGCCCCGCCTGACACTCAACCGGTGGAGCATAGCGGCCTTCAACGAGGCATATTTTCGCAAGGGAATAGCAGCCGCCGAAAAACCATTTCTGAGCGGAGTCGATGCCTTCTTCTTCCCACTGGATGGGGTTCGAGACTGGAACCGGATCTATGGCCGCGGCGGGTTCCTTCAGCATCAAAGCGTTGTCCCCGCTGACAGCGCGAAGGACACTCTTGGAGAGGTTCTGGAGCGCATTGCGGCGCGCGGCAACGCTTCATTTCTTGCGGTACTCAAAAAGCTCGGCCCTCCATCTGCCGGGATCATGTCTTTTCCGATGGCGGGGTTCACTTTAGCGCTCGATTTCCCGCTGGATGACGATATCCTCGAATTTCTCGATGAGATCGACCGCCTCGTGATGGCCGCAGGAGGTCGCATTTATCTCGCAAAGGATGCGCGCCAATCACGGGCGGTTTTCGAGGCAGGGTATTCCCGCCTCGCCGAATTCCGCGAAATCCGGAGAGAAGTGGGCGCATCGGCTCGGATGGCCTCGCGCCTGTCGGAGCGGCTCGGCATATGACCCAAAAGCTGCACCCGCGATCCCTTCTCGTGCTCGGCGGCAGCTCGGATATCGGGCGCGCCACCGCCCTTCGCTTCGCGGAAGCGGACTGGCGCATTTGCCTCGCAGGACGGGATCTCGAAGCATTACGTCGGGAAGCCGATGATATCGCGACCCGAACGGACGTGACCGTCTCGGTTCACGCGCTCGACATACTCGACGAGACGCATTTCGAAAGCTTTATCGATAACCTTCCTTTCCTCCCAGACGCGATTTTATGCGTCATCGGTCTTCTGGGCACCCAGCGTTTGGCCGAGATCGACCTTGCCCATGCAAGCACGGTGTTCAGATCCAATCTGGAAGGTCCGGCGCTGATGCTCGGCCTATTCGCGGAACGTCTGGCGGCGCGCGGATACGGGACGATCATCGGCGTGAGCTCTGTGGCTGGCGAACGTGGCCGCGCGGCAAACTACGTCTACGGCGCCGCGAAGGCCGGTTTCACCGCTTTCCTTTCGGGTTTACGGAACCGCTTTGGAAAGACCCCGATCCGCGTGGTCACCGTCCTCCCGGGCTTCGTGCGCACACGCATGACGAAAGAAATGGAACTTCCGGGTCCGCTTACCGCCGATCCGGAAGAAGTGGCGCGGGCGATCTTCCGCGCCGTCATGCCAAAACCGCGTGAGGTGATCTATGTAAAGCCGATCTGGCGGATTGTCATGGCCGTGATCAGGGCCATCCCTGAGCGCATATTCATGAAGCTCAGGATCTGAGAGCTGCTTGGCTCAGTTTGCTTGCGAACGCAAAGCTCGAACCCGGGCTTTCTCTTCGCCAGGTGGACGGAGCGATGCGAGGGCCTCTCCCGCGAGATAGGCCAGGGCGGCCTGGACGCCGCCCGAACGATGCGGCACCTGCGCCATTTCGAGCGCCATCTCTACTCCGGCCAGGGCGCCCAGGATGGTGAGGTCGTTCGTGTCACCCAAATGGGCGATGCGGAACGTCTTGCCCGCGAGCTTGGAAAGCCCGGTGCCGAGCGACAAATCGAAATGGGCGAGCGCCAGCTCCCGGACCTGGTCGGCGCTATGTCCCTGGGGCATCGCCACGGCCGTCAGGGCGCTTGAATAATGAGCGGGTTCGCGGCACCAGACCTCCAATGCCCAGGCGCGCACTGCACGTCGCGTCGCCTCTGCAAGTCGTGAGTGGCGCGCAAAAACATTATCGAGACCTTGCTCGTGGAGCATCTCGAGCGCTTCTTTTAACCCGAAAAGCAAATTGGTGCTCGGCGTGAACGGAAAAAATCCTTGGGCGTTCGACTGCAACATCGCGCCCCAATCGAAATAATGGCGCGGTAACCTCGCGGATTTCATCGCCCGTAGCGCTTTGTCGGAAACGGCCGCGAGGGCGAGCCCAGGCGGCAGCATCAATCCCTTTTGCGAGGCCGCGATGGCGACATCGACACCCCATTCGTCGTGGCGGAAGTCAATTGCAGCCAGCGAGGAGACCGTGTCCACGATGAGAAGTGCTGGATGCTGCGCGGCATCGATGGCTCGGCGCACTGCCGGAACGGAAGATACGCAACCGGTCGATGTTTCGTTGTGAACGATGCATACCGCCTTTAAGAAGTGCTGCTTGTCTTCGCGCAGGCGTGCCTCGATTGCATCAGGATCGGCGCCGACACGCCAGTCGGAAGCGATCAATTCCGGCTCGAGACCAAGATTTCGGGCCATGTTTCTCCAGAGGGTCGCAAAATGTCCCGTCTCGAACATGAGCACCTTGTCGCCGGGCGAGAGGGTGTTGGCCAACGCCGCTTCCAATGCGCCTGTCCCGGAGCATGTGTGGATGACCACGGCGGATCGGGTTTTGAAGACAGGCCTGATGTCGGCCAGCACGGCGCGGGCAAGCCGCTGAAATTCCGGCCCGCGATGGTCGATTGGCGGGTAGCTGATGGCCCGCAAAACACGTTCCGGCACCGAAGTGGGCCCGGGGATCTGAAGGAAGTGGCGACCGGACATGCGTCGCGCTCCACTTATGGCGCCGATGCCCTGTTCACGCGGCGGGTTCGGCTTTGCAGAGGCGAGCGAACGCCCGACTAAATCCACTCGCCTTCGGCGACCTTGATGAAGGACTTCAGCTCGATCGCGTTGTTGGAAGGATCGAAGACGAAGAGCACCCATTGCTCATGCGGCTTGCCCTTGAACCGCACATGAGGCTCTTGAAAAAAGGGAACACCTGCATCCTTGAGACGCTTCGCGGCAGCATGAAATTCCGGTTCGGATAAACCCGCGCCGCAATGCGGAACCGCTACATCCTCGGCATCGACCTCGCGGTGAATGTTCGCGGCATCATAGCCCGGCACATGATGCAAGGTGAGTTGGCTGCCATAGAAGTCGATGTGAATGGAGCTCGGCGTGGAGCGCCGCTCTTCGAGGCCGAGAACATCCCTATAGAACTGGCGTGCCTTTTGCAGATCACCGCAGCACATCGAAAGGTGAAACGGGTGAGATGCCATAAACTCCTCCCCAGCTAGCCGCGATCAAAACGCATTTCGATAGGCTGTTTTCGAGAACACCGTCATCAAGATGATTTTCATGTCGAGAAGAAACGACCAGTTCTCGATGTAGAAAAGATCGCATTCGAAGCGGCGCTGCATCTTGTCGAGCGTGTCCGTCTCACCTCGATGGCCATTCACTTGCGCCCACCCGGTGATGCCAGGTTTCACGTTGTGACGGCGCGAGAAGGGTGAAATATGTTGCTCGAAGATGCGATTCAGCGCCACTGGATGAGGCCGCGGTCCGACAATGGACATGTGCCCAGTAAGGACGTTCAGAAGCTGCGGCAACTCATCGACATTGGTTCGGCGCAGCACTTGGCCCACTCGAGTGACGCGCGGATCGTCTCGCCTCGCCTGGCGAAACGAATATCCATCCTCGGTCGTCGTCATGGATCGGAACTTGAAGACGCGAATGGTCTCGTTGTTGTAGCCGTGGCGCGTCTGGCGGAAGAAAACAGGGCCGCGCGAATCGAGCTTGATTGCAAGGGCGACCAGCGCGAGGACGGGTGAGAGGAGAAGCAGGCCGGCGCCTGCCGCCGCGATGTCGAAGACTCGCTTCATGACGCGGTCGAAAGAAGAGAGTGGCGGCTGCAGGAGCTGAATGGTCACGAGGGCGCCAAGCTCTCCGAGCTGAGCCGAGCTCAGAAGGTCCTCAGCGTCCGCCGGGATCATGTGCAAGGTCACGGGAAGCTCGCAGAGCGTATCGGCAAGCTTGGCCGAAGCCCGCAAATCCGCCGACGGCGCGAGTATGACCACGTCGTCGATTTTCTGTGCCCGGCAGAGCTGGGCCAAGCGGCGTGCCTCAATGGGATCGATGCGGGCGCCCTCGAGGTCCGTCCCGGGCGCGCAGTGTGGAAAGGGCAGAGAGCCGATGATGCGCACGCCTGCTTGTTTCAGGCGCTTCGTTACCTTGGCTTGCGGCGCGGCACCGCCGATCAGGATCGCACGACGGGCCTCGATCCGCCCGGCCGCAATGGCAGCTTGAATTCGCGAATGTCCGAAGGTTCGAAGGATGAGGACCGTAATGGTGACGGCAAAAAGCTGAATGAAGAAGGTGGCTCGTGAATATTCCTCGGTCAGCTTAAGGAGAAACAACGTGGAAAGGAAGAAGGAAAACGCAAGTGCGACAGCGCCGATGCCGTTCCACAAGAAGCGATGCCGCGGCTGTATCTGCAAGGTGATGTACTGGCGGAAAGCCAGCGAGACGAGCAGGATGAGAAGGGCAAGGAAAAGCGCGGCCGACACATAGGTCACGTTGGGTGGCCACAACTGCAGCACGAGGTAGCTGTAGCCGAAAGCCATGACATAGGCGGTTGCCGTGACCGCGAGGAACTCGCCGGAGGCGATCCAGAACAGCAGGACCGATAGATTCTCGATCCCCGCCGTCTTGAAGGCCGTCGCTTCCCGGCCGACGGATTGATCCGGAAGAACCGAAGAATGTGCGCTCGACACGCCGGCGTTGCCTGGCATTCCCACCTCCGCATGTACAATGCAGGCCTACTCACGCTTGAAGTAACGGCAAGATAACATTCATGGGTACCCCCGAAGCTTGATGTCGGGGGTGGGGTTAACCTTGATGGAGAAGCGGGCGCACCGCCGTGACCAGCTCATCCCTCAGGAGACGCTCGAAATAGGTTATGGTTTTCGACAAACCTTCTCGCAGAGCCACGGACGGCTTCCAGCCGAACAATTCGTTGGCCTTGCTGATGTCCGGTCGCCTCTGGCGAGGATCGTCGACCGGCAGCGGCAAGTGGATGATTCGCGATGAGGAGCCGGTCAGCTCGATCACCTCCTCGGCAAGCTCCCTTATGGTGAATTCGCCGGGATTGCCGAGGTTGACGGGCCCCGTCACCTCGTCCGGTGTTCCCATGAGGCGCATGAGACCGTCGACCAGATCGTCAACGTAGCAGAAGGAACGTGTGTGGCTTCCGTCCCCGTAGACGGTAATGTCCCGGTTCTGCAGGGCTTGAACGACGAAATTCGACACCACCCTTCCGTCATTCGGGTGCATGCGCGGCCCGTATGTGTTGAAAATCCTGGCCACCTTCACCGGCATTTCGTGCTGCCGGTGGTAGTCGAAGAAAAGCGTCTCGGCACAGCGCTTGCCCTCGTCGTAGCAGGAGCGCGGGCCAATCGGATTGACGTTGCCCCAGTAGTCCTCCGCCTGCGGATGAACCGAAGGATCGCCGTAGACCTCGGAGGTCGAGGCCTGCAGGATTTTTGCCTTTACGCGCTTGGCAAGCCCCAGCATGTTGATGGCGCCGTTAACGCTCGTCTTCGTGGTCTGCACGGGATCGAGCTGATAGTGGATCGGCGAGGCTGGGCAGGCGAGATTGTAGATCTCGTCAACTTCTACATAGAGGGGAAAGCAGACGTCGTGGCGCAAAAGCTCGAATCTCGGATTGGACAAGAGATGATGTACGTTGTGCCGTGTCCCCGTGTACAAGTTGTCGACGCACAGGACCTCATAACCGTCCTGCAGCAGTCGCTCGCACAAATGCGAACCAATGAATCCGGCACCTCCGGTGACCAGTACGCGCAACTCGGTTAGCATTGAACCACTCCCAAGGTCGATGATATGCACCCGCGGGCAATGGAGCCCTGGCAAAGGGGCGTTCTCTTGGTGACACTGTGGTATAACATAGACATGTGACAAGTCGATTATGTTATGCAGATTTCTTGCCAAATGAAGTGTTCAAAAATTGAACATTTGAGAGCCAGGCGTGGCTCGACCGAGGAACGCCAGACCGGCTCGAGGCTCTCTCAGGTCTGATTTCCTGCTCGAGGGGGAAGATGGCCGCTCCCTGGAGCCTTCCGCGTTTTCGAATCTTCACTTGTCGCCCTCAGAGGCGAATTCACGCTCGAGCGTGCACAAAAGGCATAGGCAGATCACGCTCGATGAATATGCGCGCGCCACGAGCGAACGACCCCGATCCGCCAAGCCGGAATGAGATCGGCAAAATTCCGCTCCGGATTTGGGCTCCCCCAATCAACTCTGTTGTCCTTGACAGGAAATTCGTCCCGGTCATGGTAAGCGCGGCCTTGGCCGTTCGCCGCTTCGCATGACTTCACATAACAATGTTAATAGGCAAGGGGCGGGTGGATTTGCTAGATGGCTTCGGGCGGGAGGTTCCAAGCCGAACGGCTTCGGATCCGGCCCGAGGTTTGCTTCAGCCCCTGTTTGGACCGGACCGCCGTTCGAGCGTGACGATACCCGGGTGGGAAAGACGTCACTACTTCAGCTGCAGGAGGTCAGCAGCTGGACGTTGCAAATTCGTGATGATCGAGTTCCGGCGTGCCTGCTTGTACAGGTGAAGCCAAATTGCCAAAGTGCGGAGTATCGTTTGACCCCTTTCTCATGCGCCGTCTGCTCAAGCCCTGCGATCGCGCTCCCGAGCAAGATCGAGGATCACAGTCCCGTCAAATGTCGTCGCTGCAACGCCATTATCGGGACCTGGGGCGAACTCAAGGAGCGCGCGTTGCGCAGCGCCTCAGGTGTGACTGCGGATGGACCTCTGAGTTCCGACCCGCTCCCGTCACCTCGACGGCTCACGCGCTGAAGTGACGCGCCGCCTGGGTCGAGATGCCGCGGCTCGTCCTGCAATCGCGCCCGCCACGCGCAAGCTGTGATCGCGCCCGCCAAGCGCTAGATTCTGGAACAAGTTTCACCAAAGCAGATTCCCTGCTCCAAGAGAGCAGATTTCGATGGGAACCTCCGCTCGTCATGGGTATGTGACGCGCCCGTGAATGGCGCGAGGACCCGCGCCTATGCGGACAATCGCGGCCTCCCCACTGACGGACCCTCGCAATGCCTCAGGCGACTGGATCGGCGGTTTTGAGGATTTCCTCGAGCCGGACTTTCTCGAGAAGAAGGTCCGTCACCAGTCGGCGAAGTCGAGAATTCTCAAGCTGAAGCTCATCGAGCCGCGCCACGTTCTCCGCCTTGGTTGCGGGGTCTTTCGACCGATGCTCGCGTCTCTCAGCGACCTTTGCACCTTCCAGCGCCGGCCGGCCATGCCGCCACCGATGGTAGGTCATAACACTCACGCCCAGACTGCGAGCGATGTCGCTTTGCAGCCTGCCTTCCGCCGCCATCTCATCGGCTTGCCGGAGCTTTGCTATGATCTCCGGAGCCGAATGCCTTCTTCTTTTCACCATTGTCTCTCACCGGCTGCGCCGGCCCTTCTGCCACCCATTACGTCCTCTTGGCCGCACGTCCCCGGTGCCCGAATATGCTCGGGCCTATCCTTGTGCCAAAGGCGCCTATTCTCCCCCCAATCCCCACAGATCCGATCTCGGGCGATCGACAATTCGACGATGCTCCAGCGAACACGAGCCACGCCGAAACAAGATGTACATAGGCTCGATCCGCACCGAATCAATGCAGCATGATCAACCGCAGCGTGCAAGGGTCGAGGACTCAATTTTCTGTGAAACAAACATCAACGGCAAGGTTATCAACACTCAAATAGCCAATGAGCGTTATGTTATGGAACGCAAGGAACGATCACTTGGCCTCGCGGAGCCGGGCTTTGCATCGCACGGCCAATATTGGATGGGGCCGGGGCTACTACCTCGAATTGGCAGCTAGTAATCGGCCGCGTTTCTGATAGTTTCCCGCGAGCTGAGAAATGTTCTACGCGCTGCCGAAAAAACGCTGATTGCAGTTTTCCGGCAGGGATATTTTGCGCCTTCTTAGAGATTTTAAAGCGCTTTTCGTGGTTTGAAAGCGAACTACCGGAGGGGGTGGATCAAAAGTACCCTGCGTTCTTTCTATTTGGGCGGGTCTCCCATCGGCGGAGTCCCTGCCGCTTCAGATGGCGGAGGTAGAGATGTCAAATCGTGTGTCTGATTGTGCAGCAGAGTTGAGATTCAGGAACTTCAAGCAGAGGGGCGACGACGATCTCCGGACGATCCGACATTTGGAGCTCGAGAACTTCGATTTGCGAAACGAAGTCACCAGGCTGACCGTGCACAATGCCACGCTGCGGCGGATGCTCTCGAATCGCAATGCGAGGTCCGAGTGACCACTAAGCGAGCTTTAGGTGGCTTTGCATCCCTTCCGACCTTGAGCGCTACCTGGCGATATCGGATCGGCGCGTCGCTGCATTGTCGCGCCCTCTGGACGGGTGGGTGCGAAACTGGCTCACCCTTCGTGCGGGGATTGTCGTTCCCCCTTTCAAAGTCGCGAGCATCGCCCCACGTCGGTCCGAGTTCCAACAACGATAGACGATGAACGCCAGCGCTCGGTTCCCGAAGACAAGGGCTGAGCATCACATCTTAACCATCAAACATCGGCCGTGAGCGTTTGCTTGGCAGGCGGGGTCCGAGAAGTACCGGCGATCGCCGTCACTTTGGAGTCTCCTGCGCGAGCACGCGGTTCCTGACCAGCCAATCGAGGGTGCGAAACCATGATTCGTCTGTGTTGCCACGCATGTCCGCGTTCGCGGCGGCCAAAACTCGGCCCGTTTCGGCATCCCGCGTATAGATGTTGATGTTCAGGATCAAGTTCGATACTTTTTGCACCATTCCGGTGATCGCGAGCTTCGCGCCAAGCGTTCGGGCCATGCCCGCGTCGCACCCGCCACATGCCTGAAGGTTGGCGTGACGGGCCTCTTCCACAACCGGCGCAATGTCGATGATCTTGAAACGACCGGACGCCTCAAGCTCTTGCCTTAGCCGCTCGCCCAATCTCCGAAGGCGATCCTGCTCATCCTGCCGGACCGCCCCTGACGCACCTTCGAGCGAGGTATCGATCCATTCAAAATCGAACACCGCTGCGGATACGGGAACGCCCGCAAATGAAGGGCTTTGCGCAAGCAGTGAAAGCGCCAATACGGAACCAAGGAGGAAATCGCGCATGTCTCATCATGCGGCGAGGTTTGGCCCTCGATCAAGGCCCGGTCCTTTTGTCTGGGAGTCTGCGCCCGCGACATAAAACCAGCACTCGTGGAGGACTAGACCGTCTGTGCGGTGTGGGTAGATCATAATCGACTATGGACGCTGAAAGGAGCCAAGCATTTACTGAATTGCCATCCGCGCTCAACGGATGTGGATGGTGATCCAGGTAAACTTAAGGGTGTCCCAAGGTCTTCCTCCCTCGGGCACCCCCTTTTCACTCGCACGGGAGAAGAAATGGATTCCAAGGTTTTCCTCAGGTAACTTGCCGGATACGGCTTGACGATGGCTGAAAACCTTTACCGCCTGCCGGCTCATCCAGTGTTTCTGCAAAGTTGCATCTGGCATGATTACGATCTGGCGCCTCGCTTTGCGTTGCGTCGCGGCTTTCTCGGCTTCTGGGCCGCCAAGCTCGAGGGGAGACTGCATTCGGTCCGCGTCGCGCATTCAAAGCTGATCCCGTCGCTCGAGTTGCGTCTCGCCACAGGGGAATTTGCGCTCAACTGACGAGGGCACGTCACGGCCTTCAGTGATACATCGGGATATGCATGACCCACTATTATGTTCTACGTTTCGTGCAAACCTCCGACGGGCGCCTTGTCGCCGCCGAGCGGGAAGAGAAAATGACCGGCATGGCGGCCGTGAGCAGCGCCTGCGCCTATGCGACCGGGAAGGGCGGAGCGGTCGCGTTCTCGCAGCACGGGGATCACCCGTCGGCCGGCGCGCGGGCTTGCCGCATCATTGCCGGGCTTGGACTTCTTCCAGAAGAGGTTGAACCCTATCTCGCAGGCTCAACGAGCTGATCGGTCTGCGTTCGGCATTCTCCGGCACCCGAAGCTCAAGGCACTCTCGACCGCCGGAGCGAAATCGAGGTCAAGGCGCGGTGCTTTGCGAGTGCATGAAATTTTCCATGCTCTGATCCTGAACTTGTTGCATACGCACCGATTGGCGGGCCTCGACTTCATGGCGGCGGCTCGTCGCATCCGCGACGCATTCATCGTAAGCATTGGTCGAGGGAGTCAGACTGCGGTCGGCACATTGGTCCTTGTCTGCGGCGAGCCGTCGTTCGGACGATACGCATCCGGCAGGAACGATTGACATCGCGGCAATCCCGAGAGCGATGAGCTTTGTGGCATGGATCCGAGAAATGAGGCTGTTCGTCATGTGTCGCGGCTCAAGTCCTTCTCTGAATTATTTTCGGACACCTGCAGTAGAAGCGTGAGTCGCGACACCTCGAGGCGAAGCGCCGCATTCTCCTTCTCGAGCGCCTCGATCCTTGCCTTGGCGAGTTCCCCATAATGGGCAGCTGCGGGGTCGACATTCTCCTTGAAACGGACCCCTGCAGCGTTTTCCTTCCTCCATTTGAGCTCGCAAGGATATACGGCGCTTCGCTGCGGAACCTCGAGGTCGAATTCCTGAGGGAGTACGTAAGTGCGATCGACCTCAAGCTTGGCTCCAGCCGGCGAGATGTCCCTCACCACGCAATCAATCGTCACGTTCCGGTTATAGAACCGGATCGTCGCCTTGAGGAACGACCTCGAGCGCACGGACCGCCGTTCCTTGAGCATGATGATCTATCTTCCTCGATACAATCCTCTTGCCCAATCTCGCTCGTGATTCGCGGAAAACGCGGTTTCCCTAGATCAGGAGGGACACGGCCGAAGTCGTGAGGATGTACCGAGCCG
>Ga0213875_10001430_pt1 | contig 15508 bp, 12 predicted proteins | sample BarmaccomBMRX_R8_FD_160105 | JGI IMG/M metagenome (GOLD analysis project Ga0213875, IMG submission 160105) | Root-associated microbial communities from Barbacenia macrantha in rupestrian grasslands, the National Park of Serra do Cipo, Brazil - RX_R8 | ecosystem: Host-associated > Plants > Roots... | reverse complement strand
CACGTCGAGCGTGGTGGCGGCGATCCTCGCGCTGCCGGTGCGGCGGCTCCGCGGCGTCTTTCTCGCGATCGCGACGATCGGCTTCGGCGAGATCGTGCGCGTGTTTGCGAACAACCTGAACGTGACGGGCGGCGCCGAGGGCATCAGCGGCATCCCGAACGACGCGACGACGCCCGTGATCTACGGCGCGCTCGCACTCGTCGCGATCGTGCTCTGGCTGCTGTCGCGCACGAAGTTCGCGCTCGCCGTCGCGCTGGTTCGCGAAGACGAGTACGCCGCGCGCGGCGTCGGCGTGGACGTCGGCGCCATTCGCACCGCCGCGCTGGCGCTCGGCGGCGCGATCGCGGGCCTCGGCGGGGCGCTGTACGCGCACGCGTCCTTCTTCATCACGCCGACCGACTTCGGGTTCGCGCGCATGGAGCAAATCCTCGTGTGGTGCGTCGTGGGCGGCGTCACGAGCCCCGTCGGCGCCGTCGTCGGCGCGGCGCTGCTGTCGATCTTGCCGGAAGCGATCCGGTTCCTCGCCGACTACCGTGAGATCACGAACGGCGTCATCTTGCTCGCCGTCATCCTGTTCGCGCCGGGCGGCCTTGCGTCGCTCTGGCAACGGCGCCGCGCGGCGGCGAGCGCGGCGCGCGCCTCGGGATGAGCGACGTTCCAGCGCTCGCGCTCGAGAACGCCGGCGTCCGCTACGGCGGCGTGGCGGCGTTGCACGGCGTCTCACTGACTGTCGAGCGCGGTCACGTACTCGGGCTCATCGGCCCGAACGGCGCCGGCAAAACGACGCTCGTGAACGCGACGACGGGACTCGCGCCGCTCGCGTCCGGCGCGGTGCTGCTCGACGGACGCCGGATCAACGGCCTGCCGCCGCACCGCATCGCACGCGCCGGCATCGCTCGCACGTACCAAAACATCCGCCTGTTCGGCGCGCTCGACGTCGCGGCGAACCTCGCCGCCGGCGCGTACGCACGCCGCGAGCGGCTCGCCGACGCCGAGATGCGCGCCGTGCTCGGGCGCGCCGGCATTCCCGGCGTCGACCTGCGCGCGCGCTCCGGCGCGCTGCCGTACGGCGACCAGCGCCGCCTCGAGATCGCGCGCGCCCTCGCGTCGTCGCCGTCGGTGCTGATGCTCGACGAGCCCGCCGCGGGGATGAACCCCGCGGAGACCGCGCGTTTGGTCGACACGATCCGCGCGATCGCGGCGAGCGGGATCGCGGTGCTGCTCATCGAGCACGACATGCCGCTGGTGCGCGCCGCGTGCGACTCGGTCGTCGTGCTGAGCTTCGGCGAGGTGATCGCGCGCGGAACGCCGTCGGAGGTCGCGCGCGACCCGGTCGTCGTCGAGGCATACCTCGGCAGCGGCGCCGAGGCGCTCGCGTGAGCGAACCGCTGCTCGCCGTCGACGCGCTGCGGGCGGGTTACGGGAACATCGAAGTCCTCCACGACGTCTCGATCGCGCTCGACGAGCGAACGCTCTGCGCGATCGTCGGCGCGAACGGTGCCGGGAAGACGACGCTGCTGATGACGCTCGCGGGCATCATGCCGCCGCGCGCGGGACACGTGCGCTTCGCGGGCGACGACGTCACGCGACTCGCCTCGCACGCTCGCGTCAAGCGCGGGCTCGTGCTGGTGCCCGAAGGCCGCCGGATGCTCCCGGGCATGAGCGTCGAGGAGAACTTGCAGCTCGCGGCGAGCACGCGCGGCGCCGACGGCCACGCGCGCATCGATGGCCTCTTCGACCGGTTCCCGATCCTGCGCACGCGCCGCAACGTTCCCGCGGGATCGCTGTCGGGCGGCGAGCAACAGATGCTCGCAATCGCGCGCGCCCTCGCGATCGGTCCGAAGGCGCTGCTGCTGGACGAGCCGTCGATGGGGCTCGCGCCGAAGCTCGTCGACGAGATCTTCGCGATCGTCGCGGACGAACGCGCGCGCGGCACGTCGATCCTGCTCGTCGAGCAGAACGCGCGGCGCGCGCTCGCGCTCGCCGACCGGGCGTACGTGATGGAGCGCGGCCGCATCGTCCTAACGGGCACCGGCGCGGAGCTCGCGACCCATCGCGACGTCGTCGCGGCATATCTCGGCGGCTGAACGCGATAAGGCCGTCCGTGTCGCCACGGCCGGCCTCGATCAGCACGAGAATCGATCTGCGCGTGTCCTCGCCGATTATTCATCAGCCAAGACGGCGTCGAACTTCGGGTCGAAGCCCTTTCGAGCCTCGGTGAGCTTCTCGCAGCTCACCCGCCGTTGTTGCCTCCGACGTGACCGCATCATACGCGCGCAATCGCACCGAACGCAAGCCCCCGCACGAGAAAAAACGAATCGGTCCACAAGAACCTCCGCTTATGCACGACGCCTCACATCATTCCACCGCACCTGCAAGCAATTCTCGATAGCCAAACACAACAAACGCCGGACAACAGCGCCCACAAACGAAACCGGCACATGCAGCGCGCACGCTCCGACAAGCTCAGCGTGGCACACACACCCGCGGGAACCCACGAAACACGCACACGGGAGCACGAAGCACGCACGCGGGAGGCACGCCGCGCCAGACGCGCGACGTACGCACCGGAACGAACGCATCGTTCACCCGAATCACGACGCGCACCCAAAAGCGAGCGCATCGCGCACCCAAAAGCCTGGTGATGCGCACGCCGAAGTGGTGGGGCCGGAAAGCTCCACGGCGGCGGAGCGCGGATCGTGCCGGCGAGGCGGCGGTGCGGTGGTGCGGCGGGTACTCGCGGAGTGCGCGAAGCCCGGAGGGCGAGAGCGCACGGAGCGGTAGCGACCGGAGCGCAGGATGCGCGAAGGGAGCGTGCCCGCCGCACCACCGCACCGCCGCCTCGCCCGCCACCATCCCCCACAACGCTGTGGACAGCGTGAAATTGTTGGGGATTCACGTGCACAACGAAACGTTCTTGTGGAAAACCGGCCGAGCGGGGTTTCCGGCTCTTGCGCATCGGTACGTGATCCATTTATGATGCGAACACGTCGGAAGCAACGACGACGGGCGAGTAACGAGAAGCTCGCGATGCAGACAGCGAAACGGTGAGCGGCGCAAGTCGAGCGCCGATTTGAAGAAGCATCTGAACGAAGTTCGACGACGTCATGGCTGCGGAAACGCAGCGAGGACGCTCGCAGATCGAATCCTCGTGCTGACCGAAGCCGACTGGGTAACACCAGGCGGCTTCGTCGCTTTGCGCGGGAACTCCAGAACGGCGCAACGAGCGAGACCCAAGATCGTGCCGGGCCGCGTGCACCACACATCCGTCTACCAGGCATCTCGCAGCTCGCGTGAGCACGATCGTGCCGGGTCGCGTGCGGCGCACATCGGTGTGGCGGGTACTCTCGCAGTTCGCGTAAGCCCGGAGGGCGGAAGCGAACGGAGAGGTAGCGACCGAAGCGCAGGATGCGCGCAGGGAGCGTGCCCGCCACACCGATGTGCGCCGCACGCGACCCACCCACCAAGACGGCACGCGGGCTGTGAATTGCGCGAGTCCCCTGCGAAAATCACGGGATAACTCGATTTTCTTGTGGACACGCCAAAAAAGCGCTTGCGCGACGAATCAAGCATGCCGTACGATGCGTGCACGTCGGCGATGAGCCGACGGCGAGCAGCGAGAAGCTCGCCGGTGACGAAGCGATTACGGAGGGCACAAGCCCGACGGGCGCCGAGGCACCGAGACGAATCCGACGCCTTCCTGGCCGCGCCGATCGGCGAGGGAACGCGCTCCTCGATTCTCGCGCAGTACGAAGCCGCGCGGCGCACGCCACGCGGCTTCGTCGCGTCAGCGCGCGTACGTGCGCGTCAGTTGCCGTTCCACGCCGTGAACGGCGCGGGCTTGACGTACGGCGGTCCGACCTCGATCGTGACGTCGAGGTGCTGCACGAGCTCGATCTTGCGGGGATCGCCGGCGTAGCGCGCGCCGCCGACCCACACGACGACGCGTTCGTTGGTCTTCGTCTTCGCGCCGGCGGCGCCGGTCGCGCTCAGCGGCTGACCCCAGATGTCGAAGAAGTTGCCGAGCGTGAACGTGCGAAACGACGGCGCCTCGACGTGGATGATGCCGTCGGGCGTGTGCGTGTGGATCCAGTAGAAGCACTGTCCGAGGATCGGACGGCCGACGTCCTCGGGAATCCGCACGGGTTTACCGTGATCGAAGATCGCCACGTGCTGGTGAATGTGCTCGACGGTGCCTTCCATCTGCTGGCACGGGATGCCGTCGACGGGCTGACCCGCGGGCACGGTGGCGAGAAGCGCGGCGAGGAGCGCGAGCGGGAACATCAGGGTCTCCGTTGGTCGTCGTAGCGGGCCGCGATGTCGCGCGCGATCGCGGCCGCGGAGCGGCGCGCCTCGTCGGGCGCGACGACTTCCGCTTCGGCGCCCCAGCGCATCGACCAGCGGACGATCTCCTGCGCGTCCGCGACGCGATACGTCACGTCCACGCTGCCGTCGGGCCGCGCCGTCACGTTGCGGTCGCGTGCGACGGTCGATGCGGCGACGGCCGCCTTCGCGATCACGGGCGAGAACCGGATCGTGACGCCGACGGTCGTCTCACCGTGGACGACGCCGCTCACGGAGTTCGCGCCGTACGCTTCGAGGTTGAAGTCGGGCGGCTTCTGGAACGTCTGCGGCGTGACGCCGACGTCCGAGACGTTGTCGACCGCGAACACGCGCATGTCGGTGCGGTCGTGATCGTATCCCACGAGGTACACGCGCCCGTTGGAGACGATGAAACCGTAGGGATCGACGCGGCGCTGGGTGCGCGCGCCGCGCTTGTCGGTGTAGCCGAACCGCACGCGACGCCGGTCGCGTTCGGCGGTCTGGAGCTGCTCGAACGCGCGCTCGACGGTCTCGTCCATCGCGACGCTTTCGAAGCGGATCGCGAACGAGCTGCTTTCGATCGACACACCGGTGCGGCGATCGCTCGACGCGAGCAGCTTCTGCGTCGTCTCCTCGATCGCGCTCGCGAACGTCGGGCCGAGCGACGAGCCGAGACGCTTGAGCGTGACGAGCCCTTGCAGCTCGCGATGCGAGAGATTGAGCCTGCGCAGGCTGTAGCCGGACGCGAAGCGGTACGTCCCGGACGCGCGATCGAAGAACCACGGAAATCCCGCGTCGCTGAGCACGCTCAAGTACCGGCGCAGCGTTCGCGTGCTGGGCGGCTTCTCGTCGGCGATCTGCGCCTTGAGCGCGTCGAACGTGAAGCGTCCTTCGTCGATTGCGCTGAGCAGGCGGACGAGAAGGACGACTTTCGGCTCGGCGCGTTCCTCAGCCACGACGGCGGGCCTTCGTCGTTTTCCGCCGGTGTCCGCGCGGGTTTGCATAGGGTGTGCTTCGACCGCGAAGAAACGAACCCGAAAAGCAGCCCGACTCCCGGTAAGGAGCACCATGGACGACCATCGCCCAGAGTCTTCCGTTGATCGGAAGGAGTTTCTTCGCCGCTCCGGCGCCCTCGGCATCGCCGGAGCAGCGGCGCTCGGCTTTCCGCTCGTGGAAACGCGCGCCGCGGGTGCGTTGCCGCTCGCTCCCCCACGCGACGTGATCGCCGCCGGCGGCGGCGCGACGATCAAGATCGGCCACGTCGACAGCTTCTCCGGCGTGTACGCCGCGGCGTCGGCGTCGCAGCAGCACGGCATGGAGGTCGCCGTCGCTCAAGCGATGCGGAAGAACAACCGCATCAAGTACGAGCTCCTGCGCGGCGACGACACGAGTAAACCGGCCGTCGGCGAAACCGAGGCGAAGCGGCTGATCCAGCAAGACAAAGCCGACGTGATCGCCGGCTGTCTCAGCTCGGCGGTCGGTCTTGCCGTTTCCGCGACGTGCGAGCAGAACAACACGTTCTTTCTCGCGATCGGCACGCACGACACGAACATCACCGGTCCGAAGGCGCACCGCGTGACGTTCCGGCAGACGTGCTCGAACGCGATGCTCGCGAACGCCGTCGGTCCCGAGCTCCTCAAGAACGGTCGCAAGAAGTGGTACTTCCTCGTGGCGGACTACGCGTTCGGAACCGACGCGCGCGACCGCCTCAAGAAGATTCTGCTCGCGAACGGCGGCACGGTCGTCGGCGAGGACCTGCACGCGCTCGGCGCGACGGACTACTCGTCGTACCTCACCAAGGTCCGCAACAGCAACGCCGACGTGCTGGTGTACTGCAACTACGGCCCCGACACGCAGAACGCGGTCAAGGAAGCCGTGCAGCTCGGCCTCCACAAGAAGATGCTGTTCGGCGGCATCCTCTGCGGCAACGACGTGGCGGTCGGCATGCCGGTCGACGACTGCGTCGGATCGCTGTGGGGCTACGTGTGGGGTCCCGAAGCGGGCGGCGGCGCGATGAGCGTCTACGACGCGCTCAAGGCCGGCGTCACCGAGGTCGACTGGCGGCAGTACCTCGGCTACATGGCCGCCTTGAACATCATCAACCGGCTGAACGCGGCGGGGACGACCGACACCGAGAAGCTCGTCGAGGCGTTCGAGAACTACCACTACGACGCGGCGAAGAAGTCGGGTGCGTACTTCCGCAAGTGCGATCATCAGGCGATCCAGCAGACGTACGCGGGCATGATCGTCGCGAAGAACAAGCGCCGCAACGCGAACGAGTACTTCACGATCGCGTCGACGGTCGGCGGCGAGTTCGCGGCGGAGGCGTGCGGCAACCCCGACAGCACGGCGGCGCAGAAGATCATCACCTCGGAGAAGATCGCGCCGCGCGAGAACTACACGGCCGTCTCGCTGAGATAGCGAGCCACGGAAAGGCGGCCGCCTCCGGGCGCCGCCTTCTTCCGGCGATCTTTTCTTAAAACATTAGTTGACACGGTGGCCGCGGCGTGCTAGCGTCGAAGGCATGCCGCGGAAGAAGTCGCCGACGCTGACGGAGGCCGAGTATCGCCTCATGCAGGTCCTGTGGGACCGCGGCGAGTGCACCGTCGCGGACGTCGTCGACGCGATCGGCGACCCGCCGCTCGCGTACAACACCGTGCTCACGACGATGCGCATCCTCGAGCAGAAGGGCTACGTGCGCCACAAGCCCGCCGGCCGCGCCTTCATCTATCGCCCCGTCGTCGCGCGCGAGGAAGCGAAGCGCAGCGTCGTCACGCACGTGCTGTCGCGCTTCTTCGACGGCTCGCCGCGCGAGCTGGTCCTGAACCTGCTCGAGTCCGAAGCGGTCGACGACGCCGAGCTCGACCGGCTCCGCGAGCTTCTCGACAAGGCGAAGGGGCCCGTAAAATGATCGAGAGCATCGTCGCCGTCGCGCTGCGCGCCGTCGTCGCCAGCGTCGTGCTCGGCGCGGCGCTCGCCGCGGTCGTGTACGCGGCGACACGTGCGCTCGCGCTGACGGCCGCGACACGGCACGCGCTTTGGACGACCGCGCTGATCGCGACGGGCGTGATGCCGCTGGCCGGCATCGGCGTCTCGGTCGCACGCGCCGCCGTCGCGGAGCCGTCGCGCGCCGCCGTCGACACGCTTCGCCTTTCATCGAAATCCGCGCAATCCGCGCACGCCAGCACGGTGCCTCGCACGCAGCACGCGGTCGTCGTGCCGCGCGACGTCGCGCCCGTCGCGCAGACCGCGACGCCGGCGGATGCAGCGCGCGCAGCGGGCGCACTGGGCGCCGCGGGCGCGAGCGCGTGGCTCGAACGCGTTCCGTTCGCCGCGTGGACGCCGCCGGTGACGCGGCGCGTCGCCCTCGCCGGCATCGCGGTGTGGGGCGCGGGCGCGCTGATCGGCCTCGCCGGACTGCTCGCGAGCATCCTGCGCGTGCGCGGCCTGAAAAAACGTTCGAGCCCGCTCGAAGGCGAGCTCGCCGACGACTTGCCGTGGCTCACGTCGGCGCCGGGACGCGAGATCTATCTCCGGCTCTCGTACGAGACGGAGACGCCCGTCGCGGTCGGCTTCCGTCGCCCCGTGATTCTGATCCCGACCGAGCTCGCGACCGTCGACGGGCTCGCGGCGATCGAGCAGCTCGTGATGCACGAGCACGCGCACCTGCGGCGCTTCGACGACTGGACGAACCTCGTCCAGCGCGTCATCGAGCGCATCTTCTGGTTCAACCCGCTCGTGTGGATCGTCGGACGCCGCATCGCGCTCGAGCGCGAGATCGCGTCGGACGACGCCGTCGTCGAGCGCACCGGCGCGGCGCACGCGTACGCGACGTCGCTGTGGCGCCTCGCGCGCGAGATGCGCATGCCGGAGCACGCGGTCGTCGCGCCCGGCGCGCTGCTCACGCGCAAGCAGATCACCGTGCGCATCGAGCGGCTGCTCGACGCGAAGCGCGCGCGGCTGCACCGTTCGCCCGCGACGGCACTGCTGGTCGCCGCGGTCAGCGCGCTTGCGGTCGTCGCCGTCGCCTCGAGCGCGCCGGCGCTGGAGCTTCCCGCGGAGCAGACCGGGCCGACGCCGACGACCCCGCCCGTTGCGATCGACACGCCGGCACCGCCGGCACCGCCCGTGCACATCGCGACGCGGAAGGCGCCGCACGCCGCGCCGGCGGCGGCTGCACCGCATGCTGCCCCGTCGCCGACGCCGATCGTGCGCGTCGAGCACCGCATCGTGTACGACGTCGTCCACGAACCCGCGCCTGCACCGCGCGCGATCGCAACGGCGCACGCGACCGTGAAATCCGCGGATCGAATCGCGTCGACGTCTGCCCGCGCCTACGCACCGGCGTCGGCGCCCGTCTACGCGCCCGTCTATGCACCCGCGTACGCGGCGACGTACGCTCCGGCGCACGCGCCCGTCGCGGCAGCGAGCGCGGCCGCTTCCGCATCGGCCGCCGCGTCTGCTGCGGCGTCGAACGCGGCGCACGACGCGGCCGGCATCGGGCCGTCGATCGCGGCGAGCGTCGTCCATGAGGTGCTCGCGTCGCTGCCGCGCCAAGTCGCGCAGGACGCCGCGTCCGGGGCGAACCGGCACTACGACGGCGTACGTGCGAGCCGCACGTTGCTCGCCGCGTGCACGGGGTGCTCGCTCCGCGGCGCGAACCTCGAAGGCCTCGACTTACACGGCCTCACCCTGACCGGTCTCGACCTTCGCGATGCGGACCTGCGCGGCGCGAGCCTCGCGAACGCGCGGCTGCGCGGCGTGTCGCTGCGCAACGCGGACCTCTCCGGCGCGGACCTTCGCGGCGCGGAGTTCAGCGGCGTCGAGATCGAAGGCGCAAACCTCGAGCACGCGCAGCTGGGCGGCGTCACGTTCACGGGGATGTCGTTCCGTCAGACGTCGTTGCGAGGCGTACCGCTGCGCAACATCCTCGCGCACTGCACCGCGTGCGATCTCTCCGGCGCCGACCTCCACGGTCAAGACCTGCACGGCCTCGCGCTGAACGGCGCCGACCTCAGCCGCGCCGATCTCCACGACGCGAACTTGAGCGGCGTGCACTTCAGCGGCGTCGACATGGCACACGCGAACCTCGCCGGCGCCGACTTGACCAACGCACACTTCTCGGGATGCGACCTCTCCCACATCGACCTGCGCGCGGCGCGGACGACCGGCATGACCACGGAGGGAAGCGACGTCGACTGACGCGTCGCTTTTCTTCGGCCTTGACACTTAATTCCATAGTTATTAGCGGAGGCTCTCATGTATCCAACGTTCGTCGCGTTCATCGCCGCCCTGATGGTCGCGGCGTCGAGCGTCACGGTTCCGGCGCTCGCGCAAGGCGACGTGCTGCGCACGCTGATCAACGCGTGCACCGGCTGCCGTCTGCCGAAGGACCTGCACGGACGCGAGCTGCACGGCCTGCGCTTCATCGGCGTCGACCTCCGCGACGCCGATCTCAGCGGCGCGAACCTGCGCGACGCGCAGTTCACGGGTGCCGACATCGACGGAGCGCGATTCAACGATGCGGACCTCACGGGCGCGCGCTTCATCGGCGTCCGTCTTCGTCGCACGTCGTTCACCGGTGCCAACTTGTCGGGCGCGGCGTTCGTCGGCGTGAGCATCACGCAAGCCGACCTCGCCGGCCCGCCGGCGCGGTCGATCCTGCGGAAGTGCACCGGCTGCTCGCTGCACGATCTCGACCTGCACGACGCCGACCTGCGCGGCATCGACATCGTCGGGTCGTCGCTGACGTCATCGAACCTCGCCGGGGCACACCTCAACGACGCGCAGCTGGTCGGTGTCGACGCGCACGGCACCGACTTTTCACGCGCCGACCTGCGCGGCGCGAACTTGATCGCGACCGGGCTGCGCGACGCACGCCTGACGAACGCCCTGCTGGGCGATGCGATCCTTTGCGCGCAGAGCCCGCACATCGTCACGGACGACGGCCCGGACCACCACGAGTCGTGCGCGAACCTGCGCGGCGCCGATCTGCACGGCGTCGACTTCCGCGCGGCACGGACGTGCTACGAAGACGACGACGATCGCGCGGCGCGTACGTGCCGGACGATCACGCGCAACGAGGTCGTGAACGCGGCGCACGCCGATCTCACCGGCGCACAAGCGCCGGCGTAGATCGGGCGCGCATCACGGGATGACGAGGTCGGGCGCCTTCCCTTGCAGCCACGCCGGCAGCACGACGCCGGGCGGATACGCGCAGAGCTTGCCGACCGGCTCGATGACGGCGCTGTCGCCGTCGGCTTGCGCGATGATGCGCGGCACGCCGGCGGCCGCGTCGGGAAGCGGCTGCGGGTCGTGCACGCGCCGCATCCGCAGGCTCGCGATCGCAAAGAGACGCGTACCGGACGGGAGCGGCTGAAGTGCGCTTGCCGTCGGACCGCACGACACGAGATCCGTCATCGCGTCGACGCTTCCGACCGGATGGCCGCTGTTCGCGAGAAGGGTCAAGGTCGCGACGACGATCGCCGGTGAGATCATGGACACACCTCCGTCGCGGCGCGTTCCGGTGCGGCCTCGCCGGTTCCTCGCTACGGCGCGACGCGCGTTCGCGTTCTCAGTCGCGCGGGAGCTGCGCGTATTCCGAGTTGGGGTACGCCGCCTCGAGCCAGTCGAGCGTGTCGTTCTTGCGCGTGCGCGCGTCGTCGAGGTCGAGCTTGCCGTAGAGCTGCGCCAAGCTGTATGCGTACCGCGGAATCCACGGATCGCGTGGAAAGTGCGCGTGCCAGTCGTGCAGCGCGTCCTCGACGAGAACCGCTTTGTCGAAGATGTGCTCGGCGTCTTCCGGATGCGCGTCCGCGCGGGCGGCGAGGTCCTTGATCGAGTTGCGCACGCCCAAGATGCTCATCTTGAGCCGGCCGAAGTAGCGATCCGCGGGCGCGAGGGTTCCGTAGGGCTCGGCAAACGCGGGCGCCACGAACGAGAGGGCCAGCACGAATGCGAAAACCATGCGTTTCACAAAACAACATCCTTGTCGTCGGCGTGATGCAAAGCGGCGCGCGAGCATGACGAATGCGCTCGGCGCGTATGAGTGTCATCGGCAGTGTCGACCTCGGGTTAAGCCGCGGCGGCCGCCGGCGAACGCGGTCGACGCCGGCGGAATGTGACGCACGCCGCTTGCGCGCACCGTGCGCGCGGACACGTTGCGACGCGTCGCGGTGCGCGACGCAAGATGTTGCGCCTATTCCGGATCGCTGAACAGAAAGGCGAGGTCCTCACGTGTGAGCGTCTTCGCAACCGCGCTGTCGGCCTTGACAACGGCCTTCGAGAGCGTGGTCTTGCGCTCGGCGAGCGCGCGAATCTTCTCCTCGACGGATCCCGCGGTGACGAGGCGATACGCCGTGACGGGGCGCGTCTGGCCGATGCGGTGCGTGCGGTCGATGGCTTGCCGCTCCACCGCCGGATTCCACCACGGATCGTAGAGCACGACGTAGTCCGCGGCCGTCAGCGTCAAGCCGACGCCGCCGGCTTTGAGCGAGCAGAGGAACACCGGCGGCCCGTCGTTTGCCATGAAGCGGTCGACCTCGACCTGGCGATCGCGATCCTTCGTCGAGCCGTCGAGATAGCCGTACGGAACGTCCTTCACGCTCAGCGCGCCGCGCATGATCCGCAGCATCGAGGCGAACGCGCTGAAGACGAGCACCTTGTGTCCGCCGTCGAGCACTTCTTCGACCGTCTCGAGGAACGCGTCGAACTTGCCGCTCGCGTCCGGCTCGTCCACGTACTCCTGCATCACGAGCCCGGGATGCGCGCAAATCTGGCGCAGGCGCGTGAGCGCGGCGAGAACGTGCACCGTCGAGCCCTCCGGCCCGTCAGCGTCGTACTTCGCGAGCACGTCGCGGCGCGCGGCTTCGACGACGCCGCGGTACAGCCGCCGCTGCAGCGGCGAGAGCTCGCACTCGATGACGGCCTCGGTGCGCTCGGGAAGCTCGCGCGCGACGTCTTCCTTCGTGCGCCGCAACAGGAAGGGCTCCAGGCGCGAACGCAGCGCGGCGGCGGCGCCTTCGTCGCCGTCCGCGATCGGCACTTCGAACCGCCGGCGGAACGACGTCTCGGATCCGAGCAGCCCGGGCTCGACGAACCCGAAGATCGCCCACAGGTCGCGCAGCGAGTTCTCCACGGGCGTACCGGTCAGCGCCAAGCGGTGATCGGCCTGAAGGTTGCGCACGACCTTCGAGATCTGCGAGCCGGGATTCTTCGCGTTCTGCGCCTCGTCGAGAACGAGCGTGCGGAAGCGGAACCGCGCGAGATGATCGGCGTCCAGACGCGCGAGCGCATACGACGTGACGACCAGGTCGTACTCGTGGATCGTCTCGTACTTCGCGATCCGATCGCTGCCGGATTGTAAGCGCAGGATGCGCAGCGACGGCGCGAACTTCGTGATCTCGTTCTCCCACGTGTGCGTGACGGACGTCGGCGCGATCACGAGGATCGGAACGTTGCCTTCGGTCTCCTTGCGCCGGAGCGCATGCGCGATGACCTGCAGCGTCTTCCCGACGCCCATGTCGTCCGCGAGCACGCCGCCGAACCGGAACGACGCGAGGTACGACAAGAAGTCCAAGCCGCGCCGCTGGTAGTCGCGCAGCGTGCCCGTGAGGTCGCGCGGCGGCTCGACCTCGTCGATGCCTTCGAAGTTGCGGAGCCGTTCGCGAATCTGCTCGACCTCGTCGGGAAGCGCGACGTCGCCGAACGCGGCGTGCAGCTCGTCGCGCATCGCGACGAGCGACGCCAGGCCCGTGCGCCGGCGATCCGTCAGCTCCGAGAGCAAGTTTCGGCGCGACCGCAGGTCGCCGACGTCGACGAGCTTTCCGCGCACCTCCGCGAAGCGGCCCTTGGTGCCGAGCAGCGCGCGCAGCTCCTCGCGCGTGAGCGGCTCGCCGCCGCCGACGAAGACCGAGACGTCGAGGTCGAACCAGTCGCCGGCGTCCGCGGCGGTCGCGCTCACCGCGACGTCGATCGCGTCGCCCGCGATCAGCGACGCGAGCGACTCGTCGAGCCGCACCTCCGCGTCGTCCCACGACGGCCACACCGTGCGCACCGTGTCGGCCGCGCGGTCGGCGTCGTGCAGGGCGAAGCCGTCGGCGCCGCGCGGCACGAAGCCGCTTTCGAGGAAGCGGCTCGCATAGTCGCGCGCCAGTTCCGGCGCCCAGCGCACGAAGCGTCCGGCGCCCGACGTCACGGCGCCTTGCACGCTGAAGGGCGCGAACGCGCCGTTCGCACGGTCGACGAAGGCGACGCGCGCGAGCAGCGCACCGTCGCGCCATGCAGCGCGGATGATGAGCCCCGGGCGCTCGGCGTCGGCGACGCCGAGCGACGCGCGGCCTTCGGCGGTGAGGAACGGCGCGACGCGCGCGATGCTGCGCACGGACGGCATCCCGTCCGTGTCGGCGGCGCCGTTCGACATCGCGGTCGACGATGCGGCCGCGATGACGCGCCGCGGATCGAACGAGCCGTCGAGCAGGTACGCGGTGCGCGACGCGATCAGCCACGCGGGCGGGCCCTCGAGCACCGTCGCGCCGGCCGGCGAGACGCGCGTGCCGTCGGGCGCCTGCAGCACGGGGACGAACCGCGCCCCGGCGCGCTCCGCGCGCAGACGCACGCCGCGGGGCTCGACGCCGAACGGCGGCAGCGCCGACGGATGGCGATTCTCGCCGGGTGCGTCGTCCAGGCGCAGACGCGGGTGACGCGCGAGACGGAACAGCGCGCGCGCAAGCGCCTTCGGTGACGCGCGCGTGCCGAACGCTTCCTGCACGGCGTCGTCCCGCAGCAGCGTCCGGTCGACGTCGTCCCAGTCGTCGGCCGGCGTCTGATCCATCATCGCGAGGATCGCCTCGGCGTCGCGGATGACGCCGCGCAGCCGCGGCGTATCGAGGTACAGCGCTCCGGTCGCCGTCCCGCTCGTCGACAGCGTGACGACCGGCCACACCGCGCGCGCGCGGGCGCGCGCCGCGTCGGCTTCCGGATCGGGCAGCCACGCCAGCTCGCCGTCGTCCGACCGTTCGGCGACCACCGTGCCGGACGCGTCCTCCGCCGTGCGCACGACGTCGAGCGTCGCGACGACGTGCTCGCACACGCCGGTGGCACCGCACGTGCACACCGGGCGGAGCGCTTGCGGCCCCGTCCCGGACGACCACTCGACGGCGGTGGCGATGGGGATGCGGTCTTTGACGTTCGCCTCGATGCGCGCGGGCTCGACGGACCGGAGCGTGACGCGGCCGCCTTCCACGAGGGCGAGCGCCGAGCGCGTCAGGTCACGAGCGAACCAGGTGCCGATCGACGACGGGAGGCGCGAACGCCATAGCGCGTACGGGGTCAACCTTCTCGTATTCGGCAAACGAAGCGGCCCGCACTTCCGCGCGGGCCGCTCGTTCTTACACCGACTGGGCTTCGGGTTGCGCCGGCGCCGGCGGTTCGACGTTCGGAATCTTCGAGAAGCGCAGCTTGTCCGGGTTGTCCGGCGAGACTTCCGCCAGAATGCGGTCGCCGGTTCCGAAGTTGCCCTTCAGCATCTCTTCCGCGAGCTCGTCCTCGACCTCGCGCTGGATCGCACGGCGCAGCGGACGCGCGCCGAACTGCGGGTCCCAGCCCTTCTTGGCGAGGAGCTGCTTCGCGTCTTCCGTGACCTCGAGCTCCATCTCCTGAGAGCGAACCTCGCGCGTCACCTTGTCGAGCTCGAGGCCGACGATCTGCGCGATCTGCTCGCGGCTCAGCTGATGGAAGACGACGACCTCGTCGACGCGGTTGAGGAACTCGGGGCGGAACGAGTGCTTGACCTCGTCCAGCACCTTGTTCTTCATCTTCTCGTAGGCTTGCTCGTCGTTGCCCGCGTCCTTCTGCGTGCGGAAGCCGATGTCGGTCGTCGTCTGCATGCCCGTCGCACCGACGTTCGACGTCATGATGATGACGGTGTTCTTGAAGTCGACCACGCGGCCCTGAGAGTCGGTGAGGCGTCCGTCTTCGAGCACCTGCAGCAGCAGGTTGAACACGTCGGGGTGCGCCTTCTCGATCTCGTCGAGCAGCACGACGGAGTACGGACGCCTGCGCACCGCTTCGGTGAGCTGGCCGCCCTCTTCGTAGCCGACGTATCCGGGCGGCGCGCCGACGAGGCGCGAGACCGCGTACTTCTCCATGTACTCCGACATGTCGATGCGGATCATCGACTCCGCGT
>Ga0213875_10001429_pt1 | contig 15512 bp, 12 predicted proteins | sample BarmaccomBMRX_R8_FD_160105 | JGI IMG/M metagenome (GOLD analysis project Ga0213875, IMG submission 160105) | Root-associated microbial communities from Barbacenia macrantha in rupestrian grasslands, the National Park of Serra do Cipo, Brazil - RX_R8 | ecosystem: Host-associated > Plants > Roots... | reverse complement strand
TGGCCTGGGCGATCCGCCGCGTCGGCCTGTCGATCGTGCTGATCTGGATTGCCGCCAGCATCGTCTTCCTCGCCATCCGTCTGGTGCCCGGCGATCCAGCCGAGCTGCTGATGGCGCAGGGCGGCGCGCCGGCCGATCCGGGAGCCGTCGCGGCGCTGCACACGCAGCTCGGCCTCGATCGGCCCATCGCCGCCCAGTATGTCGACAGCTTCCGCCGCCTGCTGCACGGCGATCTCGGCGAGAGCCTGCAGGACGGCACGCCGGTCGCTGGCGAGATCATGCGGCGGCTGCCGCGCACGCTCGAGCTGATCGGCACGGCGGCGGCGATCGCGCTGCTGATCGGCGTGCCGGCCGGGCTCGCCGCGGCGCTGCGCCGGGGCGGCGCCTTCGACCGCGCCAGTTCGGCCGTCTCGACGCTCGGGCTGGCGACGCCGATCTTCGTCATCGGCACGCTGATCGTCCTGATCTTCGCGCAGTTGTTGCGCTGGGTGCCGGCGGGCGGCTACGTGCCTCTGGCGCAGGCTCCGCTGCGGCATTTCGGGCTGCTGCTGATGCCGGCCTGCGCGATTGCGTTCGGTCTCGCTTCGACGATGTTTCGCATGACGCGCACGGCGGTGCTGGACGTGTCGCAGCGCGACTATGTCCGCACGGCGCGGGCCAAGGGCGTCGCGCGCCGGCGCGTTCTGATCCACCATGTGCTGCGCAACGCCCTGATGCCGGTGGTCACCGTGCTGGCGCTGCAGCTCGGCACGCTGCTCGGCGGGACGGTGCTGGTGGAGTACGTGTTCAACTACCCCGGCCTCTCCGGAATGCTGGTCGATGCGGTGAACGCGCGCGACTACCCCGAGGTGGAGGGCATCGTGCTGGTGATTTCGATCCTGTTCGTCACCCTCAACCTGGCGGTGGACCTGCTCTACGCCGCGCTCGACCCCCGGGTCCGCCAGGGATGAGCCGCCGGTGCGGCGGCTGAACTGGCTGCCGGTCGCCGCCGTCGCGGCGATCGCCATCGTGGCGCTGGCGACGCCGCTGCTGCCGCTGCCCGATCCGCTCGCCATGGATATCGCCGGCCGCCTGGCGCCGCCGTCGCGCGCGCACTGGCTCGGTCAGGACCAGTACGGCCGCGACGTGCTCAGCCGATTGCTCTGGGGCTCGCGCGTGTCGCTCGGGGTTGCCGTCCTGGCCTGCGGCGCCGCCGTCGCGCTCGGCACCGCGCTCGGGCTGGCCGGCGGCTTTCTCGGCCGCCTCGCCGAGCTGCTGGCACTGCGCAGCATGGACATCGTGCTCTGTTTTCCGCCGCTGCTGCTGGCGCTGCTGGTCGTCACCCTGCTCGGTCCGGGTGCCGCCACCCTGGTGCCGCTGCTGGCGCTGCTCTATCTGCCGGGCTTCGTGCGGGTGGTCTATGCCGGCGTGCTCTCGGTCCGCTCGCAGGATTATGCCGAGGCGATGCGCGCGCTCGGCGCGACGCGGCTGCGCATCATGACACGCACCATCCTGCCCAATATCGGCGGCCCGATCCTGGTGCAGTTCAGCCTGACCATGGCCTCGGCCATCGTGCTGGAATCCGGCCTGTCCTTTCTCGGCCTCGGCGTGGTGCCGCCGGCGCCTTCCTGGGGCCTGATGATCGGCGCCGCGCGCTCCACCATGGCGCAGGCGCCGCTCCTGCTGCTCTGGCCGTGCCTGGCGCTCAGCCTGACCATCCTGGCGATGAACGCGCTCTGCGATGCGCTGCGCGATGCGGTCGATCCGCAGCGCGCGCCCCGCCCGGCGGGACTGCGCGGGACGCTCGCCCCACACGCGCCGAGCCTGGCGCCGGACGGCGATGCGCTGCTCGCGCTGCGCGGCCTGACCGTGGAAATCGACACGCCAGCCGGCGCGATCCGCCCGGTGCGCGACGTGTCGCTGCGCCTGTCGCCGGGCGAGACCCTGGCGCTGGTCGGCGAGAGCGGCTCGGGCAAGTCGCTGACGGGTCTCGCCGCCATGGGCCTGCTGCCGCCGGCCGCGCGCGTCGTCGCCGGCGACATCCGGGTGGATGGGCGCGACCTGCGGCGCCTCGACGAGACGGCGCTGCGCCGGCTGCGCGGCACCGCCATGGCGATGGTGTTCCAGGACCCGCTGAGCAGCCTCAATCCGGTGCACCGCATCGGCGCGCAGATCGGCGAGGCGGTGCGCGCCCATCACCGCCTGCCGGCCCGCGCGGTCCGGGAGCGCGCGGTCGGCCTGCTGCGCCGGGTCGGCATTCCCGACCCCGAGCGCCGCGCCCGCAGCTTCGCCCACGAACTGTCCGGCGGCATGCGCCAACGCGCGATGATCGCCATGGCGATCGCCAACGACCCGCGCCTGCTCATCGCCGACGAGCCGACGACGGCGCTGGACACCACGGTGCAGGCGCAAATCCTGGAGCTGATCAGCGGTCTGAAGCGGCAGGGCGGCATGGCCATCCTGTTCATCACCCACAGCCTGCCGGTGGTGGCCGAGATCGCCGACACGCTGGCGGTGATGTACGCCGGCGAGATCGTCGAGCAGGGTGCCGCCGCGGCGCTCTTCGCCCGGCCGCTGCATCCCTACACGGCCGCGCTGCTGGCCAGCGTCCCCGGCGAGGACGGCGCGCTGCCGCGCAGCATCCCGGGCACCGTGCCGGCGCCGCACGACCTGCCCCCGGGCTGCCGCTTCGCCCCGCGCTGCGCGCACCGGCGCGACGCCTGCGAGGCGGCGCACCCGCCGCTGGCGCCGGTCGGCGACGACCGCCTGACGCGCTGCATCCGCTGGCGGGATTTCGCCGGCACGCGCCCTTCCGCGGAGACCGCGGCGTGACCGCGCTGCTCGCCGCCGAGGATTTGTCTCGCCGCTTTGCCGCGCGCGGCCTGTTCCGGCGCGGCCGGCCGGTGCAGGCGGTCGCCGGCGTGTCGCTGGCGATAGCGCGCGGCGAGGCCGTCGGCCTGGTCGGCGAGAGCGGCTCGGGGAAGAGCACGATCGGCCGGCTGGTGCTCGGCCTGCTGGCGCCCGACGCCGGCCGCGTGCTGCTCGAGGGCACCGACCTCGCTTCGCTGCGCGAGGCCGCGAGGCGCCGGGTGCGCCGGCGCCTGCAGCTGGTGTTCCAGGACCCGTATTCCAGCCTCGATCCGCGCCGCCGCGTCGGCCGGCAGATCGCCGATGGTCTGGCGATCCACCGCCTAGCACCGCCGGCGCAACGGCGCGAGCGGGTGGCGGCGCTGCTGGCGCAGGTCGGGCTGGCGCCCGAGCACGCCGAGCGCTTTCCCCACCAGTTCAGCGGCGGGCAGCGCCAGCGCATCGGCATCGCCCGCGCGTTGGCGACCGGCCCGGAGTTCCTGGTGGCCGACGAGCCGGTCTCGGCGCTCGATGTATCCGTGCAGGCGCAGGTGCTGGCGCTGCTCGCCGATCTGCGCACGCGGCTCGGCCTCGCTTTGCTGTTCATCAGCCACGACCTGCCGGTGGTGCGCAGCCTGTGCGACCGCGTGGTGGTGCTCTATCTCGGCCGCATCATGGAGGAGGGACCGGCGAGCGAGGTGCTGCGCCACCCCCGCCATCCCTACACGCGCGCGCTGCTGGCCGCGGCACCGGGCGATCCGCTGCGGCCGCGCGCGCGCATCCTGCTCCGCGGCGATCCGCCGAGCCCCGCCGACCCGCCCAGCGGCTGCGTGTTCCGCACGCGCTGCCCCTACGTGCTGGCGGAATGCGCGCAGGTGGTTCCGGCGCTGCGCTCCGGCGGCCCTGGCCACCGCTTCGCCTGTATTCGCGACGATGTCGAGACGACGCTGCCTGCGCCGACGGCATGAATGATCGTGCCTGGCGGCTGACATGCCTTTGGACGGCGAGAAGGGCGCGGGCTTGAACGCCGCGCCGAGAGGATCACAATCGCCGCGCCGTGCGTTCGACAAGACAGGAGACCGCGTCATGCACCTGACCCGTCGCGCACTTCTCGCCGGCGTTCCGTTGGCCGCCTGCCTGGGCGGCCGCACCGCTTTCGCCGACGCCTCGGTGCTGCGCTACGGCCTGGAACTCTATCCTCCCAGCTTCGCCCCCTGGCAGCAGACCGGCACCTCGGCCGCAACCGTCAACATCTGCCACCGGCGCGGCCTGCTCTCCTACACGCCGGACGGCAAGCTGCGCGGCGAACTCGCCGAACACTGGGAGCCGGACGGCACCGGCTGGCGCTTCCACCTGCGGGAGGCCTATTTCCACAATGGCAAGCGCGTCACCGCCGCCGACGTCAAATGGACCATCCAGCAGATGGCGGCGGCGAACTCCACCGCCTATCTGCGCAGCTCGATGCAGGAGATCACCTCGGTCGAAACGCCCGACGACGCAACGGTGCGGCTGATCACCAGGGAGCCGATCTCGCCCCTGCCCTACTGGTTCGCCATGCCGCAGGCGCCGATCATCTCGCCCGATTCGCCCGATACCGCGGCCGGCGCGATCGGCGCCGGTCCTTTCGTCATCGCCTCGAACGAGCGCGGCGTCGGCCTGCGCCTCACGCCGTTCGACAAATTCTACCGGCCCGGCATCCCGAAGCTCAAGACGTTGCAGATGACCGTGTACGCCGACGAGAATCTCCGGGTCTCGGCGCTGCAGGCCGGCGATCTCGACCTCATCGAATACGTCCCCTGGCAATCTATCGACAGCCTCGCCGCCGATCCGAACCTGAAGCTGGACTCGACGGACGGTCCCTTCATGTATCTCATCTTCAACGCCCGCACCGGCCCGTTCAAGGACGCCCGCGTGCGCCAGGCCGTCGCCTTCGCGGTCAGGCGCGAGGACGTGGTGAAGGCGGCGTTCTACGGCCACGCCACGCCGGTCGGCGGCATGCCGATCACCCCCGACAGCCCGTTCTACGACGCCAGGCTCGCCAACGGCTGGACCTACGATCCCGCGCGCGCCAGAAAGCTGCTGGCCGAGGCAGGGCTCGGCGGCGGCTTCTCCTGCACCCTGCTCTCCAACATCACCAACGGCATGCACAAATCCACCGCCGAAGTGGTGCAGCAGGACCTCGGCGCCATCGGCATCGACGTCAAGCTCTCACTGCCGGACTGGGCGAACTTCGTCACCCTGGCCAATCGCGGCCAGTACGAAATCGCCGTCAACGGCACCACCAGCGACAACAGCGATCCGGACGGTCTCTCGTCGATCATCGATGGCTCGCTCTCGCCGAGCATGGCGCGCAGCGCGGGGATGAACATCCCCGAACTGACCCGGCTGCTCGCCGCCGGCCGCTCCGAGTTCGACGCCGGGAAACGCCGCGCCATCTACGGCCAGGTGCAGCAGATCGTGCTGGACGAGGTCCCCGTCTGTTTCCTGGTGCTGCGCACCCAGGCCTACGCCATGCGCAAGGCCGTCATGGGTTTTCATGATCTTCCGGGCCAGCTCACCTTCTTCTCCGGCTACACGCTCGAGGACACGTCACTCACTTGAGGAGAACACGGCATGAGTGACTGGCGGGCACGGGCGCACACCAGCTTCACCTGCGAGAAGCGCCCCGCCGCCGGCGCGCTCGGGATGGTGGTCGCCAGCCATCCCCTCGCTTCCGCCGCCGGTGCGCAGCTCCTGGCCGAGGGCGGCAACGCCGTCGACGCCGCCGTCGCCGCATTGTTCGCGCTGACCATCGTCGAGCCGATGATGGTCGGCATCTTCGGTGGCGGCCTGATGCACATCCGCCGGCCGGACGGCACGCATGTCGTGCTGGACGGGCTCGGCACCGCGCCGGCCGCGGCGCGGCCGGACATGTACGAGGTCGACCCGGCGACGCCGCCGCACAGCATGGACGTGCGCCGCCGGGAGAACGCAATCGGCGGCAACGCCGTCACGGTTCCCGGCAATCTCGCGGCCTGGTGCACGGCGCTGCGACGGCATGGCCGCGCCTCGCTCGCCGACACCATGGCGCCGGCGATCCGCGCCGCCGAGCGCGGCTTCACCGTCTCGCCCTATCTGCACGAGTGCACCGCCTCCATCGCCGAGGACCTGACCGCCGACCCGGCGATCGCGCGCCTGTTGCTGCCGGACGGCACGCCGCTGCGCCCCGGCGCGCGCCTGCTCCAGCCGGAAGCGGCGGAGACCCTGCGCTGCATCGCCCGGGACGGCGAGGACACGCTCTACCACGGTGCGATCGGCGCCGCCGCGATCGACGGCATCGCCCGGCGCGGCGGCTGCATGACGCGCCAGGACCTCGCTGACTACCGCCTGGTCGAGCGCCAGCCCGTGCGCGGCCTCTATCGCGGCCACGAGATCGTCGGCCCGCCGCCGCCGGCCGCCTCCGGCGTGCACATCGTGCAGATGCTGAAAATCCTCGAGGGCTTTGACATCGCCGCGCGCGGCTTCGGCTCCGCCGACACGCTGCATCTGCTGGCCGAAGTGCTGAAGATCGCCTTCGCCGACCGTGCCGCGGCGACCGGCGATCCCGCCTTCGTCGAGGTGCCGGTGACGCGCCTGATGTCGGACGACTACGCCGCCGAGCGGCGGGCGGCGCTCGATACCGAGCGTGCCCGGCAGTGGTCGGCCGGGGTCGCCGCACACGTCTCCGGTCACACGACGCACCTTACCGTCGCGGACGGCGAGGGCACCATCGTCGTTGCCACGCACACCATCAACAATCTGTTCGGCGCCCGCTTCCTGCTGCCCGGGCTCGGCCTCATCCCCAACAACTACATGAGCAACTTCGATCCGCGTCCGGGCGGCGCGCTCTCCATCATGCCGGGCAAGCGCATCACCACGTCGATGTCGCCGATGATCGTGCTGCGCGACGGCCGCCCGGCCTGGGCGCTCGGCCTGCCGGGTGGCCTGCGCATCTTCGGCTCGGCGATGCAGACGATCATCAACCTGATCGACCATGGCATGTCGCTGCAGGAAGCCGTCGAGGCGCCGCGCCTGTGGACGCAGGGCCAGGATGTCGAGGTCGAGGCCGGCTTTCCGCCCGAGATACGCGACGCGCTCGCCCGCCGCGGCCATCGCGTCAACCTCGTCGCCCATGTCGGCGGCGGCATGAACGCCATCGCCTTCGCTCCCGACGGCACGCTCACCGGCGCCGCGTGCTGGCGCGCCGACGGTACGCCGGTCGGCATCGGCGGCGGCTACGCGCGCCCCGGCGTCCGGTTCTGGCCGGACCAGGCGCCGACAGCGTGACCGACGAAAGCCCGCGGCCGGCGTAGAGCAGGCGGCCCAAGCACCCTCCTGCAGGGCAGCAGTTGCATCGCTGCCGGCAATCCGCCAAGGTGCCAAGTGGCGGAAACGGAGAAAAACCATGTCATCAAGCGCCTACGCGCCGACGCTCTCGGCAGCGGAGCACCGCCGGATGCTCACGCGAGCGGCGATCGCCGCCACCATCGGCACGACGATCGAATGGTACGACTTCTTCCTCTACGGCACCGCCACCGGCCTGGTCTTCGCCAGCCTGTATTTCCCCAATTCCGATCCGCTGGTCGGCACGCTGAATGCCTTCGGCATTTACGCCGTCGGCTTCATCGCGCGGCCGATCGGGGCGATCATCTTCGGCCATTTCGGCGACCGGATCGGCCGCAAATCCACCCTGATCGCCACCCTGATGCTGATGGGCATCGCCACCGTGCTGGTCGGCTGCGTGCCCACCTATGCGACGATCGGCATCTGGGGCGCGATCATCCTCACCGCACTCCGCTTCGTCCAGGGGGTGGGCGTCGGCGGCGAGTGGGGCGGCTCGGTGCTGCTCTCCATGGAATGGTCACGCGGCAACAGCGGTCGCGGTCTCGCCGCGTCGTGGCCGCAATTGGGTGTCGCCGCCGGTCTCTTCACCTCCAACCTGGCGGTGTTGATCTTCAGCGCGTGGTCCGGCAGCGCTTTCCTGACCTGGGGGTGGCGTATCCCGTTCCTGCTGTCGATCGTCCTGATCGCTATCGGGCTGTGGATCCGGCTCGGCGTCGAGGAATCCCCGAGCTTCAAGCAGGTGGCTGCGGAATCCCGCATCGACAAAGCCCCAGCGCTGACGGTGATCGCCCAGCATCCCCGGCTGATCATACTGAGCGCCCTGGCCCGCATGGGAGAGCAGGCCCCGTTCTACATCTTCACCGCGTTCGTCTTCGCCTATGGCGTCGGCACGCTGAAGGTCTCGCGCGAGCTGCTGCTGTTTTCGGTGATGCTGGCCTCCGTGCTTTCGGTCGTGACGATACCGCTCTCCGGCCATCTCTCGGATCGCTTCGGTCGCCGGCGCATGTATATGTGGGGGGCGGCACTCACCGGCGTGTACGGCTTCATCTATGTCGGGCTGCTGAACACCACGGCGCCCCTGCTGGTCTTCATCGCCGTCGTGCTGTCGCTGATCCCGCACGACATCATGTACGGGCCGCAGGCGGCGCTGATCGCCGAGGGCTTCCCGGCCCGGCTGCGCTACAGCGGCGCTTCGATCGGCTATCAGCTGGCCTCGATAATCGCCGGCGGCCCGGCGCCGCTGATCGTCGCCTGGCTCCTCGCCCAGTACAAGACGGGATGGGTGATCGCCTATTTCACCTTGGCCTGCGCGGTGATCAGCCTGATCGCGACATCGCTGATGCCGGACCACACCAACAAGGAGATTGCCGGGACCTGATTCGGGCCTGAGGACTCGATCAGAAGGTGAAGGCGATGACCGAGAAATCCTCGTCAAAGCCGTCCGGTCCCGCCGCCTCGCGCAGCGCGTGATAGAGTCGCAGCGGCTCGGGCAAGCCGGGTCTCAGCTCCGAGCGGACCAGCTGCGGCAGGAAGCCCTGGGCGCCCCGCAGGCTCCGATCGGCGGTCTCGCTCGCGCCGTCGCTCAGCAGATAGAGCATGCTGCCGGGCGGCGCGATCACCGTGTGCACGGAGAAATCGCGCCCCGGCTCCAGGCCGATCGCCGGGCCCCCCGCCGCCAATGGCAGCGCCGCCCGCCGCTCGGGTGGCACCAGGAAGCCGGGGCGGCGCCCGGCGGCGGCGTAGCGCAGCTCGCCGGAGGTGCGATCGAAGGTGAAATACCAGATCGAGAAGAACAGGCCGTTGTGGTCCTCGGGCCGGAACATCGCGTCCAGCCCGGCGAGCACGCTCCCGGGATCGGCGAGGTCGATGCCGGGAATGCTCGGCCGACGCAGCAGGTTCATCACCGCCACCGAGTGCATCGCCGCCCCGGTGCCCTGTCCCGCGACGTCGAGCATGTAGCCGGCGAAGATGTCGGCATCGAGAAAGCGATAGCCGAAGGCGTTGCCGCCGAGATGCGCGCACGGCAGGAACAGCCAGTTGGCCCGCACCGGCCCGGCATCGATCGGCTTGGGCAGCAGCATCTGCACGTAGGCGCTGGCCCCCTGGAGGTCGCGCTCGATCGCCGCCGCTTCCTCGATCTCGCGCCGGGTGCGCCGCTCGTAGATCAGCGTATGTGATCCGACCTGCAGCACCGAGCCGTGCTGCAGCGGCACCGCGCCGGCGATCCTGACGCCATCGACGAAGGTGCCGTTGGTGGATTTCAGGTCGGTGGCGACGACGTGCTCGCCCATCAGCTGGATACGGCAGTGTCGGCGCGAGACCATGCTGCCGTCGAGCACCACTTCGCAGGGCGGCACGCGGCCGATCGTCGTCGGCTCGGTGCCGACCGGAATGCGCTGCTGCACCGCCCCGGCTTCCGACAGCAGCAGGGTATGGGCGATCTCCTCGCCGGCGGCACCGCCGGGTGCGCGGCCGGGAGTTCCGGCGCCGGGCCTGGCAATGAACGTCGCGTCCTCGTCGACCGCGATGGCGTCGCGCATACAACCGGGCCCCTTGTTGGCCTTTTCCGGACGACGCTTCCGCGCCATCGGCAAGCAGGCTAGGCCGGGGGGGTTAGTAATTCGTCAAGCCGGCGCCACGCTCAGGCTGAGCGCCCGCGCGCCGGGACGGGCATTTACCCGACGGTGACCGAAGCCGGGGTATCTCGGCGGCGCACGCGAGTTTCCCGCAACGATGCCGCTTCCCGCCGACCCCGATGAAGCCCCGCCCCAGCCCGGCGGCCGCGGCCTGCCACCACCCTCCTTGCCCGGAAGAGGGTGGCGGGCCGGCACCACCCGCCCCGAGGCACCCGATCATCGGCTGGAGCAGGACCTCGCCTACGCGCTGGAGCAGGGCCAGCTCACCTTGCACTACCAGCCCCGGGTTCGCCTCACCACCCGCCTGCCGATCGGCGCGGAAGCCCTCGCGCGCTGGCCGCACCGGCGCCGCGGCATGGTTCCGCCGGTCGTCTTCATTCCCATGGCGGAGCGCATGGGCCTGATCACCCAGCTCGGCGGCTGGGCCCTGTCGACGGCCTGCATCGAGGCGACACGCTGGCCGGCCCCTGCGGTCGTCTCGGTCAATGTCTCCGCCCTGCAACTCGCCGAAGGCTGCCTGTTGCGGCAGGTGCGCGCCGCGCTCGACGAGTCCGGCTTGGCGCCCGAGCGGCTCGAGATCGAGCTGACGGAATCCATGCTGGTCGACGCCGGCATCGAGACGCTGCTGACGCTCTCGGCGGTGCGGGACCTCGGCGTCGGCATCGCGCTCGACGATTTCGGCACCGGCTACGCCAGCCTCGCCGCCCTCAAGCGCCTGCCGCTCACCCAGCTCAAGCTCGACCGTTCGCTGATCCGCGGCGTGCCGCGCCATCGCGAGGATAGCGCCATCGCCGGCGCCCTCGTGGCGACGGGACACGCGCTCGATCTCTCCATCGTCGCCGAAGGCGTCGAGTGCGAGGCGCAGTGCCGCTTCCTCTGCGAGATCGGCTGCGAGCAGGGACAATCCTTCTTCCTCGGCCACCCGGTGCCGGCGGAACGGTTGCGCCAGAACCTGATCGGCGCCATCGGATGAGCACGCCCCGACACCGCTTCGAATTCGCCGCGGTCACCACACGCGGCCTGCAACGCCGCCGCAACGAGGACGCCCTGGGGGCCGGTGGCGTGCTCCTCGTCGACGAGGTGACGGAGCCGCTGTACGGCGCAATCGACGCCGAAGACGCCGCCGTCTTCGTGCTGGCCGACGGCGTCAGCGGGCACGCGCACGGCGCCCTGGCCAGCCGGGAGGCGGTGGCCGAACTGATGGCCGACGCGTCGTCGCTTGCCGAGCCGCAGACCTGCATGGACGCCGTCCGCCGCGCCAATCTGCGCCTGCACGAGACGATGATGCGCCAGCCCGAGACCATCGGCATGGCCACCACCGTCGCCGGCCTGTCGCTGCACGATCGCGTCGCCTGCTGGTTCAACGTCGGCGACAGCCGCGTCTATCGCATGCGCCCGGAGGGACTGGAGCAGATCAGCGTCGACGACAGGCAGGCGCGCTCGCACGGCATTCTCCAGAGCCTCGGCGGGCAACTCGCCATCCTGCCGATCCGGCCGCATATCGGCTGCGCCACGATCAAGCCCGGTGAAATCCTGCTGCTGTGCACCGACGGGCTGACCGACATGCTGCCCGACATGCGTATCGCTGCCATTATCGCGGAAGAGCGCCAGGTGACGGACGCGGTCGCGGCGTTGTTGCAGGCGGCGTTGGACGCCGGCGGGACGGACAATGTTTCAATCGCGCTGGTGAAGTCAGCACCGGGAATGCTTTAGAATCGGAACAGCGCCCGCGGCGTATCCGCCAGGATGCTGCGGCGCGCCGCCTCGTCCGGCACCCAGGCGTGCAGCCAATCGAGGCAGCCGCGGTAGGTCGTGCCAGCCTCGTGGTTGACCCACGGCCAGTCGCTCGCCCAGACCAGGCGCTCCGGTCCGCCCGCCTGCATCAGGGCGTCCACATAGTGCTGCGGGTCGGCACCACCCAGGCGGTAGGGTGCCGAGAGCTTGACCCAGGTATCGCCGGCTGCCACCGCCTTCAGCACCTCCTGGAATCCGGGGGACGCCACGCCCTGCACCGGGTCCGGGCAGCCGAAATGGTCGAGCACCACGCGCACCCCGCTCCGGCGCACCACCGGCAGCATGCCGGCCAGCTTCGCGTCCTCGAGAAAGATCTCCACCTGCCAGTCGAGCTCACGCAGAGTGGCAAAAAGCCTTGTCCACTCCGGCGCCGCGACATCCGGAATGCTGCGCCGGCGCAGCCAGTTCAGCCGGATGCCGACGACGCCCTGTGCCGCCATGCCCTGCAACAGCCCGGGGTCGCTCTCCGGTGCGACGATCGCCGTGCCGCGCAGCCGGTCGGGGTGGCGCGTCAGCGCGTCGAGCAGAATGGCATTGTCGGTGCCGTAGAAACTCGGCGCCGTCAGCACGCCATGCGACACGCCGTGCCGATCGAGCAGATCGAGATACTCCTCGACGAGAACATCTCGTTTCGGCTCGGAATGCCGCTCATCCGCCAGCTTCGCCTCGCGCCGCATGACGTGCGCGTGACAGTCGATTGCAGTCAGCTCCATGCACTTGCCCTCATGTCGCGGGTTTCGAGTGGTCCGATCCTGACGCTAAGGGCGCGTCCGCAGCCTGCCGCCGCAGAAAGAACGCCGCCAGCAAGACCGTCAGCACCAGGATGGCGAGGCTGACGGGATGGGTGACGAACACCGTCGGGTCGCCCCGGGAGATCAGCATGGCGCGGCGGAAATTCTCCTCCAGCATCGGCGCCAGCACCAGTGCCAGGACCAGCGGCGCCGGGCTGCAATCCAGCTTGCGGAACACCACGCCGACGACGCCGAAAATCCCCGCGAGCACCACGTCGAAGGCCGAGTTCGAGACGCTGTAGACGCCGATGCAGCAGAACACCAGGATCGCGGGATAGAGCAGCCGGTAGGGGATCATCAGCAGCCGGATCCACAGCCCCACCATCGGCAGGTTGAGCACCAGCAGCATCAGATTGCCGATCCACATGCTGGCGACCACGCCCCAGAACAGGTCGGGGTGGCTCTCGATCACCTGCGGGCCCGGGCTGATGCCCTGGATCTGCAGCGCGCCGAGCATCAGCGCCATCGCCGCGCCGGCGGGAATGCCGAGCGTCAGCATGGGAATGAAATGCGTCAGCGCGGCGGCGTTGTTGGCGGATTCCGGCCCGGCGACGCCCTCTATCGCGCCCTGTCCGAAGCGCGATGGGTCGCGGGCCAGCCGGCGCTCGAGCGCGTAGGCGGCGAAGGAGCTCAGCAGCGGTCCGGTGCCGGGCAGGATGCCGAACGCCGCGCCGAGCGCCGTGCCGCGCAGCACCGGCCGCCACGACGCGCCGAGATCGGCGCGCGTCGGCAGCAGCGAGGCGATCCTGGCGCTCGGCATGACCCGCCGCTCGGGAGCGCCGAGATTGATGATGATCTCGCCGAAGGCGAACAGCCCGACGGCGACGGCGACGAAGTTCACCCCGTCCGCGACCTGGTTGAAGCCGAAGGTGAAGCGCATCTCCCCGGTCGTCACATCGGTGCCGACGCAGCCGAGCAGCAGGCCGATGACCGTCATGCCCATGGTGGTGGCGAGCGAATTGCTGCTGAGCACGGAGGCCGTCACCAGCGCCATGACGATCATGGCGGCGTATTCCGCCGGCCCGAAGGCGAGCGAGGCCTGCGCCAGCAGCGGCGAGAGGGTGGCGATGATCAGCACGCTGACGCAGCCCGCGAAGAAGGAGCCGAAGGCGGAGATGCAGAGCGCGGCGCCAGCCCGGCCGCCACGCGCCATCGGATGCCCGTCCAGGCAGATGACGACCGAGCTGGGCTCGCCCGGCATGTTCAGCATGATCGCCGTGGTGGAGCCGGCATGGTGCGCGCCGTAATAGATGCCGGACAGCATGATCAGCGCGCCGACCGCCGGCATCTTGAAGGTCAGCGGCAGCAGCATGGCGATCGCGGTGACCGGGCCGATCCCCGGCAGCACGCCGACCAGGGTGCCGAGCGCCGCGCCGGCCAGGCAGTACAGCAGGTTGAGCGGCGAGACGGCGACGCTGAAGCCGAGCGACAGGTTCTGCAGCCACTCCATCGCGCTACCAGAGGCTGCTCGGCCAGAGATCGATGGGCAGCTGGATGCCGTAGATGAAGATGCCGGTGGCCATGGCGAGCAGCGCGGCGCCGATCACCGCCACCTCGAGCGGACGCCGGAGCAGGCGTTCATGACAGCCCAGCAGCACCAGCGCGATCACCGCCGGCCCGAGGCCCCAATCCGTTATCAGCGCGGCGAAGGCGAGCACCCCGGCGAGGACGAACAGCAGCGGCGTCAGCGGCCAGGCGCCGATGATCGTGCGGCGACCCGCGCGAACGCCGCGCCAGGCCGAGATCGCCCCGAGAGCCAGCAGGACGATGCCGAGCAAGGTCGGAAAATACCCGGGCCCCATCTGCGTCGCAGTGCCCATGGAATAGGCGTGCGCGTGCACCACCACGAAGCTGCCGAAAGCCAGGAAAATCACCCCGGCCCAGAACGCCCGGGCATCGCGGATGTGCGCGCGCATCCCGCCGGATCAGCCGCGCACGACGAAGCTGCGATCCTTCGTGCCGTACCGCCGCTCGAGTTCCTCCTCGAGGAGATATTTCGATTCCAGCTCGTCGATGAACCCGTAGCCCATCAGCGCGGTGATCTCCTCCATGCCGACGAGGAGGTCGGGCCGGTCGTGCACCGTGCCGGTCTCGGCGTTGTCGGCCAGCAGCTTCAGCGCCTGCATCATGCCCATGATCGCCGCCGCCGGGAGCATGCGCGCGAAGCTCACCCGCGCCACGCCGATTTCCTGCAGCCGCGGCACGGGGATCAGCGGGGTGGTCGGGCGGGAGCGGACGCCGAACCCCATGTTGATGCTCACCGGCGCCTGCACGGCGTCGACGAACTGACGGATCTGCTCCTCCGAGCGGATGGCGTCGGGATAGACCATGTCGGCACCGGCGGCGAGATACATCCGGGCGCGCCGTATCGCCCCATCGATGCCCTCGACGGCAATCGCGTCGGTGCGCGCGTTGATGATGAAGCCGGGATCGCGCTTGGCCTGCGCCGCCGCCTCGATCTTCTTTGCGGCCTCGCGCGCATCGATCAGCTCCTTGCCGTGCATGTGGCCGCAGCGTTTCGGGCTGACCTGGTCCTCGATGTTGATGCCGACCACGCCGGCCTCCTCGAAGAACTGCACGGTGTGATACACGGTGACGGGATTGCCGTATCCGGTGTCGGCGTCCGCCATGATCGGGATGCCGACGGAGCGGGCGATCCACTTGCAGGCCTCGACATTCTCGGTCAGCGACAGGATGCCGATATCCGGCACGCTCAGCCGCGAATTGGCCAGGCCGGCGCCGCTCACCGCCGCGGCCTTGAAGCCCATGCGCTCGACGACGCGCGCGGTGTAGCCGTCATATATGCCGGGCGAGACGATTATCTTTCCACTCTCCAGAAGCCCGCGCATCTGCTGGATTTTGCTGGGGCTCATCACGGAACTTCCTTGTGCTGCTCGGGGGAGGCGAAGTCGTAGAGCCGGGCCGGATTGGTAGCCAGGATCATCGTTCGCGTCGTCGCATCGGGCACCCACTCCGTCAGCAGGTCGAGCAGATCGCCGTCGTTCGGCATGAACCCGTCATACGAGGCGTGCGGCCAGTCGCTGCCCCAGACCAGCCGGTCCGGCGCCGCGGCGACCAGGGCTTTGGCGAACGGCAGCAACCC
>Ga0213875_10001427_pt1 | contig 15518 bp, 13 predicted proteins | sample BarmaccomBMRX_R8_FD_160105 | JGI IMG/M metagenome (GOLD analysis project Ga0213875, IMG submission 160105) | Root-associated microbial communities from Barbacenia macrantha in rupestrian grasslands, the National Park of Serra do Cipo, Brazil - RX_R8 | ecosystem: Host-associated > Plants > Roots... | reverse complement strand
ATATTGGCAGGCATAGAAGCAGCCGCGGCAGTTGTGGCAGAGATTGGCGAGATAGCTGAGATCGCCGTTGCTGAACTCCCGCCGCAGCTCCATCGCCGGGAACACCGCGCAGAATCCCTCGCAGTAGCGGCAGGCATTGCAGATATCCATCGCCCGCCGTGCATCCTGCATCACCTCACTGTCGCGCATGGCGCGCCGCCTCCCGCCCGGCGATCCGCCCGAACACGGTGCCGATGGTCATGCCGAACCCCGCCAGATAGCCGCGTCCCAGGATGTTGCCGGCCATGATCTCGCCGGAGGCGAACAGGTTGGCGCTCGGCCTGCCGTCCTGCATCAGCACGCGCGCCCGCTCGTCCACCTTCACGCCGAGATAGGTGAAGGTGATGCCCGGGCGCAGCGGATAGCCGATGAACGGCGGCGTATCCAGCGCGCGAGCCCAATGCGTCTTCGGCGGGTCCAGCCCCTCGGTGCGGCAGTCGTCGAGCGCGCGGCCGTTGAACGTGCCGGGCCGCACCGCGGCGTTGAAGTCGCGCACGGTCGCCTCGAGCGTCGGCGGGTCGAGGCCGAGCTTCTCCGCCAGCCCGCCGATCGTGCTCGCGCGGATCGCCGGAAACACCGACGGCATGAACAGGGTTTCGGCCTTGGCATCGATGATCGAGTAGGCGATCTGGCCGGGGCGTTGCGCCACCAGCCGGCCCCAGATGGCGTAGCGCTTCGGCCAGACGTCCTCGCCCTCGTCATAGAATCGCCTGGCGTCGCGATCCACCACGATGCTGAACGGCACGCAGTCGAGCCGCGTGACGATGCCGCCGTCGAACTTCGGCGCCCGTGCGTCGATCGCGACGGCGTGGCACTGCGTGGGATCGCCGACCGGGGCCACGCCCTGATCCAGCAGGTTTTTCAGCACACGGCCCTTCGCATAAGGCGTGCCGCGGATACGGAAATTGTCTGCCGCCTCGCCCCAGTACTGCCGCAGCCATTCGATGTTCGCCTGAAAGCCGCCGGACGACGCCACGACGGCCCTGGCGCGCACGGTCTCCGGAAACCCCTTGCTGGTGGCCACCGCCTGCTCAACGTGCCCGCCCGCGAGCGGCAATTCCAGGACTTCGGTGTCGTAGATGACGTCGACGCCCAGCCGCTCGGCGGTCGCGTAATACGCGTTCACCAGCGCCTTGCCGCCGCCGAGGAAGAAGGCGTTTGTGCGCGACAGGCTCAACGTGCCGCTCAGCGACGGCTGGAAGCGCACTCCGCACGCCTCCATCCACGGCGTCACCTCCGCGGAGCTGCGGATGGTCATGCGGGCGAGCGCCTCGTCGGTGTTGCCGGCGGTGACGCGCAGCAGGTCGTCCCAGTACTCGTCCTCCAGGTAAGACTCGGTCAGCACCGAGGTGGGGGCGGCGTGCATGGCGCGCAGGTTGCGGGTGTGCCTGCTGTTGCCGCCGCGGAACGCTTTCGGCGCGTGCTCGAGCAGCAGTACGCTGCACCCGGCCTGCCGCGCGGTGACGGCGGCGCACAGCGCGGCGTTGCCGCCGCCCACCACCAGCACGTCGTAGATGCGCGAGAGATCGAGCACCCGCCGGGACCGGCGAGCGGCTCAGCCGGCCAGCGCCTCGAGCGAGCGCCCGGTGGTGCGCGGGCCGAACACGCCGACGACGAAGGCGACGACCAGCCAGCAGGCGGCGATGTAGGCGAACACGCTGAGATAGCCGGCGGCCACGAACAGCGCGCCCACGGTGAACGGCCCCAGCACGTTCGCCAGCCGCCCGCAGCCGTACGCCAGCCCCATGCCGGAGGAGCGCACCTCGGTCGGGAACAGCTCGGGCGTGTAGACGTAGAGTGCAACCGCCATCGCCTGGATCGTCATCACGACCAGCGCGCCGAACAGCACGATGAGCACCGGGGTGAAGGTCAGGCCGTAGAGCAGGCCGAAGGTGGCGATCAGCACGGCGTCGACGGTGATGAACCACTTGCGCTCGAACCGCTCGACCAACCGGCTGGCGATCAGCGCGCCGATCGGGTTGCAGATCGCGATCAGGCTCGAATACTGCAGCGACTCGACCAGCGACATGCCCTGCTTCATCAGCAGCGTCGGCACCCAGGCGACGAAGCCGTAGAAGCCGAGCGTCTGAAAAATCCAGACGAGGATCAGCATCACCGTGCGGCCGAGGAACACGCCCTGGAACATCTGGCCGTAGCTGCCGTTCGTGACCGGCTGGGCGGGCCGCGCCGCCACCGGCGCCGCCGGCGCCGCAAGCGGGCCGACCTCGGTGGTCGCCGCCCGTTCCAGCCGCGCCAGGATTTCCTCGGCCTCGCGCTGCCGGCCGCGGTGCTCGTACCAGCGTGGCGAGTCCGGCATGCGCGCGGCGAGCAGGAGGGCGAAGATGCCGCAGCCGCCCCACACGAAGACCAGGCGCCACCCCCAATCCGCCATCGGCACCAGCAGCCGCGCCACCCAGGCGGTGGCGGGAATGCCGAGCAGGCCGATGGTCACGATGAGACCCATGTACTTGCCGCGCGCGCGCGCCGGGAAGAATTCGCTGACATAGCTGTTGGCGATCACCGTCATGCCCGACAGGCCGACGCCGGTCAGGAAGCGGAACACGGCCAGCGAGAAGACGTCCCAGGAGAGCGCGTTCAGCAGCGAGAAGAAGGTGTAGATCAGGATCGTGTAGATGAAGCCGCGCTTGCGCCCGACCAGGTCGGCGATGCGCCCGCCGAGCGTGCCGCCGATGAACATGCCGCCGAAGCTCGTCGACGTGATCAGCGCCACCGCGCTCACCGGAATGTGCCAGGCGCGGATGACGCCGGGTGCCGCATAGGCGAAGGTGTTGAGGTCGCCCAGCTCGAAGAAATAGGCGAAGGCGAGGGCGGCGATGGCGGCGCGGTGCAGCGAGGTGATCGGCAGGCGCTCGAGCCGCGCGCTGATCTCGGACATCAGGCTTTCTCCCGTTGCGTCCGGCCACACCGTAGCGCCGGCTCATTTTGGGCGTGGACCGATCCTAGGCCCCGATGTCGAGCCCGCTCAATCCCGCTCCGGAAGGCGGTCGCGCCCTTTGTTGGACGCCTCGGTCGGTTGGCGGTATGGAGGAGCTCCGACAGCGCCGGGTGTGTCATGTCCAAACTGGCCTCGATCCCCTGCACGCTGATGCGCGGCGGCACGTCGCGTGGTCCGTATTTCCTGGCCGACGACCTGCCGGGCGACCCGGCGCAGCGGGACCTCGCGCTGATCCGCATCATGGGCGCCGGCCACCCGCTGGAGATCGACGGCATCGGCGGCGGCAACCCGCTGACCAGCAAGGTCGCGATCGTCAGCCGCAGCCGGCGCGCGAATGCCGACGTGGACTACCTGTTCGCGCAGGTGAGCGTGGCCGAGCGGCTGGTCGACACGCGGCCGAACTGCGGCAACATGCTGGCCGGCGTCGGGCCGTTCGCGATCGAATCCGGGCTCGTGCCGGCGGCCGACCCCGAGACCGTCGTGCGCATCTTCAACGTCAATACCGGCAAGGCGATCGAGGCGGTCATCGAGACGCCGGGCGGGCTGGTGCGCTACGATGGGGCGACCTGGATCGACGGGGTGCCCGGGACGGCGGCGCCGATCAGGCTCGGCTTCCTCGACGCCGCCGGCTCGAAGACCGGCGCGCTGCTGCCGACCGGTGCCGCGCGCGAGGAGATCGAGGGTGTCGAGGTGTCCTGCGTGGACATGGCGATGCCGGTGATGTTTGCGCTCGCCGCGGCGTTCGGCAAGACCGGGGAGGAGAAGCCGGCGGAGCTCGACGCCGACACCGCGATGATGCAACGGCTCGAGCGGATACGCCTGGTCGCCGGGCAGCGCATGGGGCTCGGCGACGTGGCGCGGAGCGTGATCCCGAAGATGGTGCTGGTGGCGCCGCCGCGCCGTGGCGGCACGGTGCTGGCGCGCTATTTCATGCCGTGGTCCTGCCACACCGCCTTCGCGACCACCGGCGGCATCTGCGTGGCGGCCGCCGCGGCGATCGCGGACTCCGTGGTCGGGCGGACCGCGCCGTTGCCGCCCGGTCCCGAGATCGACGTCCGCATCGAGCATCCCTCGGGGATGCTGGACGTCGCGATCAGCCGCGATGCTTCGGGCACGATCCGGCGCGCCTCGGTCATCCGCACGGCGCGGCTGCTGTTCTCGGGGCGCGTTTTCTTTGAGGAGGTCGCCGAGGCCGCATCCGCCGCGGCCGCTGCCGCGTAGCGGAACGGTTGCGTTTCGGATATGCTGCCGATGTTGGCTGGCGCCCCGGGCTGGTCCGTGCAACCGGCGCCGCACAAGGAGAGGGAGTGATGGTGTCGACGAGATCCTTTGGACGTGCCCTGATTCTGGGTGCCGGGCTGATTGCCATGCTGGCTTCCGCCATTCCGGCGCATGCCGCCGTGTGGGTTCCGGGCTGGCGAGGCCCTGGTGGCGTCTGGCACCCCGGTCACTGGGCCCCCGGCCCGGGTCCTGGGCCGGGCCCCGTCGGGCCGGTGGGCGGTGGCCCCGGTCGCGTATGGGTGGCCGGGCACTACAACGGCCCGGTCTTCGTTCCCGGCCATTGGGCGGTGCGTTGAGCGGGATTGTTTGAGGCGGAATCGCCGAAAGCCTTTGATCACGTCCTGATCAACGAAGCTGGGCCACGATCGGGTTGACCTGACCCGATCGTGGTCTGGCCGGCGAGCGGGTTCCGCCTGGCACCTCTGGTCCGAGCCCACGCCAACGACAGATCGGAGCGGGGGTGTGCCTGGCATTTTTGGGTGACCCGGCGGGCGCGGCGGTGATCGTAGCGTCTGGGCGGGACGGCGCATCCTGAACGGCAGGAGCCAGCCATGGCCAGCGACGGGCAAGGTGCGAAACGTCATCAGAGCCGGATTCTGCGCACCTCACGGCTGGTGTCCCCCGAAGGCTCGCCCGGCGAATGGGAAGTCGGGCCGGTCAACGAGGATCTGCTCAGTCGCATCGCAGCTATCGATCAGCACGCGCTGGATGCGTGGCGGCTCGGCCGACTGCGCGACGAGTTGCGCCAGCGCGACTTCGCCGGCGCGCTGCTCGCCGACCCCATGAACCTCCGCTACGCCACCGGCACCCGCAACATGGCGATCTGGACCATGCACGCGCCCGGCCGCTACGCCTTCGTGGCGACCGAGGGCCCGGTCGTGCTGTTCGAGTTCAGCGCCACCAAGCACGTCACGGCGGGCGGCCATTTCGACGAGATGCGGTCGAGCACACCCTGGATCTACTTCCTGGCTGGTCCGCGCACCGGCGAGAAGGCCACCGTCTGGGCCGACGAGATCGCCTCGCTGCTCGCCCGCCACGGCGGAGGCAATCGCCGGCTCGCCGTCGATCGCTGCGACCCGCCCGGCGCCGAGCGCCTGCTGGCGCACGGCATCCAGCTGTTCGACGTGCAGGAGGCGATCGAGCAGGCGCGCCGGATCAAGTCGCCGGAGGAGATCGCGTGCCTGCGCCTGTCGATGGAAGTCTGCGACCTCGCGATCGACCGCATGCGCGCGGCGCTGCGGCCAGGCATCACCGAAAACCAGCTCTGGGCGGTGCTGCACGAGACCAACATCGCGCATGGCGGGGAGTGGATCGAAGCGCGCGCGCTGGTCTCCGGCGAGCGGACCAATCCATGGTTTCAGGAATGCGGCGGCCGGGTGATCGAGGCCGGCGACATCGTCGCCTTCGATACCGACCTGGTCGGGCCGCACGGCTATCTCGCCGATATCTCGCGCAGCTATGTCTGCCCCGACCGCCGGCCGAGCGACACGCAGCGGATGCTCTACGCGCTCGCGCAGGAGCAGGTGCTGTTCAACATGGGCCTGCTGCGCCCCGGTCTCGGTTTTCGCGACTTCGCCGACCGCTGCTGGCGGGTGCCGGAGGGATTCATGCCGAACCGCTACATGATGATGGTGCACGGTGTCGGCTTCGTGGACGAATACCCCTCGGTCGCCTTCGCCCAGGACTGGGACGCCTGGGGCTACGATGGCGTGTTCGAGGAGAACATGGTGGTGTCGGTGGAAAGCTATATGGGCGAGGCCGGCGGCCACGAGGGCGTGAAGCTCGAGCAACAAGTGCTGATCACCGCGGACGGCGCCGTGGCGCTCTCCCGCACGCCATTCGTGGACGCGATCGAGCCGTAGCGCCGGCCGCCGCCGGAGGACCGCGGTCGTCACCGCGCGACCGCACCGGTCCGGAGGAGTCGACATGGACGAGGCCGCCACGCGCGATCCGCTGCTGCAGCCGTACCGGCTGAAGCATCTCGTGCTGCGCAACCGCATCATGAGCACCTCGCACGAGCCGTTCTATTCCGAGGACGGCATGCCGAAGGACCGCTACCGCCTCTATCATCTCGAGAAGGCGAAGGGCGGTATTGCGCTGACCATGACGGCGGGCTCGGCGGTGGTCTCGCCGGACAGCCCGCCGGTGTTCGGCAACCTGCTCGCCTACAAGGACGAGATCGTGCCCTGGCTGCGCCGGCTCGCCGACGACTGCCACGAGCAGGGTACGGCGGTGATGATCCAGCTCACCCATCTCGGCCGGCGTACGGCGTGGAACAAGGCGGACTGGCTGCCGGTGCTGGCGCCCTCGCCGGTGCGCGAGCCGGCGCACCGGGCGTTTCCCAAGACCATCGAGGACTGGGACATCGAGCGCATCGTCGCCGACTACGCGGCGGCGGCGCAGCGCATGCAGGCGGCCGGGCTGGACGGGCTCGAGATCGACGCGTACGGCCACCTGCCCGACCAGTTCTGGTCGCCCGCCACCAACCGGCGCGACGACGAGTACGGCGGCAGCCTGGACAACCGGCTGCGCTTCAGCTTGCGCGTGCTCGCGGCGATGCGCGAGGCGGTCGGACCGCGGTTCATCCTCGGCGTGCGCATGGTGGCGGACGAGGACTGGTCGATCGGCCTCGGCCGCGAGGAGGGGATCGAGATCGCGAAGCGCCTGGCCGGATCGGGCGTGATCGATTTCCTCAACATCATCCGCGGCCACATCGATTCCGACAACGCGCTCTCCTACGTCATCCCGATCATCGGCATGCGCTCCGCGCCGCATCTCGACTTCGCCGGCGAGGTCCGCGCGGCCACGCGCTTTCCGGTGTTCCACGCGGCGCGCATCCCCGACGTCGCGACCGCGCGCCACGCCATCGCCGCCGGCAAGCTCGACATGGTCGGCATGACGCGCGCGCACATCGCCGACCCGCACATCGTGCGCAAGATCCGCGAGGGCCGCGAGCAGGCGATCCGCCCCTGCGTCGGCGCCACCTACTGCCTCGACCGGATCTACGAGGGCAACGAGGCGCTCTGCGTGCATAACGCGGCGACCGGCCGCGAGGCGACGATGCCGCACGTCATCGCGCGCAGCGACGGGCCGCGACGGAAAGTGGTGGTGGTCGGCGCCGGCCCCGGCGGGCTGGAAGCGGCGCGGGTGGCGGCGGAGCGCGGTCACGCCGTCACGCTGTTCGAGGCGACCGAGTGCGCCGGCGGCCAGGTGCTGCTCGCCGGGCGCGCGCCGCGCCGGCGGGAGATGCTCGGCATCGTCGACTGGCGCCTGCAGCAACTGGCGGCGCACGGCGTCGTGCCGCGCTACGCCACCTACGCCCAGGCGGAGGACGTGCTGGCGGAGGCCCCGGACGTGGTCTTCATCGCCACCGGCGGCGTGCCGAACACGGACGTGCTGGAGAGCGGCAACGACCTCGTCGTCTCAAGCTGGGACGTGATCTCCGGCCAGGTGAAGCCGGCCGAGCGCGTGCTGGTCTATGACGACAACGGCAACCACCCCGGCATGCAGGCGGCCGAGTTCCTCGCCGAGTCCGGCGCGGCGGTCGAGCTGGTGACGCCCGAGCGGTATTTCGCGCCGGAGATGGGCGGCCTCAACCACGCCGCCTACGCCCGGGTTTTCCAGCGCCGCGGCACGCGCATCACGATCAACACGCGGCTGCTCGCGGTGCGGCGCGACGGCAACGCGCTGGTGGCGACGCTCGGCAGCGAGTACGCCGACCGGCGCGAGGACCGCGCGGTGGACCAGGTCGTCGTCGAGCACGGCACGCTGCCGGCGGACGATCTCTATCAGGCGCTCCGGCCGCTCTCGTGCAATCTCGGCGAGGTGGATCACCGCGCCTTGCTCGCCGGGGCCGCCCAGCAGGTGGTGCGCCATCCCGCCGGACGCTTCCGGCTGTGGCGCATCGGCGATGCCGTCGCCAGCCGCAACATCCACGCGGCGATCTACGACGCGCTGCGACTGGCGAAGGACCTGTAGCGCGCCGGGCGATGCATCCCGGGCTCCGCTCCTGACCGACAGCAGCGTCGAGGTGGTTGTCGTGGGCGCCGGCGTCGCCGGGCTCGCCGCGGCGGCGGCGCTGCGCCGGGCCGGGCGGCGCTGCACGGTGCTGGAGGCGGCCGGGCGGATCGGTGGCCGGGCTTTCACCACCCGGCCGGCCGCGCTCGGCGGCGCGCTGTTCGACCACGGCGCGTCGTGGTTGCACGCCGCCGAGCGCAACCCGCTGGTCGCCATCGCCCGCGCGCACGGCGACGCGCTGCGCGACGCCGACACGATCCGCACCTGGCGCAGCTTCGTGGGTGGCCGCGCGGCGAGCGCCGGGGAACTCGCCGACTACGACGCGGCGGAGGCGCGCTTCGCCGCGGCCATGGCGGAGCGCGCGGCGCAGGGCGGGCCGGACACCAGCCTCGCGCAGGCCGCGTCGGCGCTGCCGGACGATCCATGGAACGCGACGGTGCTCGCCTGGGAGGCGCTGATCGCCGCCGCGGACGCCGACGCGCTGAGCTTTCGGGACTGGCACGCCAACACGCTGGAAGGGTCGAACCTGCTGGTCGCCGGCGGTCTCGGCCGGTTCGTCGTGCGTCGCCTCGGCGCCGCGGCGGGGCCGGTGGTCTGCTCGACGCCGGCGCGGCGGATCGAATGGCAGCGTCGCGGCGGCGTGCGCGTCGTCACCGACCGCGGGACGATCGAGGCAGGCGCCTGCATCGTCACGGTCTCCACGGGCGTGCTGGCGAGCGGCGTGATCGCGTTCGACCCGGCGCTACCGCCGCCCACGCAGGCGGCGGTGCGGCTGCTGCCGATGGGGCTGCTGACGAAAATCGCGCTGCGCGCAACCGGCGAGGACCGGCTCGACCTGCCGCCGCGCTGCGCCGCGCATCGACAGGTGGCGCCCGGCGAGGCGCTGACGGTGTTCAACTGCTGGCCCGACGGCGCCGATCACGTCATCGGCTTTCTCGGCGGCGGCCTGGCCTGGGAGCTGGAGCGGGCCGGACCGCGCGCGGCGGAGGCGCACGCGCGCGCCGAGCTGCGCCGGATGCTTGGGACGCGCGCCGACCGCGCCTTCGACCGCGCCTCACTGGCGACGCGCTGGGGTAGCGATCCCTTCATCCGCGGCGCCTATTGTTATCCCGGCCCCGGCGATGCCGGGGCGCGCTTGGAGCTGGCACGGCCGCTTGCCGACGGCGCGCTGGTCTTCGCCGGGGAGGCCTGCCATCCGACACTTGGCGGCACGGTCGGCGGCGCCTTTCTCAGCGGCGAGCGCGCGGTGCGGCTTGCACGATTTTGCGACCGCGGCAAACCGTCCGCACTGGCGACGTTCAGGCCGGAGAGGTAACGGTCCCGAGAGCAGAGGAAGGAAGCGGCCATGAGGCGGTTTTGGGCACTGGCGCCGATTCTCGGGGCTCTCGCGCTCGCTCTCAGCGTTCCGCTGGTGGCCTGCACGGCGCGGCCGGCCGGGTCATACTTCTATCAATCATATCACGTCGGCCCATCGAACTTCTGACGACCGGGCCCGACCGGGGAAAGACGTCCGCGACCGGCGTCGCGAACCTCGCCCAGACGGTCGGGCCTTGCTGATTGTAGCGCGTGAGGGGAGCGGGGCGATGGAGTATCGCCGTCTCGGGCGGAGCGGGCTGCAGGTCTCGCCGATCTGCCTGGGCACCATGACGTTCGGCGGCGCCACCGACGAGGCGGGTTCGCAACGCATCGTGGCGCTCGCACGCGAGCAGGGCGTGAACTTCATCGACACGGCGGACGCCTACAACGAGGGCCGGTCCGAAGAGGTGGTCGGCCGCGCCATCCGCGGCGCGCGCGACTGGTGGGTCCTGGCGACAAAAATCGCCAATCCCACGCTGGATGGGCCGAACGGCCGCGGCCTGTCGCGCCGCTACGTGTTTCGGGCCGTGGAGGCGAGCCTGTCCCGGCTCGGCTGCGAGGCGATCGATATCCTCTACCTTCACAAGGAGGATTTGGCGACGCCGCTCGGCGAGACCGTGCACGCGCTGGGCGACCTGATGCGCGCCGGAAAGATCCGTTATTTCGGCGTCTCCAACTACCGGGCCTGGCGCGTCGCCGAGATCTGCCGGCTGTGCGACGAGGCCGGCATCGACCACCCGGTGGTCAGCCAGCCCTACTACAACGCGCTGAACCGTCAGCCCGAGGTCGAGCACCTGCCGGCCTGCGGCCATTTCGGGCTGGGCGTGGTGCCGTACAGCCCGCTCGCGCGCGGCGTGCTCACCGGCAAATACGACCCCGACGCGCCGCCGCCGCAGGACAGCCGCGCCGGCCGTCGCGACCGGCGCATGATGGAGACGGAGTGGCGGCCGGAGAGCCTGCGCATCGCCCGCGAGATCGCCGCACACGCCGCCGCGCGCGGCATCACGGCCGGACAGTTCGCGCTGGCCTGGGTGCTCAACAACGCGCTGGTGACCGCGGCCATCGCCGGGCCGCGCATCGAGGCGCAGTGGCGCGACTACGTGGCCGGGCTAGGCTATCGCTTCACCGCCGAGGACGAGGCGCTGGTCGATCGGCTGGTGCCGCCGGGCCATCCGTCCTCGCCCGGCTACAACGACCCCGCCTACCCGATCGAGGGCCGCCCGACCCGCGACGCCTGAGCGGGGGGCGCAACCGCGGCGCCCGAACGGCGATACTCGGGGCGAAGCCGTGCCGCGGGCGCGGCCGGCGGAACCCCAGCAGAGGGAGAGGAGCAATGGCACGCAATCCCCTGACTTTCGGATCCGGCGGGCTGATGAGCCCCGGCTACACCGATCCGTTCATGTCGCTGCACCGCGAGATGAACCGCCTGTTCGACGACGTGATGCGCGGCGGCGTCGCGAGTGGCGGCCAGGCAGGCGGCCAGGCCGGCGGATACGGCGGGGCCGTGCTGGTGCCGCACATGGATGTCAGCGAGACCGACAAGGAGGTGCAGGTCCAGCTCGAGATGCCCGGCGTGGAGGAGAAGGACGTGGAGGTCAGCCTGAACGAGGACGTGCTGACCATCCGCGCCGAGAAGCGCCAGGAGCAGAAGCAGGAAAAGCACGACTTCCACTTCACCGAGCGCTCCTACGGCACGTTCCAGCGCTCGCTGCGCCTGCCCTTCCCGATCGAGGCCGAGCAGGTGCAGGCGCATTTCCGCAACGGCGTGCTGCAGGTGACGCTGCCGAAGGCGCAGCCGCAGGATCGTAGCCGACGTATCCAGGTGAAGGCCGGCGCCCCGACCATCGCGGGCACCAGCACTCCCGGTGGCGCGGAGCGGCCGCAGGCCGGCGGGGCTTCGGGCGCGCCGCGCTCGTGAGCATGTCCGTCCCGCCGAACGGCGGCGCGCCGCGCATCGACGCGATGAGCGCGCTGCTGGCGCGGAACTGGTGGGCGATCGCGCTGCGGGGCGCGATCGCCATCCTGTTCGGGGTGATCGCCTTCGCGACACCACTGGCGGCGCTCGGCTCGCTGGTGCTGCTCTACGCGGCGTACATGCTGCTGGACGGGGTGTTCGCGATCGTCGCCGGCCTGCGCGCCGCGGCGCATCACGAGCGCTGGGGCCTGCTGGTCCTGGAGGGCATCTTCGACCTCGCGGCGGCGGCGGTCGCCTTCCTGCTGCCGGGAATCACCCTGCTGGTGTTCATCTACATCCTGGCGATCTGGGCGGTGGTCTCCGGGGCGGCGATGACCGTCGCCGGCTTCCGCCTGCATCTCGCGCACGGGCGCTGGCTGCTGGTGGTCTCCGGCCTCGTGTCGCTGGTCTGGGGGCTGCTGCTGATCTGCACGCCCTTCATCGGCGCGATCGTGCTGACCTGGTGGCTCGGCGCCTATGCGGTGGTGTTCGGGGCCATGCTGCTGGGACTGGCGTTCCGCCTGCGCTCCCGCCACGTCGTGGTGCTCTGACACCAGCGACGGACGGCGCGGACCTCCCCGGGCGTGCTGCTCCGCCGCGCTACTCCCCTGGGACTGGCAGGGCGGCGGCGCGCGCCCATAGTTCGGGGCGCAGCTCCTCCGGACGGTCGGGGAAGAAGAGGGCACAGCCGAGCGTCACAAACGCGAAGGCGGCCAGCACCAGCGTGACGGCGGCGAGATTGCCGGTCCGGTCGTGCAGGAAGCCGACCAGCGGGGGTGCCGCGGCGCTGCCGAGAAAGCCGACGAAGAAGCGGACCGAGTACATGCGCGCCCGCACCTCCGGCGAGATGTAGCGCGCGGTCATCGTCTCGTTCACGGTGACCTGGCCGAACACCGAGGCGGCGACGACGGCGGCGAGCGGCAGCACGAGCCAGCCTTCGGCGAAGGACAGGCCGGCGAGCGCCGGCACCAGCAGCAGCGAGATCGGTAGGAATACCCGCTTCAGGGTTGTGCGGTCGATCAGCCGGCCGACGGTGAACTGGGTCAGCGCGCCGCACAGCGTGACGGCGAAGGCGCAGAGGCCGATCAGCGGCAGCAGCCCGGCGCTCCCGGCAAGCCGCTCCTGCATCAGCTTGGGGATCAGCAGCGTGAACGCGTTGAACACCAGGCCGGAGACCACGGCGATCAGCAGCAGCACCGTGACGGCACGGCGCACGAGGGCGGGCGGGATCGGCGGGAAGGGCCTGGCGCCGCGCAGGCGCGCCGCGTCCAACGCCGGCGTCCTCAGCCAGAGCAGCCCGAGGCCGATGCAGAGCAGCCCCGGGACGATGAAGGCGGTCTGCCAGCCGAAGCGGTTCGCCAGGAAGGCGGTCACGACCGGCGCCAGGGCGACGCCGAAATTGCCGAACACGCCATTGACCCCGATGACCCGGCCCGGCCGGTCGCCCGCCGCCTCGACCAGCATGGCCGTGCCGATCGGGTGGTAGATCGCCGCGAACAGCCCGGCGGCTGCCAGCGCGAGCGCGAGCGCCAGCGGCCCGGGCGCCAGGCCTGCGAGGGCGAGCGAGGCGCCGGTGCCGAGGAAGAAGGCGGCCATCATCGGCTTGCGGCCGAAGCGCGCCGCCAGCCATCCCTGCGGCAGCGAGAAAAGGCCGTACAGCACGAACATGCCGGTGGCCAGCGCCAGGATGCGCCCGTACTCCGGGCCGAACGCCCCGCCCGGCGCCGCCATCGCCAGCACCGCGGTCGGCAGGATCAGCAGCGAATAGTGGGTCAGGCTGTGCGCCGCATTGATGAAGGCGATCTGGCGCAGCGCCTCGCGTGGCCCCGGGCTCATCGTGCTGCGTCCCTCAGCGTGTTGTCGTCCCGTGCCGTCGCCACTACGTCGCCCGGCTGGGCGGCCTGCCTGCGAAGTCGTCGACCGCGACATCGTAGCTCGAACGGCGATCCGGCGCGACCCGGCCTCAGCGGGCGCCGGCCGGCGGGTCGGCACCGCCCGCGCCCGTTGCCATGCCGCCGGGCCGCGCGTCCGGCCGGCGCAGCCGGGCGACGTTGCGGTCGTGGTCCTCGAGCGTCTCGGCGAAGACGTGGCCGCCGGCGCCGCTCGCGACGAAGTAGAGGTCGTCGCTCTCCGCCGGGCGGGTCACGGCCTGCAGCGAGGCGAGCCCGGGGCTGCAGATCGGCCCCGGGGGCAGGCCGGCCGCGCGATACGTGTTGTAGGGGTTGTCCTGTCCGAGATCGGCGCGGGTGAGCGGCCGGTCCAGCCGGCCCAGGCCGCCGGACGCCGCGTAGGCGACGGTGGGATCGGACTGCAGCTTCATCCCGAGCCGCAGCCGGTTGAGATAGACCGCGGCGACATGCGGACGCTCCTCCGGCAGCGCCGTCTCGCGCTCGACGATGCTGGCGAGGATCAGCGCCGCCTGCGGGCTCGCCAGCGGCAGGTCGGCGCCGCGCCGTTCCCAGGCCTCGGCGAGTGCGCGCGTCATCGCCGCCTCGGCGCGGGCGACGATGGCGGCGCGGGTGGCGCCGTGCTCGAAGTCGTAGGTCTGCGGCAGCACCGCGCCTTCCGGCGGCACCACGTCGGGGCCGGCGAGGTCCGCCGCGCGGTCGAGCAGCAGCGCGATCTGTGCCGCCGAGAGGCCCTCCGGGATCGTCACGTGGTGCTCGACCGGATGGGCCGTGCGCAGGATCGCCAGCACGTCGCGCGGGCTGGCAAAGGCGGGAAAGGCGAACTCGCCGGCATGCAGCGGTCCGCCGCTGGTGATCGCCGCCGCCACGCGGAAGACCAGCGGGCTCGCGATCACACCGGCGCGGCGCAGCGTCTCGGCGACCTCGGCGACGTTGCCGGGCGGGACGACGACGGTCTTCGGCTCGCCGAGCGGCCCCGGCTGCTCGTAGAAATACTGCGCGGTCCGGGTGGCGAGGCCGATCACGAAATAGAGGCAGAGCAGGATCAGCATCACCCGGCCGAGCCCGGGATAGCCGCCGGGTCCGCCGCGGATCAGCCGCCGCCAGGGCCGGATGGGCGACCGGCTGGGCGGCCGCTCAGGCGGCGGCGCGGAAGATGATGCAGGCGTTGGTGCCGCCGAAGCCGAAGCTGTTCGAGAGGGCCGAGCGGATCGGCCGCTCCTGCGCGGTGTGCGCCACCCGGTCGATCGCGCTGTCGCGGCTGGGGTGGTCGAGGTTGAGCGTCGGCGGGACGACGCCGTCGCGCACCGCGAGGATTGAGAACACCGCCTCGACCGCGCCGGCGGCGCCGAGCAGATGGCCGATCGCCGACTTGGTGGACGACATCGCGAGGCCCTTCGCCGCGTCGCCGAACAGCCGCTCGACGGCTTCGAGTTCCATGTCGTCGCCGAGCGGCGTGGAGGTGCCGTGCGCGTTGACGTACTGGATGTCCTCGGGCTCGACGCCGCCATTGCGCATGGCCGCGCGCATCGCGCGCAGCGCGCCGGCGTGGCCCTCCGCCGGAGCGGTGATGTGATGGGCGTCGCCGGACAGGCCGTAGCCGCCGATCTCGGCGTAGATTTTCGCGCCGCGCTTGCGGGCGTGCTCGTGCTCCTCGAGCACCAGCACCGCCGCTCCTTCGCCCATCACGAAACCGTCGCGGTCCCGGTCCCAGGGGCGCGAGGCTTTCGCCGGCTGGTCGTTGAAGGCCGTGGAGAGAGCGCGCGAGGCGCAGAACCCGGCGATGCCGAGTTCGCACACCGCAGCCTCGGCGCCGCCCGCCACCATCACGTCGGCGTCGCCCAGCATGATGAGCCGCGCCGCATCGCCGATCGCGTGAACGCCCGTCGCGCAGGCGGTGACCGCGGAATGGTTCGGACCCTTGAAGCCGTATTTGATCGAGACGTGACCGGAGACGAGATTGATGAGCGCGGACGGGATAAAGAAGGGTGACAGTCGCCGCGCCCTA
>Ga0213875_10001426_pt1 | contig 15537 bp, 11 predicted proteins | sample BarmaccomBMRX_R8_FD_160105 | JGI IMG/M metagenome (GOLD analysis project Ga0213875, IMG submission 160105) | Root-associated microbial communities from Barbacenia macrantha in rupestrian grasslands, the National Park of Serra do Cipo, Brazil - RX_R8 | ecosystem: Host-associated > Plants > Roots... | reverse complement strand
CGCTCTGCAAGCGTACCCGTCGCACACGCGTATCGGGTCGCGCGCTGGCGGAATCCGCGAGTCCGAAGGTCGCGAACTCCCATCGACAGGGGCTCGTCATGAGGCGCATTCAGGCAACGATGGCGATCACGAGATCGGCGCGGTCACTCGGGGTAGAGACCACTTGAAGTCGTCCCGCCGACCGGGAGGCGGCATGGGGCGGGACCGATGTCGTGCTGATATAGCGCTCTGCGCGGCGTTCGTCATCAAGCTTCAGCAAGCCGTCGCCGCCGCGTTCGCAGCACGATTCATCCGGGGGAAGCGGGGCGGCCGGGCATCGCGATCGATCCGGCGAGTGCGACGCGCAGCTTGGCCGGCGCGGACGGTTCGAACGGCGCCAAGGCGATAACCGGGAATTCGATGCCAAGGATGGTTTCGCAGCGCGGCTCGGGCAGCCGTTCGATCGCCTCGGGTCGGACCAGATCGACCACCAGCTCGAGCGGCGCTTCGGCGAGCGCATCGAGCCGGGCGATTCCGATGCCGCGCAATTCAAGCAGCCCGGCGATCGCGGCCGGCGCGCAGATCATCGCCCGGTCGCCCTCGCGGCGCAATGCGCACTGGTCGTCGGCGACCAGCCGCGCCCCGCGATCGATCAGGCGCAGCGCCAGATCCGACTTACCGGCGCCGGAAGGGCCCCGGATCAGCACGCCGCGTCCGTCGATCGCGACGGCCGTGGCGTGAAGCAAGAGGGTGGTCACGGCAGGCTGCTCAAGACCCCTCGGGCAGGCGGATGCTGAAGCGCGCGCCCACCACCTTGCCGCTCGCGTCCTTGCAGTTCTCGGCCCAGATCCGGCCCCGATGCGCGCTGACGATCTGCTGCGAGATCGACAGGCCGAGCCCGGAATGGGTCCCGAATTTCTCGGTGGCCGGCCGCTCGGTGTAGAAGCGGTCGAAAATCGCCGTCAGCTTCTCTTCCGGGATGCCGGGGCCGTCATCCTCCACCGTGACGAGGACGGCGTGCCCGTCATGCGCGGCGCGGACGCGAATGTCGCGGCCAGGCGGGCTGAACGACACGGCGTTCGCGATTACGTTCAAAAACACCTGCGAGAGCCGGGTTTCCACCCCTTTGACGATCAGCGGCCGGCCGCGCTGCGGCAGTTCGATTGCGAGCTTTGGCGCGGTCTCGGCGCGGGTCGTCTCGTGAATGTCGGCAAGGGCCTGCAGCATGCCGCCGATGTCGACCGGCGCCAGTTCGAGCCGGCTCAGTTCGGCATCGAGCCGAGAGGCGTCGGAGATGTCGTTGATCAGCCTGTCGAGGCGCTCGACATCGTCGAGGATGACGGCGATCAGCCGGCGCTGCTTCGCCGGATCCTCGATCCGCGTCGCGGTCTCGACGGCGCTGCGAAGGGAACTGAGCGGGTTTTTGATCTCATGGGCGACATCGGCGGCAAAGCTCTCGATCGCGCTCATGCGCTGCCACAGCGCGTCGGTCATCTCGCGAAGTGAGCCTGAGAGATCGCCGATCTCGTCCCCGCGACCGGTAAAATCGGGGATCTCGACCCGTGCGCCGCGGCCGCGCGCCCGCTCCGCGGCGGCGGCGAGCCGGCGGATCGGCCGCGCGATCGTGCCGGCGAGATAAAATGACAGCAGCACCGTCACCAGCAGGGCGAGAAGAAAGATGCGCAAGGATTCGAGCCGCACATTGCGCAGTTCGTCCTCGATCTCGCCATTGCCGTTCGACAACAGCACGGCGCCGAGCACCTCCTTATACCGCTGCACCGGGACGGCGACGCTGACCACCAGCGCATGCGTCGTGCTGTCGCGGCGCACGGCGGAGGCGGGCTCGCCGCGCAAGGCGCGGGCTACCTCCGGATAGCTCTCGGCGGAAGCGGCCGTGCTTTCGATATCGGGCGGGTAAGCCCGCCGCAGCGGCAGTTCGGCGACGATCCGGTCATAGATCCGGTCGACCAAGTGCATCGGCCAGCCGGTCTCTTCCGGCGGCGGCAGCTCATGGACCTGCACCGCATCGCCGGGACCGCGCAGCAGCCGGCTGTCGCCGATCAGCCTGCCGTCGCGATCGAACAGGCGGGCGCGGGTCCGAGTCGGTTCGACCAGCCGGCGCATCATCTGCCGCGCGAGGTCGGGAAGCAGCACCTCGCCCTCATCGGCCGAATCGAGCACGGCGCCTTCGCCGAGCGCCGCGGCGAAGATCTCGCCCTGGGTCTTCAGCGACTCGACCTGCTGCCCGATCAGGCTCGATTCGTACTTGCCGAGATACAGAAAGCCGGCGGCCAACAGGGCGAGCGCGAGCACATTGACGGCAAGGATGCGCCGGGTAAGCGGCGACAGGCGCCAGCCGCGGAATACCCGAAACCCGCGTCGGCGGCGCAGCCGTGCGGGCGGCAAAGCGGCGCTCGGTTTTTCAACGACATCGGCAACCCCGAAGCCACCGAGCGGCGGCGCCGGCGACGCGGCCGGCTCAGCGCTCGCGATATCGGTAACCGACGCCATAGAGGGTTTCGATCTGTACGAAGTCCGAGTCGACGGTCTTGAACTTCTTGCGCAGCCGCTTGATGTGGCTGTCGATCGTACGGTCGTCGACATAGATGTGCTCGCCATAGGCGGCGTCCATCAGCTGGTCGCGGTTTTTGACGTGCCCCGGGCGATGCGCCAGCGATTTGAGGATCAGGAATTCCGTCACCGTCAGCGCGACGGGCTCGCCGCGCCAGGTGCATTCATGCCGCACCGGATCGAGCACGAGGTCGCCGCGCTGGATCACCGCCTCGGCCCCCGGGTTCTCCCGCTCGCGAACGAACTCGCCGCGTCGGATCAGCGCCCGGATGCGCGCGACGAGAAGGCGCTGCGAAAACGGCTTCTTGATGTAGTCGTCGGCACCCGAGCGCAGGCCCACCAGTTCGTCGACCTCGTCGTCCTTCGACGTGAGGAAGATCACCGGAATGTGGCCTTGCCGGCGCAACTGGCCGAGCAATTCCATACCGTCCATGCGCGGCATTTTGATGTCGAGGATCGCGAGATCGACCGGCTGCACCGTCATACCTTTCAGCGCCTCAGCGCCGTCGGTGTAGCAGCGCACGGTAAAGCCTTCGGCCTCGAGCGCCATCGAGACCGAGGTCAGGATGTTGCGGTCGTCATCGACGAGAGCGATCGTATTCGGCACCGGTTTGGCCTCGGCTCGAGATCGGAGAGGGGTCGAACGGCCCCTCGCAGCTAAAAACAACGGGCCAAATATGGCCGCTTGGCGGCGAGGACAAAAGGCACCGCGCCGCCGATCAGCGTGCCTCGGCGCCGAGCGGTTCATAATAGAGCGGCGGGAGACCGGCTGCGTCGCGTGCGGCATGGTTGAACGGCGGCTTCAGCCGGCCCTTGAAGAAGCGCCTGACGCGGTCGCGAAAGGCGACATCAGGCGGCAACCCGCGCTCCCGGCACAGTCGTTCGAACCAGCGCGCCCCGACTGCGACATGACCGATCTCGTCGCGATAAATTCGGTCGAGGAGACGCGCGCTCGGGAGGTCGCCGGCCCGTTCCAGCCGGACGATCATGTCGGGCGTGACGTCGAGGCCGCGCGCTTCGAGCACCAGCGGCACCACCGCGAGCCGCGCCAGCAGGTCGCCGGCGGTTGCCTCCGCCGCTTCCCACAGCCCGTCATGCGCCGGCAGGTCGCCATAGGCGGCACCGATCTCGCCGAGCCGGGCCGAGAGCAACCCGAAATGCAAGCCCTCCTCGGCTGCGACCCCGACCCAATCGTCAAAGAACGCGGCAGGAAGATCCGCGCCCGAGAAGCGCGCGACGATGTCCCAGGCGAGGTCGATCGCGTTGAGTTCGATATGCGCCAGCGCATGCAGCAGTGCGATGCGCCCGGCAGCCGAACCGAAGGCGCGCCGCTTGGCCATCGATCGCGCGGGATGCAGCGCCGGGCGGGCCGGCCTCGCCGGGCGGCAGGGCGGCACGGTATGGCCGACCGGCAACGCCCCGGCGTCCCAGAGCGCCGCCAGTTCCCGTCCAGCCATTGCCTTCGCGGCAGGCTCGGCGGTGGCGAGAATCGCGGCCGCGCCCTCGGCGAGGCTGACCGGCCGAAGCGCCTCGGGCAGGCTCAGAGCGCGCGCGCCGCTTTCAGCACCTCCGCGACATGACCGGGCACCTTGACCTTGCGCCAGGCCCCGCGCACAACCCCGTCGGGGCCGATCAGGAAGGTGCTGCGGTCGATCCCCATGTATTTGCGGCCATACATGCTCTTCTCGACCCACACGCCGTAGCGCTCGCATACCTCGCCCGCCTCGTCGGAAGCGAGGGTGAAGGGCAATTCGTGCTTCTTTTTGAACTTGTCGTGCGATGCCACGGAATCGCGCGAGATGCCGATCACGGTTGCGCTAGCCCCCCGATAGTCGGGAAACGAGTCGCGGAACCCGCAAGCCTGGGCGGTGCAGCCGGAGGTGTCGTCCTTCGGGTAGAAATAGAGCACGACGGACTTGCCGCGCAGCTCCGACAGGGTGACCGTGCCGTTGCCGTCGGTCGGCAATGTGAAATCCGGCGCCTCGTCGCCGATCGTGACGCTCATGCAGGCTTCCCCCCTGTGCCTCGGTTGCCGCGCGCGGCCGCCTCTCGCGCCGGCGCCGCGACGAGCCGCTCGTACCAGCGGCGCACCTGCACCGCGGCGTCGGTGATATCCGCGTCAAGCCGCCCGAAGTCAATCGCACCGGCGCAGCGCGTCAGCGCGACGCCGACCAGGCCGGCCAGATCGGTCGGCTGCGGCACGCCTTGGCACAGCAAGGCGAGAAGCGCCTGGACATGGCGCAGCAGCGTTGCCGCCTCGCCAAGCTCGCGGCACGCTTGCGGCGGTAGCGAACCCGCTTCGCCCAAGGCCGCGATCGCCTCGCCGATGCCGCGCGGCACGATAGCCGGGCCGCGCCAGGCGTCGCGCAACATCAAGTATTGCAGCGTGAATTCGAGATCGATCAGCCCGCCCGGACGATTGCGCAGATCCCAGGGGGACGGTTTCGGATGCCGCTCGGCGATGCGACGCCGCATCTCGGCAACGTCGACGACGAGCCGCGCCGGGTCCCGCTGCATCCGCAGGACTCTCTCGACCGCCGCGCCAAGCTTGGCGCAGAGCGCGGGATCCCCGGCGACCGGCCGCGCTCGGGTCAGCGCCATGTGCTCCCAGGTCCAGGCATCTTCCAGTTCGTAGCGCAACAGGCCGGCGATGCTCGACGCGATCGGCCCGGCGTCGCCCGAAGGCCGCAGGCGCATATCGACATCATAAAGCCGGCCTTCGCCGGTCGGCGCCGTCACCGCGCCGATCAATCGCTGGCTCAGCCGCGCGTAATAGGTCGCCACCGGTAAGGCGCGCCGGCCGTCCGAGCGGTCGCCGTCGTCTGCGTCGTAGACGAGGATCAGATCGAGATCGGAGGCGAGGCTCATCTCCCGGCTGCCGAGACGCCCCATCCCGAGGATCGCGAGCGCGCCACCCGCAACGCGGCCGTGTTCGCGGGCGAACTCCGCTTCGACCGCGGGCAGCAGTGCACCCAACGCAGCCTCGGCGATATCGGCGAGCGCCGCGCCGGAGCGGGTGCCGTCGAGCCGGCGATGGAGCAGCTGCACCCCGACCTGGAAGCGTCGTTCCGCGGCCCAGCGGCGCAGGATATCGAGCGTGTCCTGAAAATCCCGTGCGCCGCCGAGCAGCGCCGTGAGATCGGCGGCGAGGCCGGCCCGATCGGGCGGCGGCTCGGAAAATCCGCCGGTCAGCACCGCGTCGAGCAGGGCCGGCTTTTGCGCCAGGATCTCCGCCAAGGGCGGCGCCTCGGCCATGATGTCGGCTACCAGGGCGAGCAGGCCGGGATTGGCGTAGAACAGCGAAAAGAGCTGCACACCGGCGGGCAGTCGCGACAGGAATTGGTCGAAACGGCGCAGGGCGGTGTCGGGCTGCCCGCTCGCGCCGAAAATCCGCAATAGCGCGGGTACCAGTTCGGTCAGGATTTCGCGCGCACGTTGGGTCCGGGTCGCTCGCCAGCGCCCATGATGCCAGCCGCGCACCAGTGCCGCGACGGCGGGCGGATCGGCGAAGCCGAGCGCAGCCAAGGTGTCGAGCGTCTCGCGATCGTCATCGGCGCCGGTAAACACCAGATTGCCGGGACCGGCGAGGCTCGGCGCCTCCTCGAACAGCTCGGCATAGTGATGCTCGACGCGACCGAGCACACCGCACAATTCGGCCGTGAACCCGGCCGTATCGGCGCAGCCGAGAAATGTCGCGAGGCTCGCGATACCGGCGGCGTCGCTCGGCAATGTGTGGGTCTGCGCGTCCTCTATCATCTGCAGCCGGTGTTCGACCCGACGCAGAAAGCGATAGCACTCGATCAGGCTGCTGGCGGTTTCCTCGTCGATGCGACCGGCTGCCGCGAGCCGGCGCAACGCCTCGCAGGTCGGGGCGACGCGCAATTCGCGCAGCCGGCCGCCCCAAATCAGCTGCTGGGTCTGGGCGAAGAACTCGATCTCGCGAATGCCGCCGCGACCGGTCTTGATATTGTGGCCGGCAACCGCGATTCGTCCGCCCCCCTTATGCGCGTTGATCTGCCGCTTGATCGAGTGGATGTCCTGTATGGCGGCGAAATCGAGGCTCTTGCGCCAGATGAAGGGTCGCAGCTCGGCGAGAAACCGCTCGCCGGCCGAGCGATCCCCGGCCACCGGGCGCGCCTTGATCAGGGCGGCGCGTTCCCAATTCTGCCCGACGCCCTCATAATAGGTCAGCGCCGCCGGGACCGACATTGCCAGCGGCGTCGAGCGCGGGTCGGGTCGCAGGCGAAGATCGGTCCGAAAGACGTAGCCGTCGCTGGTGCGCTCGTCGAGCAGGCGCACGACGTCGCGCGCCAGCCTGTTGAAGAAGGGCTGCGGCCCGTCCCGCGCCGAGACCGACGCGACGGCGGGATCGAACAGGAGGATCAGGTCGATATCGCTCGAATAGTTGAGTTCGCGCCCGCCGAGCTTGCCCATGCCCAGCACGATCAGCCCGCTGACGCGCTCGGGTTCCGCCATATCGACCGCGATCTGCCGCTTCGCCGCGGCGGCGCGCAGCGCGTGGCGTACGGCTGCGCCGAGAGATGCCTCCGCAAAAAGGCTCAACGCCTCCGTCTGGCGTTCGAGGGACCAGAAGGTTGTCAATTCCGCCACGGCGGCGAGCAGCGCGACCCGCCGCTTGGCGATCCGCAGCCGCCGCATCAGCGCCGCCGCATCTTCGCCACCATTCTCTGCTTGCTCGGCCGCGGCGATGAGCCGGGAAAGCAGAGGATCGGGCCCGTCGCGGACGAGATCGGTCAGAAAGGCCCATTCCTTGATCGCGATCGCGGCGAGAAACGGACTGTTGCCGAACATCGCCGCGAGCAGGCGTTTGCCGGCCGGGGTGGCGCTCCAGTCCCGGGCGGCCGCGGCGTCTTCACCGGCTCGGGCGAGCGCCTCGTCCCACCCCGCGAAGCTGAGCGCGAGACGGCGCGCATCGGCGGGCAGAGGCAGCCCGCTTCCGTTGCAGGAGAGGTGAGATAGCAGGGTCATCGCGCATCCCGAGCCCGAGGCGTCAGGCTCCCCCGCCCGCCGCTCCGGGTCAAGCCGCGCCGCGGCCGCAAGGGGGGGCACCGCCAAGCCCGTCGCCGGCGATCGGCGCCGAACCGGTCGCAAAACCGGCTCCCGTCGCAGCCGTCGGGCCGGTGCGTTCCGAACCCACCGGGCGGGGCACGCGGGCGGCGCGCCGCATGGGGCGCGGCGCGCACGACGTGCTGGTACGGCTGGGGGAACTCGCCGCGGCCGTGATCCTGGTCTGCGCCTTCGCGCTGTGGCGTCTAATGCAGGGCCCGATCGAGCTCGACAGCCTCGTGCCTTACGTACAGCAGGCGTTCGACCGCTCCGGTCTGCCGCTGCATCTCGCGATCTCCGGAGTCCGTTTCGGGCTCGACCGCGAAACCCACCAGCTCGATCTCTGGGTCGAGGGCGTCCGTGTTGCGCTGCCGAGCGGCGAGGCGATCGCAAACTTCCCGGAGATGGCGACCAGCTTCAGCCCGGGCTCGCTGTTGCGCGGCGTGTTGGCGCCGACGCGCCTCGTCGTCGAGAGGCCGGTGCTGCGCCTGGTGCGGGACGAAACCGGCGCGATCAGGCTCCGCGTCGGCGAGCAGGACGGGACCGCGCCGGGGTTCGGCCCCGAACTCCTCGATCAGCTGACCGGTCCGTTACAGCAGGACAGGAATTTCGGGCTGCTGCGCCATGTCATGGTGCGCGACGCCACGCTGATCCTCGACGACCGGCGCACCGGGCGCAATTGGCAGGCGAGCCATGTCGATGCCGCGCTCTATCGAGACCCCGAGGGGCTCGACGGCGACCTCTCTTTCGCCGTAGCGATGGGAGCGTCCGGGAATGCCGAACTGCACGTCAATTATCGCTACGCCCCGGCGTCGCAGCGGCTCGATCTCAGAGTCTCTGTCGACGGGCTCGACCCGGCGCGGCTCACCGCGTTGTCGCCCGAGCTGGAGCCGCTGTCGATCGCGCATTTCCCGGTTTCCGGCACGGTGCGCACCCGTTTCGATCTCGCACAAGGGCGCTCCGAAGGGGTGCGGCTCGATATGGGTTTCGGCAAGGGCTGGGTACAAAGCGAGCTGTTGCCGGAAGGCGCGCTGCCGCTCGAACAGGGCGAACTGCATGCGGTCTACGCACCCGAACTGGCGCGGCTGAGGCTCGACACGCTGGCCTTAGATCTGGGCGGCGGATCGCGGCTGAGCTTGGACGGGAACGTCGACGGGATCACGCCCGATATGGTGCTTGGAGCGGCGCCATTGCCGGCGGAACTGGCCGGCAGGCTCGGGGTCGTCCTGTCCGATGTTCCGGTCGCGAAATTCGAGACGCTGTGGCCGCGCGCCTTGAGCCGCGGCGGCCGGCGCTGGGTCCTGGCCAACATCCATGACGGCGCGCTCGACGAGGCCGCGATGCAGCTCGACCTCACGATCGATACGGCCGCGCTCAATGCCAATGTCGTCGGGGCGCATGGCAGCATGCGGTATCACGACCTGACGATCGACTACTTCAAGGGTTTGCCGCCGGTGCGCAAGGTTAGCGGCGTCGCGACCCTGTCGGACAAACGGCTCGATTTCACGCCAACCGGCGGTGCGGTGAAATCGGTGCAAGTGACGGGCGGGAGCTTGCAGATCACCGATCTCGGCGCCCGGACGGAATGGTTGACGATAGACCTGTCGCTCGCCGGCCCGCTGCAGGACGTGCTGGAGGTCGTCAATTCGAAGCCGCTGCGCTATGCCCACGATGTCGGGGTCGACCCAGCCACCATCGGCGGGCATTCGGAGACCAACCTCCATTTCAAATTGCCGTTGCTCGACGCGCTCACCTTCGATGCCGTCGAATACGGCGCGAAGGCCACCCTAACCGGAGCCTCGGTCGGCAACATCGCGCTCAATCGCGGCCTGAGCGACGGGGACCTGTCGCTCGAGATAGCCCGCGGCGGCGCGCATCTGCAAGGAAACGGGCGCTTCGACGGCATCGCGACGACCATCGACGCCAATGTATTTTTCAAGCCGAAAGACCCGGTCCGCGCGCGTTACCGGGTCGCGCTGACCGCGACCGACGCCGATCGGCGCCGGCTCGGCTTCGATTTCCTGCCCGACCGCGTCGCCGGCCCGGTACGGGTCGACCTTACCTACTCGTCGCTCGCAGGCGGGCGCGCCGAGGCCGAGATCGCTCTCGACCTGCGCGGCTGCGCGTTGACGATCGACGAGGCGGGGTGGAAGAAGCCGCCCGACGCGCCGGGGAACGTCAAGCTCTCGATGCAATTGGAAAACGACCAAATCGTCCGGCTGAGCCAGATTGCGGTCAACGCGGCCGGGCTCGACGGGCGATTGTCGATCGCCTTTGCGGCGGACCACAAGACGATCGACCGGGTCGATATCCGCCGGCTCGTGATCGGCGGCGACGATCTGCGCGGCATCATCGCTCGCCGGCCGGGAGGGGGCTGGCGCGCCGAATTGCGCGGCGCCCGGTTCGATTTGTCGGACGTGATCAAGAAGGCGACGAAGGCCGAGCCGGACGCGAGTGCGCCCCCTCTGGTCGTCGACGCCCAGTTCGGCGAAGTCGTGCTGGGACAGGGCCGTTCGCTGCGCGGCCTGTCGGCGCAATTGATGCGCGCGGGAACGGAGTGGCAATCCGCCCGCGTCGACGGCCGTTTCCCCAACGGCCACCAGCTGACATTGCGGTTCGGTCCGGAATCCGGGCATCGGCTGATATTCCTTTCGGACGATCTGGGCGCCACGCTCAACCTGCTCGACATCGCGGACAACGTAGTCGGCGGCCATATCGCGATCCGCGGCGAGCTCAGCGAATCGGGCGGGAAGCCGGTGCTGCGCGCCCATGTCGAAGGGGAGGATTACAACCTGGTGCGCGCGCCGGGGGTCGCCCGCGTTCTGTCGCTCGCCTCGCTGACCGCGATCGGCAGCATGCTCGCCGGCACCGGGATCCCGTTCACGACACTGCGCGGCGATTTTGTCTATAGCGAGGATCGGCTGGCGTTCGACCGCGTGGTCGCCTATGGCGGGGCGATCGGGGTGACCGCCAACGGCTCCTTCGACCTCGGTCACGACCGGCTCGACGTGCAGGGGACCGTGGTTCCGGCCTACACGCTGAACTCGATCATCGGCAACGTGCCGGTGATCGGCGCCTTGCTGCTCGGCGGCGAGGGGCAGGGGCTGTTCGCGGCCAATTTCCGGCTGACCGGCTCCGGTGCGGATCCGGAGGTCTCGGTCAATCCGCTCAGCGTGCTGGCGCCGGGTTTCCTGCGCCGCCTGTTCCAGCCGAATTTCGGCGCCGCGCCGGCGCTGGAGGCGCCGGCAAACCCGCAGCAGGCGGGCATCCCCGCGGCGCGTTAAGATCGCCGCTCGGTCGCTCAGCCTTGTCCGGGCCTGGTGCGCAGGCGACCCTCCGCTTCGGCAAACGTCAAATCGGTCGCGATCGCGAACAGCGCGATCAGCACCGCGCCCTGCAACACGAAAGGCAGCTTATTGCCGATCAGGCCGTCAAAGATCGGCGTGCCCAAGGTGAGCGCGCCGACCGTCGAGCCGATCGTCGCCGTGCCGATCCCGATCGTCACGGACAGGCGCAGCCCGGCCAGCACCAAGGGCGCGGCGAGCGGCAATTCGACCCGGCGTAGCCGCTGTGCAGCGGACAGGCCCATCCCTTCCGCTGCCTCGAGGATCGCCGATGGCACGCCGGCCAGCCCGGCAATCGAATTCTCGATGATCGGCAACAGCCCATAAAGGAACAGCGCGATCACGGTCGGCCGCGGCCCGAACCCGACCGCCGGGACCGCAAGCGCCAGCACCGCGGCGGGCGGAAAGGTCTGCCCGATGGTCGCCAGCGCGTTCACGATCGCGCGGAAATCGCGGCCCGCCGGTCGGGTCACGAACACCGCAAGCCCGATCCCGAGAACGGCCGAGGCCGCGCTCGACAGCAATACCAACCAGGCATGCGACAGCCACAGCGCGACAAAGCTGTCCCGGTCGAAAACTGCCGGCCGGATGCCCGGGAAGATGTGCGAGAAGAGCGGCTCCAGCGCCGGCATGCCGAACAACAGCGCCGCGAAGACAAGCCACACCCATAGCGCCGGACTGCGCAGCAGGTGCGTCCCGGTCATGTGCGACCGGCTCAGCGCACCAGATCGGCGAGCGCGATCACCCCGACGCGGCGTCCTTGCTCGTCGCGCACCGGGATCCGGTCGGTATGCCGCGCCGCCATCGCAGCGAGCGCGTCGCGCAACGGCGCATCCGCCGCGACCGGCTCGCCTGCAGCATCGGGCTCGGCGGTTTCGCCCGACCGCATCCGGTCACTGACGCGCCGCACCGACAGCAGTTTGAGCCCGATGCCGTGGCTGCCGAGGAATTCGTGGACGAACGCGTCGGCCGGTCGTTCGAGGATCTCCAGCGGCGGGCCGTATTGCGCCAGGCGCCCCCGGTTCATCAGCGCGATCGAGGTGGCGAGGCGCAGCGCCTCCTCGATGTCGTGGGTCACGAATAGGATCGTCTTGCGGGTGACGCGGTGGATGTGCGCGAGTTCGCCCTGCAAGGCGTCCCGCGTCACCGGATCGACCGCCCCGAAGGGCTCGTCCATCAGCAACAGGTCGGGGTCGGCCGCCAGCGCCCGCGCGACCCCGACGCGCTGCTGCTCGCCGCCCGACAGCTGCTGCGGGTACTTGCCGCCATAAGAGGCGGGGTCGAGCCGGAGCATCTGGAGCAACTCGCCGACCCGCTCGCGCACGCGCGCCTCCGGCCATTTGAGGAGGCGCGGGACGGTCGCGATATTGTCGGCGACGGTCCAGTGCGGAAACAGCCCGATGGACTGGATCGCGTAACCGATCCGCCGCCGCAACGCTTCCGGCGCAATCGTCGCAATATCCTCGCCGCCGACGCGGATCGTGCCGCTGTCGCAGGGGATCAGGCGGTTGATCATGCGCAAGGTCGTCGATTTGCCGCAGCCCGATGGGCCGAGCAGCACGCAGAATTCGCCTTCCGCGACCGTTAAACACAAATCCTCGACGATCCCGCGGTCGCCGTAACGCTTGGCCACATGCTGGAGCTCGATCATGCGCGGGCCGCCGGTCCGCGCAGCGCCGCCGCGATCGTCTGCAGCAGGAAATTCACCGCGAGCGCGAGCCCGATCGCCGGCAGCGCGCCGAGCAGGACGAGATCGACGGCGTACTGACCGAGCCCTTCGAAGACGAAGGTGCCGAGCCCGCCGGCACCGATCAGCGCGGCCACGACGGCGAGCCCGATCGTCTGGACCGTGACGATGCGCAACCCGGACAGCAATACGGGCGCGGCCAGCGGCAGTTCCAGCTTCCAGAAGACTTGCCGAGGCGACAGCCCCATCCCGGTGCCCGCCTCGAGCACCGCCCGGTCCACCCCCGCGATGCCGGCGGCTGTGTTGCGGGCAATCGGCAACAGCGCATAAAGCACGAGCGCGATCAGTGCCGGCGCCACCCCGATGCCGCCGATCCCGACCGCGCTCAGCTGCGGCAATGCCGTGCCTAATGCCGAAAGCGGCACGATCAGCAGGCCGAACAGCGCCACGGACGGAATCGTCTGCAACAGGTTCAGCATCGCGAAAAGCGGAGCGCGGAAGCGCGGCCGCCGCACCGCCGCGATCCCGAGCGGCACACCGATCGCGACGGCGGGCCCGACCGAGCCTGCAACCAGCAGCACATGGCGGAGCAAGGCCGCGCCGAATCCGTCGCGCCGCAGCGCGTATTCGCGGGCGAGCGACAGCGCATCGAGCGACCCCGCCGCGGCCAGCCCGGCCAAACCGGCCAGCAGCGCCGCCGCGACCAGAAGCTGAGCGGCCGGGCCAGCCGCCGCGCGCTGCAGCGCATCGACGATCGCGAGCGCCGCGCACCCCAGCATGACCCAGAACGCGGCGCCGACCGAGATGCGCGCGAGTGGGGTCGGCACGGCTGCCAGGCGCGCCGCCCCATCGCCGGAGGCGGCGGCGAGATAGAGCAGCAGCCCGGCGCAAAGTGCCGCGGCAAGGCCGTGCAGCGGCTTGCGCTGCGGCGCCAGCGCGAGCGCGACCAGCGCCAGCCCTGCCGCGGCAACGCCCAAAGTCGCCGGGCCGCCCGCGGCATGCCACAACCCGATCGGCCGACCGGACAACAGCCGGTTTGGCGCCATGGTTAGAAACCCTCCGCCGAGCGCGGCCGCCGCGCCGAGCGCTGTCAAGCTCAGCAGAACCTGGTTGCCGATACGGTAGGCACGGCGCCGGGCGGTCGCGACCGCGTCGCTCACGGCAGCAGGTCTTGCGACTTCAGATAGGACCGCGCCACCGTCGCCGCGTCGTGCCCCTCGACGGCGATCTCGGCATTCAGCTTTTGCAGCGCGGTCAGCGTCAGGGTGGCAAAGACCGGGTTGAGGACCGTCGCGATCTCCGGATGCTGCTTCAGCACGGCGGCGCGGACGACCGGGGCCGGGGCATAGACCACCTGCGCGCCCTTGTCGTCGCACAGCGCGGTCAGCTCGAAGGCCGCGAGTTCGCCATCGGTGCCGTAGGCCATCCCGGCATTGACCCCCGACGTGCCTTCCGCCGCCGCGCGCAACGTGGCCGTGGTATTGCCGCCGGACAGCGTGAGCAGCTGGTCGCCCGCGAGGTGAAACCCGTAGGTCTGTTCGAAGGCCGGCAGCGCCGCCGGGCTTTCGACGAATTCGGCCGAGGCGGCGAGCTTCACCTTGCCGCCGCCATTGACGAATTTCGCGAAATCCTGAAGGCAGCGCCGGCCGCCGATCGGCAGGTCGTCGCGCACCGCGATCGCCCAGGTGTTGTTGGCAGGCGCCGGGTTCAGCCAGACCAGCCCGTTTCGGTCGCGGTCGAGATCGCGGACCTTGATATAGCCCTGCTCGGCGTTCTTCCACGCCGGGTCGGCTTCGAGGTGAAAGAAGAGCGCGCCATTGCCGGTGTATTCCGGGTAGAGGTCGATCTGCCCGGCCAGAATAGCCCCGCGTACGATGTTCGTGGGCCCGAGCTGGATTTTGCGTTCGACGCCGACCCCGTGCGCCTCCAACGCGGCCGCGATCAGATTGCCGAGGAGCGCTCCTTCGGTGTCGATCTTGGACGCGACGACGACCCGGTCGGCCGCCGCCGCGCCCGGCCCGGCGAGCAAGGCAACCATGATGCCGACCAGGCAAAGGCATCGACCCAAGACCAGGGGACGCAGGGCCAAGATCCCCCTCGCGAATGTTTCGGCGCACTGTGACGCGGCATCGCCGCGCTGTCGATCCCGCCGTGCGATCGCCCCGGCTCGATTACAGCCGGTGCAGCGCCAATTGGGCGACCGTACCGGCGCCGAGCAGAATGAGCGCGACCGGCAGGGCGGAGGCATGCGGTCCGAGCGCCACGAGGAAGGTGACGAGCGCCCCGAACGACATCTGACAGAAGCCGTACAGGCTCGACGCGGTGCCGACCGCGCCCGGCGCCGCGTTCATCAACCCGGTCACCGCATTGGGGCTCATCAGTCCGACCCCGGCGGAATACAGCACCATCGGCAGAACGATCGTCCACACCGACAGCACTCCCGACAGATCCGCCAGCAGCAGCAGGGCCGCTCCGGCCAGGCAACACCCGCTGCCCCACAAGGCGCCGGTGCGCACCGGGATGCGGCCGGCCATCCGCCGGGACAGGGTCGCACCGAAAATCATCCCGGCGATCACGATCATGCAATAGAGACCGGCATCGCTGGGCGTGCGATGCAGCAGGTCGATAAACAGAAAGGGCGAGGCCGCAAGGAAGGCGTAGATGCTGGTCGTGCATAGCGTCCCGGCGATCAGGTAGTTCCGGAACGATTTGTTGCCTACGAGCCGGCCGAAATTGGTCAGCAGCGAGGCAAACCCGGGCATCGCAAGCTTGCTGCGACTGGTTTCCGGCAGCGCCAGGGCGACCAGCGCGAGGAGGCTCGCGACGATCGCGGCGAGGACGGCGAAGATAGCCCGCCAGCCTAGCCATCCGCTGAGATATCCGCCGATC
>Ga0213875_10001425_pt1 | contig 15537 bp, 10 predicted proteins | sample BarmaccomBMRX_R8_FD_160105 | JGI IMG/M metagenome (GOLD analysis project Ga0213875, IMG submission 160105) | Root-associated microbial communities from Barbacenia macrantha in rupestrian grasslands, the National Park of Serra do Cipo, Brazil - RX_R8 | ecosystem: Host-associated > Plants > Roots... | reverse complement strand
CGAGAAGATGCAGCATTTCGATCTGATTGCGATCGGGGGCGGCTTTGCCGGGCTCGTCGCCGGGTTGCGCGCGGCCGAGCTTGGTCTGCGCGCCGCCGTCGTCGAGCAGGGCGCGCAGGACCGCTATCTGTGCAGCTCGCGTTGGGCCGGCGGGATCTTTCATGTTTCCTACCACGACGTGAAGCTCGGCAAAGCCGAACTGCTTGACGCTGTCACGCGCGCCACCGGCGGGGAGGCCGAACCGGCGCTCGCCGAGGCGGTGGCCGAGGATGCCGGACGCGCCGTCGATTGGCTCGCGGCGCACGAGGCGGCATTCGCCCGCGCCAGTGATATTCCCTGGCATCGCTGGACCCTGGCGCCGCCGCGTGCCGCGGTTGCCGGACCGGATTGGCAGGGCCGCGGCCCGGATGTCACTCTCGACCGGCTGCGCAGCCGGCTCGAGGGATTTCAGGGCCGGCTTCTGCTCGATACCCGCGCCGTGTCGCTGCGCATGGCCGGCGGGCGCTGTATCGGGGTGACGACTTGCCGGGCCGGCGAGCGCTGCGATATCGCCGGCGGCGCGGTGGTCATTGCCGACGGCGGATTCCCGGCGAATGCCGATCTGTTTCGCGAGCATATCGGCCCGCGGCCGGATCGCGTGCTGATCCGGAACGCCGGGACCGCTCGCGGCGACGGCATGCGCATGGCCCGGGATATCGGCGCCGCGACCACCCGCCTCGACCGCTTCTACGGCCACCTGTTGAGCCGCGATGCGATGAACCAGGAAAGCCTCTCGCCCTACCCGCAGATCGACGCCGTGGCAACGGCGGCGATTGTCGTGGACGCCGCCGGCACGCGGCTGGTCGATGAGAGCCTAGGCGGCATCGCGATCACCAACCATCTCGCCCGGCTTGAAGACCCGCTCTGTGCGACCGTGATCTGCGATGCGGCGATCTGGGACAGGGCCGGCCGCACCGCCCAGATTCCGCCCAACCCCGAACTCGAACGCGGCGGCGGGACGCTCCATTGCGCCGATACGATCGAGCGATTGGCAGACGCGGCCGGGATCTCGTCAACCGGGCTCGCCGCAACGGTCTCGGCCTACAACCGCGCGGTGCACGGAAACACACTCGACAAGCTGTCGCCGCCCCGCTCGGTACGCAGCGGCCTTCCGGCGCCGATCACCACGCCGCCGTTCTTCGCGATCCCGATCTGCGCCGCGATCACCAACACGATGGGAGGCATCGCGATCGATGGTCATGGCCGGGTCCGTCGCCCGGACGGCTCGACAATCGACAGCCTTTATGCCGCCGGAGGCGCCTCCGGCGGGCTCGAAGGCGGCGGCCCCGCGATCGGCTATGTCGGCGGCCTGATCAAGGCCTGTGTTTTCGGCCTGCGCGCCGCCGAGCACGCCGCCCGGAAATAGATCCCTAAAACGGAAAATCCGATCAGGCCCGATCGGCCTGCAAAGAGTTCCCCTCCCGCCGGCTTTGCTTCGCGGGTCCACGTCTTTATCGGTCGCTGTCCGTACTACAGGGTCAGGACTCAATCAGGTCCACGATGTGAGGGAGGCGGCGAGCATGATGCCGGAGAGAAAGTTTATGGCGAGCTTGTCGTAGCGGGTGGCGATGCGGCGGAAGTCTTTGAGGCGGCAGAACATGCGCTCGATCAGATTGCGCTGGCGATAAATTAGGGGATCGTAGGGGATCAGCGGCTTGCGTCGGGCGATCGAGGGGATGACGGCCCTGGCTGCCCGGGTCCCCCAGCAACTGGCGCATTTTGTTTGTGTCATAATCCTTATCGGCGATAACGCGCTCCACCGGCCCGACAGCGGAAGCGAATCCGCGTGAACTGGGCGACGCGACAGGAAGGGAACATGGCGGTAAAGAAGATGGTCGGAACGATGTCGCGGCGCCGCCTCCTGCACGGCGCCGCCTTGGCTTCGAGCGCACTGGTGGCGCGGCGCCTCGGCGCTCCGTTCGTCAGCGGTGCCTATGCCGCGGGCAAGCTCAGCTGCGGCTTCTGGGATCACTGGGTCCCGACCGCCAACGAGCCGATGCGCCAGATGTGCCGAGAGTGGGGCGAGAAGAACAAGGTCGATGTCGAGGTCGATTTCATCACCTCGAACGGCGACAAGATCCTGATGACGATCGCCGGCGAGGCGCAGGCGCGCGCCGGGCACGACGTGCTGTCGATCCCGACCTGGTACGCCGCCGGTCAGGCCGACAATCTCGAACCGGTCGACGACGTCATGAAGCAGCTGATCGCCGCCAACGGCAAGGTCAGCCAGGCGGCGGAATATCTCGGCAAACAGGAGGGACGGTGGGTGGGAGTGCCCGGCACCTGGGGCAACGCCACGTTTCCCTGCGTCGCCCGCATCGACCAGATGAAGGAACTGGCCGGGATCGACATCGTCAAAATGTATCCCGCGAGCGGCTTGCCCGATAAGGCGCTGGCCGACCAATGGACCTGGGAGGCGTTTCTCGAGGCGGCGCAGAAATGCTTCAAGGCGGGCTACCCGTTCGGCGAGCCGATGAGCGCCGCCAGCGACGCCATCAACTGGGCCGGAGGCCTGTTCGCGGCCTACGGCTCGGAGCTGGTGGACAAGGACGGCAACATCGCGGTGAAATCCGATGCGACCCGGGAGGTCCTCGAATGGTTCAAGCAATTCCTCGCGGTGTCGCCGCCCGATGTCTGGGCCTGGGACAATGCCGGCAACAACAAGTGGCTGCTCTCGGGCAAGGGGCCACTGATCCAGAACCCGCCTTCGGCCTGGGCCGTGGCCAAGCGCGACGCGCCCGAGATCGCCGCCCAGTGCTGGTGCTTCCCGCCGCCGAAGGGACCGAAGGGACGCTTTGTCGCCGGCCAGACCTATTTCTGGGGCGTGTGGAATTTCTCGCCGAACAAATCGGCCGGCAAGGAGCTGATTCAGTATCTTGCCGATCGTCCGCAGGCCGAACGGCTGGTCGCGGTCACCGAGGGCTATGACATCCCCTCTTTCGAGGGGCAGCTCGATTTCAAGACCTGGGCCGAGCAGGGACCGCCCCCCGGCACGCTCTCCAATTACCCGCCGCGCGGCGACGTGATCGTGTCGATCTCCGGCGCGCCCGCCCCGACGCGCATCGGAACCCAGATGTTCGCACAGGGCACGATGACCAAGATGGTCGCCCATTGCACGACGCAAGGGCAATCGATCGAGGCGGCGATGGACTGGGCCGCCGGCGAACTCGAAGGCTTTATGCGCACCTGAACGGGGGGAGCCGCTCCGGGCGAGAAACATTGCGCATCGTCCTCTTAACCGAGGTCGGACCTTGTGTTGTCCCGGGGTTGCCTCTAATGATTCGCGCGGGACGCACGAACAACCGCCGGTCAGAACGCGGGCCAGTCACCGAGAGGGGAGGTACAGAATGCCGCATATCAACCGTCGCAGGCTGCTGCAGCTGTCGATCGGCGGCGCGCTGGCGGCGCGAACCGGCGGGATCGCGGCGATTCTGGCGGCCGGGCGGGCCCCTGCCTACGCCCAGGAGACGAGTCTTCACTGGGTGCGGTGGTCGGATTTCGTGCCCTCCTCGGACACGTTGCTGAAGGGCCAGATCACCCAGGAGTGCCAGAAGGCGCTCGGCATCAATCTGCGGCTCGAAACCATCAACGCCAACGACATCCAGGCGCGGATCACTTCGGCGATCCAGTCCGGCACCGGCCCTGACATCATCATGGGGCTGAACAACTGGCCGCAGCTTTACGCCACCAGCCTCGCCGATGTCAGCGACCTCGCCGAGCAGCTCGGCAAGGAGGGCGGCGGCTACTACGACATCTCCAAGATCGTCGCGACCTATAACGGCAAGTGGATCGGCGTGCCGTGGTGCGTCGGCGGCGGCCTTGTCGCCTACCGCAAATCCTGGCTGGCCGAGGCCGGGTTCGAAAACAAGTTTCCGGCCAATTGGGACGAGTACCGGACGGCCGGGCAAAAATTGAAGAAGGCCGGTCATCCTTATGGCCAGACCGCCGGCCACACTTTCGGCGACGCGCCCGGCTGGTGGTATCCCTATCTGTGGTCGTGGGGTGGCAAGGAGGTCGAGGCCGACGGCAAGACGGTCGTGCTGAACAGCAAGGAGACCATTGAATCGGTCAAATTCGCCGTGCCGCTATGGAAGGAGACGATAGACGAAGGCGGGCTTGCCTGGGACGACACCAGCAACAACCGCGCCTTTCTGTCCGGCAGCATCAGCGCCACCAACAACGGCGCTTCGATCTATCTGGAAGCGAAAAAGCGGCCCGACACCTATCTCACCGAAGACGGCAAGCCGATGAAGGACGACATCCTTCACGCCCGGATCCCGGGCGGCGCGGGCGGCCAGTTCAACTTGCCCGGCCCGTTCACCGACATGGTCATGGGCTATTCCAAGAACCAGGACACCGCCAAGAAATTCCTCGCCTGGATCCACTCGAAGCCGGTGTTCGAAGAGTGGTTCACCTCGCAGCAGGGCTACACGGACGGCGCCACCAAGGAGTGGGAGAACGACCCGGTGTGGAAGCTCGACCCGGTCATGGCGCCGTTCAAGGACATTCCGAGCGGCGGGCGATTGGTGGGGTATGCCGGGCCGCCGAGCCAGAAGGCGGCCGAGGTCCTGACCAAATACATCATCGTCGACATGTACGCCAAGGCGATCCAAGGCATGAAAGCCGAGGATTCGGTCAAATGGGCGCATGACGAACTGGTCAAGGTCTACAACGGATGAGGGTGGAGTACCGCGCGGAATTGCCGCCACCCTGAACCACGCCGCGCGAGCGGACCGCCCCGCCATCGCCGTACGCGAGAGAGGCATCGCCATGTCCCTGATCTCCGCCGCTTCTCCGCGCCTCTATGCAGGCACCCCGCAACGCGGGCCGGTGACCCGGCTGCTCGAAGACGAGCGCTGGCTGGGCATCGCCTTGCTGGCACCGACTGTCGTGCTGCTGCTGCTGTTTATCGCCTACCCATTCGTCAAGGGCGTCGAGCTGGCGGTGACCGATGCGAAGGTCGGCGTTCCCGGACACTTCGTCGGCCTGCACAATTTCGCGCAGCTGTGGAGCGACGACATCTTCCGCACCGCGGTGTGGAATACCTGCGTCTATACGCTGGTCACAACGATCTTCAAGCTCGTGCTGGGCCTCTGGCTGGCGGTGCTGCTTAACCGCCATTTCAAGGGCAAGGCGTTCATGCGCGCCTTCATATTGCTGCCCTTCATCATTCCGACCGTATTGTCGACCTTCGCCTGGAAGTGGATGTTCGACCCGACCTTCAGCGTGTTGAACTGGGGGCTCTTTCATGTCGGGCTGATCCACGGCCGCATCAACTGGCTGGGCGACCCCGGGCTGGCGATGATTTCGGTCATCATCGTCAATATCTGGCGCGGCGTGCCGTTCTACGCGATCAGCCTGCTCGCCGGGTTGCAGACGATCAGCCCGGAACTGCACGAAGCCGCGGCGATCGACGGCGCCCGCGCCTGGCAGCGCTTCCGCCACGTCACCTGGCCTTTGCTGCTGCCAGTGACGATGGTCATCGTGCTTTTCTCGGTGATCCAGACCTTCGCCGATTTCCAGCTGGTCTATGTGCTGACCGGCGGCGGCCCTGCCAATGCGACCCAGCTCTTCGCGACCTATGCCTACCAGATCGGCATCGGCACCGGGCTGTTGAGCCAAGGCGCGGCGATCTCGCTGGCGGTGTTCCCGGTGCTGCTGTTCGTCGTCATCATCCAGCTCTTGTACATTCGACGGGTGGAGACCCACTGAGCCATGATCGAGGGGGCCTCCTGGCGGCGCTGGGCATTCTTCTACCTGCCCTTGACCGGATTCGTCGTATTCCTGCTGTTCCCGTTCTATTGGATGGCGGTGACGACGGTGCGGCCGGATTCGGAGCTGTACCGGCCGTGGATGGCGCCGAACTACATGCCATTCTGGACATTGAAGCCGACCCTCGAACACATCCGCGACCTGCTGACCACGACGCTGTTCACCACCTGGATGCTGAACACGATGCTGATATCGCTGGCGGCGACGGCGATATCGCTGTTCTGCGGGCTGCTCGCCGGCTATGCGCTTTCGCGCCTCAAATTCCCGTTTGCCGGCAGCATCGGCACCGGCATCTTCATTACCTATCTGGTGCCGCAGACGTTGTTGTTCATTCCGTTGTCCGACATCATCCGCAACTTCCATCTCGGCGACACGCCGTGGGCCTTGATCCTGACCTATCCGACCTTTCTGATCCCGTTCTGCACCTGGCTGTTGATGGGGTACTTCAAGTCGATTCCGAAAGAGCTTGAGGAGTGCGCCCGCATCGACGGCGCGACACGCTGGAAGGCGATGCTGTTCATCATCTTCCCGATCGCCATTCCCGGCATCCTGTCGGCCGGCATCTTCGCTTTTACGCTGTCGTGGAACGAGTTCATCTATGCGCTCGTGTTCCTGTCCTCGCCGGAGGAGAAGACGGTGCCGGTCGGCGTGACCTCCGAACTCGTGCGCGGCGATGTGTTCTTCTGGGGAGAACTGATGGCGGGAGCGCTGCTCGGCTCGATCCCGGTCGCCTTCGTCTACTCGTTCTTCGTCGAATACTACGTCGCCGGCCTGACCGGCTCGGTCAAAGGTTAGCGGACCAAATCTGACACGAAGCACCCTGCTCCCCGTCATCCCGGCGAAAGCCCGGATCCATGACGCAGCCCGCGGAATGGCGGAAGATGGGTCCCGGCTTTCGCCGGGACGACGGAATTTCGGGCACCAAGTGTTGGATTGGAATCACTAGGGGGGCAAAGGACGTTGCGATGGCTCAAGTCGTTATCCGCAGCCTGAACAAGAAGTTCGACGAGGTTCACGCCGTCAAGGACGTGAATCTCGAAATCCGCGACCAGGAATTCATGGTCCTGGTGGGTCCCTCTGGATGCGGCAAGACCACGACCTTGCGCATGGTCGCCGGGCTCGAATCGATCACCTCCGGCCGCATTTTGATCGACGACAAGGTCGTCAACGAATTGCCGCCGATGGACCGCGACATTGCCATGGTGTTCCAGAACTACGCGCTTTATCCGCATATGAGCGTGTACGACAACATGGCGTTCGGCCTGAAGATGCGAAAATTCGAGCGTAGCGAGATCAATCAGCGGGTACGCGACGCGGCCGACATTCTCGGCATCCAGGAATACCTGAAGCGCAAGCCGCGGCAGCTTTCCGGCGGGCAGCGCCAGAGGGTCGCGCTGGGCCGCGCGATCGTGCGACATCCGCAAGTGTTCCTGTTCGACGAGCCGCTGTCCAATCTCGACGCCAAGCTGCGCGTGCAGATGCGGGTCGAGCTGAAGAAATTGCACACGCGCCTCGGCACCACCGCGATTTATGTCACCCACGACCAGGTCGAGGCGATGACGCTGGGCGACCGCGTCGTGGTCATGAAGGACGGCTGGGTGCAGCAGGTCGGCGAGCCGCTCGAACTTTACAACCAGCCGGCAAACCGGTTCGTCGCCGGCTTTATCGGGTCGCCGGCGATGAATTTCGCCACCGTGCGGGTCGAGCAGGCCAACGGCACGCTGTGGGCCGGTGCCGAGGGCATGCACATCAAGGTGCCCGAGGCGATCAGCGGCCGCGTCGAACCTTACGCCGGGCGCGAGGTCGAAATCGGGATCAGGCCGGAGGATTTGCGCGTCGCGAACGGCGCCGATCCCGCGGAATTCAGTTTCGACGCCCAGGTCGAGGTCGTCGAGCGGCTCGGCTCCGAGACCCTGCTCGACGTGGCGGTCGGGGCCCGCACGATGGTGGCGGCGGTCGAGCCGGCGGTGCCGGCTCGGGTGCATGACCGCCTCCGCCTGGCGCTGAACCCCGAGCGGCTGCACTTCTTCGACGCCGAAACCGAAGTCGCGCTCTGAACGGCGCCGCGAAAGACCGCGACGGAGAGTGCCGGGCCAAGCCGCGGCTTCGCGATCGGAACGGTTCGGAAGCCGTAGAACCCCGCCGCGGACAACGAGAAAACCGTAACGGTGACGGCTCGAAAAATCAGGTGTGCGGGCAGGCCCGCTACCGAGCGACAGGGAGGACGGCATGGTTCGGCTCGATCGGCGTAGGCTCTTCAAGCTTTCCGGCGCCGGCGTGCTGGCGGCCGGCAGCGGCGGCATCGCTGCCATCCTGGCTTCGGGCCGGGCGCCGGCCTATGCGCAAGGGACGACGCTGCACTGGCTCAAATTCGTCGATTTCGTGCCGGTTTCCGACCAGCTGCTGAAAACGCAGATCAGGGACGAGTGCCTGAAAGCGCTGGGCATCGCGCTCGAAATCGAGACGATCAACGGCGATGGAATTCAGGCGCGCATCACCTCGGCGATCCAGGCCAGAAACGGCCCCGATATCATGATGGCGGTCAGCAACTGGGCGCAGCTCTATGCCGAGAGCCTTGCCGATGTCAGCGGGATTGCCGAGGAGGTCGGTCAGGCGCAGGGCGGGTTCTTCAATACCTCGCGTGCGGTGGCCAATGACGGCAAGCGCTGGATTGCGATGCCGTTCACGATACTCGGCGTGCTGTACGCGAACCGCACCTCGTGGTTCGCCGAGGAAGGCGTGACCCGGGACAAGTTTCCGGCGACCTGGGAGGAGTACCGCGCCGTCGGCAAGAAGATGAAGGCGAAAGGCCGCCCGTTCGGACAGACCCTCGCCCATGCCTTCGGCGACGGACCCGCAGGCTGGTATCCCTATCTGTGGTCGTGGGGCGGCAAGGAGGTCGAGGCCGATGGCAAGACCGTCGTGCTGAACAGCAAGGAGACCCTCGAATCGGTCAAGTTTGCGGTCGGCATGTGGAAGGACGCGTTCGACGAGGGGGCGATGTCGTGGGACGACGCCGGCAACAACCGCGCCTTTCTGGCCAACACCATCAGCTCCACCAGCAATGGGGCCTCGATCTACCTGTTGGCGAAAGCGAAGGCCGACACCTACCTGACCGAAACCGGCAAGCCGCTCAAGGACGACATCTTTCACGCGCCGCTGCCAAAGGGTCCGGCCGGCCAGTTCAGCTATCACGTGCCCTTCTCGAACCTGGTGCCGACCTACGGCAAGAACCAGAAGGCGGCGACGGACTTCCTGCGCTGGTTCCATTCCAGGGACATTTACGAGCAATGGTTCACATCGCAGCAGGGTTTCTCGACCGGCACGACGAAGATGTGGGAAAATGACAAGGTGTGGCAGGACGACCCGGTGATGGCGCCGTTTCGCACCGCCGCCGAAAGCGGACGCTTCGCCGGATATGCCGGCCCGGCCGGTCGCGCCGCGGCCGAGGCGATCAGCAAGTTCATCATCGTCGACATGTACGCCAAGGCCGTCCAGGGCACCGCGCCCGAAGACGCGGTGAAATGGGCCCACGACGAGATGGTCAAGATCTACGCCGGCTGAACCAGGCCTCTCCGGTCGAGAAGCGGCCCGTCCCCCGCCCCAAGTGTTCTGGTTCAGAGATTCGTTGAATTGTGGGGGGTCATTCCGGGGGCCGCGCAGCGGCGGCCCGGAACCTATGAACACGGGCTTTTCCGAATGTTCCACGGCCGGCGTTCATGGGTTCCGGGCTCGCGAGCTTCGCTCGCACCCCGGAATGACGAGGCGAATGATGGCGCTATTTTACGTTCGGGAGATCAGCGTTCGCGCAGGCTCTGCTCGCGGTACCGCATGACCGGCGACAGCAGATAATCGATGATCCGGCGGCGGCCGGTCTTGATCTCGGCCGTGACCATCATGCCCGAGCCGAGCGCGACTTCGCGTCCATCGACCACCATGCGGGTCTTGTCGAGCGAGATCCGCGCGGCATAGGTCAGTTCCTGCTGCCGGGCTTCCTTGTCCTCGGGCGGGATCGCATCGCGCGACACCCCGATCACGCGGCCGTGCACCACCCCATAATGCGTGAAGTCGAAGGTCGCGATCTTGATCTCGGCGTCCTCGCCTTCGTGCACGAAGCCGATGTCCCGGTTCGGGATGCGCGCCTCGATCTCGAGCTTCACGTCATCGGGCACCACGACCATCAGCGGCTGCGCCGGGGTCACGACCCCTCCGACGGTATGCACGACGAGCTGCTGCACGGTGCCGTCGACCGGCGCCGTCAGGGTCTGCAATTCGCTCGCCTGTTTCGCCTTGATTGCCGCCTGCACGAGCTGGTCGGCCTGCTGTCGCGCCTTGATCAGGCGGTCGAGAGCGTCCTTTCGGAAGCCGGCTGCGGTCTCGTCGCGCTGGCGCGCCAGTGCGGCGATCACGCTGCCGAGTTCCTCGACCTGGTGGCGCTGCACCAGCAGCTCGTGCTGCGACTCGACCAGTTGCTGCTTCAGTTCGAGATAGCTGAACAGCGAGGCATACTGCTTGGCCAGCAGCTCCTTCTTGCCGGCGACCCGCTGCGCGATCAGCGGGATCGTTGCTTCGAGCTTTGATACGGTGGCCGCCGCCCCTTCCCGCTCGGCGCGCTTGGCGTCGATCTCGCGGTCGAGGCCGGCCAGCTTGGCTTCCTGCTCCTGACGCTCGGCTTCGAGCATGTGCTGCTCGGCCACGGCAACGCTCGGCGGCAGCTCGGCAGGCAATTTCAGCGGACGGTCCCGCCCGCCGAGGAGAGCCTCAAGCCGCGCCGCATCAAGCCGCGCCTGCTCCAGGTCGCGGGCGACGCGCTCCATTTCGGCGCGGCTGCTGGTCGGGTCGAGCTCGATCAATACCTGGCCGGCCCGGACATGCTGGCCTTCTTCGACGAGGATGCGGCGGACCAGCCCGGTATCGAAGGGCTGGATCGTCTTGACCTGGCCGCTTGGGACGATCTTGCCGTCAGCGCTGGCCACGATGTCGACGTGACAGAGCGCGGCCCACAGGATGGCGCTCGCCACCATCGCGACGATACTCAGCGCGATCGCGCGAGCGTGGATCGAGACGGGCCGTTCGAGGATCTCGAGTGCGGCCGGCAAAAAATCGAGCTCGTCGCGCCGGCGCCGTCCGGCCCCGACCCATTCGATCAGTTCGGCGACCGTCTCAGGCGACTTCATGCAGGTCGCTTTGCGAGCGGTGCAACTGGGCGTAACGACCGTTCCGGCGCAGCAGCTCGTCATGGCTGCCGTCCTCGACGATATGGCCCCGATCGATCGCGACGATGCGGTCGGCAAAGCGCACGGCCGACAGCCGGTGGGCGATGATCAGCACGGTGCGGCCGGCGCAGATGCGCCGCATATTGGTCTGGATGATCCGCTCCGATTCGTAATCGAGGGCGCTGGTCGCCTCGTCGAAGATCAGGATTCGCGGATTGCCGATCAGCGCCCGTGCGATCGCGATCCGCTGGCGCTGCCCGCCGGACAAGGAACCGCCGCGCTCGCCGATCACGGTGTCGTAGCCTTGCGGCAGTTCGGTGATGAAATCGTGCGCGCCGGCCAGCACCGCCGCCGCGATGACATTGTCCATCGCGGCGCCAGGCTGGGCGAGCGCGATATTGTCGCGCACCGAACGGGCGAACAGGATGTTGTCCTGCAGCACGACGCCGATCTGCCGCCGCAGCCAAGTTGTATCGACGAGCGCCAGATCGATCCCGTCGATCGTCACCCGCCCGCGCTCGGGCAGGTAGAGGCGCTGGACCAGCTTGGCGAGCGTGCTCTTGCCCGAGCCGGACGCGCCGACAATGCCGACCACTTGGCCCGACGCGATCTCCAGCCGGATGTCGTCGAGCACCGGCGGCCCTTCGCGGCGGTAGCGGAAGGTGACGCCGTGAAACCCGATCTGGCCCCGCAACGAGCGCGGCGCCGCGGCCGCCCGCAAAGTCGGCTCGGGCGCGGTATTGAGGATCGTCCCGACCCGCTGCATCGACACCCGGAACTGCTGGAAATCCTGCCACAATTGCGCGAGCCGCAGAACCGGTGCGCTGACCCGGGCGGCCATCATGTTGAATGCAACCAGCGCGCCGATCGTCAGATCGCCGGCGATGACCAGACGCGCGCCGAAATAGAGGATCGCCGCGGTGCTCAGCCGACTGGCAAGCCCGACCGCCTGGTTGGCGATCGTCGCCAGGGTTTGGGTGCGAAAGCTGGCGCCGACATATCCGGCCAGCTGCTCTTCCCAGCGCCGCTGCATCTGCGGCTCGACCGCCATTGCCTTGACGGTCTCGATGCCGGTGACGGTTTCCACCAGGAAGGCCTGGTTCTCGGCGCCGCGATTGAACTTCTCGTTCAACCGGCGGCGCAGCGGACCGGTCGCCAGCAGGGAAGTACCGAGATAGAAGGGAAAGGCCGCCAGCACGATCCAGGTCAGCCTCGCGCTGAAATAGAACATCACCGCGATGAACACCGAGGTGAAGGCCAGGTCGATGACCAGGGTCAGCGCCGAACCGGTCAAAAACGCACGAATGTTCTCGAGCTCGCGCGCTTTCGCGACCGAGTCGCCGACCGGCCGGGCCTCGAAATAGGCGAGCGGCAGCGACATCAGGTGACGGAAAAGGCGCGCTCCGAGCTCGACATCGATGCGGTTTGTCGTGTGCGAAAACACATAGGTGCGCAAGCCGCCGAGCACGATCTCGAAGCCCGACATCGCGACCAGCGCGACCATCAGAACATCGAGCGTGTCGAGCGTGCGATGCACGACGACCTTGTCGAGCACCACCTGGAACAGCAGCGGCGACACCAGCGCGAGCAGCTGCAGGAACAGCGACGCGAGAACGACTTCGCCGAGCAGCCAGCGGTATTTACGGATGGCCGGCAGGAACCACAACAGGTCGAACGGCAGTTCGCCTTGGCCGGCGGGCTGGCGCGCCAGCAGCACCAGGCGGCCGTCCCACAACTCGGCAAACGCGGCATGGTCGAGGGTGACCGGACGCGCCTCGAACGGATGCTGGACCAGCACCTGTTCGGGCCCGGCCATCACCAGAATCGACCAGCCGCCGTCGCATCGCCCCGCCAGCGCCGGCAACGGCGTCTTGGCGAGCCGCTCGGGCGCCGGCCGCACCAGCCGCGAGCGTACCCCGGCCCGACCGGCCGCGCGCACCAGATCGGCGCCGCTCATCGGGGTCTGCGCCGCGCCGCGCTCGTGTTCTATTTGCTCGGCGGCGGCTGGGATCTGCAGAAAGCGCAGCACGCGCGCGAGACAGGCGGCGCCGGTATCGCCTTGCACCGGCGGCGGCGTCAGTCCGATATCGTTCACGATCCGGTCCTTGCCGGCCGCGGCACGCGGCCGATGCGCGTCGGCGGAATGCGGCGGATGGCGTCGGAAAGCGTCCGGCTGCCGATCATTTCATCGATGACGGCGCGATGGCGCGGCAGGCACGCGGCGAGCGAGCAGTTCTGTAGCACCGTTTCCCGGGCGGCGGCGCGCAACCGAGCGAACCCGCGCTGCTCGGCAAGCGCCAGCGCGACGGTATCGGCCAGCTCGGCCGGCGAGAAGAAATCGACCAGCAGCCCGTTATGCCCGTTCTCAACGAATTCCTGAACCGGCGGCGTGCGCGACGCCACAACCAGGCACCCGGCCGCCATCGCCTCGATCGCGGACCATGACAGCACAAAAGGAACGGTCAGGTAGAGATGCGCCGAGGATACCCGGAGCAGAGTCAAGTATTCGGGATAGGGAATAACCCCGAGAAAATGCACCCGCGCCGGGTCCACCGGAACTTCCTCCAGCATTGCCTGGCGCCAGGTTTTGCCGCCGGGCGCGATACCGCCGTAGCCGCGCTCGTCACCCCCGACGATGACGATCTGGGCCTGCGGCCGCAGCGCGCAAATCCGCGGCAATGCCCGCATCAAAATGTGGAAACCGCGAACCGGCTCGAGGTTGCGCGAGACATAGGTGACCACTTCGTCGTCGCGGGTCAGCACGCTGCCATCCGGTAGCGCGAAGCGGGCGGCCGGATCCGGACATACCGCATCGGTGTCGATACCATCGAACACGACCGAGATGCGGTCCTGAAAGACCGCGGGATGCAGCGATTTCTGCCATTCGGTCGGGCACAAGACACGATCGGCGGCCTCGAGCGCCAACAGCAGGTGCGCGTTGCGCGCCCGCAGCTTGCAGGTGGAATCGATATCGAGCGGCTGGGACGGGTCGAAATTCACGTCAGCCCCGAAGGCGCGGTAATAGAACTCGCCGTAATTGAGGAGCCGCGCCTGCGGCCAGACGTCTTTGACGAACAGGGGCTCGCCCCAGCCAGGATGGGCGATGACCAGATCGGGGACGAACCCGTCCTGCTTCAGGTGCAGCGCGCCGCGCGCGACGGCCTGCCCATGCAGCACGGCATCTTCGTATTGCAGCAGATAGTGATGGGTCTGCGGATTGGCCGGCCGCGCCGTCCCATAGCTGACCCGCTCGACGCCTGGAATTTCCCGGTCGCGCCGCTTGGTCAGGAACAGGACGCGATTGTCGGGGTCGCGGGCCAGATGCGTCGCCAAGTGGCGAAACTGTCCTGGCATGTTTTGGTGAATAAAAAGAAACCTCAAGAGACCACGGGCCTGCTGATTCATAACTGTTGTCATTATTGTTGGACAGGAAGCTTAAAGGACTGTTGACGCGGGTTTCTATCGGGTGATGCAGTATTGCCGTACATTGCAGCGGACGAATTTAAGGCTCTGTTAAATCTTCTCGACGAGAGCTTTACAGCGCGGAACCAATAAGTTCGAAGCGGCCGGCAGGTTGGCCTGAGCAAGCGTTGCGGCCGAGCAGTTGCCGAGACCCTCGGTAATCGACATGGAGGCAGGAATGGCGGTGCTTGGTAGAGTGCAGGGTTTAGGCGCAACGCATGCGCAAGGCGGCAGCCTCGACCGCGTGCGCCTGCAGGCGATGGCGCTGCTCGGCAAGCTCAGCATGCATCACGTGCTGTTCGTCGCCTTCACGCTGGTCGCGGCGGTGCCGGTGCTGACCCTGGCCGGTTGGGTTGAGCACCGCGCCGTGCAGCAGGAGATCGACGCGGCCACCGACAAGCATCTGCTGGTCGCGCGCAACCTGACCGCCGCCTTCTCCCGCTACGTGTTCGACGTCAAGGCCGGTTTCAATCTGGCGATCGCGACGTTCTATTCCGGCGAGCAGGCGGCCGGTCTCAAGGACCTGCTGACCTCGCTCGAGTTCCGCCATATCTGCATCGTCGATGCCAATACCGGCGAGGTAGAACGTTACATGCCGGGCTTTGCCGATGCCGGCAGCCCGCACATCACTCTCAAGCCGCAATTGATCGCCGAATTCCGCGACCAGCTGAAGGGGGACCAGATCGTCATCACCGATCTGCGCCGCGACCCCGCCGGCCACCCCGCCTTCTTTCTGCTGAAGGCATTGCCCGATGGGCGCATCGCCTACGGCGTGATCGGCACCAACTACCTGATCCAGCTGCAACAGCAGATCGCCTTCGGCTCCCGCGGCCACGCGGCCGTGATCGACCCCAAAGGCAAGATCATCGCCCACCCGTTCAAGAACTGGATCGAGGAGGAATTCGATATCTCGAAGACGCCGCCTGCCCAGGCGATCATGGCGGGCAAGACTGGCGTCATGCAGTTCTATTCGCCGGCGTTCAAGGCGAACATGATCACCGCCTACACGCCGGTGCCGGAAACCCATTGGGGGGTCATGGTCCCCCAG
>Ga0213875_10001424_pt1 | contig 15538 bp, 13 predicted proteins | sample BarmaccomBMRX_R8_FD_160105 | JGI IMG/M metagenome (GOLD analysis project Ga0213875, IMG submission 160105) | Root-associated microbial communities from Barbacenia macrantha in rupestrian grasslands, the National Park of Serra do Cipo, Brazil - RX_R8 | ecosystem: Host-associated > Plants > Roots... | reverse complement strand
ATCATCGGCGACCTGTGCGATCCGTCGGTGCTGCCGAGCGCGGCCTTCGACTGCATGATCCTGACGCAGACATTGCACCTGATCTTCGACATGGGCCAGGCGGTCGCGCAAATCAGGCGAGCGCTTCGCCCGGCCGGAGTCGCGCTCATCACCGTCCCCGGAATCACGCCGATCGACCGTGGCGAGTGGAACGCGACCTGGTACTGGTCGCTGACCGGACCGGCGCTTCAGCGCTTGCTTTCGGATCGCTTCGAGCCGGGCAAGCTCACGCTTCAGGTCTACGGCAACCTTTATTCGGCGAGCGCCTTCCTGCACGGCGCCGCGCTGGAGGAAGTCAGCCGCGCCAAGCTCGAGACGTACGACCCCGCCTACCCGGTGATCGTGGCGGCGCGTGCCGAGGCCTGATCTACCGGCTCGCCAATCGCGAAACGCCTGCCCAGCAGCTCTGCACCCGGTCCCCGCGCACCCATCACGCGCTTGAACTTCCGGCCCAGGATATCGGCGGCGTTCGCAAGGGTGCCGCCCGGATCCTCCCTTAGCATCTGCCCGACTAGCCGGCCCGCGGTCGCCACATCCCCTGCCCGCCAGGCCCGCGACGCCATGAAGCGGGTCAGCCGCGTTCGGTTCGCGCGCAAGAGCGGGCGCCGCTCCGGATGACCCTCGGCGAACGCCGTTTCGCACGCCGCATGTGAGCTCAACATCCGGTCGAAGCTTGCCGACATGCTTCCCGGCCGGTCGCGGTACCCAACGAGGAAATCGCGGATCAGGGCGTAAGGGTGGCGCTCGGCGATCCGGAAGTAGAACATATAATCCTCGCAGCCGTGAAGCGCCTTGCGCGTGTCGTAGCCGCCGACCTCCTCGACCGCCGCTCGCGTGATGAGCGGTGCGCTGCCATTTCCGACGATATTGCGGGAGCACAGCGCCTCGACCGCGTCGCCATCCGCTTCGGCCCGGGAATCGAGGTGGACGATGCGGCTGTCCAAGTCGATGATCGCGCTCCAGCAATAGGCCAGCGCCGCGTTGGACCCGCGCAGCGCCGCCAGCTGCCGCTCGGTCTTGTCGGCGCTCCACAGGTCATCGGCATCGAGCGGCGCGATATATGCGCCCTGACTGGCGTCGATACCCACGTTCCGGGTCGCCGGCAGGCCTTTGTTCTGCTGGCGAATCAGGCGAACGCGCGGGTCGGAGGCCTCATGCGCACCCGCGATTCGCGCGGTATCGTCGGTCGAGCCGTCGTCGACGACGATGATCTCGAGGTTGCGATGGGTCTGCCCGCGCGCACTCCGCAATGTCTCGTCGAGCGTCTCCGCGGCATTGAAAGCCGGGATGATGACGGAGACGAGATCGTCCACCTGGGTCACGGATTGTCCGCGTAGCCGCGGTTGCGGGCGGCCTCAATCCTGTGCGACGCTCTGCCCCGGCGGGGGAGCAGCGCGTGCAGACATTCGTGTTCGTCATCAACTCGCTGGGCTCCGGCGGCGCCGAACGCGTGCTCGTCAACCTGTTGAACGCAATGGGTGGGGAGCGGCGATCGCGGATCGACGTGCACGTGATCCTGCTCGACCGCGAACCCGAGATGCGCGAGCTCCCGGCCTGGGTCCACAAGCATGTGCTCGACAGCCGGCGATCGCTGGCGCGCAGCGTGGCCGGCCTTCGCAAGGAGTTGGGGCGGATGGAGCCGGATCTCGTCGTCAGCTTCCTCGTCCGCGCCAATATAGCCAGCGCCCTCGTCTGCCGCTGGTTGGACATTCCCTGCGTCGTCTGCGAGCGCATGCACCTCAGCTCGCACCTCGAGGGCCGATACACGGGCGCTCGGCTCGCGCTCGCTAAGATCTTGCCGCGCGTCGCCTATCGCCTCGCTGGCCGCGCGGTCGGCGTCTCGCAGGGCGTCTCGGACGACATGATCGAAGCCTTCGGCGCCGACCCGGCCCGTACGCTGACCATCGTCAATCCGTATGATCTCGACGCCATCCGCGCCGAGGGGGCCCGGCCGCCGGAGTTCCACTTGCCTCCGCGCTTCATCGTCGCGGTCGGCCGGCTCGAGCCGAGCAAGGCGATGCACGTGCTGATCGACGGCTATCTGCAATCCGGCATCGAGCCCGATCTTGTGATCCTCGGCGAAGGCAGTTGCCGCGAAGCCCTCCAGGCCCGAATCAATGCCCAGGGCGCATCGGGTCGCATTCACATGCTTGGCTATGCGGCGAACCCGTTCGCAATCACTGCGCGCGCCGAGGCTTATGTGTCCGCGTCCACGAACGAAGGGTTCCCCAATGCGATGGTCGAAGCGATGGTGCTCGGCCTGCCCGTTATCGCTACGGATTGCCGCTCCGGCCCGTCGGAAATCCTCGCCGAGCGTCCAAGGCTCAACCAACGGGAGGTCGACTATGCCGAGCATGGCATCCTGGTTCCCGAAGGCGATCCCGCCGCGCTCGCCGAAGCGCTGCGCTCGATCAGCCACGATCCCGCTCGCCGGGCGCACTATTCGGCGAAGGCTCGCGCGCGGTCGGCGGATTTTTCGAGCGATGTGATTGCCGTGGCGATGTGGTCGATGCTGGAATCGCAGGCGCGGGTCCCAACACGTCGTCGTACAAGGCGAGATGCTGGCGGGCGATATCGTCCCAGCTGACGCTGGCCAGCGCCGCGGCGGCTTCGGGCGCCTGATATTTGTCATAGGGCCGATCGGCGAGCTTCGCCGCCAGCGCTTCGACATCGCCGGCACGATAGTAGCATTGCGGCGGCAGCTTGAACTCGAGGTGCGGCGGAATGTCGCTGACGATCAACGGCCGGCCCATCGCGAGCGCTTCCGCGATCACCAGCCCATAGCCCTCGAGCTTCGAGGGATGAACGAACAGGGCCGCGCCCTCGTACAGGGCGGCGAGGTCGTCACCTGTCTGGAAGCCCGTGAAGATGATCTTTTCCGACCGCTGCTTCCACAGCTCCGCGGCATGTGCCTCATTGCCGAGCTCCGATCCGACGATGACCAGCTTGAGCGGAAGGTTCGCTCGCTTGAATGCCGCGATCAGGTTGTCGAACGCCTTCGCGGCATCAAGCCGGCCGACGGCGACGATATAGCCGCCCTGAGTCAGGTTGAATCGGTCCAGGACAGGCGCGATGCTCCGCTGCTCGACCGGGGTAATCGCGCTTGCATTCGGGATCACCTTGGTGCGGCCCCGCGCATTAGGGAAGGCGCTGACGAACTCGTCGCGCAAAGCCTTGCTGACGCAGATGATGCGGTCCGCGGCTCGGGACGTGAAGCGCTCGCCCGAGCGAAGGAAGATCTGTCCCGCCGCCTGCCACTTTGGCCGCAGGTAATCGCGAGCATGATGGGTGACGACGGTCCGCAAGCCGAGCAGGCGGGCAAGCGGGGAGAAGAAGCCGGGACCGATCCCATGCAGATGGACCAGGTCCGCGCCGAGGGCAGCACGGGCGAAGATCACCGAGATGAAGCTGTGGACGACGGTGTCGACGCCCCATACGTGCGGTGACCAGATCGTCCGCACATCGATCCCGTCGTAATTGAAGTCGCGCGCCTCGGTGTAGCCGCGCCGGATGAGAAGCGTCACGCGGGTGTTCGGCGACTGCTTCACGACCCGGGGATAGAGTTGCTGGCAATGCGCCTCTATCCCGCCGATCACGTCCGGCAGGCCCCTGAGACCGATCACGCAGATCTGCCGGGCCGGTTCAGCGCTGGACACGGAATCGGGCAAAAATGAAAACTCCAACCTCGGCCATGACGCGGAACATCGGTCGCAACAATATTCGCGGCGCCTTCGCTTCGATTGAAGACCCGCCTTCGGCCTCACCGAGCCGATGGATTAACTGATTTAGCATGAAGGAAATCTAAATGAAGTGTAACCCGCCGAATTAGCGATTTGGTTCAGGCCGGGACAGTCGCCGACCGGCACTCAGAGGCGAACTGCAGTGTCGGTGAGGAGCCTGACACGATGCAGTTGCCATGCGATCTTGGTAGGCATTGCCGGCCAACCTCGTTTCATTATCGCCGATGGCGAATGATCGGAAACGAGCCACTGCTGAGCCGCATTCATTGCGGGTCAGCCTCGTCGAAGCCATAGGTTGCCGATGACCGACATTTTCGCATCCGCGGATGGCGCCGACATTACGCGGCTCGTCGAAGCCTACCCCCTCTGCTGGGTCGTGTCCGGCGGGACCGAGGCACGGCATGCGACGCCGCTGCCACTCCTGCCGGAGACGGGGGATGATGGGCGTCTGCAGTCGCTGCTTGGCCACATCGCCCGACGCAATCCGCAGCAGTCCGCGCTTGAGGCCGATCCGCGAGCGAGCATCCTGTGCATGGGGCCGCAGGCCTACATCTCGCCGGCGCTGGTCTCCAATCCAACGTGGGGGCCGACCTGGAATTATGCGGTGTGCCGGTTCGAGGTCGACATCGAGTTCGTGCCGGGCGAAACCGGCACGGCCCTGGCTCGGCTCGCAGAGGCACTCGAAGGCGGCTCGGCGGATTCCTGGACGCCGGCCCGGATGGGCCCGCGCTACGATGCGTTGAAGCAACACATCGTCGGCTTCCGCGCTCATGTTCGCGAAACTCATGCACGCTTCAAGCTCGGCCAGGACGAGACCGACGCGACCTTCGCCGAGATTGTCGACGGCCTCGCGGGCAGCGACCTCGCTGAATGGATGCAGCGCACTCGCGCCTGATTGCGCCGGCCACGAGTCACGCCTGACTATTCCGCTTCGATCAAACGGTCGTAGGCGGCTGACGTAAGGAATTCCGGCGGCTGCTCCGCAACGATCATGGCGTGCATGAGCCGCGAGGCCTGCGTGATGTTCGGAACCTCCGCCAGCAGTCCGACTTCCTCGTCGAACCATTGCTCCAGCAGGTCCTCGGTAAGGCACCGGCCATCGTCCAGAGGCGCCTGGAAGCGAAGCCATTGCCACAGCTGGGTCCGGCAGATTTCCGCCGTCGCCGCGTCCTCCATGAGGTTGTAGAGGGGCACCGCGCCCCTGCCGCCGAGCCAGGCCGCGATATACTGGACCCCGACCCGGATGTTCTCGCGGGCTCCCGCTTCGGTGCGCGAGCCTTCGTGCAGCTGAAGCATGTCGTCGCGGCCGGGCACGCGGTCGGGCATCCTGGCCATCTGGTTCGAGCCGTCGATCGCCCCGAATGCTTCAAGGGCGACTGGAACCAGCGCCGGATGGGCAACCCAGGTGCCATCATGGCCGTTGCGAACCTCGCGCAGCTTGTCGGCGCGAACCTTGTCGAAGGCGAGCTGGTTCGCGCCTTCGTCGCCCTTCACCGGGATGAAGGCGGACATGCCGCCCATCGCGAAGGCGCCGCGGCGATGGCAGGTCGCGACGAGCCGCAGCGAGTAAGCAGCAAGGAACGCCTTATCCATTGTCATTGCCGCGCGGTCGGGCGTCAGCCGTTCCGGCGTTCGCCCGAGCCGCTTGATGGTGCTGAAGATATAGTCCCAGCGCCCGCAGTTCAGGCCGACGATATTGTCGCGCAGAGCGTGCAGGATCTCGTCCATCTCGAACGCCGCGGGCAGTGTCTCGATCAGCACCGTCGCCTTGATCGTTCCGCGATCGAGGCCAAGCGCCTCCTCGGCGAATTCGAAGACGTCGCTCCATAGGGCCGCTTCCTCGCGGCTCTCGAGCTTCGGCAGATAGAAATAGGGCCCCGAGCCCTGGCCAAGCGCCTGTTCGGCATTGTGCCAGAGGTAGAGTCCGAAATCGAACAGGGCGCCCGATACCGGCTCGCCCGCGATCGCCATGTGCGCTTCCGGCAAGTGCCAGCCTCGCGGGCGGACCATGAGCACGGCGGGATGGTCGGCGAGCGCATAATGCTTGCCTGTCCCAGGGTCCGTGAAGTCGAGCGCGCCGAGCCAGCGGTTGCGCAGGTTCACCTGACCCTGGATGAGCTCGTCCCAGGTCGGCGAGGTCGCGTCCTCGAAGTCGGCCATGAAGACCTGTGCTCCGGAATTGAGCGCGTTGATGACCATTCGGGCGTTGGTCGGGCCGGTGATTTCTACGCGCCGGTCGCGAAGGTCGGACGGGATGCTGCCGACTTTCCAGTCTCCCTCCCGGATGTCCCGGGTGTCGTCGCGAAAGTCGGGGAGTTCGCCGGCATCGAACCGGCGTTGCCGGTCGGTCCTCTTGTCGAGCAGCGCGAGCCGACGATCGTTGAAGCGCTCATGCAGCTCGGCGAGGAATTCGATCGCCGAGGCGGTCAGGATCTGATCGGCTCCGGCGACGCGCGAGGGCTGTACCGCAACGCGCTCGCGCTGCATCACTTCACTCACCTGAGACCCTCTCAGGTTCGGAGCAGATCGTGTAGCGCGTCGTCGCCTGGCAGTGATCGCGGAAAGTCAGCCGCTGCCATTCCATCTGCGCCTTGAGGCGCTCGCTGTACGGCCCGTGGACGACCTCGGTCCCCGGCTCGATCTGCTTGAACGCACAATCGGAGAAGTCGCCTCCGATGACCCAGTAACGCTGTCCCATCGCTTCCTCCTATTGCGCTGCCACGGCCTGGCTGGGGTGAAATTGCGCGGCTTCGGTCGAGTGTTCGAGCGCAACCGTTGAAGCCTTGCCGCCCGACACGGCCGTTGCGATCGCATCGAAATAGCCGGTGCCGACTTCTCGCTGGTGCCGGCTCGCGGTGTAGCCCGAGGCTTCGCTTGCGAACTCGCGCTGCTGAAGCTCCGAATAGGCCGCCATCGCGCGGTCGCGGTAGTCGGACGCAAGCTCGAACATCGCGTGGTTGAGGCTGTGGAAGCCGGCAAGCGTGACGAACTGGAACTTGTAGCCCATGGCTCCGAGCTCGCGCTGGAAATTGGCGATCGTGTCCCGTTCGAGCTTCGCCTGCCAGTTGAAGCTGGGCGAGCAATTGTAGGCCAGCATCTTGCCCGGGTAGCGGGCATGGATGCCGTCGGCGAAGGCTCGCGCTTCGTCGATGTTCGGATGACTGGTTTCGAACCACAGAAGGTCGGCGTGGGGCGCGAATGCGAGGCCTCGCGCGATGCAATGATCGAGGCCGCTCCCTTCACGGAGCCTGAAGAATCCCTCGGGCGTGCGCTCGCCGGTGATGAACTCGTGGTCGCGCTCATCGATATCGCTGGTGATGAGCTTCGCGCTTTCGGCATCGGTGCGAGCGACGATGATCGTTGGAACGCCGCACACGTCGGCGGCAAGGCGCGCGGCATCCAGGTTCCTGACTGCCGCCTGGCTGGGGATGAGCACCTTGCCGCCGAGGTGGCCGCACTTCTTTTCAGACGCGAGCTGATCCTCGAAGTGAACGCCGGAGGCGCCCGCCTCGACATAGGCCTTCATGATCTCGAAGCAGTTGAGGGGGCCGCCGAACCCTGCTTCCGCATCAGCGACAATCGGAGCGAACCAGTCACGCTTCGCGCCGCCTTCCATGTGCTCGATCTGGTCGGCCCGCTGCAGGGTGCGGTTAATCCTGCGCGCAAGCTCCGGCCCCGAGTTCGACGGATAGAGCGACTGGTCCGGGTACATCGCGCCGGCAACATTGGAATCCGCTGCGACCTGCCAGCCAGACAGATAGATCGCCTGGAGCCCCGCCCGCACCATTTGCATCGCCTGGTTTCCGGTCACCGCTCCGAGCGCGCGGATCGGCTCGTCTTGATGCAGAAGCTCCCACAATTTGAGTGCACCCCGCCGCGCGACCGTATGTTCAATCGCGACCGAGCCGCGCAGCCGAAGCACCTCGTCCATCGTATACGCGCGCTCGATACCGTCGAACCGCCCGGTGGGTGCTCCAACCAACTCGTCAAAACTTGTCATGCCATTCTCCAGCTCGATCAGCGAATCGGGCCCATTGGACCATTCCGTCACCATCGCGTCCCGGCAAAAAGGGTCTATCGGTCACAAATTGACTTGCGATCTTCGACAAAGATTGACAGCTTCTCCGCATGTCGGCGAAACTTTTCCTCGGTCATCGCCTGCGCCGCCTGCGCCGTGATCGCGACCTGTCGCAGACCGAGATGGCGAAGAGCCTCGCGATCAGTCCGAGTTATCTCAACCATCTCGAACGCAACCAGCGCCCCGTAACCGCGGGCCTGCTGCTCAAGCTTGCCGAGCTCTACGATATCGACGTGCGCGCATTCGCGGCCGGGAGCGGTGTGCACACCGGCGCCGATGCTCTGGTCGAGATTTTCTCCGACAAGATCCTGAGGGACTTCGGAGTGCCCCGCTTCGAGCTTGCCGAGCTCGCCAACAATGCGCCCACCATCGCCGATGCGATCGCCCGGCTGTACACGAGCGTGAAGGAGGCCGAGCGCCACCCCAGCGCCGCCCGGGCTGCCGACGCGCGCGTCCTCGTCACGCCCGAAAACTTCGTGCGCGACTACATTCAGCAGCATCGCAATCATTATCCCGCGCTCGAGGAAGCAGCGGAAACATTGGGCGCGGCGCTGAGCGATTCGCTGTCGATGGCGGGGCCGATGCGGCGCCGGCTGAAGGACGCGTGGGGCATCACCGCCTCCGTCGTTCCGCAATCGGAGCTTGGGAGCGTCAGCCAGCTTTACGACGCCGACCGACGGCATTTCCTGATCTCGTCTCAGCTGCGGTCCGAGAACCGGCTGTTCGCCCTCGCCTACCAGCTCGCGCTCGTCGAGTTCGCGAACGTGATCGACCGGATGGTGGCCGAAGCTCGGCCGCCCGACGAGGGCATCCGGCAGCTGCTTCACATCAGCCTCGCGGATTATGCGGCAGGCGCGATCATGATGCCATACAGGCGCTTCCTCGAAAGCGCCGAAAGCTATCGCTATTCGATCGACCGGCTGTGCGGCGAATATGGCGCGAACGTGGAGCAGGTCGCCCATCGCCTGACGACGCTCACGCGACCGGGGGAGAGCGGCGTCCCGTTTTTCATGTTGAGGGTGGATCCCGCCGGCAACATCTCAAAGCGTTATGCCGGCGAGAATTTCCCGTTCTCGCGTTTCGGCGGGACCTGTCCGCGCTGGAACCTGCACGCCGCCTTTCAGGCCGCCGGCCAGGTCGTCACGCAGGTGATCGAAACGCCGGACGGCCAGCGCTATTTCACGGTCGCGCGGACGATCGAGCGGCCGATCCGCACCGAGCTTGCGACCGGTTTGCTGGCGATCGGCCTGGGCTGCGACCTTCGCCATGCTCACAAGCTGTCGTGCGCCGACGTCTACGATCTGTCCCGGCCGCGAGTCACTCCGGTCGGGCCAGCATGCGCGATCTGCCCGCGCATGGATTGCGCCTATCGCGCTACTCCGCCCGCCGGGCGAATGCTCGCGGTTGATCGCACCCGGAAGTCGATTTCCCCTTACCCGTTCATCCCCTCCTGAACGGTCGCGATCGTGCGAGTGGACGCGCACGAACTGGCGCCGATGCCCTTCGAGACCCCGGTCTAGCCGACTCCCAGATTGCGCCGGAACGGGACGAATCTGCGCCCGGGTGTGCATTTCCCCTATTCCCTACTAGGGAACTAGAGAATATGGAGGATATCGGCACCGAAGGGAATATTATCATGCTCCGGACGAAGACACTTCGTATAGGTATTGCTGCGCTTGCGGCAGCGATCACGCCGGTGTCGGCTCACGCCGCGCCAACCCAGATCCTCAACGTTTCGTACGATCCAACGCGCGAGCTTTACCAGCAGATCAACGCCGCATTCGCGCCGAAGTGGCAGGCAGCGACCAAGCAGCCGATCATCATCAAGCAAAGCCACGGCGGATCGGGCAAGCAGGCGCGTTCGGTTATCGACGGCCTTCCCGCCGACGTCGTCACGCTGGCGCTCGGCTATGACGTCGACGCGATCGCCAAGAAGGGCTTGATTGCGAGCAACTGGGAGCAAAGGCTTCCGAACAACAGCACGCCATATTATTCCACGATCGTCCTTCTCGTGCGTCATGGTAATCCCAAGCGCATCCAGGATTGGGATGATCTCATCCGTCCGGACGTGAAGGTCATCACGCCCAATCCGAAGACCAGCGGCGGCGCACGCTGGAACTACCTCGCGGCATGGGGCTACGCGCTCAAGACCTATGGCTCGCCTGAAAAGGCCAAGCTGTTCATGGCCAAGCTGTTCCGCAACGTCGCCGTTCTCGACAGCGGCGCGCGCGGATCGACGACGACGTTCGTCGAACGTGGGCAGGGCGACGTCCTGATCGCCTGGGAAAACGAAGCGCTGCTCGCCGCCAACAAGCTTGGCCGCGGCAAGTTCGAGATCGTGAACCCGTCGGTCTCGATCCTCGCCGAGCCCTCGGTCGCGGTGGTTGACAAGGTCGTCGACAAGCACGGCACCCGGCAGGCCGCGGAGGCCTATCTCAAGTTCCTCTACACGCCCGAGGCTCAGGAGATCATCGCGCGCAACTACTTCAGGCCGCGCAACCCACAGGTCGCGGCCAAGTACAAGGCGCAGTTCCCGAACCTCAAGCTGTTCACGATCGACCGGAACTTCGGCGGTTGGGACAAGGCACAGGCGCTGCACTTCAATGACGGCGGCCTGTTCGACCAGGAATACGAAGCGGCGAAGCGTTAGCTTCCACACAAAGGGGAAAACACATCATGCGTATCCTGCTTCTCGCGGGCGCCTCCGTGCTCGCGCTTACGTCACCCGCGCGTGCGCTGCAGACGACCCCGCAGGCGCCGCAACCGTCGGCGCCGACGAACGACGCGTCGCAGCTCGACACGCTTGAGCCGGCCAGCGACCAGCCGGCGCAGGCCGCCCCGGCCGCGCCGACCGGCAATCCGGTGCTCGACAGGCTGAACGCCCTCGAAGCGCGAGTGAACCAGCTCGAGCAGGAGAATGCCGAGCTGAGGCAGAGCTCGGAGCTCAACGAAGGCCGTCTCGCAACCGTCGAGACGCGAGCGGCGAAGAATGCGCAATTTGGCTGGGTCCCAACCATATCCGACCCCAACGGCAGCTTCACCTTCAAGCCGCGCGGCGTGGTCGATGCCGATGCCGCCGTGTTCAGCTCGCGCGAAGGTGGCTACGATTATAACGATGGAACCGCCTTCCGCCGCCTTCGCCTCGGGTTCGAGGGCACTGCGTTCAAATGGTTCAACTACCGGGCCGAGGTGGACTTCGCGGGAGACGCGGTGAACATCACCGACGCCTACCTGCAGTACACCAAGATCCCGAAGACGGTCCTGACCATTGGCCAGCACAAGGCTCCGTTCGGGCTGGAGAGCAACAATAGCGACAACTACAACGTGTTCATCGAGCGCGGGATGTTCACCAATGCGTTCGGCAATGCCGGAGCGGAGCGACGCATCGGCATTTCTGCGGCCTATGCGCCCAAGGAGAACATCAACGTCGCCGGCGGCTTCTTCGGCGATAATGAAAGCGTCAGTCGCGGGCTCGGCACCGCGCCGGGCGAAAGCTGGGGCTTCAACGGCCGCGCGACCTGGGAGCCGGTCTTCCAGGACGGCAAGATCATCCATGTCGGCCTGTCCGGCTTCTATCGCGATCGGCTGAAGTCCGGCGACATCCCCGACGCGGTTCGACTGAATGACCGGCCGAACATCCGCGTCGACAACGGCAACATCGCGGACAGCGGCGTGATCACGAACGTGCACTCGATGACCTATGCAGGCGCGGAGGCGGCCGGCGTATTCGGGCCCCTGACCGTCGCAGGCGAGGCCGGGCGGCTGTGGCTTGACCGGTTCGACGCTGATAACCTGCATTTCACAGGCTATTACGGATATGCGGCCTATATGCTGACGGGCGAGACCCGGCCGTTCAAGGGCGGCAATTTCGATCGCGTCCGGCCGTTCCATGAGCTCGGCAACGGCGGACTCGGCGCGTTCGAGGTCGCGGTTCGCTACGACCATCTGAACCTTGCGGACACGCCGGTCGCGTCGCGGATCGGCAACAAGGCGTCGAGCTTCACCGGCGCGCTGAACTGGTACTTCAATCCGTACGTGAAGCTCATGTTCAACTGGGTGCATTTCTGGGGCGACAACACGCCTCTCGACCCGGTCGGATCGAAGACCCGGGGCGACGCTTTCGCAACGCGTCTGCACCTCGACTTCTGACGAACTCGTGATGTCCCGTGCGTTCCCTCGCCGCTCCTCGCGGCTGCCTGGCTTCGGATTGTCGCTGGGCATCACGATCCTGTGGCTGTCGCTGATCGTCCTGATTCCGCTCTCGGCAGTGTTTCTGAAGAGCGGAAGCGACGGTTGGCACAGCTTCTCCAGCGCGGCTTTCTCGTCCCGCGCGCTCGCCGCCTACCGGCTCTCTTTCGGAGCGGCGGCGATGGCAGCGGCGATCAATTGCGTGTTCGGCCTGCTCGTCGCCTGGGTTCTGGTCCGATACGACTTCGCGGGCCGACGCCTGCTGAGCGCGCTCATCGACCTGCCGTTCGCCCTGCCGACGGCGGTTGCGGGCATTGCCCTCACCGCGCTCTATGCGGACACCGGCATCATCGGACGGATCGTCGAGCCGGCCGGTTTGCCGATCGCCTACAGGCCCGCGGGCGTGGTGGTCGCGCTGACCTTCATCGGGCTGCCGTTCGTGGTCCGGACGGTCGAGCCCGTGCTCGCCGATGCCTCGAGCGAAGTCGAGGAAGCGGCGCTGACCCTCGGAGCGACGCGGATCCAGACATTTTCGCGAGTCATCCTGCCGTCGATCGGCCCGGCGCTCGCGACCGGCTTCGCGCTCGCCTTCGCTCGCGGCGCGGGCGAGTATGGATCGGTCATCTTCATTGCCGGCAACGTCCCCTTCAAATCCGAGATCGCGCCGCTGCTGATCGTCACCCAGCTCGAAGAGTATAATTACGCCGGGGCGGCCGCGATCGCCTGCGTGATGCTCCTAATTTCCTTCGCCCTCCTGCTGCTTCTCAACATGCTGCAGCATTGGCAGCAGCGGAGGGGCGGATGACCCGCGCCGGTCTTCGCGAGCCCGCCGCGGTCAAGGCGCTGCTGATCCTGGCAGCTCTTGCCTACGTCGCCGCGATGCTCCTGCTGCCGCTCGGCGCCGTCCTTTATGAGGCGTTTCTGAGGGGCATGGGCGCCTGGTGGGCAGCAATCCGCGACCCCGACGCGAAGGCATCGATCTGGCTGACGCTGGTCGTCGCCGCGGTGTCGGTACCGCTGAACACGATGTTCGGACTGGCCGCGGCCTGGGCGATCGCCAAGTTCGACTTTCGCGGCAAGACAGCGTTGATCACGCTGATCGAAATCCCGTTCTCCGTCTCGCCGGTCGTCTCGGGCCTCGTCTTCGTCCTGATCTTCGGGGCGCAAGGCTGGTTCGGGCCGTGGCTCGATCGGCACGACGTCCACATCATCTTCGCTCTGCCCGGCTTGATCCTCGCGACTGTCTTCGTCACCTTCCCGTTCGTCGCTCGGCAGCTCATTCCGCTCATGGCCAGCCAGGGACGCTCCGACGAAGAGGCCGCGCTGACGCTCGGCGCATCGGGCTGGCAGACATTCTGGCGTATCACGCTGCCCAATATCCGCTTCGGCCTGCTCTACGGAGTGCTCCTGTGCAACGCCCGGGCGATGGGAGAGTTTGGCGCCGTCAGCGTCGTTTCCGGTCACATCCGCGGCGAGACCAATACCATGCCGCTTCAAGTGGAGGCACTCTACAATGACTACGACTTTGTCGCGGCCTTCGCAGTCGCCTCGCTCCTCGCTCTTCTGGCCCTCGTCACCCTCACCCTCAAATCCGCGCTCGAATGGCGCTATCGCGGCGCACTCAGCGCCCGCCACTGACATGTCGATCCGCGTCGAGCAGATTTCGAAGAGCTTCTCCGCTTATCCCGCGCTCGCGGGCGTATCGCTGACCATCAGCGACGGCGAGTTTGTCGCGCTGCTCGGGCCGTCGGGGTCGGGCAAGACGACCCTTCTTCGCATTCTCGCAGGCCTTGAGACCGCGGAAAGCGGACAGGTCTGGTTCGGCGAGCGCAACGTCACCGCCGACAGTCCCTCGTCGCGCGGCATCGGCTTCGTATTTCAGCATTATGCCCTGTTCGGCCACATGACCGTCGCGAAGAACGTGGCGTTCGGCCTCGACGTCATGAGCCGGCGCGCCCGCCCCTCGGCGACGGACATCCGCGCGCGAGTCGAGCAATTGTTGGAGCTGGTGCAGCTCCCCGGGCTCGGAGCGCGCTATCCATCCCAGCTCTCGGGTGGGCAGCGCCAGCGCGTGGCGCTTGCCCGCGCCCTCGCCCGCCAGCCTCGCATCCTCCTCCTCGACGAGCCTTTCGGAGCGCTCGACGCCAAGGTCCGGCGCGAACTCAGGGATGCACTTCGAAAAATCCACGACGACCTCGGCCTCACGTCCATCTTCGTCACTCACGACCAGGAAGAAGCATTCGCTCTCGCCGACCGCGTCGCAGTGTTGAACCAGGGCCACCTCGAGCAGTTCGCAACGCCCGAAGAGATCCAGGCCAGCCCCGCGAGCGAGTTCGTCACCAAGTTCCTGGGCTGATCGGGTTCGATCCGCGCCACTTGGCACCTGTACCGCAAATGCACAGCTTCGACGCCGCCATTTCCAAGTCGAGGCTTCCCGGCCAGCTTGTCGGCGGCTCTCGTGTAAAAATGCGTCTCGCCCGTGTCTGGCCGGGAGCTCCAGGTGCGGGCCCATTTCCCTGCCGCCGCAAAGCGATCCCTTCGGATGTCGCGGATTGCAACGCGGAGCCAGCGTTTGTTTAGCCGAGAAGCTAATGTCTGCTTTCGACCCAAAGCAGACACTGACCCGCATAGCATTCCTGCTTGTTTCTGATTCCCAGCATCCTAAGGTCTCGGCCGTTTGTCGTGGGGGGCCGGAGTGGCGGATCAAGCGCCAGACGTCTTCGTTTCCTACAAGTCCGAAGATCGCGCTCGACTGAAGCCCCTCATTGCGGCCCTCGAAGCCGATGGTCTGACAGTCTGGTGGGATGCACACATCGGCGGCGGGGCAAATTGGCGCCGGGACATCGAGGAAAAGCTTGAATCCGCCCGGTCAGTGCTTGTTGCATGGACGAAGCGGTCCGTCGGGCCGGAAGGCGAATTTGTTCGCGACGAGGCCGCGCGGGCTCGGCAGCGCGGCGCATACGTACCCATTTTGCTGGACGCCGTTCGACCGCCGCTGGGTTTCGGGGAGGTGCATGCCCTCTCCCTCAAGGGCTGGAAGGGCGACCGGCAGGAAGCGGCCTACTTGGCTCTCTTGGACGCACTTCATCGGCGGATCGATGGACCCGCGGGCCTTCCCTCCGGCAAATCCGTACTGACGCGCCGATCCATTATGATTGGGTGCGCGGGTGCGGGAGCCGCTGCCGCGGGGCTTGCGGCCTGGGTTCATTTCAAGCCGAGCGCTGCTTCGGGACCAGGCAGCATCGCTGTCCTGCCATTCAGAAACCTCAGTGGCGACGCGAACCAGGCCTATTTCGCAGAGGGCATAGCCGATGAAATACGCGGCGCGCTAACCCGGCTGGGTGGTTTGACGGTGATCGGAAGCACCTCCTCCGCTGCGGTAAGCCAGGATGATGTCAGGGTTGCTGCCCAAAAGCTCGGGGTCGCCAACATTCTAACGGGCAGCGTTCGTCAGTCGCCGTCGACAATCAGAATCTCGGCTGAGCTTATCGAT
>Ga0213875_10001423_pt1 | contig 15540 bp, 13 predicted proteins | sample BarmaccomBMRX_R8_FD_160105 | JGI IMG/M metagenome (GOLD analysis project Ga0213875, IMG submission 160105) | Root-associated microbial communities from Barbacenia macrantha in rupestrian grasslands, the National Park of Serra do Cipo, Brazil - RX_R8 | ecosystem: Host-associated > Plants > Roots... | reverse complement strand
GGCCGCCCCGCGTCGCCGAAGTTCAGCATGTACTCCGCCGCCAGCGCCTTCATGAGCCCCGAGGCGGAGGCTCGGTACGGCCAGCCCGAGCCCGCCTTCACCTTTCTGCTCGGTATGCGCTTGCGGTCGCGGGGATCGGTGCGGCTGGCCGGCGCCGACCCGGCCAGCGCTCCGGTGATCGAGACTGGCTACTTCGACGAGCCCGCGGACCTCCGGGACGCCGTCGAGGCCTACCGGTTCGCCGCGTCGATCGCCGGCGCGGAGGCGATGCGCCCCTACCGGGGTTCCCGCGCGGTCCCGGGAACATGTCCGACGCCGAGGTCGCCGCCTACATCCGGGCGGCGGCTTCCACCTTCTGACATCAGTGCGGGACCGCCCGGATGGGCACCGACGATGACGCTGTCGTCGATTCTGAGCTGCGCGTCAGGGGGCTGGAGAGCCTTCGCGTCGCCGACGCGTCAGTACTGCCCCGGGTGACGTCGGGGAACACCATGGCGCCCTGCGTGGTCGTCGGGCACCGGGCGGCGAGTCTCATCCAGAGCACGTTCAACCGCGCTGTCTGACCGGAGGAACGAGGCATGCCGATCACCGGTACGCAGGCCGCCGCGGTCAACACCGTGAAGAACCGCCCGGCGAGCCAGCCGGTCGGCGTCAGCGTGGCCCACCTGGACGTGATCGCCCCGTACCTGAACCGCGCCGACGGTGTGCTGCCGATGGCCCGCTGGCTCTGCGAGTCCGAACTGGTCAGCCTGCTGGTCCCGGTCCGGCCGGGCCGCCCGGCTGGCGCCCGCGACCTGGCCGGAGCTGGCGCGTTGGGGTCAGGGGCGGAGGGTGCGCAGGCCGGTGCGGATTTCGCGGATGAGGGTGCCGGGTTGTTCGAGGGCGGCGAAGTGGCCGCCGTGGGGGGCTTCGGTGTAGTGGATGAGGTGGGGGTAGGTGTCGTTGATCCAGCTGCGGGGCAGGCGGGGGATGTCTTGGGGGAAGACGGTGACTGCGACCGGGAGGGTGAGTTGGGGGCCGGCGAAGGTGGTGGTTTTGTTTTCCCAGTAGATGCGGGCGGCTGAGGCGGCGCTGTTGGTGAACCAGTACAGGGAGATCGCGTCGAGCATGTCGTCGACGGCCAGGGCGTCTTCGGCCAGGCCGTGGTTGTCGGTCTTGGACTGGAACTTGTCGTAGATCCAGGCGGCCTGGCCGGCGGGTGAGTCGGCCAGGGCGAATCCGATGGTTTCTGGTTTGGTGGCCTGGAGGTGGCTGGCTCCGCCGAGTTCGCCGGTGTAGCGGGCGAGGGTGTCCACGGCGTGCCGCTGTTCGGGGGTCAAGACGTCGGGGATCTGGGCGGGGAAGGCGTACGGGGTGGTCAGGTGAATGCCGAGAAGCCCTTCGGGTTGCATGGCCCCGAGCGCGGTGGTGACGACGGCCCCCCAGTCGCCGCCGTGGGCGGCCCAGCGGGTGTAGCCGAGCCGGTTCATCAGCTCGGCCCAGGCGCGGGCGGTGCGCGCTACATTCCACCCGGTCTGGGTGGGTTTGCCGGAGAACCCGAACCCGGGCAGGGAGGGGACGACGACGTCGAAGGAGTCGGCGGCGTCTCCTCCGTAGGGGACCGGGTCGGTCAGCGGGCCGATCAGCTGCACGAAATCGGCGACCGTGCCCGGCCACCCGTGCGTGAGGATCAGCGGCATCGCGTCCGGGTTCTTCGACCGGACGTGGAGGAGGTGGATGTCGAGCCCGTCGATCCCGGTCAGGAACTGGGGGACGGCATTGAGCCCGGCCTCGAACCGCCGCCAGTCATAACCACGCTCCCAGTAGCCGGCCAGCGCTTTGGCGTTGGCGACGCGGACGCCTTGCGCCCAGTCGCCCACCGTTTCCGGGTCCGGCCACCGGGTCCGGGCCAGCCGCTGCTTCAGATCCTCGATCTCCGCATCCGGGACCGACACGGTGAACGGGCGGATCAGGGCCGAGGCCGTCGGCGTCGGTGCGGTCATGGTCTTTGTGGTCCTTTCAGTCAGGGTGGGATGACTGGCATTCGTCGTGCCGACGGCCGGGCTGTGCGGCCCACCGCCTTCCTTCGCCAGCATGTTGCGTACTTCAACTACTAGCGCTCGTCTGGGTGACCTTCGCTCACCCAGACGGTGTCATTTGGCGCGGCCCGGTACATCAGCGAGCAGCATCCCGGCGTCCGCCTCGCCGTCCTGACCACGTTGAGGGGGCGCCACCGCACCTGTGGACAACGGCCGCCGGCCCCCGATGATCATGAACTGGTCCCGCTGACCGCCAGCGAGATCCGCCGCCTCTAACACCAGCCGGGTGAGCAGCGGGATCACCTTGACTGGGCGAGTGCGTGCTCACCCTGAGGCCAGCCAGTCTTGACATCAGCTCGGTCCCCAGGAGCGAAGCGACGGCTTATGGCCGAAAGCGGACTTGCCTGCGGCGCCCGGGGCGAACTGCCGGCGCCCTGAAGGATCAAGCCGTATGGAGGTCCGGACATGGAACCCACCCGCCTGTTCCCGATCATCGTGCTGTTGATCCTGGTTACCGTTGAGTACGGCGGCTGGGCGCTGCTGGGGTTCCTCACCGGGCGCGGCACGCTCAACAGCTTCCGAGAGCGGTTCTTCCGCATCGGCCACGCCCACGCCGGGGTTCTGCTGGTGCTGTCGCTGGCCTATTTCCTCTACCTGGGGCAGGCCGGCTACTCCGCCGGCGTGCAGTGGCTGGCCGGCTCGCTGCTGCTGGCCGGCGTCCTGGCCCAGTCCGGAGGCTTCTTCCTGCACATGGGGCTGGGAAGGCAGGGCACCAGCTCGCCTGGCACGACGCTGACCCGGATCGGGGCCCTGCTGATCGCCGCCGCCCTGATCATCTTGGCCATCGGCCTGATCGCGCACGGATGAGAGGCCAGGCATGACACCATTCGACTTTGCGCTGCTGGCCGGTCATCAGGGCCGCTGCCGGGCGGCTCGGGCGGCTCGGGCGCGCAGGTGGGCGCGCTCGCCCTGGCGGCCGAACAGGCTGAGGAGCTCGACGGTCGTGTCGTCGGCGGGACCGAACCAGTGCGGCACCCGGGTGTCGAGTTCCGCTGCCTCGCCCGGAGCAAGCACGAGATCGTGCTCGCCCAGGATCACCCGGAGCCTGCCGTCCAGGACGTAGACCCATTCGTAGCCCTCATGGGATTGCGGGTCCGGGTCACGGCGGCGCCCGGCGGGGATGATCAGCTTGTACGCCTGGATCCCGCCCGCCCTCGGAGTGAGCGGCAGCATGGTTATCCCGTCCCTGGTCACCGGGCGCGGGTGGACCCGGGGATCTCCCGTGGGCGGGGCGCCGGCCAGCTCGTCCAGCGTGACGCCGTACGCCTTGGCCAGGGGGAGCAGCAGCTCAAGGGTGGGCTTGCGGTCGCCGGACTCCAGCCGGGACAGGGTGCTGACCGAGATCCCGGTTGCGGCCGACAGGCTGGCCAGGATCATCTCCCGCCGCTGCCGCAGCGCGCGCAGCCGCGGGCCGATCCCGCTGAGCGCCGCGTCAAAGTCGCTTTCCATGCGCACCATTTTGCCATATCGGCAAACCTTTTTGCCGTTGGGCTCCCGGGCGTGCACAGTGACAGTCGCCAGGCCCGGCCAGGAGGCCCGCGTCAGAAAGGAAGAGACCAGGTGGATCAGATACTTGCAGCGCAGCGCGCCTGCCCGGCCAGCCGCCCGGTGGTAGATCCTGGCCTTCATCGCCGGGGCGCAGCTCATGATGGTGCTCGACACCACCATCATGCTGATCGCTCTGCCGTCCGCCCAGCACGCCCTGGGATTCTCCGTCGCCGGCAGGCAGTGGGTGATCACCGCCTACACCATCACCTTCGGCGGGCTCCTGCTGCTCGGCGGGCGGCTCAGTGACCTGCTCGGCCCGAAGCGGGCCCTGACTCCGGGCGTGGCCGGGTTCGCGGTCGCGTCCGCGCTTGGCGGGGCCGCCCCCGACCTCGGCGTCCTGGCCGGCGCCCGGGCGCTACAGGGGATCTTCGCGGCGCTGCTCGCGCCGGCGGTGCTGGCCGTGCTCACCACGACCTTCACCAACGACGCAGAGCGGGGCCGGGCGTTCGGGATCTGGGCGGCCCTCGCCACCGCGGGCGCGGCCCTCGGGCTGATCCTCGGCGGGGTACTGACCCAGTACCTGGGCTGGCGCTGGTGCCTGTTCGTGAACGTTCCGGTCGTCGTGGTGGTCGCCGTCGGCGTGACCGTTACCGTCCCGGCCCGCGCGCACACCGTCAGGGTCCGCCTGGACCTGCCAGGGACGGTGCTGGGCTGCGGCGGCATCGCCGCCCTGGTCTACGGGCTCGGCCAGGCCGCCAGCTCATCCTGGGGCGGCGCCGGCGTAGTCGTCCCGCTGGTCGCGGCGGCGATCGCGTTGGCCGCCTTCGCCACCCGGCAGGCCCGCTCGCTCACCCGCTGCTTTTCCAGGGGTCGGCGCTGGTGTCTCGCGCGCAACCCGACCGCGACCGCGTCGCCGTCAGCATCGACGCCGCGCTTGACGCGCTCCGCCCGCGTTGAGGAGTCGGCCGACCCGCAGCCCGAGGATCACCCTAGTTGAGTGACGACCCCTCACCCCGCCGGAGGACAGCCTGGACCTACGACGCGGTCGGCTCGATCAGCAACTGATGCAGGAGGGCAGCATGCCACCGTTCGACTTCGCGGGAAAGACGTCCCTGGTCACGGGGGCTTCCTCCGGGCTCGGGGCGGAATTCGCGCGCCAGCTCGCGGCCCGGGGCAGTGACCTGGTGCTGGTGGCCCGCTCGGCGGACCGCCTGGAAGCGCTGGCGGAGGACCTGCGGGCCAGTCACCGAGTCACTGTCACCACCTGGCCGGCCGATCTGAGCGTGGCCGGGGAGGTCAGCCGGGTTGCGGCGTTCATGGCCACCATTGAGGTGGATGTGCTGGTGAACGACGCCGGCTTTGGCACCTACGGCCTGTTCGCGAGCCTGGACGGGGGCCGCGAGCACGCCGAGGTGATGGTCAACGCCATGGCCCCGGTCGACCTGGCGCACGCGGTCCTGCCCGGCCTGCTGGCCCGCCGTTCGGGCGGGATCATCACGGTCGCCTCCTCGATCGCCTTCCAGCCCAGCCCGCGGCAGGCCGTCTACGGTGCGAGCAAGGCCTTCGCCCTGGCGTTCAGCGAGGCGCTGTGGGCCGAGACCCGGGGCAGCGGGGTCCGCGTCCTGGCCCTGTGCCCGGGGCCGGTCGCCACCGGGTTCCTGGTCGGCCTCGGCGACGAGGCCGCCGCCACCAGCTCCATCTACCGCCGCGGGGCCGAGCCGGGCGGCATTGTCCGGGCCGCCTTGCGGGGCTTCGACCACGACGCGATGACGGTCATCCCGGGCCTGCGCACCCGCTTCCTGGCCCAGGGCTACCGGTTCATGCCCCGTACGGTCATCGCCCGGATGACCGGCCGGATGCTCGCACCCAGCTCGACGGCCGCACGCCGCGGCGAACGGCAGGCGGACACCCGGACTACCTCCGCCTGACCGCCCCGGGCTGAGGAGGACGCCACGCTGGCAAGCGGCTGACCTTCGTGTGCACGGAGACCCGTCCCTGCCTGCAGGGTGCCCGGCTCACGGCGGCATGGTCCCCGCGGCTCCGCGGGTGTCCCGCTGTACGTGCTTGTCGAGGCCCCTGACCCACGCGCCGCCGCGATCACGAGCGCACCGAGGATGTTGCCGGGTGGGGAGACCAGGCCTGCCTGCATCGCGCGCCGGCAGATCATCAGCATGGCCGAGGGATAGCCGGCCGATGTGCCCGCGACGTCGTTCCAGACGGAGTTCACCGAGGACGAGCGCCAGACGATCATTGCCGCCATGGCGCTACTTGAAAGGCTGGTGAGCTGACCGCTCACCTCTACGACCTCACCAGCCGGGCGCAGTCACGCTGACTGTGCGATTGCCCGCTCACCCTGGCCGTCCCGAGACTGGCACCGATCTGAGGGCGATAGGAGAGTGCTGTGCCGGACGAATCCACTAATCAGTACCTGCTCGGGGCCAACCCGGCCGAGACGCGGCGGCTGCGGGCCCAAGGCGGGTTTTTCGCGGTGTCCTCCGACCGGCTCCTGCGGCTGGCCGGGATCCGGCCCGGCATGAGTGTCGTGGACATCGGCTGCGGGGCAGGCGACATGACACTGCAGATCGCCTCGATCACCGGACCGTCCGGCCGGGTCACCGGGGTCGACGCGGACGCCGCCGTCCTGGCCGTGGCCAGAGACCGGGCCGCGGCAGCCGGGCTGGCCAACGTGACCTTCCAGCCGGCCCGGATTCCCGACCTGTCGCTGGACGGTCCCGTGGACGCGATAACGGGCCGGATGATCCTCATGCACCTGGAAGACCCGGCGTCCGCGCTGGCGGCCATGCGGTCACTCCTGCGTCCCGGCGGTGTCCTGACCTTCCAGGAAGTCCGCCTGACCAGCGTCCGGTCCATCCCGCGCGTGCCACTGCTGGACCAGTGCGTGCAGTGGGCCAGCCAGGCCTTCACCGCCAGCGGCCGCGACCCCGACACCGGTCACCGGCTGCTGTCGGTTTTCAGCGACGCGGGCCTGCCGGTCCCGCAGATGATGGCGGCCATCCCCACCGCCCGCGGCCCGGCCGCCTACGCCCTGGCCGCCGGGTCGATCATCAGCCTGCTGCCCGTCCTGGAAAAGGCGGGCATTGCCACCCGCGAGATAGTGGACCCGGACACCCTCGCGCAGCGACTGTGGGAGCAAGCGCGCCCCGGCGACGCCCTGCTGATGCTGCCTGAACTGGTCGGCGCGTGGACGCAGATACCAGCCTGAAGCCGGGCTCGACGGCGCTGACCTTGACGTCCGGGAGGGCCTTGGCGTCGCGGGCCTTCGCCTGGTGCAGCGCCTGTTCCAGACACCGCCACTGAAGGCCGCGACCGGCGGCAACGCCCTCGCCGCAAGCCAGTGAAGGGTTATGCTTCCTGGCCGGCCTCGCGCCAGCGCCGGGAGAGATCGGCGGCGTAGGCCTCCTGGTCCGCGCCGAAGGCCGCGCTGTTGATGCCGGGACGGGCCACCGTCAGGTCACCGTCCCGGGTCAGGGCGACCATCGTGGTGGATCCCTGTGGTCGCGTCTGGTCCCGCCAGCGATCCCCGTCCAGCACGATCAGGTCTTCGCCGAACGCCTGCCCGGCTGCGTCCGCGGTGGTGGCTGATTCCCCGCCGGTCATGTTCGCGCTGCTCATGTACAGGTGGCCAAAAGTGGCGATGATCGTCGCCGCCCGGTCCAGCCACGGGGTGGAGGTGAAGAACAGCATGCCGCCGGAGATCGCCGGCGTCAGCCAGCCCGGCGTGTCCGGCCCGACCGGAGCCAGCAGGCTGACCAGTTCTGATTCACACAGCCACCGGGCCAGGGGCAGCGTACCGGCCGTGAGCTCGAGGTACGGGGCGACCATCTCGATGTCCGCGACACTCACTCCCACCGGCTGGCTCGCCGGGCGATCCTTCGCGGTGTTGACCGCCGCGGCCTCTGTGCCGGTGATCGCGTAGGCCAGCGGTGATGGTGCGGGTATCACGATCGGGAAACCCGATCGCAACGCCTCGACGGCCTCGGCGACGCTGCGGTCATCAAGCGGCAGAACCGGCATGCCTCGTTCCTTCCTCGCGTGCTTGTCATTGGATCGGCCTGAGCTTGCAGCAGGTCAAGGTGACCAGGCAATCGCCCAGTAAGGGTGAGGACCAATCACCCCGCCGCGGACGACGCTGACGGTGCATCAGTAGACGGTGCATCAGTAGACGGCGGCCGGAGAGAAAGGCGGCGATGACACCGAGCATGGTCAGTTACGAGATTTGCGTCGGCGGTCGCCTGGGCGACACGATCCGCTCCGGCTTCCCGGACCTTCAGACCCGGGCGCGGGGCGGCAACACCATCTTGTCGGGCCTGTTCGCCGACCAGGCGGCCCTCTACGGGACGCTCGCCCAGCTCGAAGCGCTGGGCCTGGAGCTGATTGAAGTCCGTCGCCTGCCTGACAGCAGCGCGTGACCAGGGTGCTTACCGTGGGAACGGGGGAGCAGGTCGCCGGAGCCGGTACCGGCGGGGTGGTGGCGCGCCCGGGGCTGTCCGGTCGGCTCGACGGTCCGGCCCGGGTAACGGTGGTGTCCGCGCAGGCCGGGAGCGGCAAGACGGTGCTGCTGCGGTCCTGGATGGCCGGGCCGGCTCTGGCCGGGCGCGCCGGGTGGGTGGCGGCCGGGCGCGATGAGCGGGATCCGCAGCGGTTCTGGCTCGCTGTCTTGCGGGCGCTGCGCCACACGGCCCCGGGCTCGGCCCTGGTGGAGGCCCGGACCGCGGCGCCCGATCTGGACGGGTGGGCGATCGTGGAGCGGCTGCTGGCGGATCTGGCCCCGCTGCGCGACCGCTTGTGGCTGGTGATCGACGACGTGCACGAGCTCAGCCCGGACGCGTTGCGCCAGCTGGAACTGCTGGTGATGCGGGCCCCCCCGACATTGCGGTTCGTGCTCGCGTCCCGGCACGACCTGCGTCTTGGTCTGCACCGGCTGCGGCTGGAGGGGGAGCTGGCCGAGATCCGCACGGACGATCTGCGGTTCAGCCTGGCCGAGGCCCAGGAGCTTTTCGCGGCGGCGGGGGTGGAGCTGCCCGGGCCAGCGCTGGTGATGCTGCACGAGCGGACCGAAGGATGGGCGGCCGGCCTCCGGCTGGCGGCGTTGTCGCTGGCCGGGCACCCGGACCCCGAGCGGTTCGCGACGGAGTTCTCCGGCAGCGAGCGGACGGTGGCCGAGTACCTGCTGGCCGAGGTGCTGGAACGGCAGAGCCAGGAGGTCCGGCGCCTGCTGCTGCGCACCAGCGTGCTGGAGCGGGTCAACGGGGAGCTGGCTGACCTGCTGACCGGGGACGGGAACGGGGAGCGGATCCTGCAGGATCTGGAGCGGGCCGGCGCGTTCGTCGTATCGCTGGACGGGGCACGGTCGTGGTTTCGTTACCACCAGATGTTCTCCGGGCTGTTGCGGCTGGAGTTGCGCCGCACCGCGCCGAACGAGGTCACCGCGCTGCACCGGGCGGCCTCGCTCTGGTTCGCCGGGCACGGGTTTCCGGTGGAGGCGATCCGGCACGCCCAGGCCGCGGCGGACTGGAATCTGGCCGCACGTCTCCTGGCCGATCACTGGCCCGCTTTGTATCTAGACGGGCAGTCCGCGATCATCCATGAGTTCCTGGCCGGGTTCCCCGCCGGGGCTCTGGCCGCCGACGCGGAGCTGGCCGCCCTGGCCTCCGCGGACGAGCTGGCGCAGCGGTCGCTGGAGGCGGCCGAGCGCTACCTCGACCTGGCCGGGCAGGAGACGGCACCGGCTGGCCGGCGTGCACACGCGGAGCTTCTGCTCGGGATAGCCCGGCTGCTGCTGGCCCGTCAGCGCGCGGATCTGCCCACCGTCGCCGCCGAAGCGCGGCGGCTGCAGGCGATGGCCACGGCGCCGGGGCCGGCGCTGCCTGGTCTGGGGAAGGATCTGCGCACCCTGGCGCTGATCAGCCTGGGTACCACCGAGTTCTGGGCGGCCAGGTTCGAAGACGCGGGGCGGCACCTTGAGCTGGGCCGGGCGCTGGCCCGGGAGATCGGGCGGCCTTTCCTCGAGTTCACCGGCCTCGCCTACCAGTCGACGGCCGAATTTTACTGGTCGTTCGCAGTGACGACTGAGCGCAGCACGCGGGCCGTCGAGCTGGCCCAGCAGCACGGATGGATGGACGAGCCGGCCGCCGGCGTCGCCTGCACCGTACTGGGCGCCGTTCTGGTGTGGCAAGGGCGGCCTGAAGACGCGGAACTGTGGATCCAGCGCGGCGAACGGGCCCTCCGGGCGGAAGCGGAGCCCGCCGTGGAACTGGCAATCCGTTACGTTCGCGGGGTGCAGGAGCTGGAGCGCGGCCGTGACGCCGACGCGCTGGCCGCCTTCCAGGCCGCCGAAGCGCTGGCCGGACGCCTCGCTACGCCGCATTACCTGCTGCCCCTGACCACAGCGTTCCTGATCCAGGCCCTGGTGCGTCTCGGTGAGATGGCGGCCGCCGAGCAGGTCATCGGCAAGCTCAGCGAAGAAGATCGCGAGCGTGGGGAGATTCGCATGGCCACCGCGGTGCTGCGGCTGGCCCAGGACGATCCGCGCGGCGCGGCCGCCGTACTGGCGCCGATCCTGGACGGCTCGGCCCGGCTGGTCTGGCCGGCCTGGCAGACGCAGGCGTACCTGCTGGAAGCGATCACGCGCGATGAGCTCGGCGACCCCGGTGCCGCCGAAGACGCCCTGGAGCGCGCGCTCGACCTGGCCGAGCCGGACGGCGTGCTGTTGTGGTTTGTGCTGCACCCCGTGCCCGGCCTGCTGGAGCGCCACGCCCGGCACCGTACCGCGCACGCTGCCCTGGTCGCCGAGATCCGCAGTCTGCTGGCTGGAAACAGGCCCCCGCCGCCTGCCGGACGAACGCCGGTGGAGGAGCCACTGAGCAGCAGTGAACTTCGTGTGCTGCGCTACCTGCCGACCAACCTGACCGGGCCGGAAATCGCCAGCGAACTGTCGGTCTCGCACAACACCATCAAGACCCACATGCGCAACGTCTACAGCAAGCTCGGCACCCACCGCCGCGCCGAGGCCGTCGCCCGTGCCCGGGACCTGGGCTTGCTCGCCCCGTCCGCGTCCAGGCCGCGAGGCTGATGCCGTTGGGCGCGGAAGCGAAGGACAAGAACATGGACGATGGCGCACCTGACAGCTCACCCGTATCGGCCTGAGCGCAAGTTGTCGCGATCAGCGACCGGCGGCGGAGGGTGCGAGAAGTCCCAGCTCGCGGGCGCGGGCGACCGCTTCGGCGCGGCGGTGGGTGCCGAGCTTGGCGTACAGGTTGCGCATGTGGGTCTTGACGGTGTTGCGCGAGACGTGCAGTTCGTCGGCGATTTCCGGCCCGGTCAGGTTGGTCGGCAGGTAGCGCAGTACCCGCACCTCGGTGCCGCTCAGCGGTTCAGGCAGTGGCCGCGGTCCGGTGGGCGCCGCCGACCCGCGCCCGGCGAGCAGGCCCTGGATGTCGGCGACAAGCGCGGCGTGGGCGGTGCGGTGCCGGGTGTGACGCTCCAGCAGGCCCGGCGCCGGATGCAGCAGGAACCACAGCAGCACACCGTCGGGCTCAGCGAGGTCCAGCGCCCGCTCGAACGCGTCGTCGGCCGCTCGGACGTCGCCGAGCGCGTCCCGGGCGATCGCCTCCAGCAGGAACGCCTGTGTCAGCCGGGGGTGCCCGGCCACGGGCGCCGAGCCGTCGATGACCGGAGCCAGGGCGGCGCGCGCGGCCTGCGGGTCGTGCTGAGCGAGCCGGAGCGCGGCCATGCCGATACGCAGCTCCCCGTGCTGGCGCTCCTCGTCGCCGAGCCCGGCCAGAAATTGTTCGGCGCGCTCGATTTCACCGCGGCGTACCAGGGCCACCAGCAGCAACGCTCGGGTCCGGGGGAGCAGGTGATGCGGCACGGCCAGGCGGCCAGCCTGACGTTCCGCCGCCAGGAAGGCCCCCAGCGCGTCGCCGTCACGGCCGCGGGCCAGGTCCAGGACGCCGCTGAAATAGTAGATGGCCAGTCCCGAGCCGGGCTGCGCGTCCGCCCGGAAGACCCGTTCCGCGCTCTGGACCCAGTGCTCGGCCTGCTCCGGCCGCCCCTGCATCGCCAGGATGAAGCCGAGTATCCCGTAGGCCTGGCCGGCCGCAGGCTCGTCGGTCCAGCCGTGTCGCCGGGCGAGCTCGACCGCCTGTCGGCTGCGTTCGGCCGCGACCGGATATGACCGGTAGGCCTCAACCGCCGTCTGGTAGGCCACGCCGCTGAATTCCAGGAACGGCCGCCCAATCAGGCGAGCCAGCGCGACGCCGGCGGCCAGATGCCGCTCGGCGTCGGCGAACCTGGCCGTCCAGATCTCGGTCGTGCCCAGGCTCACCAGTGCCAGCGCGCGCAGGTCCTCCCCCGAGGCGGGTGCCTCGTCCACCGCCTCCGCCATCGCCGGCAGCCGGCGGGCTTGCTCAGCGACCGCCGCCAGGTTCCCCCGCTGGTGAGCCAGCAGCAGCCGCACGACGCCGAAGAGCAGCTGCGCGTCCTCGCGCCGGCTGGCGAGCTCCGGCGCCAGCTTCCGCTCCGCCCGGTCCAGGTAATGCTCGGCCGCCTCCACTGATCCGCGCGCCAGCTCATCGGCGGCCGCCAGCGCCGTCAGCTCAACGTTGTCCGCGCGGACCGGAGCCGGAAATGCAGCCAGCAGCTCGTGGATGACGGACACCTGTCCGTCCAGGTACAGGCCGGGCCAGTGGCTGGCCAGCAGCGAGGCGGCCAGCTCCCAGGCGTGGGCAGCCTGAGCGTGCCGGATCGCCTCCACCGGAAACCCGTGTCCGGCGAACCACTGCGACGCCGACCGGTGCAGACCGGTGACCTCGTCCGGCGCGGTGCGCCGGAGCTCCATCTGCAGCAGGGCGGCGAACATCTGGTGGTAGCGGAACCACGATCGCGCCGGATCCAGTGACACCACGAACGCGTTGGCCCGTTCGAGGTCCTGCAAGATGCGTTCGCCGCCATGGTCCCCGGTCAGCAGGCTGGCCAGCTCGCCGTTGATCCGCTCCAGGATCGAGGTGCGCAGCAGCAGCCGCCGCACCTGGTCGCTCTGCCGGTCCAGCACCTCAGCCAGCAGGTACTCGGCCACCGTCCGTTCGGTGCCCGAGAACTCGGCCGCGAATCGCTCGGGGTCCGGGTGCCCGGCCAGCAGCAGGGCTGCCAGCCGCAAGCCCGCCGCCCATCCCTCGGTCCGATCGTGCAAGGTCACCAGCGCCGGCCCGGGCAGCTCCACGCCGACCCCCGCAAACAACTCCCCGGCCTCGGTCAGCGTGAACCGCAAGTCCACCGAGCGGATTTCGGCCAGCTGACCGTCCAGCCGCAGCCGGTGCAGGCCCAGCCGCAGATCGTGGCGGGTGGCCATCACAAACCGCAGCGCGGGCGGGGCCCGCAGCACCAGTAGCTCCAGCTGCCGCAGCGCGTCCGGGTCCAGCTCGTGGACGTCGTCGATGACCAGCCACAGCGGTTCGCGGAGGGGGGCCAGGTCGGCCAGCAGCCGCTCCACCACCGCCCACCCGTCCAAGTCAGGCGCTGCGGTCAGCGGCTGTACCAGCGCGAGCCCCGGCTGAGTGCCCCGCAGGGCGGCCAGCGCCGACGTCCAGAACTGCTGCGGATGACGATTCCCCCGGCCGACCGGCACCCACGCGACCCGTTCTGTCAGTCGCGCCTCCTCGATCCACGACCGCAGCAGTACCGTCTTGCCGCTGCCGGGCGGTGCGGACACCACCGTCACCCGAGCCGGGCCGGTCAGCCGCCCGAACAGCCCCGGACGGGCTACGACCCCGGATCTCACAGCGACGATCATCCCACGGCCACCGGAACCAGATCACCTCAGCTGTGCGAGGCCACCTCACCCCGCTGAGCGGGAGTTTGGAACCGCCCTCATCACTAAGTCCGCCCACGCCTCGACCGATGTGCCAAGGAGTTCTGATGCCGCTCACGCCAGCCGCCGCCGAACCGACCTCTTCGTCCTGCTCGCGGCGGTCACTGCTGCGTACCGGAGTGCTCGGCGGCGGCGCCGCGGTCCTGGCGGCGGCGGGTACCAGTACGGGGGCACCCGCCGCCGTGGCCGCGCAGGCGGCGGCCGCCGCGCCTGCGCCGCTGGAGAACTTGTTCACCTTGCCTGATCTGGATTTCGACACGCTGTTCGCGTTCGGCGGCACCGGGTACGGCAGCGCCGAGTTCGGTGAGCTGGCCCGGGCCGTCGACCAGATCAACACCGCCGGCGCCTCCTACCAGAGCTACTACGACACCTTCCGGGCCCTGGCCCAGCGCACCGCCACCCAGGCCGGCCAGGAGCTCGCGGCCGGGCGGCGGGCCAGCGCCCGCAGCGGGTACCTGCGGGCGGCCTCCTACTACGACCTGTGCCTGTACTTCATCCTCGCCACCACCGACCGGGCCCGCGAGGCCGCCGCCTACGCCACCATGCAGCGCTGCTGGCAGCAGGCCAGCCAGCTGTCCGACCCGCCGGCCGAACCGGTCACGATCCCCTACGGGGGCAGCTGGATGCCCGGCTACCTGCTCCGGCCGGTCCGCCGCCCCACCGTCATCCTCACCAACGGCGAAGACGCCCAGAACATCCGCATGTGGGCCTACGGCGCGGCCGCGGCCCTCGAACGCGGCTACAACGCGCTGATCTTCGAAGGCCCCGGACAGGGCTCGATGCTGTTCCAGCGGCAGATCCCGTTCCGGCCCGACTGGGAAAACGTCATCACCCCGATCGTGGACTACCTGCGGACCCGGCCCGAAGTCGACCCCGCCCGGATCGTGCTGACCGGATCCAGCCTGGGCGGGGAACTGGTCATCCGCGCGGCCGCGTTCGAGCACCGGCTCGCCGCCGTGATCGCCGATCCCGGGTTCCTCAGCGTCTGGCTGACCTGGCAGACCAAACTGGCCGCCATCACCGCGCTGTTCACCCAGCAGCTGACCAAGCAGCAGATCAACACCGCCTGGCAGCAGAAAATCGTCCCCACCCTGGACGCCAGCCAGCGGTTCAACCTGGTCAAGATCGCCGAAGGATACGGCCGGCCCTACCTGCTGGCCGCCCGGGCCGGCCAGGTCTTCACCGACCTGTACGACCTCGGCACCACCTTGATGAAGTTCACCGTCGCCGACGTCACCAGCCAGGTCACCACGCCCACCCTGGTCACCGCCTACCAGGGCGACCAGCTCGTCGTCCCCGCCACCGGCCAGGGCACCCAGGTCTACCAGCGGCTGCGCGCCCCCAAGCAATTCCACCAGTTCACCACCGCGCAAGGAGCCGACCAGCACTGCGCGCCGATGGCCCCCCAAACCCGCAACCAGGCCGTCTACGACTGGCTCGACACCATCCTGTGACGTCACCGCTGCCGTTTCCCATCGTCCGCTTCCTGGTCAGCCTTTTCTCTGACGTATGCGGAGAGTTCTTGCACGAGCCCGACCTCCGGGCCCCTGATCAGTTCCCAGGCCCGCGCGACGCCGATGAGAAAGCAGAACACCACGAGCATGGCGATCGTGTCCACCGAGCCCGAGTCACTCGGGTGCGTCCACACGTCAATGCCTTCGTAGAGCTGGACGACGAACACTACCGAGAGCCCGATGAGGAAGCCGGTGTCGCGGGCCGTCTTCCACCGCAGGCTGCCTCGGCGCACCAGCGACAGCAGAGAGCCCAGTACGAAAAGCAGTCCGGCCGCGCCGACGATGCATGCGGTCGGCCCGATCTTGTGCCCGGGAATGAGAGAGAACAGGGACACCGCGAGCGCGTTCGTGAATGCCGTCAGCGACGCCGAGGCGCGGATTCGGTGCAGTTGCGCGTCGACAGTCTGCTGCTGGAGCCGCGCGGCGGAAACCGAGATGGCCACGAAGAGCAGCCCGGTCAGGGCGCCAGCTGCGCCACCGCTCGTGATGAAAAAGTCGTGAATGTTGTCAGGGATCATCGAGATTCCTCGTCGATCACCTGCCGAAATCCGCCGTCGTCTGGGCCGTTGAC
>Ga0213875_10001422_pt1 | contig 15541 bp, 14 predicted proteins | sample BarmaccomBMRX_R8_FD_160105 | JGI IMG/M metagenome (GOLD analysis project Ga0213875, IMG submission 160105) | Root-associated microbial communities from Barbacenia macrantha in rupestrian grasslands, the National Park of Serra do Cipo, Brazil - RX_R8 | ecosystem: Host-associated > Plants > Roots... | reverse complement strand
GCGGTTTGCCAGGCTCGGGAAAGACGACGGCTGCCGAAAAGCTGCAAAGTAGGCTTCGAGCAGTTCGCTTCTGTCCTGACGACTGGTTGGAAGCTCTTTCGATAAGCCTCTATCGAGAGGATATGCGAGCGAGAATCGAGGCACTGCAATGGACACTCGCTCAGAATCTCCTGGCGCTTGGCTTGACGGTAATTATTGAATGGGGTACTTGGGCACGATCTGAACGGGATGAGCTGCGAATCGGAGCGCGTAACCTTGGTGCGGCCGTGGAATTGCACTGCTTCCATGCAGCTGCCGATGTCCTCTTTGAGCGACTTCAACATAGAGGCAGAGAAGCGCCGCCAATAGAACGCGACACAGTGGCCGGGTGGTTCGAAATCTTCGAACTCCCGACGGCGGAGGAGTTCTCATTGTTCGATCAACCTCTAGTTGCAGATTTAGATTGAGAGTGCTTTTCTGATACGCGCCCGCATCTCTTCTCCGTGGCAGCGAGATCCGCGGTCATACTGAAAACATGGATGACGGTCAACGGCGCGGTTCAAGACGCGATTTGATGAAGGGCATCATCGCCGCCGCTGCGGTCACCGCAACGCGCGCGGATTCGCCTCGCGCGGCCCGGCCGAATATCCTTTATATCCATTCGCACGATACCGGCCGTTATATCCAGCCTTACGGTTTTGACGTTCCCACGCCCAATCTCCAGAAACTTGCAAGCGAAGGGGTTCTGTTTCGCCAGGCTTTTGATGCTGCTCCCACTTGCTCGCCCAGCAGGGCGGCCCTGCTGACGGGCCAATGTCCACATAACAATGGAATGCTCGGCCTGGCGCACCGCGGCTTCTCGCTCAACGATTACCACCAGCACATACTCCACTGGCTGCGCCCGCACGGCTATCGCTCGACGCTCATCGGCGTGCAGCACATCGCGAAAGATCCTCACACCATCGGCTATGACGAGGTGGTTGAGACCGGCGGCGATCATGTCGCGCAGGTTGCTCCTGCGGCGGTCCGCTTTCTGAACCACCGGCCTCAAGAACCGTTCTTTCTCGATGTCGGTTTCCACGAAACTCATCGCGAATTCGCGCCCGCCGGCCCACAGGAAGACGTCCGTTTTACTCAGCCGCCGGTGCCTGTTCCCGATGCGCCCGAAACTCGCCGCGATATGGCCGAATTCCACGCGACCGCACGCATACTCGATGACGGAGTGGGTGCTGTGTTGAATGCGCTCGCCGCTCGCGGGCTCGCCGACAACACGCTCGTCATCTCCACTACCGACCACGGCGTCCCGTTTCCTGCCATGAAGTGCCATCTCACGGTTCACGGCACGTCCGTTTACCTGATCATGCGAGGCCCGGGCGGCTTTCAAGGCGGTAAAGTCTGCGAGGCCATGATCTCGCAGTTGGACCTTTATCCTACGGTCTGCGATCTACTCAATATAGAAAAGCCGGGTTGGCTCCAAGGCAGGTCACTCATGCCGCTCATCAGCGGCAATGCGCAGCAGATTCACGAAGAAATTTTCGCGGAGGTGAATTATCACGCAGCCTATGAACCGAAGCGCGCCGTCCGCACTCTGCGCTATAACTACATCCGCCACTACGGCGACAAAAAGACACCAGTGCTGCCGAATTGCGACGACGGCCTGAGCAAGACCTATTGGCTGAAGCACGGCTGGCGCGACCATGCGGTCCCACGCGAACTGCTGTTCGACACCGTGTTCGATCCGGAAGAGAACCGCAACCTGGCAAACGACCCGGCGTATGCAAAGGTGCTCAATGAAATGCGCGGACGTCTTGACGCCTGGATGCAAAAGACCGATGACCCGCTCCTTGCTGGTCCCGTGAAAGCGCCGAGCGGCGCCGTGGTCAACGATCCGGACGGCGTCTCTCCGCTAGAGCCGTTCGCCCGGCTTGGTAGTCGTTAGACGCACCAGCGTTGGAAGTCATCGGGTGCCCTAGCACCTTGCCCGCTATTTACACGCGAAAGCGAGGGATGGACTGTTGTTTCTACTAAGTGATTGAAGTATCAGTGGTGCTGGAATCCCAAAAATGCCATGGTTGCCATACACCATTACACGCTATTACACGCGGAGTCGAGAGAGCAAGGGCGCTCGCCGCGCTCAAGGCCGGGCTGGTGACTATGGGGAACAAGCCCTCCGCTCTCTTCAGAGACAATGAATTGAAGAGGCGATGTAATGAGCGATTTGCGAAACGAGATCGGCAACCTCTCGACTGCGGAGAAATTCGAGTTGCTGGACGTGCTGTGGGAAAGTCTTGAAGCCGATGGCGTGTCACTGCCGGACACGCAGCGCGACGAGCTGGACCATCGCCTGATGCAGTATGAGCGCAATCCGGATGAAGTGATTCCATGGGAGCAAGTCAGGGCGGGCCTGTTTAAGAAACAGTGACACTGCCGGTCGTCTGGATTCCTGAAGCCGACGCGGACCTCAAGGAAGCGCGGGCATGGTATGACCGCATCCATCCCGACCTCGGAATGCGGTTTGCGCTTGCGGTGGATGCGGCAATCGAAGTGATTGCGCAAAGCCCGCTTCGTTTTCAGGTGCTCCATAGGGATATAAGACGCGCAGGAGTGAAGCGCTTTCCCTACGGAATTTTCTTTAAGGTGGAGAGCCATCGTACTGTGGTGATTGCCTGCATGCATGGACGGCGCAATCCGAGGCGTTGGAAAATTCGAGCTTAATTGACCCATGAAGCGCCTACCCGTCTGTATATGAGCTCATGAAGCAGCTCGGGAACAGCGCGGATGGAATCCCCAAACGTGAGTCTTAACAGCGCATCAAGCCGCGCGGGCCGCGGAAAACCGAACTCTCTCTAACGTGCTTGACAGAGCAGTCCTTCTGATGGAAGCCGCAGTAGACGGTGATTTAATCATCTACCAGCCCTTTTTCTCATCGTAGCCACGCGGAGGCGCGGACCCGTATCTCACAGGAACGCACTCGGAAGTGTCAGGCCTGCAATAAGTCGTATATTTAACAGGCGGTCCTATCAGGCCGCTGCCGCTCGTGGAGGGAGTGTCATCTCCACCGAACAAAGCCGCGCCAAAGAGCAACAAGAGCGCTCCGCCCACAAGGGCTTCGGCCTCAGCGGAAGGCATCTGCTGCCGATTGGCTTGTAAAAGTCTGTCCCGCTCGCTATTACTTCCCGGAATATACGTGAGTGCCAGGCCCCACGTGAAAACAGATTTGTTGACACGGCTACCGTTGTAAGTAACGTTGATCAGCCTATTTCCGTCCGCCGAAATTTGGCCGGTATACGCCGCAGTCCAGTCGGGCTTACCTGGGGCTGAGTCGCGGCGTTTGATAACCACGAGCTGCGGTGTAAACGTTTCGACCCTCCATATACTTCGCCAGCCAGGAATGGGGCTCGCGGTTAGTGGATCGACCTCATAGGCATGACCCTTTAGGTTCAACGTGAAACAACTCGCTGGGCCGCAAAAGTGCATGACATCGGGCATGCTGATGGCATCTCCATTTGGCAGTACGGCGTCTCCAAAACCCACCAAGGAGGTGTTGAGAATTGCCGATGGAAAGGCACTTCCCCAAGTCATCTGGTACGGAAAGCTGGGCCGGCTTCCATCGTCATTGTTCCAAGTGATCTTGCCCTCGACGATGCTATTGCCGTCGGGCGATATGCGTCCAGTCAGCACCGCTGTTCTGCCGCTCGCCTCCGTGCGGTTTATCACTACGGATTCCGGCGAAAAACGCACGACTCGATACGTCGACTCCGATTTACCGTCCTGACTGTTTTCGGCGATGGCGTCATAGTGATCTCCCTGCATCGTCAGCGTGAAGCAAAAGAATGCGCAAAACCGCATATTGGCAGGCATATTTGAATTTGCTGGGCGGCTGACCGGAACCTCCTGTCCATAGGTCGGTTGAAACGAGGCGAAAAGCGTCAGAAGTATTCCGCAAACACCCTTGAGACAAGAAAGCATTTAGGCCTCCCAAAACTCTCCCTCGCATGAGGAAATCCGATTATGGAGCCGATGGCCGAGATTTGCAAACCTGCTTGCGTTGAGTGGAAAACGCCAGCGCTGAGGGTCGACTGATGGCATAAAGAAAGGAAGAAACCGCAATACGGCGCCGTCCTGGTCGCCATCCACAGATGTAAGGAACCTGCACGGTTGAATCGGATATAGCTAGGCACGACGCTTCGATCAACAGCATTGCTGCCGCACCGGGCAGCAGGTGAGTACAAAGTCACTCGCGTGGACGGCACCGAAGGGTGCGTCAGGGCAAGCCGTCGATCCGCGCGATCCAGCTTTTGATCGGCGGCGACTGTCCTCGATCGCGTCGCTATCGACCGGCGCAGGCAGATGGTGATATTCGGAAAGTCAGCCAATGGAGACGCAACCGAGCTTTACGAAACGGTATCCAGTCCCGGAAAACCGAATCGCTCCCCAGATTGATGCTGGACTGAGCAGTCCTTCTCGTGGAAGCCAAAACCCGGGACGCACCGCCCTTGTGCGCGATGCGGCATGCTGCCTCTCAGTTTTGGTAAATCGTGATGTACTGGTTTGAATCGGCGTCGTAGCCGTGAATTGACAAGACTTGAGAAACGAACCGCCGCCCTTCGCGGCGCTCGATATGCACGACCAGGTTCACCAAATCGCCAATTTCCGACTGAATCGCACGATAAGGAAGATCGACATCGGCGCGCAACGCGAGACTGGCAAGCCGTGAGCGCCTGGTTCGCGCAATGAGCGTGGAGCGTAGAATCGAGCCGGAGTGCCCGGTGTTCAGAGCATCGAGCAAATCAAATGCTTCGCCTCCTCGAACCTCTCCGATAATCAGCCGATCAGGCCGATGGCGAAGTGTGGCTTTCACCAGGTCGCGAACGGTTATGGCGCGGCATGCAAACCAAATTGCACGTTACACGCCATTACACGCTAGGAGCGGGGTTTTTTGCTAAGTTATTGATTTATTAGTGGTGCTGGAGGTGGGGGTCGAACCCACATGTTCAGTGAAGAACGCGGGATTTTGAGTCCCGTGCGTCTGCCAGTTCCGCCACTCCAGCGAGCCGTGGAATCAACCCGAGTATAACAACGCCTCTCACTTCAGCCGCGCGCCGACCGGAACATCCTCGATGAAGCCCGCGAGCATCGGAACGTCACCTTCCAGACTCGCCGCCACGATCATGCCTTGCGAGGTCAGGCCGCGCATTTTGCGGGGTTGCAGGTTCGCCACGATTACCACTTTGCGTCCAATGAGCTGCTCCGGCTTGTAGGCGAGCGCAATGCCCGCTACGATCGTGCGCGGTTCCGGCTCCCCGATGTCCACTTTGAGATGCAGCAGCTTATCAGCGCCCTTCACGCGCTCGGCGAATTTCACTTCGCCGACCCGAAGCTCAACTTTCGAAAAATCTTCAATCGAGATGAGCTCCGTATTCGGGGCACGTTCCGGTGACGCGCCGGCTTCCGCAGGCTTGCCTACCAGCGCCGCCTGACGGCTTTTTTCTTTAGATTCCAGTTCTTCCATCTTCTGAATAGTCGGCTTCAACTCGAGGCGCGGAAACACCGGCCCCACCGTACCGATTTTCTGCCCGCCTTTCAGTCCACCCCACTTTGATTCCTCGACTCGTATGCGGCTAATTGACTCCATGAAGCCGAGATCCCTCCAAATTGTTTCCGTTCCATGCGGCAAAACTGGGTGAGCCAGCGCGCAAATGATCCGCAACGCCTCGGCGGCATTGTAGAGCGTCTCATCCAATCGTTTCCGGGAATCTTCGGATGAATCCTTGGCGAGCTTCCAAGGCGCGCGCTCGACGATGTACTTATCGATGAGCGAAATAATGCTCCAGATCTGCTCGAGTGCGCGCGAAAAATCAAGCGAGTCATATGCAGAGAGAACGGCGGAAACGGTGGGAAGGACCGCGCGGATAATCGCGTCATCTTGCCCGCCTTCGGGAATAATGCCGGCCCGGTACTGCTGAATCATATTCAGCGTGCGGCTTGCGAGATTTCCTAAACCATTCGCCAGATCGGAGTTGTAACGGCCAATCAGAGCGTCGTAGCTGAAACTGCCGTCCTGGCCGAACACGATTTCACGCAGCAGAAAATAACGGAGCGCATCGGCGCCCATCACCTCGAGAATCGGACCAGGGCGGACAATGTTGCCCCGCGATTTGCTCATCTTGTCGTGTTCAAACAGGAGCCAGCCATGCGCGAAGATTCGCTTCGGCAGCTCCCAACCGGCGGCCATTAGAAAAGCCGGCCAATAGACCGCATGGAAGCGCAGAATTTCTTTGCCGATCAAATGCAAGTCGGCGGGCCAGCACTTTTCGCCCTCGACCGCGCTGATATACGTGGTTAGCGCGTCAAACCAAACATAAAAAACGTGCGCTGGATCAGCGTCGACCGGGATTCCCCACTTGATGCTGGTGCGAGTGATCGACAGGTCTGCCAAACCTTGCCTGACAAAACTCAGCACCTCGTTGCGGCGAATTTCAGGCTGGATGAAATTTGGGTTCGCGTCATAGAACTCGAGCAGCCGCTCCGTGAAAGCGGAAAGCCTGAAAAAGTAATTCTCCTCCGTGACCTGCTCATACGGCTTCCCCGTTTCGGGATCAATATCGCCCGGCTTCGCATCGTTGACAAAAGATTCACTCACGACCGCGTACATTCCCGTGTACGACCCTTTGTAGATGTACCCATTCGCCCGGCAGGCGTCGAAAAGAGCGTTTACGAGCTTTGCATGATTAGCAGCGGTGGTGCGCTGGAAGCGGTCAATCTGCAGATCGAGTCTACGCCATTCTCCGCGAAACTCATTCGAAATGAGATCCACAAATTCTTCGGGCGTCTTGCCTTGGGCTCGCGCCGCGCGCTCGACTTTTGTGCCATGCTCATCCGTTCCGGTGGTGAGCACCACGTCGTAGCCTTCCATTCGCTTGACGCGCGCGATCGTCTCTGCCGCAATCGTCGTGTAGGCATGCCCGATGTGCGGCGCGGCGTTGACATAGTAGATGGGTGTTGTGAGGTAGTACTTGCCTTTGCTCATGAAGTTCGTTATCGATTGATCTGCTTGCGAAATGCCTGGCTGGCATCAGCGATCACCGCGCGAAGAGAAACCCCGTGCTCTACAGCAGCTCTGCGGCAATCTTCATATTCGGGCGCAAAGCTTCCCGTGTCCGTATGTTTGACACGCACTGTGCCGTAGGATGTCTCCACGCTGGTTGTGCTCCGCGCAAGCACACGCCGTTCCGCGTTCAGAATTCTCACGCCCAGCGTGGTCGTCTCTGCGAACAAGATCGAGGTGAGCCGCTCGCGCAGTTCGGGCGTGGTCAGTACGGAAACCAACGTACCTGGCCGGTTCTTCTTCATAAAAATTGGCGTGAGCGTCACGTCGAGCGCTCCCGCTTCGAGCAGCCGTTCCATCGCGTAACCCAGAACCTGGGGCGTGGAATCGTCAATGTTCGCCTCGATGACGGTCACGTTGATGGCTTCCGTAGCGCGCCCGCACTCGCCGATAAGCACGCGAAGCACGTTCGCTTGAACAGGGAAATCCTTTTCTCCAGCTCCGAAGCCTTGCGCGACCGTATTCATGGCGGGAATTCCGCCGAACTCGGCTGCGAGCGTACTCACCAGGGCAGCGCCCGTAGGAGTCGTCAACTCCGTCTCCGGTCCAGAAGAATAAATGGGGCGATCTTTCAGAAGTTCAGCCGTAGCGGGCGCGGGAACGGGCAGCACGCCGTGCTCTGTATTGATGGTTCCGCTTCCGACATTGATGCGTGAACAATGGACGGTTGTCACTCCCAACAGGTCCAGTGCAGCGCACGCGCCCACAATGTCGCAGATAGAATCGACCGCGCCGACTTCGTGGAAGTGAACTTTCTCAATCGGTACATTGTGAGATTTCGCTTCGGCTTCTCCGAGCCGCCGGAAAACCGCTACCGCGTGTTCCCGGGCTGTTTTGGAAAGCGCTCCTGCACCGATCATTTTTTCGATTTGCGCCAGATGCCGATGCTTTTGATCGCCTGTGGAGGCCACCCAAAATTTCGAGGCGGCGATTCCTTTGCGCTTCGTTTTTTCGATGCGAAAGGATGCGCCCAGATTCAGGCTCATCAAGGTGGATTCAAGTGCTCCCCAATCGGCTCCGGCATCCACCAACGCGCCTACGGTCATGTCGCCGCTAATGCCGGAAAATGCATCAAAATAGCAAATTTTCATGGATTCGAACGGATTGAGGCGCTTTCGAGCAGAATCAACTCTAGTGTACAAACCGAATCAGCGAATGCGTCAGGATTCGGTCGGGTCCTTGATCTCGGCGGCAATGGTCCGGATTTCATCAATGCCTTCTTCGAGCGAGGGCGGTTCCAGCCGCTTCGCCGTTCTCAGAATCGCCGGCACCGGAATCGGCTTCTTGTCTTTCCGATGATTGTTACGCCCGATTGCGGTCCGGACGGGAGTGTCGAAGAAGTAAGCGATCACGTAAAATCCGGCCGCTTTTGCCGCGCGGATGTATTGCGCGCGAACCGCGCGCGTGGCATTCGTATCGTCGAGCACGAAGGAGCGCCCTGAGCAAAGGGACTCCCGAACGAATGCCTCTTCGCGTTCGGGAGTCTGCTGCACATCCCGGCTCGCGTGCGCGTGAGTGTCGGCAAAGTGCTTGGTGAAGTAGGTGGTCTTGCCGGATCCTTGCAGACCGACGAAGATTACGGCTTCCGCCATCGCTCCAACTTGGGTGGGCGTGCGCCATGCCGCACTGCTCCCGCGACGGGGACATATGGCAATTCGGTTCCCGAGTGCGCGCATCGGAGCATAAGGCCGCCGCGGCTCATGTCGCCGCGACCCACAAAGTCCACTGGGAACACCAGGCGCTCGCCGAAAATTTCAAGAAGAGGACCCGTGTACTTCCCGCTCGCAATGCTGCCGAGAAGCACGCATTGGCATGCCGGTCCCGCATGGTGATCCAGCAATCTTGCCGCTTCGAGCAGGGCGGTTCGATAAGTGGGATTGCTTTCCTCTACCGGGATCTGCGCGATCGCGCGCAGTTGCTCAATCAAAACAGACGTTGCGGGCGGAACAAGTCCGGCGCCCGGCACAATGACCAGGGCCGGCGGAACTCCGGGTGGAGCAGCAGCAAATGCCTCGGCATAGGCCATCTTTCCTCGAAAATACAACCCGCTGATAAAGCTGTAAACCTCGCCTATGGTCGCGGTTCCCTCCCGGACTTTCAGAGCTAGATCGAACCGCGCCTCCTCGCGCAGAAGCATCTCGTAGCGCGGGCCGCCCGCTCTCGCAGGCGATAACAGGAAAATTCGATTGGCGGCGGGAGTTTGGCTCGCCCGTTCTTCAGAATTTTCGGTCACAATTTGATCCCTATTTTTATCTGAATCGATCGGGCCCTTGCTATTCTGTCAACCGGAATACTCGCCATGTCCTCGATTGATGTTCCTGTGCGTGACAATCGCTTCGGCAGCACTTCGCGACGCGATTTCTGGTGGGTACAACCGCTGCTCACCTTTCTGGGGCTCTCACTATTCATCGTTTATGCAACGTGGGCGGCGTTTCAGGGGAAGCATTATCGGTTCGGCCCTTATTTGTCGCCGTTCTACTCACCTGACGTTTTAGGAGACGCAGCGCACTCCTGGTTCGGCGCATGGCCGCACTGGTTCCCCTCCTGGGCCGCCGTCTCCGGCGCGCTGCTCATTCTTTGGGCGCCCGGGGGCTTCCGCCTCACCTGCTACTACTATCGCGGCGCATATTACAAAGCTTTTTGGGCCGATCCTCCATCCTGCACGGTCGGGGAGCCCCGGAAAAGCTATCGTGGCGAAAGCTCATTTCCTCTCATCCTCCAAAATATCCATCGCTATTTCCTTTATCTGGCTTTTGTGTTTCTCGTTATACTCGCGGTGGATGTTTGGCGCGCTCTCTGGTTCCTGAATCCTGCCACCGGACGCATTGAATTCGGCATCGGCGTAGGCACGTTGGTTCTCGCAGCCAACGTAGTGCTGCTCGCCTGTTACACCTTTGGTTGCCATTCTCTGCGTCACCTGGTCGGCGGCGGCCTAGACCAAATATCCAAAGCTCCCCTCCGTCAAAAAACGTACAACTGTGTCGGGTGTTTGAATCGCCGCCACATGCTGTTCGCGTGGATGAGCCTATTCTCGGTGATGTTCGCTGACGTTTACGTTCGCCTGTGCTCGATGGGCATCTGGTCGGACGGGAGAATTGTTTAATGCCCGAATACCAGACGCACGATTACGACGTGCTGGTAATTGGCGCCGGGGGAGCAGGACTAAGGGCAGCGATTGAAGCGTCAGCAAACGGTGTTCGTGTCGGAGTGGTGACCAAGAGCCTTCTCGGGAAAGCCCACACGGTGATGGCGGAGGGCGGAATCGCGGCGGTCATGGCCAACGTTGACGAGCGCGATAACTGGAAAGTTCATTTCGCCGATACCGTGCGCGGTGGCCAATATTTGAACAACTGGCGCATGGCGGAACTGCATGCCAAGGAAGCACCCGACCGGGTTCGCGAGCTGGAAGCTTGGGGTGCGCTCTTCGACCGCACCCAGGATGGCCGCATCTTGCAGCGCAACTTCGGCGGCCATCGTTATCCGCGTCTCGCGCATGTGGGCGATCGAACCGGACTCGAGATGATTCGGACTCTTCAGGACCACGGGATTCATCGAGGCATCGAAGTGCATATGGAGTCCACCGTTCTTAGTCTGCTGAAAGACGACGGCCGCATCTCTGGCGCGTTCGGTTATGAGCGGGAGCGGGGCCGCTTCCTGCTGTTTCGCGCGAGAGCAGTAGTACTCGCGACCGGTGGAATTGGGCGCGCGTACAAGATTACAAGCAATAGCTGGGAATACACGGGCGATGGACATGCGCTCGCCTATGACGCCGGTGCTTCGCTCATGGATATGGAGTTCGTGCAGTTCCACCCCACAGGAATGGTGTGGCCGCCGAGCGTACGAGGCATTCTCGTAACCGAGGGAGTGCGCGGAGAAGGCGGTGTTCTCAAGAACAACCAGGGGCGGCGCTTTATGTTCGACGACATTCCCGAAAATTACCGCTCACAGACGGCCGATAACGAAGATGAAGGCTGGCGCTATACGCAAGGCGACCGCAATGCCCGCCGCCCGCCCGAACTGCTCACGCGCGATCACGTGGCGCGCTGTATCGTGCGCGAGGTTCGGGAAGGACGTGGCAGCGCGCACGATGGAGTGTTTCTCGATATCGCCTGGATCAAAGACCGTATTCCGAACAGCGCCGCGCATATCAAGCGCAAACTGCCGAGCATGTATCACCAGTTCAAGCAGCTTGCCGACATCGACATTACCGAAGAGCCGATGGAAGTGGGGCCAACGACGCATTACATGATGGGCGGGGTTCGCGTCGATCCGGATACGCAGATGTCCGATGTCCCCGGGCTCTTTGCCGCGGGCGAATGCGCTGCGGGCTTGCACGGCGCCAATCGCCTGGGCGGAAACTCTCTCTCGGACCTTCTTGTGTTCGGCAAACGCGCGGGCGAGTATGCTGCTGAATTCGCGAAGGAAAACGGCACGCCAGCGGTCGATTCGGACGAGATCTCTGCCAAAGCACAGCAGGCGTTAGCGCCTTTCGAACGCACGGGCGAAAATCCATACCAGGTGCAGCACGATCTGCAAGAGACCATGCAAAAGCTCGTGGGCATTGTGCGCTCGGAAGAAGAAATGCAGCAGGCGCTGATTACGTTGCGTGAGTTAGAACATCGCGCTACCAAGGTCGCAGTTCCGGGAAATCGCGAATACAATAGCGCCTGGCATACCGCTCTCGACCTGCGCAATCTGCTCACCGTCTCTCAGATCATTACGCGAGCGGCCATCCTCCGCAAAGAAAGCCGAGGCGCTCATTTTCGCGAGGATTATCCCTGGAAGGATGACGCAACAGGCCGATGTAATATCCTGGTTCGGCGAAATGCAGCGGGCGAAATGCAAGTTATGCAAGAACCTCTTCCAGAACTTCCTTCGGAGCTGAAGCAGATCATTGAGGACATGAAGTAAAGCCGGGATACAATCATGCCCAGCGCAACATTTCGGATCTGGCGAGGCAATGGCGATGGCGGCGATTTTCGTGATTACACAATCGACGTCTCTCCGGGAATGGTGGTTCTGGACGCCGTTCATCGTATCCAGGCTGAACAAGCTAATGACCTGGCCGTCCGATGGAATTGTAAAGCGGGTAAATGCGGCTCTTGTTCGGCTGAGATCAACGGTAACCCGCGCCTGATGTGCATGACGCGTCTCAGTTCCCTGCCCCTTGAGGCACCGGTGACCATCGAACCCATGAAAGCCTTCCCGCTCATCAAAGATCTGGTCACGGACGTTTCCTGGAACTATCGCGTCAAGCCAAACATTAAGCCCTTTAAGCCTCGTCCACCGGATGCAGCGGACGGAACCTGGCGGATCGCGGAGTCCGATGTGGATCGCGTCCAGGAATTTCGCAAGTGCATCGAGTGTTATCTCTGCCAAGACGTGTGCCATGTGCTGCGCGAGCACAATCTGCACAATCAATTTGTGGGGCCGCGTTTTCTGGTCTATGCCGCAGCGCTCGAGATGCATCCGCTCGATATAGAAAACCGCGCACCCGAGCTGCGGAGAGAGCATGGCATCGGTTTCTGCAATATCACCAAGTGCTGCACCAAAGTTTGTCCCGAAGGAATTACGATCACCGATAACGCAATTATTCCGCTGAAGGAGCGAGTCGTGGATCAGTATTTCGATCCCCTTCGCAAGCTCTTTCGAATTTTCGGAAAATAGGAGAAGAACCGTAAAGAGGATGTAATGGATTTCGAGCTGAAATCGTTATCAACAACGGCAATACCCGAAGCCCTTGAAAAAGCCGAGCGCTATCGGTTGCTGGACGAACCGTGGCAGGCTGAGAGCATTTGCCTCGATATTTTGCGCGTCGATCCTTCTCACCAGGCGGCTTTGGTGACGCTCCTGCTTTCGCTAACCGACCAATGCGGCACGGAAGCGACCGTCTCGCGCGCACGCGAGGTCCTGGCCAAAATTAACGACGATTACGAACGTGCCTACTATACCGGGATCGTTTATGAGCGCTCCGCAAGAGCGCGCATGAAGCAAGCACTCTTGGGCTGGGGGCCGAAAGCCTATGCCGAGTTCCTCGATGCCATGCGCTTCTATGAACTGGCCGAAACCCTTCGGCCACCCGGAAATGACGATTCGATTTTGCGTTGGAACACCTGTGCGCGCACCTTGATGCGCCACCACGAATTGCGTCCACAACCCGAAGAGCGCCTCGAACCCGTTCTGGATGATTGAGCCGGTTTTGAGCGCCTATATTCAGAGCAGGAGATCTTGCCTATGTCGACACGTGCATTCTGGTTTTCCTGTGCATTCGCAGGCCGTGCCATGCGCGGAGCGGCCCTGATGTCGTGTTTCGTGCTCACTCTGTTTGTTCCCGGTTTTAGCCAGCAACCGCCATCCGAAACGAAGAAAATTCTCACTCCTGAGCAACAGGCTCTCCAACAGCAAATCCGTGATCTGGACGCGAAACGCGCCACGCTGCGCGCTCAAGCGAAACAGGGGTTTGACGCCGAGATGGCCCGGGAAAAGGCCGGCGATTGCAAAACCGCGAACAACACCTACGAGTTCAATGTCTGCTTCGGGAAAGCAGTCGAAGTCACGGACCAGAACTTAAAGAGCTATGAGGACGCTATTCGCGCTCTTTTGGGCTTAAAATATCCCGATCTCACCGGCGGACCACCCGTCCCGGGGCCTGGCGGAGTTGCGCTGACACGAGAGCAGGACGTCGCGGAATTTGATCACGTGGAGCAGCTCTGGCATTCCTATCTAGATGCCCTGTCAACGGCCGCTTTTCATCGGTTCAGTGGTGGAACGGGCGGCCCCAGCTTTGAAATGGAGACTCATCTTCGGCTGGTTCGCAGCCATATGACGGAGTTGGACAGCCTGTACGAAATGTTGCTCCGCCATTGATGGAGCCGCCCGCGCCTTCGGCCGTACGGAACAGAAGTTCTCCCGTTTTGTTAGTGTTATAGCGTTTACTTTGAAGCAGCCGAGCGGCGCATGCACTCTCCGCCTTGCCGCTCAATTCTGTGAATTGGAGTAAGTGACCATGCATCGACGATTCCTATGGCTTCTGCTCGCAACCACTGCCGTGGGAGCGGAACTCGCGCCTCTGACCGATTTTTCCAAACCCACGAGTACGCTTCAGATCGTCTCGCCCTGCGTTCCCGGACTGCCCTGGACAGTGGCGGGCGAGCATGGCGCGCTTTTCGGCCGGCAAAACGGAAAGTTCGAAGCCTGGCTGTGGCCGGTCAAGATCCTCAGCAACTTCAGAATCCAAGCCGAGCTTGCAAATTATGCCGTTCCCATCGATGTAAATGCTTTGGCCGCGGAGATCAAGGTCACTCCAGCCGAAACGGTCATCACCTATTCGCACGCGGCGTTCACGATTCGCCAGCACATGTTTGCGCCGCGGGGCGGCGTTTCACCTGCTCCCGCGACCGGAACCGCGGTCTTTTTCGAGATCGAATCCATACGGCCGCTGGATGTGACGTTTTCCTTCACGCCGGAAATGTTGCGCATGTGGCCCGCGCCGAATTTCGGGCGCCCTAACGGCGAGTGGATCGCGCAAGGGGATAGCGGCGTCTACGTCTTGCACACCGATAACCCGCAATTCTCCGCGATCGTTGCAATGCCGCACACGCACTCCGGAATCATGCCTCCTTATCAAGAGCACCCGCAGACATATCCGCTCGAGCTGAAGCTCTCCTTCGATCCAAAACGCGATCGCGGAACCGTCTTTCCACTCGTTTTGTCTATGGTCAGTGGCGATTCGCCGTATGCGCAAGCCGCAAGCATCAGCGCCGCTCTTCGCGATCTATACGCCCGCACTCAGGATTACTATACGCATTTCTTCGATCAGCGCGTCACAGCGGAAACCCCAGACCGCCGGATCAACGAAGCATTGCAATGGGCGGAGGTCTCGGTCGACCAGATGCAGGTCAAGTATCACGACGAAATCGGCATGGTCGCCGGATATTACGAGTCTGCCGACTCGGCCCGCCCGGGATACGCATGGTTCTTCGGCCGAGACACGCTTTGGACGACTTACGCCATTAACAACTACGGAGATTTCGCTCTCACGCGGAGAGCGCTCGATTTTCTGATCCGTCGCCAGCGCGAAGATGGCAAAATTATGCACGAGTATTCGCAATCCGCGGACGCCCTGGACTGGAAAACGACTCCTTATTTTTACGCCTCCGCCGATTCCACTCCGCTGCTCGTGATGGCCATGTGGGATTACGTCCGAACCAGCAACGATACGGAATACCTGAAGAACAATTGGGCCACCGTGCGCAAAGCCTACGAATTCACGCGCGCTCACGACTCCGACGACGGCATCTACAACAACACGCAAGGTACCGGTTGGGTGGAGTCCTGGCCGCAAGGCATGCCGCACCAGGAAATCTATCTCGCGGCTATGGACCAGCAATCCGCTGCGGCCATGTCGCGATTAGCCGCATTGATGAATGACGGCGAACTTTCAAGCGCGGCGGG
>Ga0213875_10001421_pt1 | contig 15544 bp, 15 predicted proteins | sample BarmaccomBMRX_R8_FD_160105 | JGI IMG/M metagenome (GOLD analysis project Ga0213875, IMG submission 160105) | Root-associated microbial communities from Barbacenia macrantha in rupestrian grasslands, the National Park of Serra do Cipo, Brazil - RX_R8 | ecosystem: Host-associated > Plants > Roots... | reverse complement strand
CCACCATTGGCCTTTGTAGGGGCCACGTCGCGACGGTGCTGACTGATGCGATCAGCTATCAGCCGTCGACATATTTAACCCGGTCTTCGCCAGCTGGCGCCCGGCTCATACGAAAGCGAACATGTGTCCTGTATGCCGCAGTTTGATGACATCACTGAGCCCGCGATCGCCGTTCTGGTAGATCGCTTTTATGCAAAGGTGCGGCAGGATACGGTGATTGGGCCAGTGTTCAACCAAGCCGTGTCGGACTGGGATGAGCACCTCCGCACCCTCTGCGCTTTCTGGTCGTCCGTGATGCTGACCTCGGGCCGCTATAAGGGCAATCCGATGGCGGTTCACATGCGTCAGCCACTTGAGCCGGCGTTCTTTTCGCATTGGCTCGACTTGTGGCGCCAGACGGCCGGCGAGATCTTCGCAGCGAACCTGCCGCACGGTTTTGCAAACGGGCCGAACGCATCGCCGAGAGCCTCAAGCTCGCGCTCTTCTTCCGGCCAGGGCTGACCCGCCTCGGCTGAGCCTCGCTTTTGACCGCCGTAAGATCTTCCAATTACCGGTGAATAAACGGCGCTCCAGGCTTAGTCTGGCGGCATAACTCCAGGGAGAACGCCGCCATGATCAGTGTCGATCTGACCGGAAAGACCGCGCTTGTCACCGGCGCGGCGTCGGGCATCGGGTTAGCCACCGTCGAGTTGTTTGCGCGCAATGGCGCGACTATCGCGCTCAATCATCTTCCCGATGACAACCGGGGGACGGAGCAGGTCGAGCGGCTGAAAGCGCTTGGCTACAAGGTGATCGCCGCGCCCGGGAATGTCGCGAAGCCGGTTGAGGCGGAGACCATGACGGCGCGGGCCATCGACGCGCTCGGACGCCTCGATTACCTCTTCAACAACGCGGGTACCCCGGCGACGCCGGAGCCGATCCCCTTTGCCGAACTCGACCGGCTGACCGAATCGTTCTGGCAGACGATCCTCAATACCAACCTGATCGGGCCGTTTCGTTGTACCCATGCGGCAGCCCCAGCCTTGCGACAGGCGCGTGGCGCGATCTGCAGCACCGCCTCAATAGCCGGCGTGCAAGGCAGCGGGAGCAGCATTCCTTATGCGACCAGCAAAGCAGGCGTGATCAACCTGACGCGCAGCCTTGCTCGCACCCTGGCGCCGGATATCCGGGTCAATGCCGTTGCCCCCGGCTTTGTCGAGAGCCCGTGGAATAAGGAATGGTCAGCCGACCGTAAGGCGCTTTCGATCGAGCGGACACCACTCAAACGCGCTTGCACCCCCGAGGACATCGCCGAAGTCGTGTTCTTCTTGTGCGCCAGCGGGTCGATGATCACTGGCCAAACCATTATTGTCGACGGCGGTCTGACTCTATAGGTCGTCACAAGCCGGGTTGAGGGCGGCGCGCCAGCTGGCCAGCGCGCCACGCAGAGTGCCGGCCAACTCGCGCCGCATCGGCGCGCCGAGGAAATCGGCGATGACCAGCGTCTTGCCGTGCGAGGCGACCAGCAGCCGGTTTGATTCGTCGGGCCGCTCTTCGAGGATGACGCGCAACCAGAACGGCTGGAACAGCCAGACGCGCCGCTCGCCATAGATGTTGACGCGTTCGACCGTGAAATCGTCATCGACGAGGCGCAGTGTTTCGCGTTGGCGCGCACTGCGATAGCTGAGCCTGAAGGCGACGTAGATCGCCAGCACGTCGAGCCCGAAAAACCCGCAAACCGGCCATGCACCGATCGTCACAAAGCCGATACCGACTGCCAGGCTGACCAATCCCAGGCAGAGCATCAGCATGTTGAAGCCACGCGGGGGCAGGCTGCGATGCGGCAGCAAGACGCGCTCGAAGAAGATATCTGTTCCCGCGCTCATGCCGTCCAAGATAAGCGAGGACCGCGCGCCAGAAAACCCGCCGACGCGATTTGTGCGCGTGTATCGCTGGTTCTACACTCCCGCGATGCGCCGCTTTACCAAACGCGAAGCCGTGGAATTCTACCGCCGATTGGCCGAGACGCGGCCGATCCCGACCACCGAGCTCGAATTCATCAACCCGTTTACGCTGCTGGTGGCCGTGGTGCTATCGGCGCAGGCAACCGATGTCGGGGTAAACAAGGCCACCCCCGCATTGTTTGCCGCGGCCGACACGCCGGCCAAGATGCTGCTGCTCGGCGAAGCGCGGGTGACCGAGTATATCCGAACCATCGGCCTGTTTCGCACGAAGGCGCGCAATGTGATCGCGCTGTCGCAGATCCTCGTCGAACAATATGACGGCGAGGTGCCGCGCGACCGCGAGGCTCTGGAGAAATTGCCCGGAGTGGGCCGTAAGACGGCCAATGTCGTCCTGAATGTCGCCTTTGGTGAGGCCACCATCGCGGTCGACACACACATTTTCCGAGTCGGCAACCGGACCGGGATCGCGCCGGGTAAGACCCCGCTGGCGGTCGAACTCGGGCTCGAGAAGATGACGCCGACCGAATACAAACAGGGCGCACATCACTGGCTGATCCTGCACGGCCGCTATGTCTGCAAAGCCCGAAAGCCGGATTGTCCGGTTTGCGCCGTCGCCGATCTGTGCCGTTATCCCGCCAAGACCCTGGCCGATGCCCCAGCGACGCTGACGGCACGGCGGATCGTAAAGCCAAGTCAGAAAGAAAATGTGTAACTGGTTCGAATTCTTCAGAAATTTTAGACGATGCTGAAACTTATCCCGAGGTAATAGTTTCTTAATCTCTAGCATCAGGCGCCCACTCCATTATCATCACTGATGTAATAAGAGGGGCTGGTTATATGGAGACTGTATTAAGCCACAGCGATCTGGAACAAGCGCGTCGCGATTTGCGGATGCGGCGTGCAGCATTGATAAAGCGTCAGGCCGAGGAGTTACGCGCTTTGACCGCCGAACAGGAAGAGCTCGATGCACTCGAAAAGTTGATGCAAGCGTTCTCGAAGAAATTTGCGGTCGCTTCGGCTAAACCCGAACCGATGGCAACCGCACCCACCGCCACGAGCTCGTCCCAGCCAACACGATCGAAATATAGCAAGACCAACTTTGAGCTTTTCTCGCAGGCGAATTTATCCGGCACCTTTTGAAGTCGCCGCAGCCCTCGTGCACCATGTCCCGATACAGCGAGACGACAGGAACACCCATCGCGCGCGCAGACGCTAGCATCCGGTTATCGCATGTAGCGAGTTCGATCTCGATTCAGCCCCACCGTTGCCATGGAACAAACCCTGGCCACCAGAAGCTAATTTGGTCAAGCGCTATGCCCGCAGGCTTCCGCCGGTAGCTTTTTCCACCGCTGCCACAAGCCGCCCTGAGAAGCCCTCGATATCAGCCTCGGTCAGCGTCGCGTTTTGCGGTAGCAATGTTACCGAAATGGCGAGCGACTTCTTGCCCGCTGGCAGTCCTTTACCCTCATAGACATCGAACAGGCGCACCGCGCCGATCAATTTGCGATCGGCGCCACGGGCTGCCCGCAACAACGTTTCGGCGGGCTGGTCGCGGTCAACGACAAAGGCAAAGTCGCGTTCGACCGGCTGGAACACCGACAGCTTCAGGGGTGGACGGGAGCGGCCAGCGCGGGGCAGGGGGACCGCATCGAGAAATACCTCGAACGCCGCGACCGGCCCTTTCACGTCGAACGCGTCGAGCACATCCGGATGCAACTCGCCGAAATGCGCCAGCACGGCTGGGCCCAGCCGCAAGGTGCCGGCGCGGCCGGGGTGGAACCAGGACGGCGGGTCGGCGGAGGTTTGGACGTTGTCAACAGGGGCGCCGACCGCTGCGAGCGCCGCCAGCGCATCGGATTTTGCGTCATAAAGATCGGCGACGCGGCCCACATCACGCCAGTCGCGTGGCCGGATCTGGCCCGCGCGCAAACCCGCCGCAACGTTCTGCTGCCCTTTCGGCGAGTCGTCGTGGTAGGCGGGACCAACCTCATACAGCGCAATATCTGGATGGCCGCGATCGGAATTGCGGCGCGCCGCCTCAACCAGCGTCGGTAGACCTGAGGGGCGCATATTGTCGAGATCGGCGCTGATTGGATTGACGAGCCGTAATTCCGGCTTGCCGCCGCCGAACAGCGCCGCCGATTTCGTTGACAGGAACGAGAAGGTCACCGCCTCGACCATGCCGCGTTCGGCCAGAGTGCGTCGTGCCAGTTCGAGGCGACGTCGACGGGCATCGATAGCCGGGCGGGAGATCACTGTGTCGCGCGGCAACGGTACCGGGTCGATCCCGTCATAGCCTTTGACCCGCAAGACTTCCTCGACAAGGTCAGCCTCGCCGATGATATCGCCGCGCCATGAGGGCGGCGTCACGCGCAGGCTGCCGTCGTGTTCCGCGGCTGATGTGATCGTGCAGCCCAGAGTCTCCAGGATGCGGCGGCTTTGATCCGGAGGCACGTGCAGCCCGCCCAACGCCGACATGCGTTCCGGCCGCAGCAGATATTCGCGGCGCCATTCCGGCACGGCACCCGCCGTCACCACCTCGGAGGCCTCACCGCCGCACAGTTCGAGGATCAACCGCGTCGCGATTTCGAGACCCGGCGCAGTGAATTCCGGGTCGATGCCGCGCTCAAAGCGGTAGCGCGCATCGCTGATGATTTCGAGCCGGCGTCCGGTCGCGGCGGTGCGGATCGGGTCGAACAGCGCCGCCTCGACAAACACTTCGGTCGTGGACTCCGTGCAGCCGGTCGGTTCGCCGCCCATCACGCCACCGAGGCTCTGGACGCCGTCATCGTCGGCGATCGCGGTGACCTCTGGGTCGAGCACGTATTCACGGCCGTTGAGCGCCAGCAATTTCTCGCCGGGGCGGGCGAACCGCACCGTCAGGTCACCGGACACCTTGCCGGCATCGAACACGTGCAGAGGTCGGTTCAGATCGAAGGTGACGAAATTGGTGATGTCGACCAACGTCGAGATTGGCCGCAATCCAATAGCTTCGAGGCGGTCGCGCAGCCAGCGCGGACTCGGCCCATTGCGCACCTCGCGGATATGCCGGCCGAGAAACAGGGGGCAGGCCTTCGCATCTTCGATATGGATTGCGATCGGTGAGCGGAAGCGCCCCGGCACCGGGCTCGTGTCGAGCGGCTTCAGCGCGCCGAGGCCAGCGGCGGCGAGATCACGGGCGATACCGCGCGTGCCCAGACAGTCGGCCCGGTTCGGCGTGACCTTGAGGTCGATGACGGGATCGTCGAGGCCCAGCAGATCGGCATACCGCGTGCCGATCGGCGTCTCCGCCGGCAACTCGATGATGCCCTCGTGATCTTCGCTGAGCGCCAACTCATAGGCCGACATCATCATGCCGCGCGAGTCGACGCCGCGGATTTTGCTCTCGGTGAGCAAGGTGCCGGTTTTCGGCACGGTCACGCCAGCCGCCCCGAACACGCCGACCAGCCCGCTGCGCGCGTTTGGCGCGCCGCACACGACCTGCACCTCGCCTTTACCCGCATCGACGACGCAAACGCGCAGCCGGTCGGCATTCGGGTGCTGCTCGGCCTTGACGATGCGCGCGACGACAAAGCCGGAAAGCGCCGAAGCACGGTCTTCGATGCCTTCGACATCGTGGCCGAGCATGATCAGCCGCTCGACCAGTTCCTTCGCCGAGGCCTGGGTATCGAGATGCGTCTTAAGCCATGAAAGCGTCGTTTTCATCAGAGCGCTCCCCGCACCGGTGACGGGATATCGAGCGGCACAAACCCGTAATGTCTGAGCCAGCGCAGATCGCTGTCGTACATCGTGCGCAGGTCGGGAATGCCGTATTTCAGCATCGCCACCCGCTCGATGCCCATGCCAAAGGCGAAGCCCTGGTACTCGGCGGGGTCGATGCCGCAATTGCGCAGCACCTGCGGGTGGACCATGCCGCTGCCAAGGATTTCGAGCCAGTCCGCACCGGCGCCGATTTTCAGCTCGCCACCGGAGCGCGAGCAGCCGATATCGACCTCGGCCGATGGCTCGGTGAACGGGAAGTAGCTCGGCCGGAATCGCACCGGCAGATCATCAACATCGAAGAACGCGCGACAGAATTCGATCAGGCAGCCTTTGAGGTGGCCCATATGCGTCGTGCGGTCGATCACCAGCCCCTCGACCTGATGGAACATTGGCGAATGCGTCGCGTCGTGATCGGCGCGAAAGGTGCGGCCCGGCACAATGATCCGCAGCGGCGGCTTCTGCGCCAGCATCGTGCGGATCTGCACCGGCGAGGTGTGGGTGCGCAACACCATCCGCGAGCCGTCGTCGCGCGGCGGCAGGTAGAAGGTGTCGTGCTCCTGCCGCGCCGGGTGCTCGGGCGGAATGTTGAGCGCGGTGAAATTGTGGAAATCGTCCTCGATATGCGGCCCCTCGGCGACCGTGAACCCCATTTCGCCAAAGATCGCGATGATCTCGTCGATTGTCTGGCTGATCGGGTGGATACGGCCGGGTTCGGCACCGCCCGGCGCGCCGATCGAAACCGGCAATGTCACATCGGCGCGCTCGGTCGCGAGGCGCGCATCGCGAGCCGCGCGGCCGAGCCGCTCGCCGGCCTCGGCGAGCGCCGCCGTGATGTCGTCCTTCACCGTATTGAGCGCGGCGCCGGCGGTGCGGCGCTCGTCGGGGCTCAGTTCGCCAAGGCCGCGCATCGCGAGGCTGAGGCTGCCGCGGCGGCCGAGTACGGCGATGCGGATACTCTCCAGCGCCTCGGGTGACGCCGCCGCGCCGATATCGCGCAGCGTATCAGCGCGCAGTTGGTCGGGATTTTCCATATCGTCCTCAAAACGAAAGGGGCCGTGATCAGCGGCCCCTTTGGTCAAACTGCTTCTGTCGGGGGCCTCAGCCGGACTGACGCCCCGTAAATCGGACGCATTGCCCCTCACCCTCCCACGGCTTCGCCGTGGGCCCCTCACTCTCCCCGCACGCGGGGCGAGGGGTGTTTGAGGCCGTCCTAACAACCATTATACCTCTCCCCGCAAGCGGGGAGAGGGCCGGGGTGAGGGGCAGACTGAGCACAGCCTATGCCGCGGCGGGCTGCGCTTGGTCGATTGCCGCCTTCGCGCTTGTCGCCAGCGCAGCGAACGCATCGGGCTCGTGGATCGCCAAGTCTGACAATACCTTGCGGTCAATATCGATGCCGCCGAGCTTGATACCATGCATGAATTGCGAATAGGTCAGCCCATGTTCGCGGGCGCCGGCATTGATACGCTGGATCCACAAGCCGCGGAAATCGCGCTTCTTGTTGCGCCGATCGCGATAGGCATAGCGCAGGCCCTTTTCGACCTTTTCGAGCGCGATGCGATACGCCTTGCTGCCACGACCACGATAGCCCTTGGCAAGGTCGAGGACCTTCTTGTGACGGGCGTGAGTGGTTACGCCCCGCTTGACGCGCGCCATGCTCTAGCCTCGCAGGTACGGCATATAGGTCAGCACCAGCGACCGATCGCCGGGCTGCAGCGTAACCGTGCCGCGGGCCTTGCGCTTCATCTGCTTGGGCTTGCTGATCAGCCGATGCCGCTTATGGGCGACGTTCATCTTGATCTTGCCGGTCGCGGTGCGGCTGAACCGCTTCTTCGCGCCGCTCTTCGTCTTAAGCTTGGGCATTTTCCATCCTTGGTCACGAGTTGCGGACGGCCAGGCATGCCCGTACGGCGCCAAACGGCGCGGCCCGCCATCCATTGAAGCGGCGGTATATAGCGGTGCACTCGGCCTAACGCAATCCCTGCTGGCACGGCCCGCGCGCGGCAAGGCGACGGATACCTAGAGCTGGGCGTTCTGATGATCCCATTTGGTCCAGCGGTAGACCTCCTTGCCCTCCGGATCAACCAAACGGACCGCATCGATGGACAGTCCGAGACGGACGATACCTGCCATTCGCTGTCGCAGGTTTTCCTGCAGCCGCTCCAAGCCATCCGGGTTTTCGAGAGCGATGGATCGGCTTTCGAACAACTCTCCGACACCGCCATCCGGCCCGAGCTTGAAATCCTCTATCTTCCACCTGCCAACCACGTCGCGCTCTCCGATCCCAAGCTACAGCACCGCAATCGCCTCGACCTCGATCAGCAGTTCCGGCAACGCCAGCGCGGTCACGGCCACTAGCGTGTGCGCCGGCATTTTCCTGCCGAAGAATTCTTCGCGGATCGGACCGTAATCGGCGCGATAGCGCATGTCGGTCATGTATGTGTTGACCTTGACGATATTGGCCATCGTGCCGCCGCCGGCCTCGACTTGCGCTTTCAACGCCTGCAAGGCGGCGCGGGCCTGGGCTTTGAAATCCCCGGGATGCGCGGCGCCGCCCTCGGCGGTGTAGGCAACCTGGCCGGCGATAAACAGCATCGTCTCGCCGCCCGTTACCTTCACGCCCTGCGAATAGATCGGCGGGTCGTAAACGCCCTTGGCAGCGTATGACTCGATTTTTGGCATGGGCATCACCTCTTGGCGCCTGGCGAAAGCGGTGTTGTGATCATAACCCCTCGTTCCTACCGGAGAAACGAAGATGCCGGTCGACCCGCAGATCCAGGCATTGCTCGATAAGGGAACCGGCGTGCCGGCAACGCATACATTGCCGGTCGCGGAGGCGCGCCGGCTCTATGAAGCGCGTGTCCCCTTGATGGCGCCTGCCGCCGCGATCGGTTCCGTCCGCGAGCACGCTATCGAGGGTCCCGGCGGCAAATTGCGCCTGCGCATCTACACGCCGCAATCGGCAGGGCCCTCTCCGTTGGTCGTGTTCTATCATGGCGCGGTTTTGTGCTGTGCAGCCTCAATACACATGATGGCATGTGCCGCAATCTGTGTGGTGGCGCCGAGTGCGTCGTGGTGTCGGTCGATTACCGGCTCGCCCCGGAGCACAAATTTCCGGCGGGCCTCGATGATTGCGTCGCAGCGACACTCTGGGCGATCGCACACGCCGCCGAATTGGGCGCTGATGCGTCCCGAACCGTGGTGGCCGGCGACAGCGCCGGCGGGAATCTCGCGGCGGCCGCGGCGCTTCGGCTGCGCGACGAGGGCGGCCCGCGCTTATGCGGCCAGCTGCTGATCTATCCGGTGACCGACTACCACACGCCCGGCACCCCATCCTATGCCGAGAATGGCAACGGTTATGGTCTGACACGCGCGACGATGGAATGGTTCTGGGGGCATTACCTCGCCGGCGCGAGTGATGCCGCCAACCCTTTGGCGTCGCCGCTGCGAGCGGCAGATCTGCGCGGCCTGCCGCCGGCTCTGGTGCAAACCGCCGAGTACGATCCGTTGCGCGACGAGGGCGAGTTATACGCCGAGCGACTGCGTCAGGCCGGCGTGCCGACTGACATGTCGCGCTGGCCCGGTATGAACCATGGCTTCCTGTTTTGGGTCGGCATCGTCGATCGGGCCGCCGACGCGATGGCGGAATGCTGTGCCTGGCTCCGCCGCGTCACGACCTAGACTCCGATCGCCGCCTTGACCCGTGCCGCGGTCAGCGGGATGTCGCGCAGACGTATGCCGACCGCATCGAAAATCGCGTTGGCGATGGCCGCGCTGGTCGGTCCCTGAGCGGCTTCGCCGGTGCCGAGAAAAGGAGTGCCTGGGCGATTGATGACATGCACGTCAACCGTGTCAGGTACCGCCGAAAACCGCATGATCGGATAGCTGCTCCAGTCACGGCTTGTAATGCGGGTGCGGTCGAACTGTACGCCTTCGTAAAGCGTCCAGCTCGCGGATTGCAGGATACCGCCCTCGATCTGATTGCGGATGCCGTCGGGATTGACCACTTCCCCGCTATCAACGGCGGCAACCGCACGCCGCAGCCGCGTGCGGCCGGTCTCGCGATCGACCTCGACCTCGACCGCGACCGCCAGATACGCCGCGAGGTTCTTGTACCGCGCAAACCCAAAGCCGCGCCCGCGGCCCGGCGTTCGGAAATAGCCCGCCCAGCCGAACCGCTCGGCGGCGCGGGCGATCACATCGGTTGCTCTGATGTCGCCGAGATGGTCCACGCGGAAATCGACGGGATCGGCGCCCGCTGCGTGCGCCAGCTCATCCATGAAGCTCTCGATCGAGAAAATGTTCATGTAGGCGCCCAGGCCCCGCATCGCCGAGACCCGCAACGGCATATCCGGAATGAAGTCATAGACGACGCGGGCGTCCATAATGCTGTAGAGCGGTGCCGCGTTGCGGTGGCCGCCGCCTTCCGGCAGCGGCAACGGCTTTGGAGCGGGTTGTGCGATCGGGTTGCTGCGTAGCCAGGCAGCCACCAGATTGCCAGCGCCTCCCGGCCGCGTCGAATGTGTGCAGCTTCCGACCGAATAATCCCAGGCGAGGATCTTGTGATCCGGGCTCAGTGCGGCGCGGGCATGCGTCAGCATTGCCGAGCCATAAGGCTCCCAGGTGTGTTCCTGTTCGCGCATCCACTGCACGCGTACCGGGCGACCCGGCAGCGCGAAGGCCATGATGGCGGCATCAGCGGCGACATCATCGGCACCGTTGTGGCCGTAGCAGCCCGAGCCTTCGACGTGGGTGCAGCGAACCTTGTCGAGAGGTAAACCTGTCAGCTGTGCCAGCGCGGCACGCAGCGGAAACACACCTTGAGTATGTGTCCACACGCTGAGCCCGCCGTCCGTGAGCTGTGCTACGGCGCAGGAGGGGCCGATGGAGCCATGCATCTGATAGGCCCGGCTATAAGCGGCTTCGATGATCTGTGCCCCTTCCGGCATTTTCCCGCTGCCGTTAAGCACCGGCACGGTCTCACCCGGCAAATGCGCCAGCGTCTCGAAAAGATTGCGGGGCTCGGGTAGGTCGGCGTTCTCGTGCCACACCGCCGCCGCGGCGAGGGCTTGCATGGCGGTGACCGCCTGGTACTCGCGCTCGGCAATCACCGCCAGATAATTGGCGTCATGCACGACCTTGAGCAGCCCGGGCAGGTGCTCGACCCCGCTAATATCGACCGAGCGCAACACCGCGCCGTAAGACGGCGGCAGCAGGACACGGCCGTGCGCCATGTCGGGTAGGCGCATGTCCTGCACATACGCGGCACCGCCTGTCACCTTGGCCGGAATATCGATGCGCGGCAGAGACAGGCCGATCAGCCGCTGTTTGGCGACCGGCACCAGAACCGGCTGCGGCTGGGCCTGGATGTGGAGATTTTGATCCGCGACCAGCTTGCCATACGAGATCGAGCGGCCGTCTGCCGCGATCACCGCTCCGCCCTCGACGAACAGCCCGGCAGTCGGCACCTGCCACTGCGCCGCTGCCAGACCTATCAGAAGATCGCGCACCTGCGCCGCGGCATTGCGGATCGCGGTGCCGCTATCCTGCATTGAATGACTGCCGGCCGTGTAGCCTTCGTCCGGTGTCAGGGCGGTATCGGCGGTGACCAGGCGCAACGCCTTGGGCGCAACGACCAGTTCCTCGGCTGCGAGTTGCAGCAGCGCCGTCTTGATCCCCTGGCCCAGTTCGGCTTTGCCGGTGAATACCGTGATCGCCCCTTCGGCATCGATGCGGATCCACGAGTCGAGCATCGACGTCTTGGCGAGGCTGCCGGGCAGCGGTGCCGCGCCAGGCAATGCCGTCGTTCCCTGCGCCACCAGTGGGTTGATACTTGCAAAGCTGACGATCAGGGCGCCACCACCGCTAAGAAACGCACGGCGCGACGGGCGAGGGGGCGTGATGCTCATCGCCGCGTCTCGCGAAATGAAACGAGTGCCGCCTCGCGGGCCTCCGCAGTCACGCGCCGTATCGCCCGAACGATGCGCATGTGGGTGCCGCACCGGCATAGGTTGGGTTCCATGCCCTCACGAATCTGTGCTTCGGTCGGCGCCGAGGTCTTCTGGATCAGCGCATGCGCTCGCATGATCATGCCAGCGATGCAGTAGCCGCACTGCGCCGCCTGCTCGTCGATAAAGGCCTGTTGCAGCGGGCTGGGCTTATCGATGCCGCCGAGCCCCTCGATCGTCAGCACCTGTCGCCCTTGGACGGCTATCACCGGCAGCAGGCACGAATAGGTCGCCTCGCCATCGACCACCACGGTGCACGCTCCGCACTGGCCCAGCCCGCACCCGAATTTGGCGCCGTTCAGGCCCAATTCGCCGCGCAGCGCGTAGAGCAGGGGGGTCGCCGGGTCGATGTCGAGCTGATGGGCCGTGCCGTTGACTGTCAACGTGATCATGACCCGCTCCCGGTCATCGCATGGTGCACATCGCGCACTCGGTCCTCGAGATCGGCCCAGGCCGGCCCCTGTCCAGAGTGCCGCCGCAGATATTGCAGCGCGGCGGCAACCTGCGCGTCAGTCAATGTGCCGGAGAAGGCCGGCATCATCGGGCCGCTATGTTCCGCACTCGGATGAAGGCCGCCAAGCACGATCAGGATCGCGTCGCGCGGATCGCTCTGATGGAGGGCCGAACTGAGTGCCAGATTCAGACCGTGCGGCGCCACCATCGGCTGACCCGGTGCATGGCATCCGGCGCATGCACCAGCGACGATTGTCGCTCCCAGTTCCTCGCCCGGGCCCGGTGCTGCGCTCTGACTGGCTGCCGTGGCCTGCCGCTGAGGGGCTTTGTCGTTCGTTGTGGTTGCAGGTTGCAGGTTGGCGACATAAGTCGCGATCGCACGCACATCCACCTCATCGGCATGCGACATCGCATCGGTCACCGACTGCATCGGGCCGGCCGGCGCACCGTGCTCGGTGTCCGAGCCGTGTCGCAGATAGGCAAACAGATGCTCCGCGTTCCACGGCACCGGCGCCGGGGAATCGGGGCCCAGCGACGGCGCCGGCCAGCCTTCGGCCTCGCCGCCCGACAAAGCACGGCTGCGTTCTTCGGCGCCGAGCAGATTGCGCGGGGTATGGCAATCACCGCAATGACCAAGCCCGGCAACCAGATAGGCGCCGCGGTTCCATTCCGGGCTCTGCGATGGGTCGGGCATCACGGGCCGGCGATCCAGGAACAGGGCATTCCAGAACGCCAGACCCCAGCGCTGATTGAGCGGAAACGGAAGTTCGTTGGCTGGAACAAAATTCTCGACCGGCGGCCGCGTCATCAGAAAGGCATAGAGCGCACGCAGGTCGTTATCGGTCAGTCGCGTGAAATGATCGTAGGGAAATGCGGGGTAGAGATGGGCGCCGTTGCGCGCAATGCCTTGCCGCATAGCCCGCGCAAAGGCCGCCTCCGACCAGTGACCAAGCCCCGTCCCGGGTGCCGGGGAGATATTGGTGCTGTAGATCTTGCCGTAGGGTGTCGCGATCGCGCGGCCGCCGGCAAATTCGGGACCGTTGCGGTCAGTGTGGCATGAGCGGCAGTTGCCGATCGCCGCAAGCTTTGCGCCAGCATCGACCAGATTACGCTCGAACGAGGCCGGATCGGGCACCTCGATGCGGTCGATCAGCGGAAATTGCGACCACCAGACAAAACCGCCGATGGCCGCGACCAGGAGAAAAACGAGCAGGTACAGAACGCGCCGAGGCCGCATGTCACACCCTCAACGCGGCGGGGCTACTCCAGGTTCACTGCGCCGTCCCATTCCTCCGGCGGCGCCCAGCGGTAGGCACGGCATCGCCGGGCCATGGCGATGGCCGCGCGATCCTCGAGGCTTTCCAGCTTGGCATGCTCGAACTTGTCAAGGGCGACGCCCCACTGACCATTGGAGAAAGCGTTGAGCCCTTCAGCATAATAGGCCAGCCCGGCCTCAGTGAGGTCATGCCGGTGTTCAATGATCTCCCATAATTCGGTCATATGCGTCTGGCCGCGAAGCCGCACCACATCCAGGCGCCGTGCGCGGGGCGGCTTGGCCAGCCGCGACCATGTCGTGCCGCACACCAGAATGCCGGCGCCATAGACCTTCGTCGCGTATTCGACACGCGAGGCCAGATTGACGGCATCGCCGATGACAGTGAAATCCATGCGTTTGGGCGAGCCAATATTGCCGGTGATAACCGTCCCAGTCCCGATGCCGACGCCGATGCGGATCGCGGCGGCGCCCTCCGCCGCACGGCGGTGATTCAGCAGTTCCAACGCCTTGTGCATGTCGATGGCTGCCTGCACCGCATTATCCGCGTCGCCTTCCGTCGGAAACGGCGATCCGAACAGCGCCATGATCGCGTCACCGATATATTTGTCGATGAGGCCGCTGCGATTGGTGACGACATCCTCCATGAACGAGAAATATTCGTTCAGCATCGAGACCGTCTCGCTGGCCCCAAGTCTTTCCGTCATCGAGGTGAACCCTCGAATATCCGAAAACAGGATGGTGACATCGTGAGAACTGCCGCCCAGTCCGGCGCTGGGGTCCAGCATCAGCCGGTCGATGACCTCATTGGACAGGTAGCGCGACATCGTTCGGCGCAGTTCCTTCTCGCGCTGGAGATCCTCCATCACGATCATTGTGCCGAGCGGCAGCCGGCTGGAGTCGATCAGCGGGATCAGACTGACATTTGCCGATACCCACGAATCTTCTGTCTCGATGTAGAACTCGCTGTTGGGCAATTGCCGTTCGCGTGACGACGCGTTGGCCTCACCGACTGCTGCAACCACCCAGCCATTCAGCCCGGCGAAAACATCATCCAGCGCCCGGCCAACCGCGGTTTCGGCATCGACGCCCAGGATATGAGCCGCCGCATGGTTCATAAAAGTGATCGTCTGCGCCAGATCGATTGTAAGCACGCCGTTACTCAGGCTGCGCAGCATGTGCTCGTTATATGATTTCAGCTGCAAGGTCTGTTCGAACAGCGAGGCATAGTCGATCGTCACGCCCATTTGCGAGGCGAGCCCCTTGAGACGACGCTCATCGGCCGCCGTGAAATTGCCCCGCCGTTTGTTGAGCATCTGCACCACGCCGACCCGATGTCCGCTCTCGCTGAAGATCGGGGTGCAGAGCGTGTTGCGGGTCCGGTACCCGATGCGCTCGTCAAGGGCCGGGTGAAACCGGGCATCGCGATAGGCATCCGCCACATTGAGGATCTCGCCGCGCCCGAACGCCGCCCCGACCACCCCATATTGCGGATTGATCCGCAATTCCCGTTTGCCAATCCCCTCAATGTTACGAGCAACCAGCTCGTCCGCCGGTGCATCGTAAAGAAAGATAGCGCCCCGATCGGCGTCGAGGACGTCGGTCGCCACCGCAAGTATCTTGGTCAGGATCAGTTCGCGTCCGGAAATATCCGACGTCGACGGCGATTCTGTCACCCGAAACGGCGGAGTGTCGGCCCGCTGACACACGACACCGCCATGCAAAGCCACCGCACCTATGAAATGCGCCGCGGTCTCGGCCAACGACAGGGCTGCTGCGGTTGGATTCTCGAAGCCGATAATCTCCAGAATCCCGATCATCCCCGTATTGGATTGGATCGCGATGTGAAGGGCCATGTCGGAGACCGGTTGCGGTTGCGTCCCGAACACAATGCGGCACGAACTGCACCCCAATGCCTCGCGCAGCGCTGCCGCGATCAGGGGGGGATGGACGCCTGCTTCGCCTTCGATCGCGCCGCGCAGGGCGAAAATCGCGGTACTCGCTTCAAATGCCTCAACCAGAGTGTCGACCAGTTCGCCGGGTGCGCCATGCGTCTGCAGTCGCGCCAAGCGATGCCGCATCAGCAACTCGGTGAGTTGCTTGAG
>Ga0213875_10001420_pt1 | contig 15553 bp, 12 predicted proteins | sample BarmaccomBMRX_R8_FD_160105 | JGI IMG/M metagenome (GOLD analysis project Ga0213875, IMG submission 160105) | Root-associated microbial communities from Barbacenia macrantha in rupestrian grasslands, the National Park of Serra do Cipo, Brazil - RX_R8 | ecosystem: Host-associated > Plants > Roots... | reverse complement strand
TGATGTTGACAGGATCCAAGCGCTTCCGCGCATTCACGTAGCGTCCGATGCAAGGATTTTCGTCGGCCCCGACCATACCGGCATGGAGGTCCCCCATCTTCTCGTACTTCCCCGGCCCTCGTTCCGGGGTACCAGCCATCAAGCGACTGGTCACCGCCGCCCATAAACATATTAGTTTTGAAGTCCAAAAAAGAGCATCGGCTGGGCTTCACAAGATCGTGCAGGATGCACGCAGCCGGTGTATGCAATCAGATCAGTCTCGCACCGCCTATGGTTGTGAGGCGAGATGCTTTAAGCTTAAAGCAGGTTCCGGAACGCACGACGCCGGAAACAGAGGAGCCACCACACATGAAGATCGATGTGATCGGCGGTGGTCCGGCGGGGCTTTATTTCGCGATCCTCGCCAAGAAGAGCTTTCCTCGCTTCGACATCCGTGTGCACGAGCGCAACCAGGCGGATGACACGTTCGGCTTCGGCGTCGTCTTCTCGGACGCGACGCTCGACAATTTCGAGCGGTCCGATCCCGAAAGCTATGAGGCGATCACCGGCCGCTTCGCCTATTGGGACGACGTCGAGATCCATATCCACGGCGCCGTGCATCGCATCGGCGGGAACGGCTTCTGTGGCTGCTCGCGCCGCACGCTGCTGCTGCTGCTCCAGGAGCGCGCGCGCGCGCTCGGCGTCGAGCTCATCTTCCGCGCCGAGATCGCATCACTCGACGAGTTGCGCGCCTCCGATCTCATCGTCGCCGCGGACGGCATCAACAGTCGTGTGCGCGAGGATCACAAGGCGCATTTCGGCACCGCGGTCGATCTTCGCCCGAACTGGTTCTCGTGGATGGGGTCTTCGCGCAGCTTCGATGCCTTCACTTTCTTCTTCAAGGAGACCGAGTACGGCATCTTCATCGCGCATTGCTACCAATACGAGGCCGATCGCTCGACCTTCGTGCTCGAGACCGACCCCGAGACCTTCGTGAAGGCGGGGCTCGACCGGATGGACGAGGCCTCCTCGGCGCGCTTCATGGAAAAGGTTTTCGCCGAGGAACTCGAAGGCCACAAGCTCATCACCAACCGCTCGCTCTGGCGACGTTTCCCGATGATCCGCAACGCGCGCTGGACGATGGACGATCGTGTCGTCCTTCTCGGGGACGCAAAGGCGACGGCGCATTTCTCGATCGGCTCGGGCACGAAGCTTGCGATGGAGGACGCGATCTCGCTGCACCAGGCGCTCGTCGCCGAACACGGCGACATCGCCGAGGCGCTCCATCGCTTCGAGCCCACGCGTCGTGAAGAGGTCGAAAAGACGCAGCACGCAGCCGATGTCTCCCTCGTCTGGTTCGAGCATGTGAAGCGCTTCTGGGACATGCACCCGTTGCGCTTCTCCTTCGGCCTGATGACGCGTTCGAAATCGATCACCTTCGACAATCTCGAGCTGCGCGCGCCGAAATTCATCCGCGAGGTGGAACGGCACTTCGCGAGCGAGGTTCGCGCGCACGGCCATGACGTGGATGTCGAGCGGCCTCTGCCGCCGCTTTTCCAGCCCTTGCGCTTGCGCGAGATGACGCTCGAGAACCGTGTCGTGGTCTCGCCGATGTGCATGTATTCGGCGATAGACGGCGTGCCGCAGGATTTCCACCTCGTGCATTACGGCGCGCTCGCGATGGGCGGCGCCGGCCTTATCTTCACCGAGATGACGTGCGTCGCGCCCGATGCACGCATCACGCATGGGTGCACCGGATTGTGGAACGACGAGCAGGAGAAGGCCTTCGCGCGTATCGTCGCCTTCACGCATGCGAATTCGCAAGCGCGCATCTGCCTCCAGCTCGGCCATGCCGGCCGCAAGGGTGCGACGAAGCTCATGTGGGAGGGCATGGACGAACCGCTGGAGCACGGCGCTTGGCCGATCGTCTCGGCCTCGCCCCTCCCCTATTATCCGCAAAGCCAATTTCCGCATGCGCAGGTGCCGTGCGAGATGTCGCGCGCCGATATGGATCGGGTGCGCGATCAATTCGTGGCGAGCGCCGAGCGCGGCGAGCGCGCCGGCTTCGACATGCTCGAGCTGCACGCCGCCCATGGCTATCTTCTCGCGAGCTTCCTTTCCCCGCTCGCGAACAAGCGCAAGGACGAATATGGCGGAAGCCTCGAGAACCGGCTGCGCTTCCCGCTCGAGGTGTTCACCGCGTTGCGGGCGGCTTGGCCTGCGCATAAGCCGATGTCGGTGCGGGTCTCCGCCTCGGATTGGCAAGAGGGCGGCCTCGCGGAACACGAGGCGATCGCGATCGGTGCCGCCTTTGCGGAGGCGGGGGCCGACCTCGTCGACGTGTCGAGCGGCCAGACGACGCCGCTCGCGCGGCCCTTCTACGGGCGCATGTTCCAGACGCCCTTCTCGGAAGCGATCCGCAACGAGGCGCGTGTCGCCACCATGGCCGTCGGCTCGATCACGAGCGCCGATCAGGCAAACACCATATTGGCGGCAGGACGAGCCGATCTTGTGGCCTTCGGGCGCCCGCATCTCGCCGATCCCGGCTTCGCGTTGAAGGCGGCCGCCTGGTACGGCGCCGAAAGCATCTTCGTGCCGAAACAATATCAGCCCGGCAAGGATCAGCTCATGCGCAACACGCCGCGCGAGAAGGCGGAGCTGACCGAGCTGCGGCTACGCGCCAAGCCGAAGAGCCGCGCCCCCACTTTCGCCCGCAAGCACAAGGCGGCGGCGGAGTAGCGGGGCCGGGCGAGACCACCCCGCGTTCCTGCCCACGAAGCCGGGCATCCGGATCTTTCTCGCGCTTCCGCGAGCCGAGGTTGCCCTGTCAACGCGAGGCGGAAGGCAGCAAAGCGGCGCTTGCATATTAGGCTAATTAGCCTCAATCTTGGGCCAAGCACGATCCCGCCCTGATCTTTTCGAAAGCATATCCCCAGAGGAAGGAAAACCCAATGCGCATTGCCCTGCCTGTCGCCGCGACGGCGACGCTCGTCGCCTCGACCTTATCCGCCTCCGCGCTCGAATCGACGCTTTCCTCCCCCTCGTCGCTCGGGCCCGATGAGCTATGGAAAAAGGTCGGCGATTTTTGTGGGATCGGGAATTGGCATCCGGCAGCCGAGAAATGCGAGCTCAGCGCCGACGGCAAGCAGCGCACGATCACGCTCAAGGGCGGCGGCATGATCGTCGAGCACCTCGTGAAATGGGACGACAAACACCGAAGCTACACCTACACGATCGTCTCAGGCCCGCTTCCCGTCAGCCATTACCGCTCGACGCTGCGCGTCCTCCCCGACCCCAAGGGCTCCGTGCTCAAATGGACCGGCCGCTACAAAGCCAAGGGCGCCTCGAACGCCGACGCCAAGAAAGCGATCGACGGCGTCTACGAGGCTGGCGCCAAAGCGCTCACGGGCGGGTGATTTGGGCGCGAGCGCCTTACGGGCGATCACGAGGCGCTATATAGGCGAGTTCAATAGACCGGCGCTCTAACGCGCCGATCTTCCTAGCGATATGGAAGTCGACCCCTACACCAGCAACAATAATGGTCAATGCTCGAAGCCGTTCACAGCGAAGGGCCAGTTACTTAAAGGTAAGGTAATGCCTACTCCTGCGCTCCAGAACACTTCATCACCAAGCACCCAATGATAGAGGTTTCTGTAGATCGAATCCGGGTGGATTTTTACACCGACCCCACCGCACCTAAAGGACTGTTGTCGCAGGACCTTCCGTACGGAGGGAAAAACTTGGCCAGCAAACCTATCATGACCCGCAATCATTGCGACCGTTACGGAAACAACCACATCGGCTAGCTGCAAGAGACGTGAATTTGCGGCTGGCATGGTCAGGACCTTAGTAGCCAGGTGCCTGAAAGCACTGTAATTTGTGCCTCTCGTGACGATCTGGGCACAATCGGCAAGAAACTTATCCTCATCGCTGCGTCCCCCTGAGGGCCTCGCGACGATTACAATGCCCGATTCTTTAAGTGGTAGCGACGCGTCGAAGCGCTCTAGTGCCATCACAAGAACGTCTTGCTCATGATTTACAGCCTGCCGCGTTGCCATTCTCTTCGTCGTGTCGGAGGCGACGACCAAGCCAACAGCATCGTGTTCAGCGGCGGCCGATAGAACATTGTGCAAAAATGCGGTCCTACGCTGATCAATAAGGCCATCGCGCATCCAGTGGTCTTTGCTAGGTGACCACTTGAAGGCTTCTCCCTTAGGAAAGCCGAACTCCTTGCAAATGGCATCTAATGCAGCTTCGAGAGAGCGGGTAGACTGGTCTGCAATAGAGATGCCCCCTACGGCAGCAAGTGGACCCATCTTCCCTCGTTTGCAGTATCGTTGCCTAGCATCGTCGATAATAATAGCCGCACATCTATCCCTATGTTAGCTCAGGACCTCGGCGAGGGTTAGGCAGCGCGTCGGAGCCCAAAGAGGATACCGTCGCGGGTCGAGGCGTAACCCATTCGCGCGAGCGAGGTGAGCGTTGCCTTGACCTGCGCCTCGATGCGCCTGCCTTGCTGGAAAGTGCTTGCGACTGTCGCGGCGTCCACCGCACTTTGAGCCGCTGCCAATGCTGACATGACGGCCGCCGTACGTGCCACCTCGTCTGTCGGAAAGCGAGGCTTCTGTGCTTTCGCGGCGCTCGCGACGAGTTCCATTTCGCGCTGTTGCTCGGCGGGTTTCCTGGCTCGTGAAATTTGATACGAGGGCCGAAGCCAGCGAATTGTTCCCTTCTTTTCTTCCTCGGCGCGCTTCTGATTTAGCGTCACGAGACGGGCAACCACTTCTTCATCGGTGAGATCAGCGGGCCAGCCATATGCCTCGAATACGAGCCGGTCGAGTCGGTCATGGAGTTCCTTGAGGATCACCACCAATCCCTCATTCTTAATACGCTCGTCCTCCGCATCTAATCGGCTCGACGTGCGAAGCTTTTCCAGGACGTTGTACATTTGCGTAAGCGTGAGGCGCGGGTGCTCGCGCTGGCGCGATTTTCGGTGGGCATCAAGCTCTTCTGCTAGGAGCCTGATCGCATCACGTACTCCGTTGGATGGAGCAGGAAATGGAAATGGATCAAATACTCGAGACTTCGTGTACCGAGGGTCATTTCCTACACCTTGCCATCCACCCGCTCGAATTGCCCACACAACGTGCACTCGGGACGATAATACCCCCAGATAGTGCGCGTCATTGGTACCAATACATAAGAGCATATTATCGGGGAGAATTGAGGCATCGAGGAACTGAAAAACCCGGTGCTTTCGCAGTTTCAACGGTTGCAATGTAGCGCTCAAGGCCGTCTAAAACGGGGCGTATGTCCGCTCGCGGCTCACCGAATATCCACCAGTTCAGCCGGTAAGTCTCGCGGTTATTGACGTCTCTCCCATTAGGCCTGCCATCCGTGTCCTTGCTCTCCTTCACCTTTTCAACAATATGCTGGTAGACCTCAGGAAATTTGGCACGGACTTCCTCGGCGGTTAGGCCGAAGAGATCGATAACCATGACGCCACGGGGTGTGCCCATAAGGTCCCGACCATTGCGGTAGGCACGAATGTGCTTCTCAAGCCCGGGGCGTTTGCCCAGGCCCAAGACTTCGGCCTCTTGCCGCGTGACGATAAACCCGGAACCATGAAGCTTCATACCAGGCGAACAAAGAAAAGCATTAGCCGTGAGCGCCGCCGAACCAGTAACGTCGGCACCGATTGTCAAGTCTGGGTTGATGGTCCCATTCCCCTGGTTGAACTCTATTATGGGCGAGTCGGTATCAAGTGCCTCCTCGCGCGCAACCTCGCGTAGTAAACCTTCGTGTGTACCAGCCATGGCGACGGTCATGGCAATCCGAACCGCGGCCGCATCACGCGTCGCCCTTGTCCATGGATGGTCTGGAATTGCTGTTATTATCGAAACAGGCTTTTTGGCTTTGAGGTGTGCGGAAATTACCCGACGCGAAAAATCCTGTGTAATGGAATTCGTTGTAACGAATCCAAAGCGCCTGAGACGGGTCCCCTTGCGCGTGAGAAGGGCCGCCGCGTGATCCCACCAATACATGACGAAATCGGCGCTCTCATTGATATCAGGATGCGCCTTCCAAAGAGCCTCGGCGTAGCCTTCTCCAAGCCGGCCTCTAATGTCCTTGCCGCCGATAAAAGGAGGGTTGCCGACGATATAATCCGCCTCTGGCCATTGAGGGCGGTGCGGGTTCTTGTACGTGTAAACCTCGACACGATTGCCCTGGAAATCTTGCCGCGATACCGGTCTACCAGAGTTGTCCCGGATCAGTTCCTTCCCATCATGGGCAAGCACCGCGTCCATCGTTGAGATGGTTTGGAAGTCTTTGAGGATCGGCTCGGAGGGTGCATCGCCTTGAGTGCGGAAGTGCCATTGAAGGTAACCCAACCAAACGACGAGCTCGGCAATGGCCGCGGCCCTTGGATTCACCTCCATCCCAAGGAACTGGTGCGGGTCCACGGTGTGCCGCTCGAGCGCGAGAGCCTCCTGGCCTCCAAGGTCTGCAATGGCCTCAAGGACCTCCCCTTCGAGGCGCTTCATCATCTCCATGGTGACGTATAGGAAGTTCCCTGTACCGCAGGCCGGGTCGAGCACGATTGTCTGGCAAAGTCGCCCATGGAATTTCTGTACCTCCGCGAGAGCTCCCTCTTTCTTGCCCTCGGAGTTTAGCCGTTCAGCCGTCGCGCGGACGTGGTCCCACTCCTCACGTAGTGGCTCAATTACGGTCGCCAGCACTAATCGCTCGACATAAACTCGTGGCGTGTAATGAGCGCCGAGTTGACGCCGCTCCGACGGGTCGAGCGCCTGCTCCAGGAGCGTGCCGAAAATCGCGGGCTCGACTTCCTTCCAATTGGCACGCGCGGCCTCATAGAGCTCGCCAATCTCCTCGTTGGGCAGCGGTAGCACGCTCCTATCCTTAAAGAGGTAGCCGTTGAACCTTCGCACCGTGGCCTCGATGGCGTAAGCGAACCCGCCCGTATCCATGGCGATCCAAAGTTGCTCCAAGAGACGAGAAAAGAGTTCCGGCTTTTGCTTGCATCGCCCGAGTACGCTCTTGAAACTGTCCTTCGGGATCAGTTCCACATCTTCCGCGAACATCGTGAACAGGCAGCGCATGAGGAAGAACGCGATCTTCTGCGGGTCATGCACAACCTTTCCATCAGGGGTACGCTGGTCCTCCAAAAACTTGGAGACCTTGGCGAGGCGTGAAGCGATGTCGCTCGTGACCTTCGCGGCGCGCTTGGTCGGGTCGAGCGAATGCGGGTCGGTCCAGACGAGGTGGAGACGCTCTCGAACCTCATCTGATCGAAGGTCCTCGATGAAGACCCGAAAACCCTGTCGATCGGGGAATTGCGCATAATTCTTTCCTTGCCCCGAGAAGTCGGCGTAAAACTCGAGACATCGACCAACATCGCAAACGATGAGAAAGGGCGGCCATCCTTCCGATGCAGGAAGCGCCTTGGCGTAATCCTCCGCCTGCTGACGAGCGTTCATCATTAGAACGTCCCAGCCCCGGCTTTCGCGCCGACCCCGTGACGGCTTCTCTAACGGAAAGAGAGTTGCAGTTTCGGCATCATGAGCAGCCTTCGCCCCTCCGGCTTGCCGGCTCTGTTTCGCTTCGAGTACGAAGCAGCCGCGCTTGTAGAGGTCGATGCGTCCGCGTGCGGTCGAACAGTCCGGCTCACGAAACGTCACCGCACGCTCAAAGACGTAGGAATTTCGCTCAGTATGGTGGCTAGCGGGCTCGGGCGTCGGGACATCGAGAATCGCGCAAAGCTCGGTCAGGAATAGCGCGTAATTGGCCCGCTCCTGTCCGCCCTCACGAGCGGTCCAACGCCGAATAAACGCTTCGATATTAGTCATAGAAAGCGGCCCTCGGCGGATCAAAGACGTTAACTTGCCGGCGGGCGACGAACAATATAGCGTCGCGTCTTATTAGCCTAAACGGCCCAATATCCATCCCTCCCATTCTGGCACATTCATCGTAGTTGGGGATGCTTCTCTTCGACCCTCGACCACCTCGATCATGCCAAAAAGTCCGATCGCCGCATCAAAAGCATCGTCACCATTGTTTTTTGCTCCGAACCCATCGGAGAGGGTATTTCTCATCTGGTCACTAAGTTTGATAGCATGGGAGGCGCATCGCGAAGCTAACCGTGAAGTTGCTTCTCGTCGATAATCCTGTTTCTTCTTTCCGCCACCGCTTCGAAAACTAACATCCACTTGGCCATATGCCTCGGCTGGATAGGTCTCGCATATCACCAACTTCCCCGCTTGACTAAGGGAAAGTAGTTGGCCGTCGAATGGCCATAGCAATGCCCCGGCCCGCCGTGCTGGCCGAATCACCTCACGCCATCCTGAGATTGCAGCCTTGCCGACCTGCTTAGGACCTAACGTCCAAAATAACGAACACGCCGCTAAGCTTTCCCTGGTTACCTTCTCGCACTGACGCATGAGAGCGCTCATCTCGCAGACCCCGTGCCCATCCACGAGGTGCTGATGGCGCGTTGAAGAGGGCCTATATGGGTAAAACGGGCGATGCAGCGCGATTTCTTCCGCACGCTCTGCAACATCGTAGAAGCGAGACCATGGACCAGAGCCGAAATGCTCGATAGCTTCAATGAAGCCGGAAAAGCCTGTCTTTTGGCCGAAGCTCGCGGGTACGCCAATCGGGAAATCGAACCCCGCGAGCGTCGGCTGCGGCTCTTGCATCAGTGTTCTCAAAAAGGCGTCAACAGGACCTACTAGCCGTGGAGCTTCGACTTCCCAACCTACTTCCGATTTTTTGGCTTGAGCGGCCCAGCGCTTCGCGGGAGTTTTGCTCCAATCCGCGTGGACGAGACGAATGAACGGTAACGAGTGCACGATCCCTCCTATCCGAGAGACTACCGTAATATCGTCTGGTGCGGCCGAGAGGACTCGAACCTCCACTGGTTGCCCAACTAGCACCTCAAGCTAGCGCGTCTACCAATTCCGCCACGGCCGCAAGGCGCGGGCGAAAGCCGCCGCGCGCAGGCGAAGGCGAGTAGCAGAAGCGTTCCTGATCCACAAGGGCTTTGCGGGCGGGCGTTGGGGGGCTCGGGAAGGCGCGATGACGGAGCGGATGGCGGGCGGGATATCCTTCCTCACCGCTTCCTGGGTGCCCTTCCCTCGGCGCGATTTTGTCGCGCCTCGCCGGGCATGACACGGGCGAGCGGGACGTATCCGTGGAAGGAACCGCGATGGGGTGCCCTTCCCTCGGCACAACTTTGTCGCGCCTCGCCGGGCATGACACGGGCGAGCGGGACGTATCCGTGGAAGGAACCGCGATGGGGCGCCCTTCCCTCGGCACGACGTTGTCGTGCCTCGCCGGGCATGACACCCGCCCCAGATGGAGCGCCTTCGCAGCGAGCGGCGAGTAAGCGAATGCTCGCTTGCGTCTCATGCCTTCCCGGTGACGCCGAGATAGCGGTCGAGCGTTGCCGTGTCGGCCGCGAGCTCGGCGCTCTTTGCCGCGTGCACGATCATGCCGCGCTCGAGAATGATCGCGTCATCGGTCACGCCGAGGATCTTCTTGGCGTGCTGCTCGATCACAACGCCGGAGAGCCCTTCCTCGCGAATGATGCGTCGCAAGGCGCGCAAGAGCTCCTCGACGATGACCGGCGCGAGCCCTTCGGTCGGCTCGTCGAGCAGGATGAGCTTGGGGTTGAGCACGAGCGCGCGGCCGATGGCGAGCATCTGTTGCTCGCCGCCCGAAAGCTGGTTGCCGTAATTCGTGCGCCTTTGCGCGAGTCGCGGAAACATCTCGAAAATGCGCGCGACGGACCAAGGTCCCTTGCGCGCGACCGCGCTGAGGTTCTCCTCGACCGTGAGCGAGCGGAAGATGTTGCGCTCCTGCGGCGTCCAGCCGATGCCGCCGCGCGCGCGCTCGTCGGGACGAAGCCCCGTGATGTCACGCCCGGCGAGCATCACGCGGCCGCCGCGATGACGCGTGACGCCGATGATCGAGTTCACGAGCGTCGTCTTCCCGACGCCGTTGCGGCCGAGCACCGCAAGCGACCGCCCTTGCTCGAGACGAAGGCAAATGTCCGAGACGACGATCGCCTCGCCATACCCCGCATGAAGGTGGTTGAGAACGAGAAGCTCAGTCATGGCGGGTGATCTCAACCATGCTCGCTCTCGCCGAGATAGACGGCGCGCACGCGCTCGTCCGTGGCGATCGCTTCGGGTGAACCTTGCGTCAAGAGCGCGCCGTCCACGAGCACGGAGATGCGGTCCGCGTAGGCGAAGACGAGGTCCATGTCGTGCTCGATCAGGAGGACGGCGACCTCTCGAGGCAGCGCGGCGACGGCCTCGATGAGCTCGGCGCGCTCGGCCTGCGGCACGCCGGCCGCCGGCTCGTCGAGAAGAAGCACGCGCGGCTTGCAGGCAAAGGCGAGCGCGATCTCGAGAAGCCGCTGCTTGCCGTAAGCGAGGCTCCCCGTGGGCCGATCGAGCACGTCCGTGAGGCGAAAGCGCGACGCGATCCGCGCCACAGGCTCGACGACGCTGCCGGCGCCGACGCGGCGCCACCAATCCTTCCCGCCGCCTTCCCGTTCCGACACGGCAAGCGCGAGCGCCTCGAGCGGCGTCATCTCCGGGAAGAGCTGATTGATCTGGAAGGTGCGGGCAAGTCCGCGCCGCACGCGCTGGTCGGGCCGAAGCCGCGACACATCCTCTCCCCCGAGAATCACCCGCCCCTCGCTCGGCGAGAGCACGCCCGTGAGAAGGTTGACGAAAGTCGTCTTGCCGGCGCCATTCGGCCCGATGAGGGCATGGCGGGCCCCTTCTTCAAGCGCGAAAGAAACGTGATCCGTCGCAAGGATGCCGCCGAAGCGCTTCACGAGCCCGACGGTCTCGAGCGCCGCGCTCAAGTGTCCGCTCCCTGCGAAGGGAGGCCCGCCTCCGCCACGCGAATAGCGGTTCCGAGCCGCGTGGCGGCGCGCGAGAGCGCTTTGCGAGCCAGACGCGCGAGGCGCTCGCGCCGCGCGAGCACGAGCGCCACCAGGACAAAGCCGATCCAGAATTGCCAATGCTGCGGCGTGATCGCCGAGAAGATGTCCTGCATCACCTTGAAGGCAACGGCGCCGAAAATTCCGCCATAAAGGTAGCCGGTGCCGCCGATGATGAGCACGAGGAGCACATCCGCCGAACGCGCGAAATCGAACACGTCGAGCGAGACGAATTGGGTGGTCTGCGCAAGAAGCGCCCCCGCCACTCCCGCAAAGGCGGCGGCGACCGTGTAGATGGCGATAAGCCGTCTCGAGACGGGAATGCCGATGGCGGCGGCGCGCAAGGGGTTGTCGCGGATCGCGCAGAGCGAAAGGCCGAACGGGGAGGCAGCGATGCGCCGTGCCAGCACGAACATGAGAAAAAGCGTTGCGAAGCTGTAGAGGCTTGCCGTGCGCCCGAAGATGTCGAAGGCGAAAAACCCGAGCACCGGCCCCGGCGCCACGCCTTGCAGCCCATCCGCGCCGCCGGTGAGCGCGGACCATTGGTTCGCGATCTCGAAGAGAACGAGCGCGACGCCGAGCGTCACCATGAGCCGCGTGAGATCGGCACCGCGAAGCACGAGGAAGCTCGTCGCGAACCCCAATGCGCCGGCGCTCGCAGCCGCGATGGCAAGGCCGAGCGTCGGATCGGTGAGCCCCTCTTTCGTCAACAGCCCCGCCACATAGGCGCCCGTGCCAAAAAAGGCGGCATGACCGAGCGAGACGATGCCCGCATAGCCGAGGATCAGATCGAGCGAAAGCGCGAAGAGCGCCAGGATGGCGATCTCGTTGAAGAGGAGGCTTCGGCTCGGCCAGGCGAGGATCACGAGGAGCGCGGCGATCCAGAACACGATCTCGGAAAGGCGCCACCGGGCGCGCCGCACGAAGCCGCGTGCGAGGCCAGCCTCGATCGCGGCGATGTCGGGTGTCGCCTGCGCCATCATCTCGGCCGCGCGAACAAGCCTTGCGGCCGCACGATGAGGACGAGGATCATCACCGAATAGATGACGAAGGCGCCGAAGGCCGGCACATAATATTTCCCCGCGACATCGGCGATGCCGAGAACGAGCGAGGCGAGGAACGGGCCCGTGAGGCTCGACGTGCCGCCGACCGTGACCACGATGAGAAAGTAGATCATGAATTTGAGCGGAAAGTTGGGGTCGAGCCCCAGGATCTCCGTACCCAAGGCGCCGCCGAGCCCCGCGAGCCCCGAGCCGACCGCGAAGGTCACCGCGAAGATCGTGTCGACATCGATGCCGAGCCCGCGCGCCACGCGCGCGTCGTCGACGGCGGCGCGCAAGCGGGCACCGAAACGGGTGCGCGTCAGCACCGCTTGCAGCGCGAGCACCAGGACGCCGCAAATCACGATGATGAGCGAACGGTAGATGCCGATCGACACCCCCGCCCATTCGACGCGCGACTTGAGGAACGCGGGCAGTTTGATGATGCGCTGCTCCGATCCCATGAAGTAATCCGTCGCGGAGACCGCCATGAAGACGAGCCCAATCGAGAACAGCACCTGGTCGAGAGGGCTGCGCCCATAGACGTGGCGGTATAGCAAGCGCTCGAGCACGAGCCCGAGAAGGGCGGCGGCGAGGAAGGCGAGCGGCAGCGTCGCGAGAAAAGGCACGTCGAGCCGCTCCATCACGATGACTGTGACATAGCCGCCCGCCATGGCGAACGCGCCATGGGCGAGGTTCACGAAATTCATGAGGCCGAGGGTCACGGCAAGCCCGCAGGCGAGCACGAAGAGCAACATGCCGTAGGCGACGCCGTCGAAGAGGATCGTCAGCATGTGGCGTGCTCTGATCGTGCCGATCTTGCCGAAAATTGACGCCCGCGACCTTCGGACCGACGGTTTTTCGGCGCGCGGGATATGGGCGCGCAAATCCGCCACGGTACGCGTAAGCGCACGAAGTATGAAGCAGCGCTCATCGACGAGGTGTGCTCGGTGCCGGGCGCCTCTGAAACACGTCCTTCGCCGCTATTTCGCGGCCTTCACCGGATCCTTGACGTTCGGGATCGTCTCGAACTCCAGGTTGTAGAGCTCGCCGTCCTTCTTCTCGACCTTGCGGATATAGATGTTCTGGATGATGTCGCGCGTCTGAGGATCGATCGAGATCGGCCCGCGGGGGCTCGTCCACGCCATGCCCTTCATCGCGGCAAGGAGCGCATCGCCGTCGGTCGAGCCGCTCGTCTTCTTCAGCGCGTCATAGATGAGGCGCATCCCGTCATAGCCGCCGACCGCCATGAAGTTCGGGCGCATGTTGTTGTTGGCCTTCTCGAAGGCTGAGACGAAGGCCTTGTTCTCCGGGCTGTCATGCGCGGCCGAGTAATGATGCGACGAGACGACACCGAGCGCGACATCCCCCATGCCGTTGAGCTGATCGTCATCCGTGACGTCGCCCGTGCAGATGAGCTTCACGCCCGATTTGTCGAGCCCACGCTCGAGGAATTGCTTCATGAAGAGAGCGCCCGAGCCCGAAGGCACGAAGACGAAGAGCGCATCCGGCTTCAGATCCGCCACCTTCTGCAGGAAGGGCGAAAAATCCGGGTTGGCGAGCGGCACCTTGAGATTGTCGAGCACCGTGCCGCCGCCCTTGGTGATGCTTTCGCTAAAGGCCTTCTCGGCATCGAGGCCCGGGCCGTAATTGGAGACGAGCGTGACGACCTTTTTGATGCCGTTCTTCAAGGCCCAATCGGCCATCGGCACCGTCGCCTGCGGCAAGGTGAAGCTCGTGCGCACGATATAGGGCGACGCTTCGGTGATGGTCGCTGTGCCAGCTGCCATGACGATCTCCGGGACCTTGGCCTGGGTCGCAAGTGGCGCGACGGCGAGTGCGATCGGGGTCAGGCCGAAGCCCGCAACGAAGGCCACCTTATCGTTGACGATGAGCTCCTGGGCGATGCGCTTCGACACATCGGGTGAGCCGGTGTCGTCCTTCAAGATGAGCTCGACCGTCTTGCCCGCGACCTTGTCGCCGTTCTGCTGCATGAAAAGGCGAGCCGCGGCGTCGATCTGCCGCCCGGTCGAGGCTTGCTGGCCGGTCATCGGCAAGATGAGCCCGATCTTGACGGTCTCTTGCGCTACGGCCGCCCCGGACCAAAACGCGGCCGCAAGGAGCGCCAAAGCCGTTTGCGAGATCCATCTTGCCGGCATCCATTCCTCCATGAAAGGCGGTCACGATCGTCTTTGCGGCAACATGACCCAACTGGAGAAGCGATGCAACGAGCCCACGTGGAGAAGAGTTCACGCAAAATGATTGTGATAGGGTCGGATCGAAGCAACTCACAAAGGGGTGAGCAATCGGGCATTCGCCGGCAGCGGATGGGCACCGTCTTTCCTCTCGCGGGCTTGACGGGACCTGGCGCAAAGTCTCGGATGATTTCCGGCGACAGAAATTCAGGCACAAGGTGAAGGGAGCGTGCGATGCAGCTTGCCATGATCGGCCTTGGAAGAATGGGCGCCAACATCGTGCGCCGCCTGATGCGCGACGGCCATTCCTGTGTGGTCTTCGACGCCAATCCGAAGGCCGCTGATGCGCTCGCGGGTGAAGGGGCGACCGCGGTGAAGAGTCTCGCCGAGCTCAAGCAGCGCTTGCAGCCGCCGCGCGCCGCCTGGGTGATGGTGCCGGCTGGAGAGATTACCGAAACGACCGTCAAGGAGCTTGGCGATCTTTTCGAGAAAGGTGACGTCATCATCGACGGCGGCAACAGCTTCTGGAAGGATGACATCCGCCGCGCCAAGAAGTTGAAGGAGAAGGGCGTCCACTATCTCGATGTCGGGACAAGCGGCGGCATCTGGGGCCTCGATCGCGGCTACTGCATGATGATCGGCGGCGACACGACCGTCGTCCAGCATCTCGACCCGATCTTCCGCACGCTCGCGCCTGGCCTTGGAGACATTCCGCGCACTGAGGGCCGCGAGAAGCGCGATCCCCGGCCTGAGCTCGGCTATCTGCACGCCGGCCCCAACGGGGCCGGGCACTTCGTGAAGATGGTCCACAACGGCATCGAATACGGACTGATGCAAGCTTATGCCGAAGGCTTCGACATCATGCACCATGCGAACAGCACCGAGCTGCCGCCCGAGCATCGCTTCGATCTCAGCCTCCCCGACATTGCCGAGGTCTGGCGACGAGGAAGCGTCATCTCGTCCTGGCTCCTTGACCTCACCTCCTCGGCTTTCGCGGCGGATGAGAAGCTGGACAGCTTCGCCGGCCATGTGGAAGATTCAGGCGAGGGCCGCTGGACCGTGCTCGCCGCAGTCGAGTCGGCCGTACCGGCCGATGTGCTCACCACGGCACTTTATACGCGTTTTCGTTCGCGCGAGAGCGAAAGCTTCGCCGAGAAGCTCCTCTCGGCGATGCGCAAAGGTTTCGGCGGACATCACGAAGCGAAGCTCGAATAGGACGAGTTTCCAGTTTTACGGGATCATGCTCTAAGCGACCAAGGCGGCGGATTCCCTCGGCGCCTTCTCCCGCGAGCCGATCCCGCTCGTCGGAATGCTCGGAGCCGGCGCATGCCCTTGCCTTCCGCGAACGCGTCACCGCCCACCGT
>Ga0213875_10001419_pt1 | contig 15572 bp, 21 predicted proteins | sample BarmaccomBMRX_R8_FD_160105 | JGI IMG/M metagenome (GOLD analysis project Ga0213875, IMG submission 160105) | Root-associated microbial communities from Barbacenia macrantha in rupestrian grasslands, the National Park of Serra do Cipo, Brazil - RX_R8 | ecosystem: Host-associated > Plants > Roots... | reverse complement strand
ACACGTGCTGTAGACGCTCGACCAAACTTTCGCGTCGCCGCGAGAAGCGCGATTGTTCGCTCTGCGAGACCTCAGTTTATCGGCCGCCGCGGTGCGCTCAGCGGCAGAGTGAGAGAGCTTCCTGCCAGTCTCCTCAAGAAGGCCGTTGTGCCGCTGGAAGCCTAACATGCGCCGCACACGCTAACTTTATCGGCACGGAATGCCGAGCTTGTTGGCGCGGCTCCTGCATCCTTCCTGCGTACGTCCGAGTGCACGTGCCACGTCCCTAAGCGTGTCGCCCGCCGCGCAACGTCGTCGAATTTCGTTATCCTCTTCCGGCGTCCACAGCCGGCGGTGACATTCGGGCTTCGTGAAAAGCATGGCCGCTCCTAAGAACGGCAGTCCAATAAAGTGATTTCAATTAATATCTTCCAACGCTGATCGTAATTGGTGCTTCACGCCTCAATGACCTCGCTAATGCGAGATGCGTAACCTGCAGCCGGCTCGTTGCCGGCGCCCCGCTGCCCATGAATGAAGGCTTTCTAGGCCGTTCAGCGTCGCCGAACATCCTGGGTGCGACGATGCGTCTCCGAAATGGAGGCTGAGATGGTCGTTCGTGAGAAGCTTGATGCTGCGGAAATGCGCGTCGCGGTGATGGCGTTCGCGCTGATGATCACGATCATTGCGGGACTGCTAGCGTGGGTAGGGCTGTAGCGCCGACGCTGGCCACCTCCGTTCCGATCGGTGTTCCGCACAGGTTGCTGGGTGCGCCGTGTTCCGGCAGGTGCTCATGTGTGCGATTGTGGATGCGATGATGGTGGCGGCGAGAGGGCAGGCCGAAAATAGAAGAACCCCGGCCATTGCTGACCGGGGCGATGCCTCCCTTCGAACCGGCTGCGAAACGGCCAATTCCACGGTCGGTTCCCATAATGCGAAAAGCCCCGGCTGCCGAAGGGGGCAAGGCAGCCGGGGCGTGGCGCGGACTGCGGGGGGGAGCATCTCGCGCAGCGGAAAAACCTCGCACGCAAGCTGCGGCTCCAATCGATACGCAACCGATGCGGTGACCCGATTGAGGGTCGTGCTGAACGGCAGGCGTCAACGGCCGCGACGCTGCACTGGACGCCTACGGCCGCAGCAACTTGGGCGAGCGTGTTATGGTGATCTTCGTTCCGACCGCGCCGACGCTGCTCGACGCGGCGTAAGCTTAACCGCCGGCCGTCAGGCTGTCCGCTTGTACGGGTCTGGCATATTGGCGAGCCAGCCAGTCTTGATGATCTCCGGCGCTTCGTTCCTTCGGGGTTGCCGAGCGTGATCCAAGTCGATGCTTTCTCGGAACCGCACTCCGGCCACTTTGTCGCGCGCCCAAATTACCTGGGCCGGAACGGCTTCATAGGCGCCGATTCCAAGCAAGATGGACTGCCCGCTCCTCAAGTCGCCAGCGTGATCGATGCAGGCGCCGTGGGCGGAGAGGTTTCGCACCCTTCGCTCGGTCGCGGCGACGCCGTCCGCCTGGACGACGGCTCGGATGATGACGCTGCTGCGCGGTTCGCGCGGTGGCAGGGCGATCTCGGTCATGCTTCTACGATAGGCCGGGCGTGCTAAAGCGGCGGTCAACAAACAGCGTTTACGACGTCATCGAGGGCGGCAGCTTCCCGGAGCGATACGTCGCGGACGAGCTAATCGAGATGCGGCGCACGGACCAGCCTTGGGCAAAGCGTCGCGAGGGAACTGACGCTTTTCTGCCAGCGCGCCAGCGCCGCAAGACTGCTACGACGCCTCTATTAAGGCCCCGGTACCGCTCCCGAGGTCGCGGGGAAGGCAATTCTCGAACCTCAATATCGCCGCATGCGCAGGGGAGCGGTGGCGGCGGGGAGCGGCCTGAAGAGGCTGCGCCCATCGCGGTGAGTCGGCAAGAAACGTTGATCAACGCCCCGTCCCAAAATCGCGACTTCAACGCTGCCGCCTCCGCTGCACCTCCCGAGCAGCGCCGGTCCCAAATTGTCACCGTGACAGCCTCAATCCAAGCTTCGACGCTTTCCGCTCAATCGCCGCCTCGGTGCGCTCCTGTGCGCGCGCAATCTCGGCCACCATGGCTCCATCGGCCGCCATGCGGCGGAGCTGCTCAATATCCACCTCGCTCCAGCGTCGGCCGCCGTCGACCGGACTCACCCTCACCTCGTCACCTTGATCTTCAGCTTCGTTGCTTTCGCGAGCACGTCCTGCAGTGTGCGCCCGAGAGCGCGGGCGATGTCGAGCATAGACGCGCCTTCTCTCGCCATGCTCTGAAGCTTGGCAAGGTCTTCTGCAGGCCATGGCTTGCCGGCGGGTGCCGCAACGCGCTTCATTTGGCGCGCCCAATCTTCACCGCCGCCTTCCGCTGCACATCACGCCTCCCGCCGATCGCGCACCCTTATCTTGAGCTGCGCTGCCCGCCCCTGCACGGCCATGCGGCTGCGCCCAAGCACTCGGGCGATCTCCGCCAGCGGCTGCCCCTGCCCGGCCATCCGCCGCAGTGTGGCGACATCTTCATCGTTCCATGTTTGACGAGCACGGGAGGGCACGCGGCAAACCTGCCATGGACCTTCGAGTCGGCCAAGGGATCGGCGGGTGGGAAGTTCCGCGCCGGTCCACGGAATCTGGTCGGCAAAATCAGGACCAAGACGCCTCGTGGCGCTCCAATGCCGCCCGAAGCCGATGGAGATGCTCACGAACGTCGTCCTCGGTGAGCGGGAGGAGATCACTGTCGTCGGGTGGCAGGCGAAACTTAGCTCCTTGCTCGATCCACTCCAGTTGCCGCTCCGCCAGCTCGATGTGAGCCCTCAGAAGCTGAACGAGACGATCCTGCATAGCGCGCTGTGTCCGCCAGAAGAGACGTTTCGCGCGATGCGAAAGGCCAAAGGGCTGGAATGGCACAGCTAACGAGGGGCCGGGTGACCCGTTCCTCTGTCTGGCAGCGTCAACGGCGCCCCCGCAAGCCAGACCCAGGGCCGGCGGCCTACTGCGGAATGACAATGCTTTCATGAGGCGATCGCATCGAAACGGGTCGCGCCCGCCGGCGTTCGATTGATCGGCGGCAAAGCGCCGCCTGACTTCGTGGAGAGCATCAATGCGAGCCATCATCTTCGCCGCGGCGCTGGTGATCGGCGGCCCAGCATTTGCGCAGGACCTGCCGGCCTGTTCAGCGTCAATCACGGATCGCTGCATCGAGGCGAGCCCAGCTCCCCCGCCGCGCTATGTCCCCATGCGCCACACGTCCTGGCGTGAACGTCGCCATCATCATCGGCCATCGCAGACCTGAGCCGCGCGCGCCGATAACCCGAGGCGCCATGCTCGGCTTCATCTGCCACCCCGAGTCCCGCAGCGCGTACTCACGCCCACGGGAACGGCAATGATCCTCCGCCGTTAGCTACGCGAGCCTGCAACGGTCCTCCATGCACAATGGGCAGGCTCAAGCGCATTGGCTCCTAACCCCGGTCGCGCGTCTCGCCGGCCGGGGTTTCTTTATCGGCGAAAGAGCGGCACGGGTCGCGCTAAGGCCTCGGCGGCGGCCGGCAGACCGCTGATTATGGAGCGTGAGCCTATATGGCGTGGAACAAACGACCCAAGGCAGAGCGACCCGAGTATCCGAAGCTGGTGCCGATCATAGGGACAGCCGAGGCCGCGCAGACACTCCTATCTTCGGTCCGGGGCACTGATCCGCAAGCTGAGCTTGTGAACGGCGGCGAGCGCGGGCTTTACCTCAGGGTGCACAACGAGGCGGCGGAAACATACGCTCGCCTGGCAGGCGAGACCAGGAGCTTTCCGCTGGCCTGAGGCGCAGCGGCATTCCCAGAGCGATGCAAATTCCTGTGTAATCGCGCTCGGAATTACACGGAAGTTCCCGGCACGTTCCGGGCTAGGAACGCGCCAAGAACCACTCGACTTTTCAACTCTCTAGGCACGGCTTGGAACTCCCCGGAACGCTGATCGGCAGGACTGTAAATCTGCCCGCGCGAGCGTACGCTGGTTCGAATCCAGCCCCTTCCACCATCACCGCGGCGGATCGCGCGAGCGCCGCCCCACCGGTTGCCTGATCTATGCTGTGGCACGAAAGCCACGCATATTGGTTTCATTCCGCTACGAAGGAACGGCGCGCCGCGCGGCCGGTTCTGCCAGCCTCCCAACAAGAGGTGGTGTGCATGCGTAAGCTTCTTTTCGTTGCCCTGGCGCTCGGTACGGCCAGCGGCGCGTGGGCCCAGGATACCAGCTTCCGTGGCTTCCGGCTCGAAGGCAATGCCGGCTGGGATTGGTCCCACGTTCGCCATAACGGCGGCAACGACAAATTCGGGTTCGGCGGCGAGGCAGGCTTCGACGGCCAGATCGGCGACCACATCGTGATCGGCCCCGAGTTCGATTACTGGCAGCCCAACCGCCGCCGCAACACGATCGCGCTGGCCGCGCCGGCGGGCGCCGCGAGCTATCTGCAGGCCCGCGACCAGGTCGGTGCGGCCCTGCGCATCGGCTATCTCGCGAACCCCGATCTGCTCATCTACGGCAAGGGCGGCTATGTGAACGAGGCGCAGCGCGCCTACTTCCTCGCACCGCCGGGCGGCATCTCGACGGTCAGCCGTTACCATGTCGACGGCTATCAGGCCGGCGGCGGCATCGAATACACGCTGCACGACCGCTTCTCGTTCGCACCCAGCGGCGTCTATGTCTCCGCGCAATATGTCTACGACCGGTTCGACAACCGCACCACCGATCAGCATGCGATGGGCGGCATCGGCATTCGCCTGAAGTAGGCACCACGGCGCCCTCCGGTCGGCGGCGGATGTGTCGCCGACCGGTTGGGGCCTAGCCTCGTCGGACGCCTTGCAGCCGCCGGCGCGTGCACGATGATATATTGTATCCTCTCGCCGAAAGCCCCATAGGGGCGTCATGGATTCGGCCGAAGCTTGCGCTGCTCCCCGTCTTGCAATGCGCGCAGGCTGGCTCGATCGTACGGCGATCGCGCTTTCCGGGCTTTGCGCGGTGCACTGCGTCGCGACCAGCGTCGCGGTGCTGCTGCTCGCCTCCGTCGGCGGTGCGCTGCTCGATCCGCGTATTCACGAGACCGGGCTGATGCTGGCGATGCTGCTCGGCAGCGTCGCGCTCGGCGCCGGCCTGCGTGCGCATGGCAAGCGTACGCCGCTCATGATCGGCGCGTGCGGGCTGATGTTGATGGGGATCGGCCTGATCGTGCGCGACGGACTCTTCGAGAGCGCGATCACGATCTGCGGCGTCACGCTGCTCGCTTATGCCCACCTGCGCAATCGCCGCGCCCACCGGCATTGAGCTCGCCTCGCCCTCCGTTTCAGCGAACGACCCGGAGGTAGCCTCACCTTGCCGCCCTGTAATCCGCGGCATAGATAATGGGCATGGCCGCGACGCATGCGCATGATCACCGGCTGCCCACCGGACCCGAGCTGATCGAGGCGGCGCGCGCCGCGGTCGAGGCGGCGGGCGAGCAGTGGACGGCGATGCGCGCCGCGGTGTTCGATGCGCTCGCCGGCCATGGTCGGCCGGTTTCCGCTTACGACATCGCCGAGGACGTTTCGAAGCGCGAGGGTCGGCGCGTCGCCGCCAACAGCGTCTACCGCATTCTCGATCTGTTCGTCGCGACCAACGTCGCGCAACGCATCGAGAGCGCCAACGCCTATGTTCCCAATGCCCACCCGGGCTGCGTCCACGACTGCATCTTCCTCGTTTGCGATGCCTGCGGGCGGATCGCGCATGTCGACGACGACAGCATCGCCAAGAACGTCCGCAGCGTCGCGCGGCACTCCGGATTCACCGCCGCGAGACCCGTAATCGAGGTTCACGGCACCTGTGCAAATTGCACACAGTGAACCGCTAAAAAGCTTGTAAGTTTGCCTAATCTGACCGGCCCGCGTAAGCAGCGCGGCTTGGGGAGAGTACGTGTGACCGATCGTCCTTCGACACCCTTGCTTGACCGCGTCGACACGCCCGAGCAGCTGCGGAAGCTGGCGCCGGAGGAGCTGCGCCAGCTCGCCGACGAACTGCGCGCCGAGATGGTCTCGGCGGTGTCGGTAACGGGCGGCCATCTCGGCGCCGGCCTCGGCGTCGTTGAGCTCACCGTCGCGCTCCATTATATCTTCGATACGCCGCGCGACCGGCTGATCTGGGACGTCGGCCACCAGGCCTATCCCCACAAGATCATCACCGGCCGGCGCGATCGCATCCGTACGCTGCGCCAGGGCGGCGGCCTTTCGGGCTTCACCAAGCGCGCCGAGAGCGAATATGATCCGTTCGGCGCGGCGCACTCGTCGACCTCGATCTCGGCGGCGATCGGCTTCGCGGTCGCCAACAAGCTTGCCGACAAGCCGGGCAAGGCGATCGCCGTCATCGGCGACGGCGCGATGTCGGCGGGCATGGCCTACGAGGCGATGAATAACGCGCGCGAGGCGGGCAACCGCCTGGTCGTGATCCTCAACGACAACGACATGTCGATCGCTCCTCCGGTGGGTGGGCTCTCCGCCTATCTCGCCCAGATCGTCTCAAGCCGGCCGTTCCTGAGCTTGCGCGAGATCGCCAAGCGCTTCGCGCAGATGCTGCCGAAGCCGCTCCACGACGTCGCGCGCAAGACCGACGAGTTCGCGCGCGGAATGGCGATGGGCGGCACGCTCTTCGAGGAGCTCGGCTTCTATTATGTGGGCCCGGTGGACGGGCATAATCTCGAGCATCTGCTGCCGGTGCTCGAGAATGTCCGCGACGCCGCTCCGGGCCCGATCCTCGTCCACGTCGTGACGCAGAAGGGAAAGGGCTATGGTCCCGCCGAGGCGGCGGCGGACAAATATCACGGCGTCCAGAAGTTCGATGTGGTGACCGGGGTCCAGGCCAAGGCCGAACCCGGCCCGCCGAGCTACACCAACGTCTTCGCCGAGGCGCTGATCGGCGAGGCGAAGCGCGACACGACGGTCTGCGCGATCACCGCCGCGATGCCCTCGGGCACCGGGCTCGACAAATTCGGCAAGGCATTCCCGGAGCGCAGCTTCGACGTCGGCATCGCCGAGCAGCATGCCGTCACCTTCGCGGCCGGCCTCGCCGCGCAGGGCATGCGGCCGTTCTGCGCGATCTATTCGACCTTCCTGCAGCGCGCCTATGACCAGGTCGTCCACGACGTCGCGATCCAGAATCTACCGGTACGCTTTGCGATGGACCGCGCGGGTCTGGTCGGCGCGGACGGCGCGACGCATGCCGGCGCGTTCGACATCGCCTATCTCGCGACGCTGCCTAATTTCGTCGTGATGGCGGCGGCGGACGAAGCCGAGCTGGTTCACATGGTCCACACCATGGCGCTGCACGACAGCAGCCCGAGCGCAGTACGCTACCCGCGCGGCAACGGCATCGGCGTCGCCATGCCCGAAACCCCCGAGCGGCTCGAGATCGGCAAAGGCCGCGTCGTTCGCGAAGGCAAGAAGGTCGCGATCCTGTCGCTCGGCACGCGCCTGGCCGAGGCGCTCAAGGCCGCCGACAAGCTCGATGCGCAGGGGCTCTCGACGAGCGTCGCCGACATGCGCTTCGCCAAGCCGCTCGACGAGGAGCTGGTCCGCCGCATGTGCGCCGAGCACGAGGTGGTGATCACGATCGAGGAGGGCGCGGTAGGCGGCTTCGGTGCCCATGTGCTGACGCTGGCGAGCGATCAGGGCCTGCTCGACGGCGGCCTGCGTATCCGCACGCTGCGCCTCCCCGACCTGTTCCAGGATCAGGACAAGCCCGAGAAGCAGTATCGCGATGCCGGGCTCGACGCGGAGGCGATCGTGGCGACCGTGCTCGCGGCGCTGCGGCGCAATTCGGTCGGCCTCGTCGAGGGTGCGCGCGCCTGAGCGAGGAAATGCCGTTCGCCTGAGCTTGTCGAAGCCTGTCCTGAGCGCCTGCCCTGGCCGGCAGTCGAGGAGGGCCGTCCTTTTCTTGAGTGAGAACAAGGGCAGGGCTTCGACGGGCTCGGCCCGAACCGATGATCTATAACTTCCACAGACACGAACGGCCGGGCGGGATCGCTCTGCGCCGCGTTCGTGTGTCTGAAAGAATGCGTCAGCGTTAGCTGAGCAGCATCGATCCGATGATCAGCGCATTGGCCGTGAACGCCACCGCCGCCATCGCGACATTTTCGATGATCCGCATTTCCGTTTCCTTCTGCATCTCGTCAGCGCGCTCATCATGAGCTTGCGTAGCGACTATGACATCGCCTTATGCCTCGCTTGCACACAACGCAAGCACTTACTTCGCTGTTGCAGCAATCCGAGCTTACTTGGTTGTTTCGCGTTAAACGGGTCAGATACGTCGACGATCCGTGATTAGACGCCAGATTGCCACCGCGAGCTGATCTCAGCTACGCCTCTCATGCTGCGTCGCAGCGGCGCGCGACATCGCCGATCCGGGCCGATAGAAGATCAGGATGCCGACCCGCCAGCGTGCCGATCAGCTCCTCGTGGAACGCGGTCTCGCCGAAAGCCGGGCGCGCGCGCAGGCGCTGATCCTCGCCGGGCTCGTCTTCGCCGGTGATCGCCGCGTCGAGAAGGCGGGCCAGCCGCTCGCGCTCGATACCGCGCTGCAGGTGCGGGGTCGCGATCACCCCTGGGTGTCGCGCGGCGGCGTCAAGCTTGCGCACGCTCTCGACCACTTCGCGATCGACCCCGCCGGCTGGGCGGCGGTCGACGTCGGCGCCTCGACCGGCGGCTTCACCGACGTGCTGCTGAGCCGCGGCGCGGCGCGCGTCTACGCGGTCGACTCAGGGACCAATCAGCTCGCCTGGAAGCTGCGGCAGGACGATCGCGTGGTAGTGCTCGAGAAGACCAATGCCCGCCACCTCACCGCGGCCGAGGTCCCCGAGCCGATCGACCTCGTCGTCTGCGATGCGAGCTTCATCGCATTGGAGAAGGTGCTGCCCGCGGCACTCGCCTTCGCAAAGCCTGCGGGTTGGCTGGTCGCATTGATCAAACCGCAGTTCGAGGCGGGCCGCGGCGAAGTCGGCAAGGGCGGCGTGGTCCGCGATGCCGCCGTGCACGCCCGCGTCTGCGATCACGTCGCGGAGTGGGTTGGCGGGATCGGCTGGCAAGTCGCCGGAATCGTGCCGAGCCCGATCACCGGGCCGGAGGGCAATATCGAGTTTCTCATTGCGGCACAGCGCGGCTGAGCGGCGTCGCGGCCGCTGCCGCTTGTGTTCGCGCGACGCCGCCGCTAGCGGCGGGCGCTTGGATTTGCGTGCCGCCCTGAAGGAGCCGGCCATGCGGCGGAGCGGGAGGGCATGAGCGAGATCGCATCGCGCGGCCAGTTACGAATGGCGTTCGTGCGTGTCGCGCTAATCGCGGTTCCGCTCGTGCTGTTCCTGGGGCTGGCGTCGGCGGTGCTGTCGGGCTCCGGCGACGATAACGCCTGGTACGCGCACCTCATCAAGCCCGGCTTCACCCCGCCGGGTTGGGTGTTCGCGCTCGTCTGGACGATCCTCTACGTGCTGATGGGCTTCGCCATCACGCTGATCGTCACCGCGCGCGGCGCGCCGGGGCGGATCGCGGCGATCGCGCTCTTCGCGGTGCAGCTCGTCGTCAACCTCGCCTGGTCGCCGCTGTTCTTCGGCGCGCACAGGGTGGGTGCCGCCTTCGGCGTCATGCTGCTCCTGCTGCTGCTTGCGATCGCTGCGGCTTGGGCGATGGGGCGCGTGCGCCAGGGCGCGCTCTGGTTGATGCTGCCCTATCTCGCCTGGCTCTGCTTCGCCGCGCTGCTGTTCCACGCCGTCTGGCGGCTCAACCCGCATGCCGAGACGCTTGCGCCGGGCGGCAGCGGCACCCAAATCATGCTCTGAGCGCAGCGCGCAGCCAGGAGCTTACACCCATGCAGTCCGAGAACCGCTTCTTCGACGATATCGTGAAGATGCTGAACGGTGCGGCCGGCACGCTCGCCGGCGTCGGCCGCGAGGCCGAGGCCTCGATGCGCGAGCGCGCAAAGGAATGGGTCGGCGGGCTCGATTTCGTCAGCCGCGAAGAGTTCGACGCAGTGAAGGCGCTGGCGACCGCCGCCCGCGAGGAGGTCGAGACGCTGAAGGCGCGGCTCGCCAAGCTCGAAGGTTCCGGCGAGCACGCGCCGACCTCCTACGACTCACCGTCGCGGTGACACCCCTCGTCGGGAATCGCCGCCAAATCCACAGCTTGTTAACAGCTTTGTTAACCCAGACTTCGCGCCGCCCTTGCTCCATGGCCGCGCTTTGTTCACCTGTGCGCGCAGTGTAATGCGTTGGAGGGCGCGCTTGACGGTCGATGACGGCGAGGAAGCGCGCGAGGCGAGCGCTCCGATCGAGATGCTCGAACATTACTTCCTGGCGCATAGCTGGAACTGCGATCGCGTCGGCGACGAGGAGATCGTCGCGCAGGTCCAGGGCAGCTGGACGCAATATGAGTTGCGCGCGGTGTGGCGCGAGGAAGATCGCGTCCTCCAGTTCCTCGCGCTTCCCGACATCCGCGTGCCGGCCGACAAGCGCAGCGCGATCTACGAGACGCTCGGCCTCATCAACGAGCAGCTCTGGATCGGCCATTTCGAGATGTGGGCAAGCTCCGGGCTGCTCCTGTTCCGCTATGCCTCGCTGATCGACGCCGGCGGTGACGGCAGCCTGACGCTCGATCATGCCGAGGCACTGGTGGAGGCGGCGATCGACGAGTGCGAGCGCTTCTACCCGGTCTTCCAGTTCGTGCTGTGGGCCGACAAGTCGCCGTCCGACGCGATCGCCGCGGCGCTGATCGAGACGCAGGGCGAGGCTTAGACGGCTGCCCAGCGGGACGGCGCGCACTAGAACGCGTCCGTTCGTCCCGAGCGAAGTCGAGGGACGGTCGCAAGCGCGCCGCGGACGTGTCTCGACTTAGCTCGACACGCACGGATTGAGGAAATCGAACATGAGCCAGCCGTTTGACGCCCTGCCGATCGAAGGTCCGCTTTGGCTCGTCGGCTGCGGCAACATGGGTGGTGCGATGCTGCGCGGCTGGCTTGCCGCCGGATTGGATCCACGCCAGGTGACGGTGATCGATCCCGGCATTCCGACGCTCGCCGACGGCGTCACCGTGCTGCCGGCGCCGCCGATCGACGGCGAGGTTCCCGCCGTGCTGATGCTCGCGGTGAAGCCGCAGCTGCTCGACCAGGTCACGCCCGCGATCGCGCCGATCCTCGGCACGGAGACGGTGCTGCTCTCGATCCTCGCCGGTGTCGAGACCAGCGCGTTGCGATCGCGCTTCGCCGCGCCGCGCGCGATCGTCCGGGTCATGCCCAACACGCCGGCCGCGATCGGCAAGGGCGTGTTGGCGCTCTACGCCGCCGAGGCGGACGCCACCGCACGCGATGCGACCGCCCGGCTGATGGCCGCGCTCGGGCTGGTCGAGTGGCTCGCCGACGAGGGGCAGTTCGACGTGGTCACCGCGCTTTCGGGGTCCGGCCCAGCCTTCCTGTTCCGCTACATCGATGCGCTCGCCAAGGCGGGTGCGACGCTCGGGCTGCCCCCCGACCAGGCGGCGCGGCTCGCGCTCGCCACCGTCGAAGGCGCGGCGCTGCTCGCTGCCCAGGCCGACGAGCCGCCGGGCGTGCTCGCCGATCGTGTCGCCAGCCCCGGCGGCACGACGCGTGCCGGCCTGAACATTCTCGATGACGGCGCTGCGCTCGACGCGCTCGTCACGCGCACGCTCGATGCCGCCGCCAGGCGCAACGCCGAGATGGCCGCCGCCGCGCGCGGATAGCGAATTGCGACCGGTGTCGCCTGCGAGCAGCGGGCATGGACTTGCGAGATTGATCGGAACGAGACGATGGACTTCGACCAACTGCTGATCCGCTTCTTCGGCACCGACGATCTCTCGGCGCTCGAGCCGCAGCGCGTCGCCGACGGCACCGAGGCGCTCCGCCTCCAGTTCGGCCTCGAGCAGGATCGCGAACGCCGCTTCGCGCTTTGGGCGCTGATGTACATGCTCGGCATCGCGCCCGATCTCGACGTCGCGTTCAAGGAGGAAGAGGATCGCGACGCCGCGCGCGACTTCATGGACATGGCCGACCGCGAGATGGACGAGTAGCGTTTTCCGCAGCGGCCAAGCACGCCGGCATCGCGAAGCGAGCGAGCGCGCCGAACGCCCGCTGTCAGCTAGTAGCTGATGTAGGAGACGGGGAAGCATCATGTGATCAGCGTGATCATTCCGAGCAGGCTCCAGCAAAGAATCGGTGCCGCTGACGGCACGCTCTGGCTTGACCAGGCCCTGGCGCAGGTGGCGCGTCAGGAGGCGGGTCTCGTCTGTGAGGTCATCGTCGGCATCGATCCAAACGCGGTTCCGCCACCGCGTTTCGATCCCGCGCTGTTCCGCCACGCGGCTGCGCCCGGTCAGGCGAGCGCGCTCAACGCCGCGATCGCCGCCGCCCGAGGAGAGTTCCTCGCGATCCTGGAGGATGACGACGGCTGGGCGCCTTGCAAGCTCCGCGAACAGATGCGCCACCTCGAGCGCTACGACATCGTCACCGCCGGCCAGCTGGAGTTGGACTCCGAAGGCACGCAGGTCGGTGAACGGGTGTTTGCCACGCCGAGCGGCTGGCTGATGCGGCGCACGATCTTCGACCGTGTCGGCGCGTTTGATCCCGCATTCCGCTATCGCCTCGACAATGAGTGGCTTGGCCGCGCCAATGCAGTCGGCCTCCACCGTATCCATCTTCTCTCGCGCAGCGCGATCGTGTCCGATCCCTTGGCGGTCGCAAACGTGGCGAAACGCTCGGCCGTCATGCTCGGGCCGGAGAGCTGCTCCCACCTCGTCTTCCGGACCGTCAATCCCAATGGCGGAACGACACGGACGAACACCGAAGAGGAGGCCGCGCAGCGGAGTCGCCAGGAATATGCGCTTTTGGTCGATCGCTTCGGGGAAATCCCTTGGTAGCGGCGGCAGCGGGCGATCGCTTGCTACCGGTCCGGACCTTCCACTTTCCTGCAGCAACATGGGTGACGCACGATCCCATGGTTCTCCGACATGGTGGCACCGCGTCTGTGGAACTCGGCGATCTGTTAAGATTCGCGCTTTTGTGTCGCCTCAAGCCGCCGTGGCCTAAGACCCTGAGCGCGCGAAACGCCGCGTCCTAATCAGCGCTCCTTCTGCAGGCCGATCACGCGTTCGCGCTCGTCGTCGGGGATCAGCCCCTCGAGCACCTGCCAGAAGCCCGCCACCGCGCTCGGCCCGGCCGAAGCATAAGCCGCCGAGAGCCGGCCGCGCAGCGCATCGAACAGCGCCGCCTCGAGCTTGGCGCCGGCGGGCGTGAGCCGCAGCAGCCGCTGGCGGCGATCGCTCTTGCCGGTCCGCGATTCCACCAGTCCGCGCTCGCCGAGCTCGTTGAGCACCCGCCCGAGCGATTGCTTGGTGATCGCGAGCAGCTTGAGGAGGTCGCTGACGCGCAGATCGGGCTGGCGCGCGATGAAGTAGAGCGCGCGATGGTGCGCGCGGCCGAGGCCCTGCGCGGCGAGGTTCTCGTCGATCGAGCGGGTGAGATGGCTGTAGCCGAAATAGAGCAGCTCGACGCCCCGCCGGATCTCGGGCTCGCGCAGGAACAGCGGAGACGGGCGCGGTGCCTCGGAAAGTTGGACAGCCATGTTGACGCATTTAGTCCCGCGGCCTAGTCGGGCGCAACTGTTGTTGTCAGCTGCGCCGATCGGCACCGGCGGCAAAGGCGGAGGGTGAAGTGGCGGGTCTCGACGAGCGCACCTACGACGATCGCGACGGGTGGATCTGGCTGGACGGCAAGCTCGTGCCGTGGCGCGATGCCAACGTCCACATCCTCACCCACGCGCTCCATTATGCCTCGTCCGTCTTCGAGGGGCAGCGCGCCTATGGCGGCGAGATCTTCGAGCTTTCGCGGCACAGCCAGCGGCTGATCGATTCCGCCAGGATCCTCGGCTTCGAACTGCCCTGGAGCCGCGACCAGATCGACCAGGCCTGCCGCGACACCTTGAAGGCGAATGACCTCGTCGACGCCTATGTCCGGCCGGTCGCCTGGCGCGGTTCGGAGCAGATGGGCGTTTCCGCGCAGAAGACCAAGGCGCACATGGCGGTCGCAGTGTGGGACTGGGGTGCCTATTTCGGCGCCGACGCCCAGGCCGGCCTGCGGCTCGACATCGCGCCGTGGCGACGCCCCGCGCCGTACACCGCGCCGGTGCAGGCCAAGGCGTCCGGGCTCTACATGATCGCGACGATGTCCAAGCATCACGCCGAGGGCCGTGGCTACAATGACGCGCTGATGTTCGACTATCGCGGTCAGGTCGCCGAGGCGACCGGCGCCAACGCCTTCTTCGTCAAGGACGGCGTGCTGCACACGCCGACGCCGGAATGCTTCCTCAACGGCATCACGCGGCAGACCGTGATGGGTCTCGCCCGCCAGCGCGGCATCGAGGTCGTCGAGCGCACGATCTGGCCGGAGGAACTCGAAGGTTTCGAGCAGATGTTTCTGACCGGCTCCGCCGCCGAGGTCACCCCGGTACGCGAGGCGGGGCCCTGGAACTTCGAGGTCGGCGAGATCACCCGGGTGCTTCAGAAGGACTATGCCGATCTCGTGCGCGGCCTTCGCGGCAACGCCTGAAGCGCTCCTCTTTCAGCGGCGCTCGCGCTGATTTGAGTCAGCCCGTGCACGGGCAGCGGCGAAGCGAGTCTGGCGCAATAGTGCAACCGTAGCGTCACACTCGCGCTTTGATACTCTTGCTTCCGAGCGCCGCGTCGTACTGCGGCCGAAGGGGGCCGCATGGCGACGATCGCGATCTATAGCATGAAGGGCGGCGTCGGTAAGACGACGCTCGGCGTCAATCTCGCCTGGGTTGCGGCGACGCGCTCGAGCCGGCGGACCTTGCTCTGGGATCTCGACGGTCAGGCGGCGGCGACCTTCATCCTCGCCGGCGAGGCGCTGCGGCCGCGCCACGCCCGCGAGGTAATCGAGCGCGAGGTGCCGCTGCAGGACGCGATCGCGCGAACCGCCACGCCGAGACTCGACCTGCTGCCCGCCGACCGCACGCTGCACGGGCTCGATACGATCTTCGCCGAGCTCGACAAGAAGAAGCGCCTCCGCCGGCTCGCCGAAAGCGCCGCCGAGCGCTACGATCACGTCGTGCTCGATTGCCCGCCTGGGCTCGGCCTCACGAGCGAGCAGGTGATCCGCGGCGCCTCGCTGATCGTGGTGCCGATCATCCCCTCGCCGCTCGCCTGGCGCGCGTTCGAAGAGGTGCGCACGCATCTCGATCGCCACTTCAAGCACGCGCCGCCGCTGATGCCGGTATTCAACATGGTCGACCGGCGCCGCGCCTCGCATCGCGCCGCGCTCGCCGACAATCCCTCGACACCGGCCATTCCGATGGCGAGCGCGGTCGAAGCGATGGGCGAGCGCCACGCCGCAATCGGCGCCTATGCCCCGCGCTCGCCCGCGGCGGCGGCGATCGAGGCGTTGTGGAAGACCGTCGAGCGGCGCGCCTGCCAACCGGCGCGCGCGCCGCGGCTCGAGCTCGTTCACGCCCGCGCCGCCTGACGCGGCTATCGAGCCGCGCCGCGCAAGCTGCTAGAGCCGTACGATCA
>Ga0213875_10001418_pt1 | contig 15573 bp, 16 predicted proteins | sample BarmaccomBMRX_R8_FD_160105 | JGI IMG/M metagenome (GOLD analysis project Ga0213875, IMG submission 160105) | Root-associated microbial communities from Barbacenia macrantha in rupestrian grasslands, the National Park of Serra do Cipo, Brazil - RX_R8 | ecosystem: Host-associated > Plants > Roots... | reverse complement strand
GCGGTCGCCTGGACCTCGTAGTTCAGCCGGTCGTCAGCGGACCGCCCCTCGGTGAAGTGACAGGACCCGTGCGAGCGATTCGCAATTGTGACAGCGGCCGCGCGCTCCTTGGCATCGATGCGGCAAGATATCGCGAGATCCTCCGCAGCGCAGGGCGGTCCGAGCTGTTCATGGGGAGTCTGCGGCCACGCGGCGGCGCACCAAATGGCCAACACGCCTGCTAAATATCCTGCTTGCACGCGTGTCCTCCTATCAACTGCATGAGCTTGGCTGCTCGCCGTTCGTTATGATCGAGTACCACTCGGGCCAGTACTGCGTTCCGTATAGCACCTGGGTCCATGGGGAAGCGATCTGCGAGATTCCCCACGTGCCGTTGTACAGTGTCAATGTCGCGCCCCATCCCCAATTCGTCGACGATATTGGTATCCATGTCCAGTACGTCACGTTCGGATGCCACATTAAAACGGCCGAGAAGCTGAACGCGAAATTATACCCAACAATCTTCGCTTCTGGCCAACCTTCCCCGGGGGCGTCGATGAATTGCGCGGCGGTCGTGTACGGATTCTGGCCATCGAGCCCGGGCAGGGGCGGCGGCTCGTTACAGGAAACCTGTGACCCGCCGCCCGTCGGCGTATACGTAACATTCAGATTGTCGACCACCTGAATCCATTCGGTCGTGCCGGAGACGCCGCCCGCCTGCCCCACTGTCGGATCCAGCGTCATGCACCACGTCGAGGTTTCATCGCCACAATTCGCGCCGACGTTCGTGCCGTCATTCGTGAGATAAATATCCGTTCCGGGCGTCGGCCGCACCGTAACCGTAGGCGCGCTAACGCTGAAGTTAGCGCTGGAGGACGCGCCCGCGACGGCGTAAGACACCGTATTGTTTCCCGGTCCTGCCCAGTAAAAGAGGACGTTCGTACCTGACGCCGCAACTAGTGTCTCGGGATGACCGTTGCTCTCATTGAATCCGGCAATCCAGGCAGGCGAGGGTTGAACGATCGACCAGGTGCCGCCGCCAGGATTCCCGGTCAGGGCTATTTCCTGCCCGATGACAACGTTCTGCGTCGTCGTAATGACCGGCCCGTTCGTCCAGCTTATGCTCGGCACCGTATTCTGAGTACTATGCGGCTGGAAGTACTTCGTCAGACAAACGCCGTTCCGTTCGATGTTCCCTTCCAACGCCAGATCCGCCGAGCCGGTTGTGCCGCCTATGCCCACGAAGTTGCTGTAAGCGTTGCTGAGCGTCACAACACCGGTATTGGCGCTGGCCCAGCCCGTGGCTTGATCTGTGTAGTCGACCCAGAGATCTTCGCACGTTTCGTAGGCCTGCGCCGCATTCCACGCGCCCGTCGTGATCGGACCTCCAAGCGGATCGGGGTTCATTTGCGCGCGTGAGGCGCCGCAGCACCCGGCGCAACCATAGTAGCCGTGTCCCCAAGTCTTGTCGATGATCAGCTTGCCTTCGTATAGATAGCCGCGGCCGGGATGGTCGAGATCGCGCAGCTCGTAGGAGCCCATCATCACGTCGGTGGAATTCCGCGCTCCTGAAGTTCCGGCAACGAGATTCATCTCGGGACGGCTGTGCTGCAATCTGAAACGACCGCACGGTGGGAATTAGGCAGGCCAGGCGAGCTAATCTTCGGTGCCTCGGAGTCTTACTTAACCGGCGCGAGCGTGACGATAGGGCTTGCACCAGCGATGCGGACGGGATCACGTCCCAGGGAAGCCATTCACGAACAGCTTCCGACCCATGCGGATGTGGAACTTTCCGGCGGCATTGCCGACGCACACCTCAGGCTTGATACTTTTAGCTCTTCGGCGGCGGAAAGGCCACGGTCACCGGCTCGCACCAAATCATTCTACCGGGATCAGGGCGGCTCAGGTCTTCGGGGAGATAAGAGAGGATACGGCCAATCCGGATTCGAAAGATACCGCCTTTTTTCGGCAAATCGATCACGGGCTCCAGCGGGAAAGTCTCAGCCGCTTCTCCTTTGGAGCTATGGCCACCGTCATGTCGGACCCATCGCCAAACGACACCTTGTGCTGTTGCAGGCGTTTTCCGGACGAAGATGTCGCAATCACGACATAATTCAGCCGATCATCGGGATAGACTCTCTTAACGAAATGGCACCCTTTTTCGGATCGATTCGTGATCGTCGCCACTGCGGTTCGCGCTTGTTCGTCTATGTGGCATGACACGCCGAGATCAGCCGGACTGCACAGTGGCCCGAAGTATTCCCCGGGCGATTGAAAATGAGCGCGGAGCACGGCTGAAAGGAGCAGCACGATTGCGAGTCTCTGGGTGTGCATGATAACGTCCTGATCAGTCGCAGGGCAGAGCTTCGCCGTTTGTGTACAGAGAGTACCAGACCGGCCAATAGGCTCCGAATAGAACCGAGGCAGAAGGATAGGTCACGTCGGTGAGGGCCCAAACGCCATTTGTCAGCGTGTCGGTCGCTCCATATCCCCAGTTTGTCGAGGCGATGGGGACGAATATCGAATTTGCGAGGGCAGGTTGCCACTCTAACACGGTGGAAAACTCTGCTTGACCAATTAACTGTGTGATGTTTGCCTCGGGATAGACGAACCGCGGGCTGTCAGTGTAGATCGCATTCGAGACGGCTAGGTAGTTGTCGAGGGCCGGAATTGCTGGAATGCCGCATGAATGTTGCGAACCATCTAAGGCAGTGAAGTTCTTAGTGAATGAGTCGATCACCTGCACCCATTGAGTCGATCCAGACACTCCGTTGGCCGGGCCGACGGTCTCTGTCAAGGCCATACAATTTGTAGAGGCGGCGTTCCCGCATGCGGCACCGACATTCGTGCCGTCGTTAACGAAGGAAATGCTCCTGCCATTCGTTGTTGCAATCATGGCGTACGGATCCTCCTTTGTGGGGGGGTAAATTGTGAAGGTCGCGGTCGCGGACGAGCCGGAAACGGTGTACTTTACGGCTGCCGGGAACGGGTTCAAATCGCCCGGGTTCGGTGTCCAGTAAAATAGTACGTTCGTCGTTTCTGATTCTTGGATCAACGTGTCAGGCGATCCGGTTGAATTTTCCGGCCCGACCGAAAACCCGGAGACCGCTTGCAAGATACCGGACCACGTGCCGCCGGTCGGATTGCCGGTTAGGAATATTTCCTGGCCGACGACGACGTTCTGCGGGGTGGTAATAACCGGCCCTCCGGCCCAACTTATGCCCGGCACCGTATTCTGTGTACTATGCGGCTCGAGGTACTTCATCAGACAGACGCCGTTGCGTTCGATGTTGCCCTCAAGTTCCAGATCCGCCGAGCCGGTTGTGCCGCCTATGCCCACGAAGTTGCTGTAAGCGTCGCTGAGCGTCACAACACCGGTATTGGCGCTGGCCCAGCCCGTGGCTTGATCTGTGTAGTCGACCCAGAGATCCTCGCACGTTTCATAGGCCTGTGCAGCGTTCCACGCGCCCGTCGTGATCGGACCTCCAAGGGGATCGGGGTTCAACTGTGCGCGTGAGGCGCCGCAGCACCCGGCGCAACCGTAATAGCCGTGTCCCCAAGTCTTGTCGATGATCAGCTTGCCTTCGTATAGATAGCCGCGGCCGGGATGGTCGAGATCGCGCAGCTCGTAGGAGCCCATCATCACGTCGGGCGGCATCGTGTTACCGCTCTTGTCCGGGATTTGGGCGCGGATGATTTCGCCTACATCGGCCCAAATCTGTTCGCCCGGCTCGAGCCGTTTCTCGATCGTGTACGACCCCTTCCCTTTGTTGTAGAAAAGCGTGACGGCTGCGCGAGTCGGCTCCGTTCCGCCGTTGCCGGTAGTAATGATCGAGTTGCGCTTGGCGTCCACGTGCCACATGCTGCCCTTCCATAGGTGCGACACCCCTTCCGAAAATGGAGTTTGCAGGCCGAACCGGCCGCTTGCGTCGAGGCTGGCGGCAACGGGTATTAGGTCGCCCGAACGGCCCTCATACTTCAGCACAACAGTTGCCCAGTAAGCGTCGGACGGAACTTGCCCCGCTCCCGTCAGCTCACGGACGTTCAGGATTCGAACCTCGCCGGGTGCGAGGCTGAGCGGGCCGAGCGGCAGGGTTCCGCGTTGGCTCGCGGTGCGCCAGTCAACAGACGCCGCCACGTTCATAGGCGCTGCTGACGCATTGCGGACGAACACCTGGGGCAGGAGTGTCGTACCGTTCGGAAATTGCAGGACAGGATCGGGTGTTGTCAGCGCCATCATTGGCGCCCGCATCGTACGAGTCTCGGGCTTGTCTGCCGTGTCGCGCGTAAACGTCTTCATGATCGCGGACATTCCCGCACTCTCGTCAAAGACGATATGCGAAGCGATCAGGTTCCCAGCGGCCGATGTCGCTCTGACCGTTACCCCGCCTGACCCGCCGGCGAAGTGTGCTGCTTGCGTAATCTCACGCAAATCAAGACGCTGGGTCTGGCCGGCGCCGAAGGCGAGTGTTTGCTGGAAGGTTCTTCCTGCGATGTCAGATATGACAATAGATCCGGTGACCGGTTGACCCGAGGCGTTCGCGAGGATCAGCCGGTCCGATGCCGTGCGGCGGGCAACCACCAGATCCCTTCGAGGCTAACTGAATCCCGGTTGCTGCCGATACTCTCTTCGTCGAAGTGATAGCCAATAGCTGTTCCGGTACGCTGTACCATGTTCGCGGCGAAGACGTTGCGCCCGCTGTTCGCCTCAATCGGTACACCGTCGAGCCGAACGATCCCGGGCGATCGACTAAGTCGGGAGCCGCAGTCGCAAGCGCGTCCCGAACGTCAATATCGGCGATCGCGTTCGGTGCGATCCTAACTGGTTTCAGTTCAACCTCGGCCCGGCCGCAGTCCGCAGCACGGGCGTCACAGTGACGTCATGCCAGGTAACATTGTTGCGGACCTCGAGTTGCGTGGTCCAGTTCGGTTCTACGGTGCAGTAGGATACGAAGACCTCCTGTCTTTGCGGTTCCCATTTGGCGGGTTCCGGCGGCAGGGCTTTACGGGGCTCTTCGTGGCGAGGCAGCGAGCGGGCGCAGAATTACTGTATTCAGCACGCTGAACATCGTGTTGACGCCGGCGAGACCCAGAGCTAGGGTGACGACAAAAAGGGCAGCAAATCCCCAGCTAGTCCGCAGACTGTGCAGCGCGTGGCGAATGCTGGACGGAATACGCATTCATTCTCATCATCCACGTCGAGCTCCGGCGAATTTCGGAGTCGCTATCCTGCGATTTGAGAATAAGGCAGCGCGCCGCCATCGCGGCAGCCGTGTGCGTGCTCACGCGAGCCGCGGAATTGCCGCTCATGCCGCAGCCGCGGCACGTCCAGGTAATCGAAGGCGCGCCGGGGTTGGTCATCGATACCGGATTTACGGCTGCCGTCGACGGTGCCGGCGCGAGCGATCCCCGAATCGCACACGCGATACCTCGCTTCCTCGCGCAGTTAACGCGTGAGACGGGCATTTTCGTGCGCAGCACGCCGGTTCCAGCCGCTACGCACGTAGCCTTGCTCGTTACTGTTCAGCATCCGGATCACGCGGCGCCGCAACGGCTCGGTGATGACGAAGCATACAAGCTCACCCTCACCGAGAAGCAAGCGCGACTGACAGCTTCGACACCGCTAGGCGTGCTGCGCGGGCTCCAAACACTGTTGCAGCTTGTCGGGCCTGGCAAGCAAGGCTTCGCGATTCCGGCTGTTGAAATTGACGATGCGCCGCGATTCGCCTGGCGTGGCCTGTCGCTCGATGTTGCACGGCATTTCATTCCGGTCGCGGATGTGGAACGCACGCTGGACGGGATGAGCGCGGTCAAGCTGAATGTCTTGCATTGGCACCTCTCGGACGATCAGGGATTTCGAGTCGAATCGAAGATTTTTCCCAAGCTACAGCGGATAGCATCCGAAGGCCAATACTACACGCAAGCCCAGATACGAGATGTGGTCGCGTACGCGAGGGATCGCGGCATTCGCGTCGTTCCGGAGATCGATATGCCTGGGCACGCGACCGCGATGCTGGCTGCCTATCCGGAACTTGGAAGTGGAGCCGGGCCGTACCAGATTATCCACGAATTCGGCATCTTCACGCCGGTCATGGATCCCACCCGCGAATCGACGTACACGTTCGTCGACAAACTGATCGGCGAGATTGCGGCGCTGTTTCCCGATCAGTATTTTCATATCGGCGGGGATGAAGTCAAATCCGATGAATGGGAGGCCAACGACGCAATTCAACGATTCATGACCATCCATCACATAGAGGATGGGCACGCGCTGCAGGCGTTCTTCAATCGCCGAGTGCAGAAGATCGTCGCGCAACATCACAAGGTGCCGGTGGGTTGGGAGGAGGTGCTTGATGCGTCACTGCCGAAAGCGCTCGTCGTCGAATCGTGGCACGGACAGGATTCGTTAGCCGCTGCTGCCAAACAAGGCTTTCGAGGCATTCTGGCGCACGGGTATTATCTCGATCTGATGCAGCCTGCCGCCGAGCACTACGCCGTCGATCCGATGACGGGCGCGACGAGCGAACTCAGCGCTGCGGAACAGCAGCGGGTCTTGGGAGGGGAAGCTGCAATGTGGGAGGAACTCGCAACGCCGCATAACTTGGACATGAAACTTTGGCCGCGTTTGGCGGCTATCGCTGAGCGCTTCTGGTCGCCGCAAGATGTTTCGAATATCGACTCGATGTACCGGAGGCTGGACGCGACTAGCCGCTGGCTCGAATCGTATGGGCTTCGCCACAACGAAATTCCACGCGAGATGCAGGAACGATTGGCTGGTCCGCAACCGGCAGCGCCGCTGCGTATCTTCGCGAGTACTTTGGAACCGGTGAAGGAGTACACGCGGACGGATAAGGTTGGCGGGTACACGACCTCCACACCACTGAACCGTCTCGTCGATTCCGTGCCTCCGGAAAGCGACGCGGCGCGCGCGTTTGCACGCGATGTCGACCGGTTTTTGAACGGCGCTTCGGATGGCGCTAGAGTTATGCAGCAGTTGCAGCGATGGTCGGACAATGTGCCGCGCGTGCGGCCGGTTCTCGAGAGTAATAAACTGCTGCTCGAGGCCGTTCCGGTGGCAGATTCCGAACGGACATTGTGCGAGGCGGGTTTGCGGGCAGTTGAAGTATTGCGGCAGAACGATCTCGCTGCGCGCGATGTGCTGAAGCGGTCTTCAGCCTCGGTGGATCAAGCGGCCGAGTCGACCAAAGCTGAAGTGGTCATCGCGATTGCGCCTCCGATTCAGAGGCTTGTAAAAGCTGCGATGGCGGGTTCGAACGAGTAGCGAAGGACGAACGGTGGATTCCGATGGCGAACGCGATGATGCCGATCGCTTCGCCGGTGAGGAACAAGGCCCAATGGAACGGATGCGGGAGTCCTCCGCTCGCGACGTGTCGGAAGTCGATCATGAATGAGATGAGCACGATCACACCGCCCGCGACGATAAATAGCCAGCGCAGCGGCGAGATCACGTAAGGTTCCCCCTGATCCTCACGCCATAAGACGAGCACGCCCGCCGCAACTATCGAGATCGAAACCAGAATCGGCGCGAGAACCGGACCCGTCCATGGAACGGGCAAGAGAAACAGTATGTCCCAGGTGAAGAGCGACGCGGGCCAACCTACCAGCAGTTTGAGAAACGCGTAAAACGTGATGTCCCACACGCCGAAGCAGATGATGAACGCGGCGATCCATTGGCGAAAATTTCGCGCGGCGACAATCGCGACCGCCGCAAGCATGGCGAGCGTTGAAAATTCCCGTCCTAGCTCGATGCGAAGGCGCACAACATGCTCGGGTCCGAAAGCGCGAAGCTGGTCGAACGAAATCAGCGGAAAGATCTCATTGCCCGAAACAAGAGGATGCAATTGCGACCGCAGCGGCGTGTATATAGACCGCAGATACACAACCACGGACGCTTCCAAGTAGCCGAATGCGATGCCGAACAGTGCGAGGCCGGCGATAATGCGCCAGAATCCGGCGCCCTCATGTCGCAAGGCTGCCCGTTATGTAAGTCTGCAGTTGTTCGATTGTCTGGGTTTGTGAGGTCACAATCCAATTCACGACATCGCCGATAGAAAGAACGCCGGTGAGTTCGCCACCCGAATCGACCACCGGTAGGTGCCGGATGCGGTTATTGGTCATGAGGTGCATCGCATGGTCCACCGTCTCATCGCCTCGAATTGTGATCGGCGATGGAGTCATGATTTCGCCCACCGTGGTCGTATTCGACGAGCGGCCCTTCAGAATCACCTTGCGCGCATAATCGCGCTCGGACAGAATGCCGACCAGTCGCCCGTTGTCAATGACCAGCAGCGCGCCGATGCCCCTGTCGGCGAGCATCTGGATTGCCGACAGAACCGAGGCGTCCGAGCGAACAGAGTAAACATTCGTCCCCTTGTTGCGAAGCAGCATCGACACGTGATCGAGGACCTTCATTTCACCCTCCGAGCCGGCACCATCAATGTTATAGAAGCGATTGGCCGTCGTTTGCTGTCACTTTGGCCGTTGGTCGTCACTTGGAGTGATCTGTGCAGGAGGTCTCGTGGGTGTCGGAGACCGCGTTGATCTTCCAGCCGTCATTCGTTTTCAGCAGACTGAACGAATCGACGCCGCAATGGTGCAGTTTACCGTTCAGATGAAAGTCGTAATCGCCCCAAACGACCGCAACTGAGCCGTGCTCCAGCACTTTGGGGTCCGAAATGCGCTCGAGCCACGTGTCTTTACTCGCGCCCAGGTGATCCACCCATTTCTGGTGCGGCAACCCCTGTGCCGTACCTTCCGGGGTAACGGAAAAGAGCTGGGCGTCGGGGAGAAACAGGCTGCCAGCTTTGGCGGCGTCGTGGGCCGACATGGCGTCGAACAGCGCCTGAACGGCCGCGAGCGGGGTCTGTTCCCCCGCCGTTGCGGCAAAACACAGGTGAGAAGCAAATAGTACGGCAAGCAATTTGGGCATGCCGACAGTCTACCGCCAGCCGGGCCTTGTAACCTAACAGATTGCCGGAGCGCCTGAACAGTCGCAAGGGTTTACAGGCAGGCGCCGGGCAAGTGCCGGGATGCTTGTCGACCCACAACTGATTGATAAAGCGCGCGGAGGCGACCAGGCAGCATTCAACCAATTGGTCACTGCGTATCGCAACCGAATGTTCGGTGTGATCTCGCGGCTGATCGGCCGGCCGGAGGATGTGGAGGATGTGGCGCAGGAAGTGTTCGTGAGGGTGTACTACTCGCTTGGCCAGTTGCGAAGCTCGGAGCTGTTCGAGCCGTGGCTGTACCGTCTGACTACGAATGCCTGCTACGACTATCTCCGGCGGGCCAAACGGCGGCGGGAATCGCGAATGGCAGATTTCAGCGAGCAGCAGGTGATGATGGCCGATTCGGCGACTGCAACCCAGCTTGAATCGGAGGAGCGGCGGAAGCGAGAGACGCGCGACACCGTGAACACGCTCTTTCAGGACGTGTCCGAGCAGGACCGGCTTCTGCTCACGCTCAAAGAAGTAGAAGGGTTATCGCTAAAAGAACTGCAGGAGATCTACGGCGTTCGAGAAAACGCCCTGAAGGTGCGCTTGTTTCGCGCGCGACAGCGGATGCTGAAAGCGTATCGGGCCGCAAAGGCCGATGGTAAAGTGTAGGCAAAACGGCACAGCGGAGCTGCGGTGCGCCGCAACGTGAGGATCTTATGACGAATGACGAACACGGTGTCGAGGAACTGTTTGCGCAGTATCGCGCCGCGTGCCCGGAGCTCGAGCCGAGCGTACATTTCATGCCGGATCTATGGCGCAGGATCGATGCCCGGCGTGGTTTCTGGTTTGTATTTCAGGGGCTCGCTCGCACGGCTGCGGTGGCGGCAATTATGGTGTGCTTACTTTTGGCGGCGCTGAATCTGCGTAATCCGGGGGCATCAGGCGTTATTGCGACGTATCCCGACGCTCTGGCTGCCGATCACACCGCTGAACGAACCTACTACACGGAAGCGATCGCAGACACTTCCAGCAGCGAGCAAGCGCCCGTTGCGGTGCATGAATAAGCGGTAAATGGCACGGGAATGAAACGTAATCAGCTCACAGCGGTGCTGTTCGCTATTGTGCTGTTCTGTTGCGGCGCCGCGGCGGGCGCTTTGGCGCACCGTTACTACGCCAGTTCGGTTGTGAGCGCAAAGAGTTCCGACGATTTTCGGCACCGGTACATTGCTGAAATGCAGTCGCGCTTGCATCTGACCTCGGAACAGGTAGCCGAGTTGCAGAAGATCATGGACGATACGAAGGCGAAATATAAAGCGGTGCGTGATGCGTATCGGCCCGAGATGCTGAAGATCAAAGCTGATCACACCAGTCGTGTGAAATCGATCTTGACGCCTGAGCAAGTTCCGGAATACGAGCAACTCGTAGCGGAGCACGAGCGTAGAGGTCGTGAACAAGATCGAGATCACGACCACGAGGACCACGGGCCAGGGGCTCGATAGCAGAGCGCGCCCGGCGCTCGGGGTTCTATGTCGGTGTCAGCACAGGCCCGCCCCGGTTAGAGGGAAATCCGATCCGGCGTTTCGGTGTACGGCAGGTACTGACGCCCACCCCAGATGTCACTTGAGGTCGCAAAATGCGACCTCAAGTTCTCGTTCTCGCCCGGATTGAGCTGAAACATGACATCTTGGGGAAACCGTTCCCGGTTCCGCCGGACGGCTTCGTTCAGGCGCTTGGTTTCCACCTGATAAAGAGCCGCCAGCTCGACATCGAGCAGCACCTTGTGTTCGCGGATGAGCCAAATTCGGCCCGTTATCCTGGCTAAGGATGCTCAACCCGAGTAATTTTCGCGAATACGACATTCGTGGAATTGCAGATACGGAGCTCCTCGACGGCGATGTCGAGTCTTTGGGACGCGCGTTGGGCACATACATCCTCCGCAGTAGCGGGCGAACGATTTGCGTTGCGCGCGATTGCCGCTTGAGCAGCCCTCGATTGCGAGACGCGCTTGTTCGTGGGCTGGTCGCGGCGGGAGCCAACGTTCTCGACGCCGGTATTGTACCCACTCCGCTGCTCTACTACGGTGCAACACATTTTCAGGCCGACGGTGGAATTATGATTACCGGCAGTCACAATCCGCCCGAGTACAACGGCTTCAAAACTGTCTGCGCGCAAAGCACGATCTACGGGCCGGCGATTCAGCAGCTCTACAAGATGATTCAGGGCAGCGATTACGAAACCGGTCAAGGGTCCGTCAAGACGATCGACGCCGTGACGCCTTACGTCGAAGAAATCAGCGCCCAGTTCGATTGGAAACGCCGCGTTCGGGTGGTTGTGGATGCCGGCAACGGCACCGCTGGACCGGTAGCGCACCGCGTCTTCGAGAAGCTGAACCTAGACGTGACCGAGCTGTATTTCAAGATGGACGGTAACTTCCCACATCATCACCCGGATCCGACGGTTCTTTCGAATCTTGACGACCTCAAACGCGCCGTTCAAACCAACAAAGCCGAGCTAGGTATCGCCTTCGACGGTGACGGGGATCGAATCGGGGCCATCGACGAGACCGGCAATGTCATTTTCGGCGACATGTTGCTGTTGGTTTTCGGACGTGAAGTTTTGTCGCGCAAGCCCGGATCGACATTCATCGGCGAGGTGAAGTGCTCCCAATTCATGTACGACAAGCTGCGGGAGTTGGGCGGAAATCCGATTATGTACAAGACCGGGCACTCGCTCATCAAGGCGAAGATGAAGCAGGAACATGCAGAGCTGGCCGGAGAAATGTCGGGCCATATGTTCTTTGCGGACCAATACTACGGCTACGATGACGCCATCTACGCGGCTTGTCGGCTGCTCGACATTGTGTCGAAATCGGGGCATCCGCTGTCGTATCAGCTTGAGGGGTTCCCTAACCTGGTGTCGACGCCGGAGCTGCGGATCGACACCCCTGACGATGTGAAGTTCGATATCGTCGCGAAAGCCGGCGAGATCCTGCGCAAGCGGCATCAAGTCATCGACGTCGATGGAGTGCGAGTGCCGTTCGAACACGGCTGGGGATTAGTTCGGGCGTCGAACACGCAACCTGTGATCGTGTTGCGATTCGAAGCGACGACGCCCGAATTGCTCACCAAGTATCAAGACGAAATTGAGGGAGCTATCGAAGAAGCTAAAGCGCAGCTCGTCGCGCTGCGCGAGGTCGAGGCTTAGTTCTTCGGCCCGACAGCTTCGCCGCGCCCCGCCAGCGGCGTAATGGTAGGGCCTCCGCACACTCCCACCCCACTGTTCAACAGAGCGTTCATCAGGTTGAACAGCACAGCATAAACCACTTGCTCGCTGACGGCTTGACGTCCGGGCATGCGGAACGTGTCCGGCAGCTCTTTCGCGATCTGTAATCGAATCGCGTTGGGCAGCGGTCGTCCCGATCGATCGCGCTGATTCGCGAGCGAAATCGGCGTTTGCAGCACGCTACCGGTCTTGCCGTCGACGTAGAACTGGCAACGTGAAAACCATCCCAGGTTGCCGGGATCGGCGGCATCAAACAGCAGCAGGGGAGCCTGCCGGTCTCGCGCCGTCAAAGCGACAGCTAACGCGCGGGGTTGATCGTCAACTTTCGATTCGAAACCAGCCTGCTTCGCCATGTTGCCGACGAACTCAGGATCGAGTTCAAGCAACAAATATTTGTGTTGGCCGGCTTCGACGATCTGCATGGATTTACCTGGTCGAGCCTGTCGCGACGGCCCCAAAGAACTTTTCAGCCGAGGCGCGATATATCTGGTGATCGCGCTCGCTGAACTGAACAAGCTTAACAACGCGCACCGGACCAGCTTGCTCCCGCAGGCGCTGCGCCACCGTTCGCACGGCAATATCGGCAGCTTCGTGGATTGGGTAGCCGTAGATGCCCGTGCTGATAGATGGAAAACTGATCACCTCCACACCGTGCTTTTCCGCCAACGCGAGGCAGTTGGAGTAGCACGACTCGAGCAGCCATGCTTCGCCATTATGGCCGTCACGATACACCGGTCCGACTGCATGGAACACGTACTTGGCGGGCAGCTTCCCTGCCCCAGTTACAACCGCTTTGCCGGTTTCGCACCCACCGGCGCGCTCGCGGATCTCATCGAGTTCGCGCATGATCCCGGGTCCGCCGGAGCGGTGAATCGCGCCATCCACGCCGCCGCCGCCAGCCAACTGAGCGTTCGCCGCGTTCACAATCGCGTCGACCGGGATGCGCGTGATATCGCCCTGCACCAACTCGATCCGCATCTGGCCGGCTTGGAAGACAAGTTCCGATGCCATACATTCCGATGCGGTCACAGGCGCTACATACACGCCGCGATCGCTTCCAGCAGCCCATCGACGTTCTCCGCGGTCGCGAGCGGCCCCATCGTTCCGATACGCAGAATCTTGCCTCCGAGCTGCCCCAAGCCGCCGGAAATTTCGATACTGTATTTCTCCGACAGCTCGCGCCGCAGTTGGGCCTCATCGACGCCGCGCGGGGGAACAACGGTTGTGAGATGCCAAATGCGATCGTCGGGATTCTCGACTAGCGGTCTGAACCCAAGGTTCTCGAGCCCCGCGATGAGACGCTGGCTCATCCGGAAGTGACGTTTCCATCTCTCCGTAAGACCCTCTTCCGCAATCGCGGCGAGTCCCTGGCGCAATGCGTAATACAGGGGCGGAGATGGCGTGTGCTGATACGTATGCGGCGGATCGAAGTACGCCGCCATCAGCTTCAGATCGAGATACCAGGTAGATGGTTCCTCCGCCCGTTGCGCGAGACGTTCCGCGGCTCGCGGCGAGATGGAAATCGGCGCCAACCCAGCCGGGCAGCTAAGCCCTTTCTGCGTGCAACTGAATGCCACGTCAATACCATTCGCATCGAGTTCAACGGGCATTGCGCCGAGCGAGGTCACACAATCGGCGATGACCAATGCGCCCATCTCGCGCGCGGCCGTCGTGATGGCCTTCCCTGGTTGATACGCGCCGGTTGACGTTTCGGCCTGTACAAAAGCCACGACGTCGGGACGCTCCCGTCCGATGAATTTGGTCGCCTCCGCCGCCGTGAAGATCTGTCCCCACGGTTTATCGAGCCGAACGACCTCGGCGCGCTGTCGCCTGCCCATGATGGCCATACGGTCGGCGAAATGTCCCGCCGCAAATACCGCGAACTTCGACCCCGGCAACACAAAATTCGCAATTGCAGCTTCCATGGCCCCGCTGCCGCCCGCCGGCACCGTGAACGTCAGAGGGTTGGTGGTGCCGAACGCCTCGCGCAATCCTGTGCGGATTTCCTCGACAATGTGGAAAAAATAAGGATCGAAAATGCCCACCACGGGCTGGGCCATGGCCTCATAGGCTCTCGGCTCGACCATCGACGGGCCGGGGCCATAGAGCAGGCGTTTGGGGGCGGCGATGCGCTCCGCCGCGAGTGTTGCCATAGCTTCAAAGTAGCAGGGATATCGTACTGGACATGGATCGATTTTCAGGTAAAGTTGTGGTCATCACAGGCGGCAGTTCAGGAATTGGGCGTGCCGCTGCTCTGGCGTTTGCGCGCGAGGGTGCAAGGGTCGTGGTTGCGGCGCGCGGAGTAGAGCGCGGCAAGGCTGTCGTTCGGGAGATAGAGGTGGCAGGTCAAGAGGCGCTGTTCATAGCGACTGACGTGTCGCGGCCGGATCAGGTGAGCGCATTGTTTGAACAAGCGGTCGCCAGGTTTGGGCGTGTCGACTGCGCATTTAACAACGCCGCCGACCCTCGTCCGGAGGAATTCGCGCCGACCGCGGATTTGAGCGAAGAGCATTTCGATCACTCCATAACGACGAATCTCAAGAGTGTGTGGCTTTGCATGCGGCAGGCGATTCGGCAGATGCTGGCGCAAAATCCGCGTGGCGGCGCGATTGTGAATACGTCTTCCATCAACGGCTTGGGCGGCGTGGCGAATGGCTCGCTGTACGCGGCCGCGAAAGCGGGCGTTTTGGGGTTGACGAAATCGGCCGCGTTCGAATACGCAAAAGACAACATCCGGGTGAATGCGCTCGTCGCAGGCGCCTTCCGCACCCCGATGCTCGAAGGCGCAATCGACATGTTTGCCAAAGGTGATCCCGCAGTGCGTCAGCAGGTAGAGCAGAACTTCAAGCTAATGACCGCTGTGGGCCGGGTCGGCGCGCCCGAAGAAGCAGCGGAAGCGGTGTTGTGGCTATGTTCCGACGCGGCATCGTATATGACGGGCGCATCAATGATTGTGGACGGTGGCTTGACCGCACGGTTCCGCTGAGCCGTCAGTCCGAGCAAAGAAAGGGGCCAGACTGACGTGCAGCCTGGCCCGTGATCGATCCAGCGGAGGGTCGGTTACTTCTTCGTGTCTTTGGTGTCCTTCGGTTTCGGGCGCTCCTCCGGGCGAGGAGCAGGCGCAGGTCGCGCTTCCGGAGCAGGTCGTGGCGCGGGCGCCGGCCGAGCCTCAGGAGCAGGTCGGGCCGGTGCAGGTCGCGCTTCTGGAGCGGGCCGAGTTTCAGGAGCCGGTCGCGGTGCCGGGGTCCGAGTCTCGGGAGCAGGCCGCGGTGCGGGCGCCGGGCGAGCCTCAGGAGCAGGACGCGCTTCCGGAGCCGGTCGAGTTTCGGGAGCCGGTCGCGGCGTCGGAGTCGGC
>Ga0213875_10001417_pt1 | contig 15584 bp, 14 predicted proteins | sample BarmaccomBMRX_R8_FD_160105 | JGI IMG/M metagenome (GOLD analysis project Ga0213875, IMG submission 160105) | Root-associated microbial communities from Barbacenia macrantha in rupestrian grasslands, the National Park of Serra do Cipo, Brazil - RX_R8 | ecosystem: Host-associated > Plants > Roots... | reverse complement strand
ATGATAAGGCTTGGCTCGCCACCGAGATGGAACGCGAGCGGCGCGAGGTCAGCGCGCGGGGCGAGTACACGCTGTGGCAGACCCTGGCCAATATTCGGGTGCTGGCGTTGTCGGCGATCTATTTCGGCGTCGTCACCGCCAGCGTCGGCCTGGTGCTGTTTGCGCCGCAGATCATCAAGCAATCCGGCTTGTCGAATTTCGCGACGGGGTTCGTCACCTCGATCCCCTATATCGCGGGGGTCATCGGCATGCTCGCATGGGGGCACCTTTCCGACCGCATGAATGAGCGCCGCTGGAACCTGTTTTTCGGCTGCGCCTTGGCGGTGGTGGCCCTGATCCTGGCTGGCGCGACGGTGGGGACCTATGTGGCGGTCGCCGCGATGTGTCTGGCGACGGTTGGGTTTTACGGTTCGAAGGGGCCGTTCTGGTCATTGCCCAATACCTTCCTGACGGGAACCTCGGCAGCGGCCGGCCTCGCCTTTATCAACTCGGTCGGCAATATCGGCGGATGGTTCGGGCCGACCATTGTGGGCTGGGTCGCCGACCAGACTGGCGGGTTCCAGGGCGGGCTGTACGCGCTGGGTCTGTTCGTGGCACTTGCCGCGGTGGTAACGGTGGTCGGCATTCCGGCCCAGCGCCGTCTCGCGGCAGCTCCGGCGTTCGAGCCAGCCGCCGAATAACGCCGGTGCCGGGCGCAACACCCCCGGCCATGGCCGACAAAACGGTGAAAGCTCGGCGATGGAAGACGAGGGTTACGTTGACGACGATTTCATCGCCGAGAGCGCGTGGGAATATGTCGCGGTCCACGGCGCCGCGAGCCTGCCGCTCTTGCGCAAGCTGGCGGACAGCGCCGCGGCTGCGGGCGATGTGGTAACAGCGGAAACCTGGCGCGCCATCGCCGAAACCGCCAGCCACATCCTGCCGAAAGGCTGACCCGGCAACGCATCGCGACAAGGTATTCGCTGCGGCCTATGCTAAACTGCGCCACTTGGATGGGTGGCCGAGTGGTTTAAGGCACCGGTCTTGAAAACCGGCGTGGGGGCAACCTCACCGTGGGTTCGAATCCCACCCCATCCGCCATCCTCTCATTTCCAGCGGTCTCGGGTTGTCTCAGAATACGCAGCAATGCTGGGCCGTCTGGGTGCGTACTGTCTACCGTGATCTCTCCTCGCATCCTATAATCTCACTCCGAGTGGGGGATAGGATGGGGGAAAGGCTGGTCTCCGGTGGCACGCACAAGCAAGCTGACCGTAGGTTCAAGAGACCCTTTGCTCAGGGAGAGGCGGTTAGATGACCAGCCGCTTCAGGGGAGGTGCCAATTCCGACCAACACGTCGGCACGGGTAAGCGCGCCAGACGATAGACCGCTTTCCCAGAATTGTAGCCCCGGCGCGTCCGGCATTCGCCCCAAGCCAGCTTCATACAGACTGGATACGTACTGAGTATCTGTCTGTGCTTCATGCAGGGAGCTGAACTCTGGCGATGTCGCGATCCCTTGAGCGAGCTGATCGAACGTCATGGTCCCGTTCACCAGGGCGGTCCGGTCGGCGGTCAAACTGGGTAGATCAACTTCCCGTCCGAGACCGGTCTCGTATAGTTCGTGCACATACGTGCCGTACGGGTCGCGCGCAAAGACCTGCTGGGTGGCGATCTGGTTGTAACCCTTTGCTTCCAGACTATTTGCGATTGCGACAAGGACGTCGGCTCGGCTCGTCCCCGACGCGAGCACATTGCCAAAGCTGGACAGTTCACTGGCCGAGGGCGCGCGGCCGAGCTCTCCCTCAAATGTGCTCGTGAGGAACTGCGTATCTGTTTGCGAGCCGTGCAAGGCCGTGTATTCGGGACTGGAGAGGAAGTCCGACGCGATTGTACCGGGAGAGACCCCTCTCTCCAGCGCCTGTTCGTAGTAGCTTATTCCCGGCCCATCGTATGACCGTCCGAGCAAGCCCAGATAGAAGCGCTGCAACAATGCTTCGCTGGTATCAGGGCCGACGCTCAGCGTGCCGTCTACCAAGCTAACCGCCTCAGTCCCCCCGGTCGTTTCGGGAATGCTGCGAGTTCGGCTTATCTGCAATGCGTAGCCGTTCGCGAGCAGGCCCGCGATGTCGCTCGAAGACATGTCCGTGGTGCTGATCAAGTTGACGGGGCTCGGAATGACCAGCACGTCCACTACGCTCGAAGCCGTCCGGGCGGGACCCGGAGTGCTGGCGGTATACTCGTGTAAGCCAGTGCCCACGCCTGCGAGTTGCGAAGACCAGGCCGTTGCCGAGGCTGTCACTTGGCTAACAAGCTGCCCACCATCAAACACCTGAACCGAATGAGATGCCGGCGCGGCACCGCCCAGAATAAACGTGTTATTGTTGGTGATGACGCGATTATAGATCGTCTGCGTCATTGTATTGAAATACGCTATTGTTGGCGGGTCTATACTGATGCCCAGACTGGATGATTGCGGTCCGCTACCCAGCGAGAAATCGGCGGTCGTATAGCTGCCTGTGAACTGAAGCGACTGGCTCGCAGTACCCTCTTGTAAAATGAGCGTTCCGCCGTTCGTGTCCCCACTGTAGTTGTAACCCGTCACCGAGCCGTATGCGATGCCCGACAATACGAGCTCGTCTCCAGGTAAGGGCGAAACAATCGTGCCGGTGAAACTGCTAGGCATGTCAAGCGTCAGCACACCAAAGCCATCCGCGAATGCGATTTGGCCCGCTCCGCCACTTCCCAATTCAAGAGTTGCGTGACTTGCTATGTTGAATGAGCCGCCACCGCTGACCGCACCTGATAGCGTCAACGTGTCTCCCGAACCCTTGGCAAAGATCGTGCCGCTATTTTGCACCGGTCCATTTACCGTTCCGTAGCCGTCGAGCGAGCCTGTACTGCCAATGGTCAACCCTGCTGTGGACAGCGTGCCTGCAAGCGAAATCCGGCCATCATCCGCAAGGGTGTTTGATGTAGCGTAAGTTGTATTTATCGCAAGCACGCCAGTCGTGGATGCGATATTGCGCAAGGTGCTCTGAAGGGGCACGTAACCAGCCGACGAAGCATCAAAGGTGGATACCTCGGTGCCTTGTCCCGCCAACAGGATCGTCGCGGCCAGGGTGGTGATGTTGCCCCCGATATCCAAGTCGAGTGTGCTGCCGTAAGTAGCCTCGTAGCTACCTCCGGTCAGGACACCGTTTAAAAGGTTGGAGAATCCTCCTAATACATGCACTGTGTAGGTTACCGGAGTGTTAACGGGACCTGACGTAAGTAACAGGCCAGTGTTTTGCATTGACACGGTTGTCAGCGTGGCGCCGGCCCCTCCGCTGATTGTGCCGCTATTTACGACTGAACCGGCGTTGATGGATGAACCGTTGTCGCCGCTTATCGTGCCGCCGGCGTTTTGCAACGACTGCACTGTTATCGACGATCCGACGGCGCCTTCAATTACGCTCTCATTGAGCAGCGTCGCTGCCGCGATAGTGAAGGAGCCGCTGATATTTCCTTCGTTATTGATTGTGCCTGTGCTTTGTATTGTACCGTTCGCTGTGATCGAGTTTCCGATGTTTTCGAACGACCCGACCGTGAGCGATCCGCCCTCTAGGTCTAGTCTCGGGTGGGGATAATTGGTGTTCTGGATTTGGAAGTCACCGGATACGGACAACGCGCCTTCAATGTAGAGAACGTGCCCGCTCATGCTTAGTGATCGAATAGCGTAAGTCTCTCCGGAATCGATCAACAGGTAATATGTCGTCGTATTGGCGGGCCGATTAAGCACCACATCCGCGGCGATGCCGTCAGGAACCGAATTGGAACTCCATTGCGAAGGATCGTGCCAGTAAACGGTGACAGTAGTCGTTGCCACAGGAGTAAACGTGTAAGTGGTCACCACTCTCCTTCTTTGCGCACCAGCCGCAAGCCATGAGACTACTCGAACAGCTTTTCAGCGCCCTTGGCTGCAAGTCTACCTTCCCGTCATCAATCCTGTCAAAGCGATCTGGTGCAAGACACCTTATTGCGCGCTCTGAGTAAGCAGCATCTTTGGCAGCCCGGCACCAATCTGCTCGGTTGGCTCTTTACGATTATGCACAACCTCAACGTAAACGAAGTGCGCCGTTCAGTGAGATTGGGAGAAGTTGTCGGCGATGAGGCCCTGGCTGAGATCAGCGCCAGTACGCGCAATCCTCGCGCAAGCTCATGGAGCTGGACCGCGCTACAGGGCAGCTCGCGGAAGAAACGCGGAAGGTTGTTCTGCTCGTGGGACTGGAAGGCTTGCCCTATGAGGAAGCGGCGACTGTGCTCGGCATTCCCGTTGGCACCGTGCGCTCTCGTTTGTCCCGCGGCCGCAATATGTTGCGTGTTCTGCTCGATGAGGCAGTGCCGCCCGAGCCTATGATGGCGGCCGCGTGATACCGGGCCGATGCAGATGAATGGGCGATGAAAGAGCTTGGCTGCGCCTGACCGCCTCAGACCCTGGATCGCCACAATGTCGCCGTCGCACGAGATCGATGATTTTGATGGCGGCGATCGCAATCGCGGAGGGCTGCACTTGCCGCCTCAAATCGGGCCGGAGCCGATCTGCGACCCGAACTGCCTCTGCGGGGCGCGGTGGTGGGGGATTAAATGGGGGAGTAAGACGTATGCTAAAATTCAATACCCTGAAATACCATCTGTTTTTCCTTATGTAGGGCAGACACCCCTCCGCCACGCGGCCTTTGTCTAACAGGATTGACCGGCCGTTTCGCTGGTACGGCCCCGTAGCCGTCGGGCCCAGGCTAGACCCGCCTTGCTCTTCTACCGCCAGAGGCGTTCGCTGGCGATGCGTGCACCTTCCGCGAGCGCCTTGAACTTGGCCCAGACGATGCTGGGCGCGACGATCGGCGGCGCGGTCGCCGAGGTGCCAAAGCCGCAATCGCTGCCGGCGATCACCCGCTCGCGGCCGACAATGTCGGCGAAATGGCCGATCCGCTGGGCGATAAGACGCGGATGTTCGACAAAATTGGTCGTCGAGTCGAGCACCCCGGGGATCAGCACCTTGTCGTCGGGGATGTCGATCGCCGCCAGATCTTCCCACTCATGCGCGTGACGCGGGTTCGCGGCCTCGATGCTGAGCCCCTGCGGGCGCGCCTTCAAGGCGATGTCGATAATGTCTTTCAGCGCGATGTCGTGGGTGTGCGGACCCTCGTAATTGCCCCAGCAGATGTGGAGCCGCATACGGTCGGCCGGCAGACCCTCGGTCGCGGCGTTGAGCGCGGCGATGTTGCGCTCGGCGATGCGACGGAACTCGATGTCGCTCAGGTGCCGGTACTGGTTGTGCCGGCAGGAGCCAAGATCCGGGCAATCGATCTGCAACAGGAAACCGGCGTCGATCACGGCCTGGTATTCCGTGCGCATCGCCGCGGCGAGCGCGTCGACATAGGCATCCTCGTCCTTGTAGTAGGTGTCGACCACAAAACGCGTCAGGATCCCGGGCGACGGAGCGTTCAGAAAGGCCTCGGTGGGTGCCGCCTCCGCCACCGCCGCCGCAAAATGCGCGATGTCGCGCTCCAGGGGGTCACGATCTTCGTAATATACCGGGCCGAGGCAGGCAGGGAGCTCGGCATTGCTGAAATTGGTCACGGTCTGGAAATCGGGGTGTTCGAGGCGATCGAGGCTTTGCATCACGTCGCGGCCCCGCTCGATGACCGACGGGTCCATGCCGATGCCGGCAACGCGGTACTTCACATAGGTCGCGTAGCTCGGCTTCGACTGCTCGCCATCACTGACAACATCGACGCCGCAGGCGACCTGCTGCGCGACGATCGCCTTTACGGCCTCACCTGATCGCGCCTCGAACTCGGCTTCGTTCACCGCCTCGCCGGCCTCGCGGGCGGCAACAAGGTCGAGCATTGTGCGTGACCGCGGCAGGCTGCCGACATGGGTGGTCAGGATGCGGTCGGAGCTAAGCTTCACCGGCGGTGCCTTTATCTTCTACTGCGCGAGCTATTGCTATGCGGGCTGTTCTGGGCGAGGCATTGTAAACTTGAGCCGAGCCCGGCATGACCTGCACGGGGCCCGCCTGCTCACGATGCGGCCGCTTTCATTTCTCGCCCTGCGACTTTAGCGATGCAGCTGAACGTCGGTATAGAGGTAATGCTGGGTATGTACTGCGCAGTTTTGCCGTATCTGGCACAGTGCCGGTCCGCCAGCAGCTGGGCCTCCGTCTCGTTCCAGACGTAGGATACGGTCACATAAGCCTCATTGCCAACGAGTTGCGGGCCCTGGAAGCCGCCATAGAGGTGGGCGTCCTGATCGGGGCTGCATGCGGCAACCATCAGGAGGGAAAGAAGCCATAGCGGTCGCAAAATGTTCACCCCTCTTTATGAGCCCAGGACCGTGTGGTCTGCCAGGTGCCTCTCACGGCTGTCACCAGGCTTCGGGGTTCGCCGCCAGAGGCCGCAGACGCTCGATTGTCGCGCCAGCCACCAATGCTTCAACCGCAATACCAGACGATCACATTAAACCGCTATACGGTCGATGCGATCCGGCAGCGACATCGCGGACGCATAATCGCGATTCTGTCGGTGGCGGGGCAGCTTTTGCGATTGGATCAGCCATTGGCCGCTCGCGCTCTTCCGGGCGCGAGTTACCGCTCTGTGGCGATCCCCCGACGACTAAGATGCAAATTCGATAGCGCAGCTCTGCCGCAAGACACCGCCCATGCGCCGGCCCAGATCGATCGCGTCGGCTATCGAGCCGGAGAGCACATGCGAGACCTGGGACTTACCAGCGGGGTCGAACAGCCGGCCTTCCAGCGTCAGTTTACCGTCGGCGAGCTGCGCCAGGCCGGCGACCGGCGTGTAGCAGTCGCCACCAAGGGCATCGAGCATCGCCCGTTCGGCGCTGACGCAGGCGGCGGTCTGCGGGTCGTGCAATACCGTCAGGCAGCGACGGATTGCATCATCGTCAGATCGGCATTCGATGGCGAGAGCCCCTTGCCCCACCGCCGGCAGCATCACATCGGGCGGCAAAATCTCGGTGATCAGTTGTTCCTGCTTCAGCCGGCGCAAGCCGCAGAGCGCCAGCAACGTCGCGTCGACCTCGCCCGCGGCCAATTTGCCGAGCCGCGTTCCGGCATTGCCGCGAAATGGCACGATCCTGAGATCGGCGCGGTGCCGCAGCAGTTGCGCGCGCCGCCGTGGCGATGCTGTGCCGATAACAGCACCCGAGGGCAGTTCATCGAGCCGCCTGCCGTCGCGCGACAGGAGCGCATCGCGCGGATCGTCGCGCCCAAGGATCGCGCCGAGCATCAACCCAGGAGCCAGTCGCGTCTCGACATCCTTCAGGGAATGCACCGCGATGTCGATCCGCCGGTCCGTCAGCGCCCGCTCCAGCTCCTTGGTGAACAATCCTTTGCCACCGATCTCGGCCAGCGGACGATCGAGCACGATGTCGCCGGTTGTGCGCATCGGCACCAGCTCGACGCTTTCCGCCGCCAGATAGGGCACCTCGGCCAGCAGCCGGTCGCGCACCAGGTTTGCCTGGTACAGCGCCATCGGGCTGGCGCGCGTACCGATGCGCAGCCGCAGGGGCGTCCCATCGAACATCTCGATTGCCTCAGGCTGCCCGAACTTGCTGCGTTTCCGTCAATATCTCGCGCAACGCGCCGACCAGGTGATCGATGTCGGCATCGCTGTGCAGGGGGGACGGCGTGATCCGCAGGCGCTCCGTGCCGCGCGGCACGGTCGGATAATTGATCGGCTGCACGTAGATGCCGTAGCGCTCCATCAGCACATCGCTGATCATCTTGCAGCGCACCGGATCGCCGATGATGACCGGCACGATATGGCTGGGATTGTCGTAATGGGCGATCCCCGCCTCATCGAGACGCCGCCGCAACAGCCGGACGCGCTGCTGGTGCAGTGTCCGCTCGGCGGAACTCGATTTGAGATGACGGATAGCCGCCAGTGCGCCGGCCGCCACCGCCGGCGGCAGGGCCGTGGTGAAGATGAAGCCCGAGGCGAAGCTGCGCAGAAAATCACACATCGCCGACGACCCGGCGACATAACCGCCCATGACACCGAACGCCTTGGCCAATGTCCCCTCGATCACGGTCAGCCGGTCGGACAGGCCCTCGCGTTCGGCGATGCCGCCGCCACGGGGCCCGTAGAGGCCGACCGCATGCACCTCGTCGAGATAGGTCATCGCATTGTGGCGCTCTGCGACGTCGCACAATTCGGCGATTGGCGCGATGTCGCCGTCCATCGAATAGACCGACTCGAATGCGATCAGCTTTGGCCGGCTCGGGTGCACGGCGGCGAGTTTGCGGTCGAGGTCTGCAGGGTCGTTGTGCGCGAACACGACCTTGTCGGCACCGCTTTGGCGGATACCCTCGATCATCGAAGCATGGTTGCCGGCATCGGAAAACACCACGCAGCTCGGCAGGCGCGATGCCAGCGTGCCGAGCGCCGCCCAGTTAGATACATAGCCGGAGGTGAACAGCAGCGAGCTCTCGGTGCCGTGCAGGTCGGCCAGCTCGCGCTCCAGCAGCACATGGTAATAGTTGGTGCCGGAGATGTTGCGGGTGCCGCCGGCACCGGCGCCGCAGCGGTCGATCGCCTCGTGCATCGCCTGCAGGACGAGCGGGTGCTGGCCCATGCCGAGATAGTCGTTGGAACACCATACGGTAACCGGGGCTTCGCCGCGGCGATGGTGGTGCAGGGCATTGGGGAACTTGCCGGCGTTGCGCTCCAGGTTGGCGAACACCCGGTACCGGCCCTCGCGCCGCAATCCGTCGACCTGCTTTTCGAAGAAAGCCTCGTAGTTCATCATCCCCTCCGTACGTTTTTGGCGTTCGCGGCGCTTCTGGTTTTGGACAAGTCGAACGATGCCAGGCTGTTGCGGGCACCCTGGCGAGCCCGGCGAGCCGGGTGCAGGACGACGTTGCCGCCCTCGACCGGATCATCAGTTGCGGTTGCGGTTGCGCTTGCGGTCTCGGTTGCGGTCTCGGGCTCCGATGCCGCGCCTTGGCCGCGCAATCCCCATTGCCAAGGCCCGGTTGACGGCAGCGGCAACACGAGAACCCAGTGTTCCAGAACCGCCAGCACCGTCATCGTCGCGAGAAAGGTCATCGCCGCGGCGATCCCATTGCTGGGTGCCGATGCCGCCCGTTCGATCAGGCGCCCGGCCAGCACGGTCCCGCCGGTAACCGACACCGGGAACAGCAGGTTGATCGGCCGGCATGCGATAAAGCTGCGCATGAAGCGCAGATGGTCGGGCAGCAGGCTGTCGTCGAAATTGCCGACGCCCAGTAGCACGTTGAGCCGGGCGCTTTCGTGCATCACGGCGAGCAGCACAAACGTCCACAACCCGACACGGTTCGTCGCGCCCCAGGTTGCGGCGACCACCGCCGCGCCGAGCACGACGATAGCCAATTCATGATAGAAATTGGCCGCCAGCGCCCGGCGAAACCGCTCCCAGCCGCCTCGCCCGGGCGGGCATGGCCGGTTGTGAATGCCGGTCACCCAGCCGCTGTAAAAGCTGAGCTCGACCCAGGCCCAGACGAACAGCGCGCAGGCAAATCCGCAATAGGCACCGACCAGCGAGTTATCGCCGGCGCTGACCACCAGCCCCCAGATCGCCGCGATCGCCAGCCCCGACGCCCCGAGCAGGCTCCAGCCGAACGTCCAGCGCGGCAAATGGTCGAGATAGACGATAACGCCTGTGCTGAGCCACCACAGGAAGGCCGCGAAGATCGCCGGTAACACATACGTGGACATCGGATGGCCTCCGCTACCAGACAGGTGCGAGGCGTGCGATCGGCGGCAGCGTGTTGCGTTTGCCAGGCAGGAAAAAGAGCCGGATAAAGGTCGCGACGATCAAGCCGGCACAGGCCGCCTGCCGCACCCGGCCCCACCATCCCCCACGCCTGCCCGCCGCATCGGAGGCGTCCCCCAGCCGGCGCAATCGTTCGAGCCCGGCGCGAAACCGCGGATTGTCGAGATCGAGCGTCAGCGGAAATACCTGGCGCGAGATTTCGGTGGTGATGGCGAACACGGTGTAGTCGAACGCGGTCGGGTCGATGCCGAATGCCTCATAGAGCGCCGGCCGCGTGTGGTCGCGCACATACATCGTCGCGAACACCGCGAGCAGGAAAAACCGGATCCATAATTTGTTGGCACCGCGCAGCAGTCGCGGGTCGGAGCGCATCAGTAAGGCAAAGGCCTCGCCGTGGCGGAACTCGTCGTTGCACCATCGGTCGAACCACTGAAAGATCGGGTGGAAGCAGCGTTCCGGGTGTCGCTGCAACTCACGATAGATCGTGATGTAACGGGCATATCCGATCTTCTCGGACAGGTAGGTCGCGTAGAAGATGAATTTCGGGCGGAAGTAGGTGTATTTCTTGGCGCGCCTCAGAAAGCGGAGATCGACCGCGATACCGAAATCCTTTAGCGACTGATTGATGAAACCGGCGTGCCGGGCTTCATCGCGGGCCATATAGCCGAACAGCGCTCGCATCTCCGGATTGGTCGCCCGCTTCTTGATCTCGGCGTACAGCACGCAGCCGGAAAACTCGGCGGTAATCGAGCTGATCAGGAAGTCGAGAAATTCCTCGCGCAATGCCGGCGGTATCAGCTCGATCGCGTCGCGGAAATCGCCGGCGCGGGCGAAATGCTCGGCATTGGCGTCGCGGCGGAATTCCTCCATCAGCACGTCCCACTCGCCGCGCACCGGCGCGACATCGAGCCGGTCCATCGCGGCAAAGTCGGTGGTGTAGAAGCGTGGGTTGAGCGCGGTATCCTGGCGGGCCCGATCGGTCGCTTCATTGGGTGTGCCGCTGAAGGCGGCATCGAACAGGGGCGGGTCGGCCGCTACTGTCATCACGAGGCTCCCTTCGCGGTGAGAAACTCGGCAAACACGCTCGCGTTGGTGTGCCCGAACGCCTCAAGGTCGATCTGCTCGCCGGTGGCAAGATCGCGCAGTGTCAGACGGCCATCGGCCAGCCGGCTCAGGCGGAAAGCGATGTCTGATCCCAGCCCGTCCCGTTTGCGATCGCGTGCCAGACCGCGCAGAGCCCCGCGCACAAAGCCGCCATTGCCGGGTTGCACCGTGGCGATCTGCTGCTGGGTGGCTGCGTCGCGGATCGCGATTGCGCCGTTCACGGCATCGTCGAACCGCAAGTCGCGCGATGCGACCGCGGGGGCGTCCGGCAACGGGGAGGTGGTCACGCCGGCCAGGCGCGAGGCACCAATCGAGCCCAGCGTCAACGCGATCAGTGCCGCCGCACCAAGCAACGCGCCGCGCGGCACACCGTTATTGAAGTGGCTGTCGCTCATTCCGGCCACCAGCCTAGGCCGCCGCGGCCGTGAGCGGCGCCGGCGTCGGCATCGGTGTCAGGCGGCGGTCGGCCGCCGCTGTCACCGCGGCGCTGTCGGGCGGCAGTGTCGCGGCAGCGAGCGCGGCCGCCAGGATGCCTGCGACATCCTCGTCTTGCGGGATGGCCCGCAGCATCGGCTCGGGCCGGCTCAACCGCCACGGGCGGAGATGCGGCCACAGCAGCAGAAGCGACACCCGCTGGCCGGGGGCCAGCAGAAGGGGAATGTCCGTGGTGGCGTCGCCGCGCTGCCTTACCGCAGCCCGCAGGATGATGGTGAAGGGAATGTTCACCGTCATGGGCACCGCGATGCCAGAGCGGATCACAACCCGACGATTGGTGACTGTATACAGCGTCACCCGGCTCACAAGCAGCCCATAAATCCCCAGCAACATCGCGGCGACCAGGCCCATCGCGACGAGCCATGCCGCGGTGCCGAGCGCGTCCGTCAGCGCCGATCCGGCGATCACGGCCGACACCAGCGGCCATGCCGCCAGTACCGCGAAATAGCCGGCGATCTTGATGACATGACAGGCATGGCGCATGAGCGGCCATGGTCGCGGCGCGCCCTGCCACAATATCCTCTCGCCGGCCGGCAGCGGTGCCGGTAATCCGTGTGGCACGAATGTGGTTTCGCTGGTCATCGCGACGCCCTCACAGCACCGGGTACAGGCGGCCGGGTTCGGCGTAAAGCTTGCCGCCGGCGTAGTACGCGGTGATCTTGTCTTCTTCACGCAGCGTGATCTGGTCAGGCGACTGCAACGCGGGGACGGCGGCGAATTGCCTGGCCAGGATCGATGGGACATGGATTTGGCCCCGGCTGCCGTTGATCTCGGCAAAGGCGGTTGGCAGCAGGACCCGTTTCGATCCTGCCGAATCGGCGAGATCGAGGTCGATCTCCAGGTAGCGCAGCTGCGGCTCGGTGCGGTCCACCCAGACATCGACCACGTATCCCGCGCGCTGCCGGTCGGCGCCATATACGGGCATGCCGCGCGGATCGGGATCACGCGGATCAAGCACAAATTCGCGACCGATACGCAGCGGGACCATCCGCAACTCGCGCTCGTATGTCAGGTCGGGGACATCGGCGCGCATCGCGTATGCGGCGGGACCGACACCATCGACCATCGGATTGCCCGTCGGCTCGAACGGTGCCCCCGGCCATCCCTCGAGCGGGGCGGACGCCACGGCGATCGGGGTCTCGATACGCGGCGCGGACTGAACCCGCCCATCGGGCAGCCGAAAGAATTTCGGCCGCGGTGTCCGCGGCAGGCCCTCGACCCGGACAAAGGTCGAGCGCTCCGACTCCAGCGGATAGCCCTCGCGCTTGTCCTCACGGCGCAGATAAAAGATCAGGCCGGCGAAAAACAGCCAGAACGCGTACAGCACGACCTGGGCAACGTCGATATACCCGGTGATTGCGCCCTTGGGCATGGCACCCTCCTACGTGACGACGCCGAGCGGCGGGTTGGAACGCGCCGCGCCGCGGACCAGCGGACCAACCGCGACGAGCGTCGCAAACAGCAGCACGATCTCGATCTGATACACCGCGATATAGCCTGCGGCCGGACCGGTCATGGCCGCGCCGAACAGGCCGCTCTCGGTAAGGCTCGCCACGGCGTCCCGGATCAGGCCGCCGCACGCAATCGCCGCACCGGCGGCCGATGCCTGCGCCGCGCCCCAGGCGCCGAGCGCCAGGCCGCTATGGCCGCCGCGGTTCAGCGCCATCGCGGCGGTCAGCGTCCCGGCCTCGAACAGCCCGGCACCCAGCCCGATCAGCGCGACCCCGGTGGCAAAGAGCCAGCGCGAATCCAACGGCGAGGCAAAGATCACCGCGGAAAACGCCGCCAGCCCGATCACCGCGCCGAGCCCCGCCAAGCGGTAGGGGTCGCTGTCGCGCCGCAACCGGATGCCGGCCAGGATAAAGCCCGCGATGCCGCCGCAGGCCAGCAGCGCGGTCAGGAGCGTCGTCGCCGCTACCGGGAGGTGCAGCACCTGCCCGCCATATGGTTCGAGCAATACATCCTGCATGCTGAACCCGATCGTGCCGAGCGCCACCGCCACCAGCCGCCGCGTTGCGCGGCCCGGATCGTCGAGCGAGCGCCACGATGCGGTAAAGCTCGGGCGCGGCGCGGTGCCGGCGGTGCGCGACGGGTCGCGCGCCTCCTGCTTCCACAACGCGATGCCATTGAGCACCATCGTCGCGAGGGCCGAGCCCTGGACCACCTGGATCAGGCGGATTTCGCTGAAATTGGCCAGTAAGGCGCCGAAGATCCCCGCGCTCGCGACCATGCCGGCGAGCAGCATGAAGCCCATCAGCGCCACGACGCGCGGCCGCATGTCAGGCGCAGCGAGGTCGGTCGCCAACGCCAGGCCAACCGTCTGCGTCGTGTGCAATCCGGCGCCCACCAGCAGGAAGGCGATGGCCGCGCCGAACTGGCCGATAAAGGCCGGCCCCTGCGAGTCGCCCGACAGCAGGATCAGGGCGAATGGCATGATCGCGAGGCCGCCGAACTGCAGCAGCGTCCCCATCCAGATGAACGGCACCCGCCGCCAGCCGAGCACCGACCGGTGCGTGTCGGAGCGGAACCCGACCATCGCGCGCAGCGGCGCGAAAATTAGCGGCATGGAGATCATCACCGCGACGAGCCAGGCCGGCACGCCGAGTTCGACGATCATCACCCGGTTCAGCGTGCCGATCAGCAACACCACCGCCATGCCGACCGTCACCTGAAACAGCGACAGGCGCAGCAGGCGACCCAGCGGCAAGTCTTCCGTCGCGACGTCGGCGAACGGCATAAAGCGCGGGCCGATCGCCTGCCAGCCGCGCGTTACGGCCTGGTTCAGCCGCCGCTTCATGAGCGCACCAGCTCCCGCGCCTGGGAAATATAAAAGCCGCTGGCGACACGTTCGCTGCGACCCGGTCGCCAGTCTCGTAAACCCGGCTCCGCAGCGGTCAGCCGGGTCATCGTCGCTTCCTGGATCGGCTCGATCGCGGGGGCGCGGTTGCGCGCCGGGAACAACCGGCCGACCGCGTGCGCCGCCGCCAGCGCGTGGGTGCGTGGCGCAAAGCTGAAGACGATCGACGCCTCGGTGCGGACCGCCAGTTGCGCCAAGGCCGCGACCATGTCGGCCGACTGGTAGTGGATCAGTGAATCCATGGCGACGACATGGTCGAAACGGCCGAGTTCGGGGTTCAGCATGTCGGCGGCACGGAACTCCACCTGTCCCTCACCGAGATCGCGCGGGGCGCGTTCGGCGGCCAGTTCGATCAGGGTCGGCGACAAGTCGATGGCGGTGACCGAGGCGCCGCGCCGCGCCAATTCGACCGCCAACACGCCGGTGCCGCATCCGGCATCGAGCACCCGTCGACCCCGCAGATCGGCCGGCAGCCATTCGAGGAAATTCGCGCGCATGCGATCACGCCCGGCACGCACCGTGGCGCGAATGCGCCCGACCGGCGCATCAGAGGTCAGCCGCGCCCACGCCTCGACTGCGGTGCGGTCGAAATAGGTGGCGATCTGGCTGCGCCGTTCGCGATAGCTCGGCGATTCCATCAGTCGAACCCAAGCAGGTCAAAGATGTCGCGGTCTTTCATCGGCGCCGCGGTCAACGGCTCGGCGCCGGCCCACAGCGCGGCGGCCAGCCGCAGATATTCGGCCTGCACCGAGTCCAGTTCGGGCGACGAATCCATTTCGAACAGCGTCGATTTCTTAAGCCGGCTGCGGCGGATCACGTCGAGATCGGGGAAGCACGCCATCGTCTTCAGGCCGACGACGTCATTGAACTTGTCGATCTGGTCGGTCGCGGCGCTGCGATTGGCGATAACCCCGCCGAGTCGCACCTTGTAATTGCGCGCCTTGGCCTGGATCGCCGCGATGATCCGGTTCATCGCGAAGATCGAGTCGAAATCGTTGGCGGTGACGATCAAGGCCCGGTCGGCATGCTGCAGCGGTGCCGCAAAGCCGCCGCACACGACATCGCCGAGCACATCGAAGATCACCACATCGGTGTCTTCGAGCAGGTGGTGTTCCTTGAGGAGCTTGACGGTCTGGCCGACGACATAACCGCCGCAGCCGGTGCCGGCCGGTGGCCCGCCCGCCTCGACGCACATGACGCCGTTGTAGCCCTGGTAGACAAAATCCTCGGGGCGCAATTCCTCGGCGTGGAAATCGACGGTTTCGAGCACGTCGATGACGGTCGGCACAAGCTGCTTCGTCAAGGTGAAGGTCGAGTCGTGCTTGGGGTCGCAG
>Ga0213875_10001415_pt1 | contig 15589 bp, 14 predicted proteins | sample BarmaccomBMRX_R8_FD_160105 | JGI IMG/M metagenome (GOLD analysis project Ga0213875, IMG submission 160105) | Root-associated microbial communities from Barbacenia macrantha in rupestrian grasslands, the National Park of Serra do Cipo, Brazil - RX_R8 | ecosystem: Host-associated > Plants > Roots... | reverse complement strand
CGCCGACACACGGGCCGACATCGCCGCGCGCCGGCCGGACGTGGTGGTGACGATCGACAGTCCGGGGTTCGCGCTGCGCCTGCTGCGCGACATCGCGCCGCTGCGGCTGCGCCGCGTGCACTACGTGGCACCGCAGGTCTGGGCGTGGCACGAGGGGCGCGTGAAGCGCTTTCCCGGACTCTGGGATCGGCTGCTCTGCCTGCTGCCGTTCGAGCCCGAATTCTTTGCCCGCCACGGCGTCCCCGCGCGCTTCGTCGGTCATCCCGTGCTGGAATCCGGCGCCAGTGCCGGCGACGCCGCGCGCTTCCGGGCGCGCCACGGCCTGGCGGCGGACGCCGCGGTGCTGGTGCTGATGCCCGGCAGCCGGCGCACGGAAGTGCGGCGCCTGCTGCCGGTCTATGGCGCGGCGATGCGGCTGCTCCATCGTCGCACGCCGGCGCTCGTGCCGGTCGTGCCGGCGGCCGCCGCGGTGGCCGGCCTGGTGCGGCAGGCGACCGCGCGCTGGCCGGTGCCGGCCGTCGTGGTCGGCGAACTCGGCGACAAGCACGACGCCTTCGCCGCGGCCTCGGCGGCGCTCACCAAGTCCGGCACCTCGACGCTGGAACTGGCGCTCGCGGATGTGCCGATGGCCGTCACCTATCGGGTGAACGCGCTGACCGGCGCCATCGCCAGGCGGATGATCCGCGTGCCGCACGTCGCGATGGTGAACCTGCTGGCCGGGCGCGCGGTCGTGCCGGAGCTTTTGCAGCAGGACTGCACGCCGGCGCGGCTGGCCGAGACGGTCGCGGGACTGCTCGCCGATCCCGCGCAGGCCGCGGCGCAGCGGGCGGCGTTCCGCGCGGTGCTCGACCGGCTGCGTCCGGCCGAGGGCCTGCCGTCAGACGCCGCCGCTCGCGCCGTGCTGGAGATGCTCGAGCAGGCCTGACGCCTCCGCTTGGGCGCGCGACGCCGCCATGCTCTCGCCGACCGCCAGCGCGGCCGCCAGCGCCCGCCGGCCGGCCGCCGCGTCCACCAGCACCGGCGCGCCGTCCAGCGCCGCGGCGACGAAGGCGGCGTGCTCGGCAGCCAGCGCGTCGTGGTCGCGCCAGCGCGTCTCCTCCATTCGGTAGCCCTGGCCGCCCGGGATCGGCAGGCCGCGCTCCCGGCCGATCATCATCAGTTTCCGGTCCACGAAGTTGACCGACATGTAGCCGGTGCGCGCAAACAGCCGCATCTTCCGCTCGGTCTTCAGCGAAATGCGGCTCGCGGTGATGGTGGCGACGCAGCCGTTCGCGAAGCGCACGCGGGCGTTGGCGATGTCCTCGAGCGGGCCGGCGATCGGCGCGCCGACCGCATCGACGCTGGCGATCGGGCTCTCGACCAAAGCGAGCACGAGGTCGAGGTCGTGGATCATCAGGTCGAGGATCACCGAGACGTCGGTGCCGCGCGGCTTGAACGGCGCGATGCGCGTCGCCTCGATGTAGAGCGGCCGGCCCATGCGCTCGGCGACCGCCGCGTATTCGGCCGAATAGCGCACGAGGTGGCCGACCTGCAGCACGCATCCCTGCTGGCGGGAGAGCGCCGCGAGGTCGTCCGCCTCCGCGAGCGTCGCCGCCATCGGCTTCTCGACCAGCACGTGCCGACCGGCGAGCAGCGCCTGCCTGGTCAGCGCGTGGTGCGCCTCGGCCGGGGCGGCGATCACCACGGCGTCGCTGGCGTCCAGCAGCGCCGGCAAGTCGAGAACGCGGCTGCGCGTGTCGGCGGCGACCGCGGCCGCCCGCGCGGGGTCGATGTCGTGCACACTGGTGAGCACCGCGCGCGGGTTGCCGGCCACCTTCTGCGCATGGAACCGGCCGAAATGGCCGGCGCCGATGACCCCGATCCGCAGCCGCTCGCGCATCGACGAGCGATAGCAGCCGCCCGGCGCGCCTCCAAGCGGCAGGCCGCGCGGGGGTCACAGGCGGGGCGGGCGAGGTTGCAAACCGGCGCCCCCCTCGCCATTCTCCGCCCCCCACCCCCGGATGCCGGTCCCGGATGCCAGCCGTTGGGGGGCCCGCCGTCCTCGGAGCCGCCCGACGCCATGCTCTATTTCAGCCGCCTGAAGATCGTCGCGATCCTCGGCGCCTGCGTCCTCGGCGCGCTGCTCTGTCTGCCCAACCTGTTCGCCCAGCCGGCGGGCTGGCTGCCCTGGCGGCAGGTGCATCTCGGCCTCGACCTGCGCGGCGGCAGCTACCTGCTGATGCAGGTCGACATGGACGCGGTGATCAAGGAACGGCTGGAGGGGCTCGTGGATACCGCGCGCCAGGCGCTGCGCGGGCCGGACATCGGCTACGTCGGCCTGGCCGCGCAGCCGGCGCAGAACCGGGTGGTGCTGCGCGTGCGCGACCCGGCGCAGCAGGACGCAGCGCTCGCGGCGCTGCGTGCCGCGGTCGGCAGCAACGGCGCGGCCCCCGGCCAATCCGACCTCGACGTGTCGGCGGCCGGCGACGGCCAGATCGCGCTGACGCTGTCGCGCCTCGCGTTGCAGGACCGCGCCAACGCGGCCGTGCAGCAGTCGATCGAGATCGTCCGCCGGCGCATCGACGAGACCGGCGTGGTCGACCCGATCATCACCCGCCAGGGCAGCGACCGCATCGTCGTGCAGTTGCCGGGCATCGGCGACCCCGAGCGGATCAAGGCGCTGCTGGGCAAGACCGCCCGCATGACCTTCCGGCTGGTCGACCAGAACGCCAATCCGCAGTCCCCGGCGCCGCCGCCGGGCGAGGACTTCCTGCCGATGCAGGACAGCCCGAACACCAAGCTCGCCGTGCGCCGGCGCGTCGAGGTGGACGGTGCGGACCTGACCGACGCGCGGGCCGGGCAGAACCCGCAGACCGGCGAGTGGGTGGTGAATTTCACGTTCAACTCGGCCGGCGCGCGCCGATTCGCGGACGTGACGCGGGCCGAGGTGGGCCACCCCTTCGCCATCGTGCTCGACGAAAAGGTGGTCAGCGCGCCGGTGATCCGCGAGCCGATCACCGGGGGGCGCGGCCAGATCAGCGGCCGGTTCGACGCGCGCTCGGCGACCGACCTCGCGCTGCTGCTGCGCGCCGGCGCGCTGCCCGCGCCGCTCTCGGTCGTCGAGGAGCGCAGCATCGGTCCGGAACTGGGCGCCGACAGCATCCGCGCCGGGGCGATTTCGCTCGCCGTCGGCTTCGTGCTGGTGATCGGCTTCATGGCGACCTTCTACGGGCTGTTCGGCTGGATCGCGAACCTCGCGCTGGTGGTCAACCTGATCCTGATGCTGGCGATCCTGTCGCTGCTGCAGGCCACCCTCACGCTGCCGGGCATGGCCGGCATCCTGCTGACGCTCGGGATGGCGGTGGACGCCAACATCCTGATCAACGAGCGCATCCGCGAGGAGACGCGCAACGGGCGCCCCCCGGTCTCGGCCATGGAGGCCGGGTTCAAGCGGGCCTACGGCACCATCCTGGACAGCAACGTCACCGCACTGCTCGCCCACGTCATGCTGTTCATCTTCGGCACCGGGCCGGTGCGCGGCTTCGCCGTGACCATCACCGTCGGCATCATCACGACGCTGTTCACCGCGACCGTGGTCGCCCGGCTGATCATGGTACGATGGTATGCGGCGGTCCGGCCCGCCGCGCTGCCGGTCTGATCGGCCGATGATCCTCCGCCACCTGTTCATGCGCCCGCTGTTTCGCATCGTTCCCGACAACACGCGCGTCCCCTTCATGCGCGGCCGCATCACCGGCCTGCTGGTCTCGGCGGTGCTGTCCACGCTTTCGGTCGTGCTGTTCTTCTACCCCGGCCTCAATCTCGGCATCGACTTCCGGGGGGGCGTGGTGATGGAAGCGCGCACGCCGGGGCCGGCGGATTTTGCGAAGATCCGCGCGGCGCTGTCGGGCGAGCACCTCGACGAGTCCGGCGTGCAGCGCTTCGGCGACGCCAGCGACGTGCTGATCCGCATGGAGAGCCAGCCGAACGAGGCGGCGACCCAGGCCGCCGCCGACCGGGTGCGCGCCTCGCTCGAGCAGGCGATCCCCGGCACGAAGCTGCTGCGGGTGGATGCCGTGGGTTCCAGCGTCTCGGCGGAGCTGTTTCGCAACGGGATGCTGGCGCTCGGCATCTCGCTGCTGATGATCCTCGTCTATATCTGGTTCCGCTTCGAGTGGGAGTTCGCGATCGGCGCGGTCGTGACCCTGCTGCTCGACGTGACCAAGACGATCGGCTTCCTGGCGATCACGCGCATCCAGTTTGACCTGGTAATGGTCGCGGCGATCCTGACGATCATCGGCTATTCCACGAACGACAAGGTCGTGGTGTACGATCGCGTGCGGGAAAACCTGCGCAAGTACCGCTCGATGCCGCTTCGCGAGTTGATCGACGTCTCCATCAACGAGACGCTGAACCGCACGCTCGGCACGTCCTCGACGGTGTTCCTGGCGAGCCTGCCGCTGGCGCTGTTCGGCGGCCAGACGCTGTCCGGCTTTGCCTGGACGATGCTGTTCGGCATCGTCGTCGGAACCTCGTCTTCGATCTTCATTGCGGCCCCCATCTTGCTGTTCCTAGGCGAACACCGCCTGCGGCGCGACGCCCAGAACGCGCCCGCGCCGAAGCCCGTGAGAACGATGCGGCCGGGCGGGGCCTGACGCCTGCGCGTCGCTGCCCGGAGCCGTCCGGGCCGGGCGGTCTTGCTTGAAATCTATGTCGCAAAAACGAGAGATGTGTTAATGCTACGCCGAGCCTGTCCAAAACATCGGGATCGCTTTACCGAGGCGAAACTCCGGGTTGGCGGGCCGGAGAACTCGGCGTGCGCGGCATCGGGGCGTGGGGCCCGGCAAGGCAGGGGATGCGTCAGGATCAACAGCGGGACGGCTCGGGGCTGCACCTGCTGCTGCTTGGCAGCAATCCGACCTGGGCCCGCGCGGTCAGCGCTGCCGCCGCCTCGCTCGGCGCTGATGCGGTCGAGTCCGCGGCCTCGGCGGGAGAGGCCATCACCCGCCTGGTCCGCGGCGATAGCCGGATCTCCCACCTCCTCGTGCAGAATGGCTTTGCCGACGACCGGCTTGACGAGCTGCTGGATCTGACGACGCGCAACCGCGACGGCCGGACCGCCTTGGTGATGCTGGGCGCCGGACCCGTGCCCGCACGGGCGAGGGTTGCCGCGCGCGCCAACCGGCTCTCGGTGCGGCGGGCCCTCGCCGCGCCGGCCGGCCACCCGGGGTTGATGGAGCGGCTGCCCGTGCAGGAACTGTCGGACGCCCTGGCGAGCGCACGCCTCTCCACCCGCTACCAGCCGATGGTGCGCATCGCCGATGGCGCCGCGGTCGGGCTCGAAGTCCTGGTGCGACTCGACCATCCCGCGCACGGCACGCTCGGGCCCGATGCGTTCGTGCCGCAGATGGAGCTGGCCGGGCTGTCGCGCCGGCTGACCGAGGCGGTGGTCGTCCGCGCCTTCCGCGACCACGCGCTTCACCTGGCCCCGCTGCAGCTGTTCATGGCGCTGAACTTCCCGCTCGACGTGCTGCTGGCCGAGGAGGCGCTCGCCTGGCTGGACGCCCGGCGCGAGGAGGCCGGCATCGATCCCGGCCGGATCATCATCGAGCTGACCGAAAGCCGCCCGGTCGCCGGCCTGGGGCCGGTGCAGCGCGATGCGCTGCGGCGCGCCATCCTGCACCTGCGCGGCCTCGGCTATGGGCTGGCAGTAGACGACGTCGGGCCGGGCATGGCCGACCACCGCGCGCTGCTCGCCCTGCCCTTCACCGCGGCCAAGCTGGACAAGGAGCTGGTCCGCCGCGCCGCGACGGACCTGGAGGAGGCCGCCTTCCTCGAGGAGACCGTGGCGCTCGCCAGGCGAGCCGGCCTGACCGTGATCGCCGAGGGCGTGGAGGACGCGGCGACCTGGGCGCGCATGGCCGCACTCGGCGTCGATCTCGCGCAGGGCTTCCTCGTCGCCAAGCCGCTGCCCGCCGCCTCGCTGCCGCTCTGGCTCGCGGACTGGCGGCGTCAGGCCGAGGCCCAGACCTCCCGATAGAGGGCGACGATCTCGGCCTTGTCGGGCACCCGCGGATTGTTCGCCGGGCTGCCGGAGGCCAGCGCCTGCTCGGCCATCGTGTCGAGCCGCCGCTCCCAGTCGCCGGCGTCGATGCCAAAGGCGCCGGGGCTCGGCACCGCGAGGTCGCGGTTCAGCGCCGCGAGGCCGCTCGCCAGCTTGCGGGCAGCTGATTCGTCGTCGTCGGCCTGCGCGGCAAAACCGATCCGGCGGGCCGCCTCGGCGTAGCGTGCCGGCGCGTGCGCCAGGCCAAAGCGCGTGACCGCCGGCAGCAGCATGGCGTTTGAGAGGCCATGCGGCACGTGGAAATGCGCGCCGATCGGGCGGGACATGCCGTGCACCAGGGCGACCGAGCTGTTGCAGAACGCGATGCCCGCCTGGGTCGCGCCGAGCATCATCGCCTCGCGTGCCGCCGCGTTGTCCGGCTCGTTGTAGGCGGTGCGCAGATTGGCGCCGATCAGCGCCATCGCCGCGAGCGCCTGGGCGTCGGAATAGGGGTTGGCGCGGCGCGACACGTAGGCCTCCAGCGCGTGCGTCAGGCTGTCCACGCCGGTGTCGGCGGTGGTGCGGCGGGGGACGGAAAACGTCAGCTCGAAATCGACGATGGCGGCGAGCGGCAGCGCGCCGAGGCCGGCGATCAGCATTTTTTCGTCGCGTTCGGTGTCGGTGATGACCGTGAAGCGCGTCACCTCGCTGCCGGTGCCGGCGGTGGTGGGAATGGCGATGATCGGCAGCTTCGCCCGGTCGGCCTGCACCGGCACTTTATAGTCGCGCATGCGCCCGCCGCCGGCGGCCAGGATCGCCATCGCCTTCGCCGTGTCGATCGGCGAGCCGCCGCCGAAGCCGACAAGGCAGTCGAATTGTCCCGCCTTCAGCACCGCCTCACCCGCCTCGACCACGGTGTCGGTCGGCTCGGGAACCGTGTCGCTGAACACCGCCGGCCTGATACCGGCAGCTTCAAGCGGATCGAGGCAGCGGCGCAGCAGTCCGGAGCTGACCATGAACGGATCGGTCACCACGAGCGGCTGGTGCAGGCCGAATTTCCCCAGGACTTCTGCGACCTGGCCGACGCTGCCGCCGCCGATCAGCATGAGCCGGGGCGAAACGATGTTGGCGACCATGGCCCTTCCTCCGTGCGGTAGCGTCACCCTGACCGGACCCTAGCCCGGGGCTGCGCGACCGTCAGCCGGCGAGCGCCGCGCTGCGTCGCTGCTCGTAGAGCGCCAGCCGCTTCGCCGCGACGGCCGGCACCGGGATTTGGCTCTCCTGTGGCAAGGGCGGCAGTTCGGCGGAGCGGTGACAGGCCGACAGATGGCCCGGCGCGGCGCCGGGATGCGGCGGCAGCAGCGCCGGATCCTCGCGGCGGCAGATGTCGATGACATACGGGCAGCGCGTGTGGAAACGGCAGCCGGGCGGCGGGTTCATCGGGCTCGGCACGTCGCCCGCCGGCACGTCGTGCGCGGTCTTGCGCGTCGGCACCGGGCGCGGAATGGCGGCGAGCAGGGCGCGCGTGTAGGGGTGGCGCGGATCGGCGAACAGCACCTCCTTCGGCGCGGTCTCGACGATGCGGCCGAGATACATCACGGCGATCCGGTCGGCGACGTGCTTCACCACCGCGAGGTCGTGGGCGATGAACAGGTAGGAGAGGCCGAGCCGCGCCTGCAGGTCCTTCAGCAGGTTGACCACCTGCGCCTGGATCGAGACGTCGAGCGCCGACACCGGCTCGTCGCAGACGACCAGGCTGGGTTCCACGGCGAGCGCGCGGGCGATGCCGACGCGCTGGCGCTGGCCGCCGGAGAATTCGTGGGGATAGCGCGGCGCCTGCCACGCCGCCAGGCCGACCAGCCCCAGCAGTTCCTGCACCCGCGCGCGTCGCGCGGCGCGGTCGCCAAGCCCGTGCACGATCAGCGGTTCCTCAAGGATCGTGCCTACGGTCATGCGCGGATTGAGCGAGGCGAACGGATCCTGGAAGACGATCTGCATGCGCCGGCGCAGCCGCCGCAACGCACCCCCGGCGAGTCGGGTGATGTCGGCGCCCTCGAACCAGACGCTCCCGGCGGTCGGCTCGATGAGCCGCAGCACGAGGCGCGCGGTCGTCGACTTGCCGCAGCCGCTCTCGCCGACCAGGGCCAATGTCTCGCCGCGCCGGAGCGTGAAGGAGATCCCGTCGACCGCGCGCAGGCTGCCGACGGTGCGGGGAATGACCAGGCCGCGCCGCACCCTGTAGTGTTTTGCCAGGTCCTTCGCTTCCAGCAGCACCGCGGCGTCCACCCCGTCCTCCACCTATGCGCCGGATGGCGTCAGGGCATCGTCGGCTTCCGACACGGACTCTTCCAGCGGCGCGCGGATGCAGGCGGCGGAGTGGTGCGGGGCGAGGGCGCGCAGCTTCGGGTCGTGGGCCGTGCAGTCCGGCACGGCGAACACGCAGCGCGGATGGAAGCGGCAGCCCTGCGGCAGCGCGAAGGGCGGCGGCACCGTGCCTTCGATGGCCAGCAGCCGCTCCTGCCGCCGCTCCAGGCGCGGGATGCTGCCGAGCAGGCCGAGCGTGTAGGGATGCTGCGGATCCTCGAAGATCGACGCGCCCGGCCCGCGCTCGACCACCCGCCCGGCATACATCACGGCGATCTCGTCGGCCATCTCCGCGACCACGCCGAGATCGTGGGTGATCAGCATGATCGCCATGCCGCTCGCCTGCTGCAATTCGCGCAGCAGGTCGAGGATTTGCGCCTGCACCGTCACGTCGAGCGCAGTGGTCGGCTCGTCGGCGATCAGCAGGTCGGGGCGGCAGGCGAGCGCCATCGCGATCATCACGCGCTGGCGCATGCCGCCGGACATCTGGTGCGGATACTCGTCGTAGCGCCGGTCGGGTGCGGGGATGCGCACGCGGCCGAGCGCGTCGACCGCGCGGGCGCGCAGCGCCGACGCACTCGCCGAACGGTCATGCGCGCGCATCGCCTCGCTGATCTGGTCGCCGACCGTATAGACCGGATTGAGGCTGGTCATCGGCTCCTGAAAAATCATCGCGATGCGGCTGCCGCGCAGGTCGCGCATGGCCGCCGGCCACAGGCCGAGCAGATCGCGCCCCTCGAACAGGATGCGCCCGCCGGCGATGCGGCCGGGCGGCGGAACCAGGCGCATGATGGAGAGCGAGAGCACGGACTTGCCGCAGCCGCTCTCCCCGACGATGCCGAGCGTGCGGCCGCGCGCCAGCGCAAGATCGATGCCGTCCACCGCCGCGACGGTTCGCGCGCCGAGCGGAAAGACGGTCCGCAGCCCCTCGATCGCCAGCAGCGGATTTTCTGGCCGCGGCTGGTCCACGGTTTCCGGATGGGCTTCGGCGATCAGGAACGGTAGTCCGGCGTGTCGTGCTCGATCAGGCGCAGGCAGGACTCCCAGGCCATCTCGTAGTGCGCCAGGCTGCCCTCGCCCTCGAACTGGCCGGCGGTGTGGCGGCAGACCGCTTCGGGTGGAAAAATCAGTTCCGCGCCGCCGGCCAGCGCCTGGATCTGTGCCTGGCAGGCGCGTTCGAGGTAGAAAATCTGGTTGAACGCTTCGGGGATGGTGCGGCCGGCGGCCAGCAGGCCGTGGTTGCGCAGGATCATCGCCTTGTGTTCGCCGAGATCGGCGACCAGGCGCTCGCGCTCATCGAGGTCGAGCGCGATCCCCTCGTAGCCGTGATAGGCGAGGCGGCCATAGAATTTCAGCGCGTGCTGGCTGATCGGCAGCAGGCCGTGCTTCTGCGCGGACACGGCGATGCCGGCGGCGGTGTGGGTGTGCACGACGCAGATCAGGTCCGGCCGCGCCATGTGGATCGCCGAGTGGATTGTGAAGCCGGCGGCGTTCACGCGCCGGCTCTGGTTCGCGTCATCGACGATGTTGCCGTCGAGGTCGATCTTCACGAGATCCGAGGCGCGCATCTCGTGGAACATCACGCCGTACTGGTTGATCAGGAAGCGGTGCTCCGGTCCGGGCAGGCGGGCGCTGATGTGGGTGTAGATCAGGTCCGTCATGCGGAAATGCGCCATCAGCCGGTAGAGAGCCGCGAGGTCGCAGCGGACCTTCCACTTCTGCTCGTCCATCCCGATGCGGGCAGCGACAGCGACGTTCATGCTTCGTCTCCGGCGGTTCCGCGCGTTGTCGCCCCGCCCCTGCCGGATCGTCAACCCTCGGCATAGACCCTTGGGCGTCAATCCTCGGCCACGGGCGTGCCGGCATCGGCCGCCCAGCCGAGCCGGACGGGCAGCCCGGGCTCGGGCGTGAAGCCGGCGCGCCAGCTCGGCATTTTTGCGCGGAGCGGGCCGAGCGGCGTGCACGCGACGATCTCCCAGGCGTCGCCGTGAAAGGACGCGGCGGCGATCGCGCCCTCGACGGCATTGTCGGCGGGGGCGCGGGCGTCGAGCAGCGCCAGCTTCTCCGGCCGCAGGCTGAGCAGCAGCGCCGCACCGAGCGGCGGGCGCTCGCTGCCGGCGGCGGCGGCCTGCACGAAGCGTCCGCCCTCGGCGGCATACACGAAGCCGCCGCTCCGTACTTCCCGCACGGTGCCGCGCAAGAAATTCGAGCGGCCCAAAAACTCCGCGACGAAGCGCGTGCGCGGCGCCTCGTAGAGCGCACGCGCCGTGCCGACCTGCACCAGCCGCCCGGCGCGCAGCACCGCGATGCGGTCGGCCAGCGACAGCGCCTCCTCCTGGTCGTGCGTGACGCTGATGAAGGTGCCGCCGAGCGCCCGCTGCAGCGCCTTCAGCTCCTCGCGCAGATCGAGGCGCAGGTTGCGGTCGAGCGCAGCCATCGGCTCGTCGAGCAACAACAGCTCCGGCGCGGCGACCAGCGCGCGGGCGAGCGCCACGCGCTGGCGCTGGCCGCCGGAGAGCTGGTCGGGCCGGCGGTCGGCGAACTCCGCGAGCCGGACGCGGTCGAGCATGGCGCGCGCACGCGCCGCCGCCTCGGCCCGGCGGACCCGCCGCAAGCGCAGCGGGAAGGCCACGTTGCCGGCGGCGGTCTTGTGCGGAAGCAGGCCATGGTCCTGCAGCACCAGGCCGAAGCCGCGCCGCTCCGCCGGCACGCGCGTGATGTCGCGGCCGTGCAGCAGCACCGCGCCCTGCGCCGGCGCGAGCAGGCCGGCGATCGTCAGCAGCAGCGTCGACTTCCCCGCACCGGACGGGCCGAGCAGCGTCAGGAACTCCCCCGCCGCGACCGCCAGGCTGACGTCCTGGACGGCCGTCGTCGCGCCGTAGCGGGTCGTGACGCCGTGCAGCGCGAGCGCCGGCGTCAATAGCCTCTCGCCGGGTCGAACAGGTTCGGCAGGTCGGCGCCGCGCTCGAAAGCGGCGATAACCGCCGCGACGTAGCGCGCCCGGGCGCGGCGCGACGCGCTGGAGGCGAGGTGCGGCGTCACGATCACCTTCGGATGGCGCCAGAGCGGATCACCGGGGGCGAGCGGCTCCGCATCGAACACGTCCAGCACCGCGCCGCCGAGATGCCCGGAATCGAGCGCGGCGAGCAGGTCGGGGACGACGAGGTGCGCGCCGCGCCCGACGTTCACCACCCCAGCCCCGGCCGGCAGAAGTGCCAAGCTGCGGGCGCACAGGATGCCGGCGGTCTGCGGCGTCTGCGGCAGCAGGCAGACGAGGATGTCGGTGCGGGCGAGAAATCTCTCCAGCTCCGCATCGCCGCAGAAGCTTTCGATATCAGGGATGAATTTGCGGGTGGCGGACCAGCCGGCCGTGACGAAGCCGATGTCGCGCAACATTTTTGCGCTGTGCCGGCCGAGATGGCCGAGGCCGAGCACGCCGGCACGCGTCTCGGGTGCGGTGCGCGGCGGCTCGAAATAGTCCCAGCTCCCGCTCGCCTGCGCCACGGCGATGCGTTTTGCGTCGCGCAGCAGGGCGAGCGCCGCCAGGGCCACGTATTCGCCCATGCGCTGCGCGTTCTCCGGCTCCGCCATGCGCACGAGCGGCAGGTGGCGCGGCCAAGTCGGGTCGGCGGTGATGTGATCGACCCCCGCGCCGGAGCTGCAGACCAGCCGGAGGTTCGGATAGCCGGCGAGCCGGCCGGGCTGCGGCTCCCAGACCAGCGCGTAGCCGACCTCCGCCGCCGGCACGGTGGGATCGTCCCACCAGCGCACGTCCAGCTGCGGCGCGTATTCGCCGAACAGCGCGCGCCATTCCGCCAACGCGGCCTCGCCGCCGGATTTTATCACCAGGATCATCGGCCCGACCGGGCGGACCAGCTCCGGCCGGCCTGCGCCGTCAGTGGATCTCGCCGGAGCGGCGCAGCGCCTCGCGCAGCTTCGCCGGCGAGAAGCCGGGATCGCGGCAGACGTCGAGGATCACCTTCTCGCGGCGCGAGACCAGGTCGATGGCGGCCGGCAGCTTCTTCACCGCCTCGGCCGGAATCACCACCGCGCCGTGGAAATCGGCGTGGATGACGTCGTCGTGCTCGGTCAGCATGCCGAACACGTTCACCGCGTGGCCGAAATCGACCATGTGGACGTGCGCGTGGCTGGGGCCGATGCGGCCGCCGACGATCTGGAAGTTTGGCGCCAGCATGTCGAGGTCGCGGAACGAGCCGTTGGTGACGCAACCGATGCAGCCGAGTGCTGTGTGCACTGTGGTCTGCACCTCGCCCCAGAAGGCGCCGAAGCCGGGCGTGGGGTCGATGTCCTGCAACACGGCGATCGTCGGCAGGTCTTTTGCCGCGACGTAGTCGTACCAGTCGGTGCGGTCGATCGCCGGGCCGCGCATCCGCTCCTTGGCGCGGATCATGCCGGTGCGGGCGAGGCCGACGACCGGCTTGAATGTCCGGTCGACGGCGACCATCGGCTCGACGGTGAAGCCAATGGCCCGGCGCTCGGGAACCACGACCTCAAGCCCGTTGCAGATGGTCGGCGTGTCCCACTGCTTCAGGATTTCGAGATCCTCGCGGGTGAAAGGGTGGTCGGCCATGGCGGGCTCCCGGGCTGGTTCGCGCGCATGCAAGCATTGCCCGGCGCATTCGGCAACGCGCCGGCGTATAGTGGGGCATCGGAGGTCCGCATGGATACGCTCGCCGCGCCCGCTTCCCCGCCCTCCCCTGCCCTCGCCCACGGCGGGAAGGCGATCTACGGCGTGCCACTCGGCGTGCTGATGCTGGACGCGCGCTTTCCGCGCATTCCCGGCGACATGGGGAATGCGACGACCTGGCCTTTCCCGGTGCTGTATCGCGTGGTGCGCGGGGCGACGCCGGAGCGCGTGGTGCTGGAGGGGGCGGCCGGCCTGCTGCCGGAGTTTCTCGCCGCGGCGGCGGAGCTGGTCGAGCAAGGGGCGGAGGCTATCACCACAAACTGCGGTTTTCTTTCATTGTTCCAGGCGGAGCTGGCGACGCATGTGCGGGTGCCGGTGGCGACGAGTTCGCTGATGCAGGTGCCGTGGGTGCAGGCGACCTTGCCACCCGGGCGGCGCGTCGGCGTCGTGACCGTGTCGAAAACGGCGCTGACCGAGCGGCATCTGCGCGCGGCCGGCGTGCCGGCGGATACGCCGATCGCCGGCACCGAGGACGGGCGTGAGTTTTTTCGCGTGCTGATCCGCGGCGAGAAGCAGGACCTGGACGTGGCGCTGGCCGCGCAGGACGTGCTGGAGGCGGGGCGCGCCGTGGTCTCCCGCCATCCCGAGGTCGGCGCAATCGTTCTGGAATGCACGAACATGCCGCCCTACGCGCATGCGCTACAGGAGTCGCTGCAGATGCCCGTCTATGATATTTATTCGTTGATCTCCTGGTTTCATGCCGGGCTCCGGCCCCGGGTGTTCGGGGTTTCCGTGCAGGGGAGATATAACTGAACAGGAATGGTTCGGAGCCGCGATCGGAGACGGGATGAGCAAGATGACCTTGCCCTGGCAATCGCGAATCCGACCCACACTGGGTCCGCTATCACGGGAGACCCTCTGTGCCGACCGTTCTGCGCAGTCAGGGTTTCCGGTTCTTCTTCTTCAGCTTGGACCGGAACGAGCCGCCCCACATCCACATCGCCCACGGGGACAAGGTGGCCAAGTATTGGCTCAATCCAGTGGAGCTGGCCCGCTCCGATCGCTTCCGCACCCACGAACTCAGCCGCGTGCGAGCTCCAGGAGGCCTGCGATGAGCGTTTCCGCAACCAGCCCGGTTCGGATTGACCCGGACCCGGCCGCCGTTGCGGTCGAGATCTCGGACACCGCGCTACGGATCGTGTTGACCGACGGCCGTGAACTGGTCGCACCGCTGGCTTGGTTCCCTCGCCTGCGCGATGCTACGCCTGAACAGCGGCAGCGCTGGGAACTGATCGGCCGCGGCCACGGCATTCATTGGCCCGATGTGGACGAGGACGTGTCCGTTCGCGTCCTGCTGGGCCAGCCTTCGTAGCCGCACTCCCACGCGCCGCCCGCCCGGCAACTCAGCTTCGCCCCTTCATACCGATGCCTCTAGACAGGCTCGGGGCTGCATAGCCTCATTTGAACCGCTGCGGCGCGTACGGCGCGGGATCGATCACCGGGGGTTTGCCGCCCAAAAGATCGGCGGCCAGCCGGCCGGAGATGGGGCCGGCGGCCAGGCGCCGATATGGCCGTGGCCGAAGGCGTGCAGCACGTCGGCGCAGCCCGACGCGGGGCCGATGCAGGGCAGGCTGTCGGGCGTCGAGGGGCGGTGGCCCATCCACATCCTTATGCGATCCGGCGGCAAGTCGCGCGGCAGGGCGGGATAGGTGCGCAGCGCGAAATCCCGCAGGATCTCCGCGCGCTTCCAGTTCGGCGCGGCAGTGAGACCGCCGAGTTCCACCTGGCCGGCGATGCGCAGGCCAGTGCGGGTCATCGTGTTCGCCATCTTGCCGTCGCTCGGCATGATCGGCGTGCGCGGGCCGGTTTCGGGGTCGGCGATGACGACGTGATAGCCGCGCTCGGTCTCCAGCGGCACGCGATCGCCGGCGGCGCGGGCGAGCTGCTTCGACCAGGCCCCGGCGCTGATCACCGCCTTGTCACAGGCGATTTCGCCGGCGTCGGTCTGCACGGCATGCAGCCGGCGGCCGCGGATGTCGAAACCGGTGGCGCGGCCGCGCCGCAGTGCCGCCCCATGTGCCGATGCGTGCCGCACGAGCGCGGCGACATAGCCGCCGGGGTCGGCGCAGGCGGCGCCGTCCTCGATCAGCAGGCCGAAGCGATAGCGCCGGTCGAGCGCCGGCTCGCGCTGGGGCAGATCGTCCTCGCCGAGCTCGATCCAGCGCCCGCCGTTGTCGCGCCGCAGCCGCCACGCCAGCGCCTCCGCCTCGAAGTCGGCGCGCGTCGGGAAGACGTAGAGCAGGCCTTTGCGCTCGATGAGTTCGGCGACTCCGGCCTCCTCGGCAAGTAGGCGGTGGCGTTCCCCGCGCACGCGGGGATGAACCCCCCGTCGATCGTCCCCTCCACCGGCGTCGGCCGCGTTCCCCGCGCACGCGGGGATGAACCGGGTGTCGCGCCGCCAGGCCGGGCGAGGTCTGGCGTTCCCCGCGCACACCTGGATGGACCGGTCTTGCGGAGCCGCGTCGGAATGATGCCGGAGCGCCGGCTTCGGAGCGCCG
>Ga0213875_10001414_pt1 | contig 15605 bp, 14 predicted proteins | sample BarmaccomBMRX_R8_FD_160105 | JGI IMG/M metagenome (GOLD analysis project Ga0213875, IMG submission 160105) | Root-associated microbial communities from Barbacenia macrantha in rupestrian grasslands, the National Park of Serra do Cipo, Brazil - RX_R8 | ecosystem: Host-associated > Plants > Roots... | reverse complement strand
AGCGATACTTCCACACGCCCGTCCGCGCGCATCCGCTCCTTCACGCCGAGCCGGCGCGCGCGCGGCACCAGCTGCTCCGGCGGCGGCATGCGCAGGTTGTAGCGATCGTCCTTCAGTCCCTCGCGCATCTCCACGACATCGCGATGGCCTTCGGTGGTGAGCAGGCCAACCTTTGCGCCCTTGTGCTCGAGCAGCGCGTTGGTGGCGACGGTCGTGCCGTGGACGATCCGTTCGGTCCGCGCCAGCAACGCGCCGGTCTGCATGCCCACGGCCTCGGCCAGGCGCGCCAGCCCCGCCATCACGCCGAGCGACGGGTCCTCCGGTGTGGAGGCGGTCTTGGCGAGCGTCACCCGCCCCGCTTCGTCCACGGCGACGAGGTCGGTGAACGTGCCGCCGACATCGATGCCGATCTTCAGCATGACGTAAAGCCGTCCACGGCATCGCGCGCGCGCGCCTCGGCGGAGCGCCGGGACGGGTCGCCCCAGCCTCCGCCGCCGCCGGATTCCAGCATGAACACATCGCCGGGCCGGATCACGATTCCGGTCTCCTTGGTCTTCAGCGGACGCGGTTCTTCACCCACCGAATGCAGGACGTAGCGATGCGGCTTGCCGTCGGCGCCGCCGAGAATGCCGCAGGCGCCGTGCCGCACGCCGTCGCCGGCGGTATTGGCGCGCGCCGGTGCGGCGATCTCCGCCACCATCTCCAGCACGCAGCCGGCGCCGCCGCGAAACTCTCCGTCACCGCCGGAATCCGTCCGGAACTCGTGGCGGCGGAAGAACAGCGGAAAGCGCACCTCCGTCACTTCCAGGCTGCCGAACTTTATCCCGCCCGCCGCCTGCCACTCGCCGCCGGCCGGCCACCCGTCGCCTGCCGGCGAGGCGCCCCCACCAGGCCGTGCCTGGAACAGGTGCCAGATGAACGGCTTTTCCGTGCGCGGATCGCGTCCCTGGATGGCGATGCGGAACCGCCGTCCCCAGCCGGCCATCACGCGGTCGGGACAGCAGGGGGCGAGGGCGGTGATGACCGCCTGCAGAATTTCCTGGGCGGAGTGGTTGGTGCAGAGCGTCACCGGCGCGCCGGGATTGGCCCACACCACCGTGCCCGGCTTGGCGATCACCTCCACCGGCCGGAACGCGCCGTCGTTCTTCGGCGTGTCGGGGTCGATCAGATAGGCAAGTGCCACCGCCACCGCCGAGCGCATGTTCGGATAGGACGAGTTGACGAAGCCCACCACCTGCGGATGCGAGTCCGACAAATCCACGATCAGGTCATTGCCGCGTTTCGTCACTGTCGCGCGGATATGGATGTCCTCGGCGCCGTGGCCGTCATCGTCCAGGATGGCCTCGCCGCGATACACGCCGTCGCGCCATCCCGCGATCACCGCTCGCGCCTGCCGCTCCGCGCCGTCGAGCACCGCCTCGATCGCCCCGTGCGTCACCGCCCAGCCGAATTCCGCGGCGAGGGCCAGCAGCCGCTTTTCGCCCAGGCGCGCCGAGCCGATCATCGCCGCGAGGTCGCCGCGGAAATCGTGCGGATGGCGCACGTTGGTCGCCAGCATGGTCAGCACGTCGCGCCGCACCGCGCCGCGCTCATAGAGGCGCAGCGGCGTGACGCGGATGCCCTCCTGCCAGATGTCCGTGGCGCCGGCGTTGTAGGCGCCATGCGTGGCGCCGCCGATGTCGCTCTGATGCGCCCGGTTAATGGCCCAGAAGACCGGTTTTGCTGCCTCGAATACCGGCACGAACACGGTCAGGTCCGGCAGGTGGTTGCCGCCGTGATAGGGATCGTTGAGCAAGAAAACGTCGCCGGGATGCACATCGCCCTGGAAGAAGTCGCGCACCGATCGCGCCGCCCAGGGCAGCGCGCCGACATGGATCGGCACGTGCTCCGCCTGGGCGATCAGCCGGCCGTCGAGGTCGCAGAGCGCGGTGGAAAAATCGCGGCTGGAGTTGAGGATTTGCGAATACGAGGTGCGCAGCATCGCCTCGCCCATCTCCTCGACGATGGCGCGCAACCGGTGCTGCACCACCGAAACCGTGATGGGATCGACGTTCATCGGCACCTCGTTGCGAGGACAGGGTTGCGGGGGCAGGGTCGTGTCGCCAGGGGTTCGGGGGCAGGCCCGTGCATCGCGGTTGTGGTGGGCGCACAAGGACTCGAACCTTGGACCCGCTGATTAAGAGTCAGCTGCTCTACCAACTGAGCTATGCGCCCGCCCCAACGGGGCCGTGCCTATACCAAGGGGCCCTTCTCCTGTGAAGGGCCGGTCCCAGGCTCAGCCCATTCCGGCGATGCGGTGGTAGGCGCGGCCGAAATAGATCAGGCCTTCATGCGCCGCACCCGACTGCAGGGCGGCGATCTCGCAGAAGAACACGCTGTGCGTGCCGACCTCGGTGATCTGGGCGATCCGGCAGTCGAACGACACCACCGCCCCGTCCAGCGCCGGCGCCCCCGTCGCCAGAGCGTGCCAGGCCGCCGCGGAGAAGCGCGTCTCCATGTCGGCCGGCACCAGGCCGCCGAACAGCGGTGACAGACGCTGCTGGGCGGCCGACAGCACGTTCACGCACAGCACGCCATTCGCCTTGAACATGGCGTTCAGGTCGGTGCCGCGGTTCATGCAGACCAGCAGGGTCGGCGGATCGTCGGTCACGCTGCACACCGCCGAGGCCGTGAAGCCGCCGCGCCCGGCCGGGCCGTCGGTCGTGATCACGCTGACCGCCGCCCCGAGGCGGGCCATCGCGTCACGATAGCTCTGCTGCGTCACCATCCCCGGACCCCGCCACGCGCCAGGCCGCTCACCGATATGGCCCCACCGATATGGCATTCCCCGGACGCCCGCACAAAGGTTCGCGCCGGCTTGCGGGTCGCCGGGGAGTGCGCCCATGCTCCGACCTTGGTGTGGGAGGGCAGGACGTGGCGGATTTCTCGCAGGGCGCGGCCTATGTGCAGGGGCGGTTCGTACCGGCGGCGGAGGCCTCGGTCTCCGTGCTGGACTGGGGCTTCACGCGTTCCGACACGGTGTACGACGTCGTGCACGTGTTCCGCGGCGGGTTCTTTCGGCTACAGGACCATCTCGACCGTTTCGAGCGTTCCATGCGAGCGCGCCGACTGGCCCCGTCGGAGGACCGCGGCGCGATCGAGACGATCCTGCACCGCTGTGTCGCGCTGACCGGCCTGGCGGACGCCTATGTCGCCATGGTGACCTGCCGTGGCAAGCCGCGCCCGGGCGGCCCGCGGACTCCCGCGGGTTGCGAAAACCACTTCATCGCCTACGCCCTGCCCTGGATCGACGTGCTCTCCCCGGCGGTGCAGGAGCGCGGCGCGCATCTCTGGATCGCCTCCACCCCGCGCATCCCCGACGCCTGCAAGGATCCGACGGTGAAGAACTATCAGTGGTCCGACCTCACCGACGGGCTGATGGAGGCGCAGGATCATGGCTACGACACGGCGGTGCTGTTCGACGCGGAGGGCTACCTGACGGAGGGGCCGGGCTTCAACGTGTTCATCATCGCCGACGGCCAGGTGCTCACGCCGGACCGCGGTAGCCTGGGCGGTATCACCCGCGCCTCGGTGCTCGAGCTATGCGACCTGCTGGGCATTCCCGCCGCGATTGCGCCGGTGACGCGCGGCATGCTCGAGGAGGCGGACGAGGTATTCACGGCGACGACGGCGGGCGGCGTGATGCCGGTGGCGCGCGTCGGCGGACGCATCCTCGGCAACGACCGCCCGGGCCCGATCTCGGTGCGGCTGAAAGATCTCTATTGGCGCAAGCACGAAGAGGGGTGGCACCGCACCCCGGTGCGCATGGAACTGGCAGCCGCTGCCTAGGTCGTCAGGCCGGCTGATCTGAGTTCTGGCCGCGGTAAAGGGGCGCCGCGGCCGCAACCGCGACGCCCCCGTTCCGTGTTTCGGCCAGGCTACTTGCGGGTGGCGTCCCGGATGGCGTCCTTCGCCCCGCCGACGGCGTTCTGCACCTTGCCTTCGGCCTTGTCGGCCTTGCCCGAGGCCTCGGTCTTGGCGTCTCCGGTCACCTTGCCGGCGGCTTCCTTGACGGCGCCCTTGGCCTGCTTCAGCCCGCCTTCGACGCGATCCTTGTCCATGATGGCTCCCTGTGTTCTGCAACGGCGCGCTGCGCCGTCGGCTGCCTGAACGGGGTTGGCCGGCGCAGGTTCCCGCCGCCGCGATGCCGTCAGCGCGGGCCGCCCCTGGCCCAGGTCAGCAGCTCCGGCTGCACCTGGCTCAGATCGGTGATGCCGAGCAGCGCCATGTTCCGGTCGATCTCCTCGGAGAGCAGGTCGATGCCGTGGCGCACCCCGGCCTCGCCGGCGATCGCGGCGGCGCACAGGAACGGCCGGCCGACGAACACGAAGTGCGCGCCGAGCGCCAGCGCCTTTAGCACGTCCGTGCCGCGCCGGACGCCGCTGTCCAGCATCACGGCCATCTCCCCGGCCTCGGCGACGATGTCCGCCAGCACGCGCAGCGGGGCAACCGCGCCGTCGAGCTGCCGCCCGCCGTGGTTGGATACGATGATGCCGTCCGCCCCGCAGTCCCTGGCGATGCGCGCGTCCTCGCGGGCGAGGATGCCCTTGACGACGAGGTTGCCCTGCCACCGGCGGCGGATCAGCGCCAGGTGCTCCCAGGAAAACTCGTCGCGGGTCCCGAGCTGACGCACCGAGCCGGCCGAGAGTATGGGCGGACCGCGATGCGCGTCCATGTTCTCGAAGTGCGGCAGGCCGTGCCGCATCAGGGTGCGCGCCGCGGTGCCGAGCAGCCAGGCGGGATGGGTGATGCCGTCCCAGGCGAGGCGCAGGCTCGGCTTCAGCGGCAGGGCGAAGCCGTTGCGCACGTTGTTCTCGCGATTGGCGGGCACCGGCACGTCGGCGGTGAGCACGAAGGTCTCGAACCCCGCCCGGGCCACGCGATCGACCAGCCGCTCGATGCGGTCGGGCTCGCCGGGCAGGTAGGCCTGGTACCAGGTGCCCGGCGCTTGCTGGGCGACGCGCTCGAGCGGAATCAGGGAGGAGGCGCTGAGGATGGCCGGAATGCCGGCCGCCGCCGCGGCGCGGGCCAGCACGACGTCGCCGTCGAACGCCGCCAGCGCGCTCGCCCCCATCGGCGCCAGGCCGAAGGGTGCCGCGCAGTAGCGGCCGAACAGCGTGGTGGCCTGGTTGCGCCCGGCCGTATTCACCAGCACGCGGGGGATGAAAGCCAGGTCGGCGAAGGCCTCCCGGTTGGCATGCAGCGATGAGTCGGTCTCCGCGGCGCCCGAGATGAAGCCGGCGATGGGCCGCGGCAGGAAGCGCCGGCCGGCCCGCTCGAAGTCCTCGAGCGAGAGCACGCGGCGCAGGCGGCGCGGCACGCGCGCCACCGGCGCGATCCCCCGAGCCGGCTGCGCCGCGAGCCCGCCGGTCGAGCTGGCCCGCTGCTCCGGCGCCTCGGCTTCCGCCGGGAGCGTGCTTCCCTCGCCTTCCATCAGCGGAGCCAGTCGGCGAAAGGCAATCTGTTCGTCATGCGATGACCTCCAGACCGTGCCGGGCGAAGGCCAGCGACAGGTCGCCGACCGTCGCGGCGTTTGCCGCCGATGCCGTGCCGGTGCGCGCCCGGGCGGCGATGCCTTCGAAGATGACGGCGAAGCGGAACATGGCGAACGCCATGTGGAACGACGTCAGCGGCGCGCCGCTGCCGGTGCGGCGATGCCGCCGATAGTGCGCGACATGATCCGCTTCTTCGGGAATGCCGAGCGCGGGAAAATCCAGGCCGAGGATGCCGCCGTACTCCTCCGGCGTGCTGCGCCAGGCGAGCGCGCTGAACGCCAGGTCGGCGAGCGGGTGGCCGAGCGTCGAGAGTTCCCAGTCCAGCACCGCGACGATGCGCGGCTCGGTCGGGTGGAACAGCATGTTGCCGATCCGGTAGTCGCCGTGCACCAGCGTGGTCTCATCGTCCGCCGGGATGTGCCGGGGCAGCCAGCCGGCCAGGCGCGCGAGGTCGGGGATGTCGCGAAACCGCGCCGCCTCCCACTGCTTCGTCCAGCGCGCGATCTGGCGGGCGAAGTAGTTGCCGGGCCGGCCGAAATCCGCCAGGCCAGCCGCCTGCCAGTCCACGTCGTGCAGCCTGGCGAGCGTCTCGGCGAACGCCAGGTACATCGGCCGGCGTTCGCGCGGATCGGCGCCCTCCATGACGGCGCCAGCGAACACGCGGCCTTGAACGCGCTCCATGACATAGAACGGCGTGCCGAGCAGATCGGGATCGGCGTGATAGAGCACGACCGGCGGCACCGGCACGCCGGTTCCCGCCAGCGCCTGCAGGACCCGGTATTCTCGGTCGATGGCGTGCGCCGAGGGCAGCACCGCGCCGCCGGGCTTCTTGCGCAGCACCAGCCCCCGGCCGGGATAATCGATGTAGTAGGTGGGATTGGACTGGCCGCCGGCGACGCGCCGGACCGCCATCGGTCCGGCGAGGCCGAGCGCGGCGCGCAGAAAGGCGTCGAGCCGGTCGGCGTCGAACTCGCTGGGATTGGCTTCGTGCCGCGCCGCGCTCATCCGCGCCAGGATAGGCCGGCGGCGGGAGGAGGCAAACTGTGGGGCCGTCCGGGCGAGCTCCAGCTTTCGCTGCAAGCTGGCGCGGATTCAGGGTCGCTAGGGTCGGAGCGTCAGCGACGCGTCCGCCCCGAGCGTGACCGCGCGCGCGAAATGCTGGCCGAGAAGCGCCGCCGCGCGCCACTCGGCCTGTCCCATGGTCGGCGCGAATTGACCGCCGGCGACGATGAGGGCGAAAAACTCCTCTTCCGTATCCGCCCCGATGACCCCGACGGCGCGCAGCGCGCCGGCCAGCAATCCGATGGTCGCCTGCAGGACGGTGACCCGGCCCTGCAGCCCTTCCAGTTCCGCCCAGAAATCCTTGCCCACGCGCCGGTCGCCTCCCTGCCGTCCAGGGCTTCAAGCACGCAGCCAGCGGTGCCGCTGTGACGGAAATCACGATCGATCAGTCGCAGTCGTGCCAGGATCGGCCGCCCGCCGCCGGCCCCCAGAAGATGAAGGGGAACCTCACTCAAGTAAGGGGGCCTGGGGCATTGCCCCAGCGGGGTCCAGGGGCAGCGCCCCTGGCCTTGCCTTCCCGGTGCAAACTACGCCTCGACCAGATGCGTAAACCCCGCCGCCTCGCGCAGGCGGTCGACCAGGTCGGCCGGCGAATTGATGCGCAGCCGCTCGGGCCGCGCCTCCCGATACGCGCGGTAAAAGTGTGTCACGAACTCGCGCCGGTCGATGAAGCGCTGGTCGAGCGAGTTGATCTTCCAGCGCTGGGTGGTGCGGTAGGGCAGCCGGAAGTGCTCGGCGATCTCGTCGGCGATCGGCACCGTGTCATGCACCAGCATCGGGTCCGGCATGCCCATCGTATCGAAATCCTGCCAGCGCAAGGCGAGCAGGTCGAAGACGCGTCCGAGGTATTCCTTCAGGAACGGGATGGACGGGTGGTTCATGGTCCAGAAGGTCGGGTAGCGGCGCGAGGCGGCGTCCATCAGCTCGGCGCCGTGCAGCTCCACCTGGCGGTCGCGTCGTCGCATCTCTTCGATGGAGGTTCGCCAGGCGTCGAACAGCCCGAGGCGCGCGTAATTCTGGGGATTGAAGGCGTCGACCGCCGCCTCCTCGGGCAGGCCCCGCTTGAAGGCGTCCAGCACGATCAGGCTGTTGACCGCGGTCGGCCGGTCGAAGCGATGCTCGAAGTCGCCGACGTAGCAGCTGTCCGGATGCAGGCCGCGAAAGTAGAAGTTGGCGATCCGACAGAGCCGGTCGGCATAGAGCGGCTCCAGGTGCTCCTCGCCCGAGTAGCTGAAGGCGTTGGTGTGCAGGAAGATGTGGTCGAACGGATCGAGCTTCGCCGTGAAGTCCCGCCGCATGGCTTCGTCGCGCGACGCCCGTTCCGAGAAATCCAGGGTCGCGACCTCGCATTGCGGGAGCATCCGCCTGGCCAGCGCCTCGTAGGTCTGCACCTGGCAATTGCCGATGAAGGCGAGCTTCAGGGGCCGCGGCATGCTCTCCCTCCGCGTCCGGCCGGCGGACGCGCGCCCCATTGACACCGGGGCGGCGCTCCCGCAACCCCTCGCGGATTCGCGAGCGGGGCACGGGCTAGTGCTCTGACCCGATCAGGAGATACGGCATGTGCCAGAGCACCAGCTTTATTTGGTGGGCCGATTCAGCTGACGGGCCGAAGTGCCCGTCCGCATCGGACCACTAGGGGCGAACTTTGCCGTTGCGAAGGCCCGGCGCTTGGCTCTACTACGCCGCGCCCCCGGGCTCCGGCCCGCCTCCGGGCCGTGTGGAGGGCCGTGCGACGGCGGGTTCGCCCGGGCGTTGGTCCCGGTAGCGGCCGGCCGGCACGCATCGCGCCGAACCGTCATGGCCGCGCATTCGGCGGCGTCGCGGCGCGACAGGCAGAAGGTTTCGCATCAGGTCAGGATGAGCCCCTTCCAGGCAAATCTTCAGCGGGTCGCCCGGGGCGTGCGCGGCCACGGCCTGTTGCGCACAGGCGGAAAAGTGCTGCGCGCGGTGGCTTTCCCGAAGGGTTCGCGGCGCGACAAGCTATGGGCCTACTGGTTGCGCCCGCTGGTGCTGCTGGCGATGGGCCATCCCCCAGTTCCCGAGCCGGCGGTCGCCGAACTCCGGCTGTGGTCGAGCCCAGCCAGCCGTATCTTCGGCGCCGAGCAGGCGGTCGCTTCCATCCTGGTGCTGAAACTCGATCATATCGGCGACTTCCTGCTGGCGATGCCTGCGCTGGCCTTGCTCCGGCGCAGCTTCCCGCGCGCGCGGATCACTCTGCTCTGCGCCTCCTGGAACACCGGCATTGCCCGCAAGACCGGCCTGTTCGACACGATCATCCCGTTCGACTTTTTTCCCGGCCAGGCCGACGCGTACCGCCGCCGCATCGACCCGCGCCGGGTCGAAGAGCTGAACCTGCCGATGTTCGACCTGGCGATCGACCTGCGCGTGGACGAGGATACGCGCGTGCTGATGCGCCACGTCTCGGCGCGCTGCAAGGCCGGCTACTTTTCGCGCCTGATGCCGAGCGACATGGCGATCGTGGTGCCGCAGGCGCCGCTGGAACCGCCGGACCGGTCGGGAATCCTGCCGCACCAGCGCAGCCTGATGCTGCGCCTCGTCTCGACGGTCGTCGCCTGTCTCGATCCGCTCGAGGATTCGCGCCGGCTCATCGAGCGTATCGTCGCCGAGCACGACCCGACGGTGGCGCAGATGCGGCGCAACTGGAAGGGCAAGGTGGTGGTGGTGAACACCTCCTCCGGGCGTGAGATCAAGAACTGGCCGCTCGACAATTTCGTCGCGATCTGCCGCTGGCTGGCCCGCGATCTCGCGGCGACCGTCGTGCTGATCGGCGGGCCCGGGCAGAAGCGCGATGCGACGCGGGTGCAGCGCCAGCTGCGCAGCCCGGCGCTGGTCAACCTGGTCGGCCAGATTCCGCTGGAAAAATCCTTCTCCGTGATCAAGCACGCCGACCTCTTCCTCGGCAACGATTCCGGCCTGACCCACGCTGCCGCCATGCTGAACGTGCCGACCGTCGCGCTCTACTCGGGCATCGACCCGATCGCCACCTGGGGGCCGCTCGGCGCGAACGTCACGGCGGTCAAGGCGACGGTGCCGTGCTCGCCCTGCCATCTCACGCACATCACGGATTGCAGCAACGGGCATGTCTGCATGCGCTCGATCGCGGTGGACACCGTCAAGCAGTCGATCCTGCGCTATCTGGACGCCGAGCACGCGGCACCGCTGCCGGAAGCCGTCGCGGTGCGGCGGCTCGAGCCGCCGGCGTCGGAGCGGCTGGCGCGGCGCTTGCAGGAAGCCGACTGAAGGCCGAAGGAGAGCAGTGCGCGACCCGACCGCGCCAGGATACGTGCCAGCATGAACTTCTCCGGCGTCCGGATCCTCTGCATCGGCGACGTGATGCTGGACCGGTTCATCTACGGCGACGTCGAACGCATCTCGCCGGAGGCGCCGGTCCCGGTGCTGCGCGTGCGCGATCGCAGGACGATGCTGGGCGGCGCCGGCAACGTCGCGCACAACATCGCCTCGCTCGGCGGCGAGGCGGTCCTGGTCGGCCTGGTCGGCGAGGATGAGGCCGCCGCCGTGCTGCGCCGGCAGGTCGAAGAGGTCGCCGGCATCACGCCGCAGCTGGTCGTCAGCCGGCTGCGCCCGACGATCTGCAAGACCCGCTTCCTCGCCTCGCAGCAGCAGGTCGTGCGCACCGACGAGGAGAGCCATCTCCCGGTGCAGGATGTCGAGGAGGACGCGCTGCTGGAGGCGATCGAGCGGGCGCTGCGACCGGCTTCCGACGCGCTGATCCTGTCGGATTACGGCAAGGCGGTGCTGGGCGAGCGGGTGATCCGCTTCGCGGTCGCGCGCGCACACGCGCACGGCATTCCGCTGTTCGTCGATCCCAAGACCACCGAGTTCGCGCGCTACCGGGGTGCGACCTGCATCACGCCGAACCTCAAGGAGCTGGCCGCCGCCGCCCGCCTGCCGGTCGGCACCGAGGTCGAGGTGGTGGCAGCCTGCCGGCGCGTGATGCAGGAGGCGGAGGCCGCCGCCATCCTGGCCACGCGCTCCGAGAAGGGCATGATGCTGGTGGAGGCGAACGGCGACGTGCACTCCGTCCCGGCGCGCGCGCGCGAGGTGTTCGACGTGTCCGGCGCCGGCGACACGGTGATCGCCACGATGGCGCTCGCGCATGCCAGCGGGCTCGCGCTCGCGCAGTCGATGCGCATCTCCAACGCCGCCGCGGGCGTGGTGGTCAGCAAGATCGGCACCGCGACCGTCGAGCCTGCGGAGCTGCTGCACGAGCTGGATGATGACCGCGACCGCGACCCGGCGGGGCGCACGGTGATCCGCAGCCACGTCGAGGCGGCGAGCCTGGTCGAGCGCTGGAAGCAGCAGGGGCTCACCGTCGGCTTCACCAACGGCTGCTTCGACATCCTGCACGCCGGGCACGTGGCCCTGCTGGCCGCCGCCCGCGGCGCCTGCGACCGGCTGGTCGTCGCGCTGAACACGGATGCCAGCGTGGCGCGGCTCAAGGGGCCGACGCGGCCGGTCAACGGGCTCGAGCAACGCTGCATCGTGCTCGCGGCGGTCAAGTATGTGGACTGCCTCGTCGCCTTCGACGACGACACGCCGCGCGCGCTGATCGAGCGGCTGCTGCCGAACGTGCTGATCAAGGGCGCGGACTACCGGGCGGAGGACGTGGTCGGCGCCGACGTGGTGCAGGCGGCGGGCGGCAAGGTGCTGCTCTGCGAGCTGGTGGCCGGCCAGTCGACGACGCGCATCGTCGAGCGCATCCGGGCGGATGCCGATTTCGCCGCGGCCGAGCGCGCCGATGTGCTGGTCGCGCCGGGTGGGGCATGAGGCGGAAGCGCTCGCCGCCGCGACCGCTCAGCCGATCCGGGCGAGTGCCGCCAGCAGCAGATCGACCTCCTCCTCGCGCGCATCGAAGCGGCTGACGAGGCGGATGCGCGTCGGGCTGCGGCGGTGGAACAGGAACCCCTCGGCCGTGAGGGCCGCGATCACGCGCTCCGGCAGCTCGACGAGCACGATGTCGGCCTCGACCGGAGCGACGAGCCGTGCAGGCGGGCAGCGCGCGAGCCCGTCGGCCAGGCGCCGCGCCAGTGCGTTCGCCCGCCGCGCCGAGCGCAAGTAGAGGTCGTCTTCGACATACGCCAGCAGCTGCACGGCGGCGTAGCGCATCTTCGACCAGGTCTGGCCGGCGCGGCGCAGCCGATAGGCGAGGCCTTCGACCAGCGCGGGATCGAATACCACGATCGCCTCGGCGTTCATGCCGCCGTTCTTGGTGGCGCCGAAGGAGAGGATGTCCACGCCGACTTGCCGGGTCATCGCGGCCGGCGAGCAGCCGAGCGTCGCCAGCGCGTTGGCGAAGCGGGCGCCGTCCATGTGCAGGCGCAGGCCGTGCTGCCGCGCGAGCGCGCCGATCGCCTGCAACTCATCGAGGCGATAGACCGTGCCGTGCTCGGTCGCCTGGGTGAGGGAGATCGCGTCGGGCTGCGGGCGGTGGCGCTGGCCGACGCCGGCCTGGGCGAGCGCGCGGGCGAGATCGGGCGCCTGAAGCCGGAAGCCGTCGCCGGGCAGCGTCACCAGCTTGGCGCCCCCGGAGAACATTTCGGTGGCGCCGCCTTCGGCCGTGTGGATGTGCGCGTGCTCGTAGCAGAAAATGCCACCCCAGGGCCGTGCACAGGCGGCGAGTGCGAGCGCATTCGCGGCGGTGCCGGTGGAGACTGGGAACACCTTCACTTCGGTCCCGAACAGGGCGGAAAACCGCTCGTCGAGCGCCCGACTGTACTGGTCCTCGCCATAAGCCGCCTGCGGGCCGGCATTGGCGCCGGCGAGGGCGGCGAGGATTTCCGGGCTGACGGTCGCCACGTTGTCGCTGCGGAAATCGACGGTGCGGTCCGACATTGAAGTATCTCCCCGATCAGGCGGTCGCGCCGAGCGAAAGCCGGCGACTGCGGCGGCGTTCCATGCGCCGCACCGCCAGGCTCAGCAGCGAACAGATAATGAAGAAGGTCGCGGCTAGCATGGAGTAGAGGCGGATCGGGTCCTGCTCGCGGGCGTTGATCACGGTGGCGGTCTGCAGGATCTCCGGCACGCTGATGATGCTGGCGATGGTGGAATCCTGGAACGCGATCAGGCCCTGGGTCAGCAGCGAAGGCGTCATGCGGCGCACCGCCTGCGGCAGGATGATGCGCCGCGTGACCTGCGGCCCGGTGAGGCCGCTGGCGAGCCCGGCGTGGCGCTGCCCGACGGTGATCGATTGCAGACCGGCGCGCACGATTTCGGTGAAATAGGCGACCTCGAAGGCGGCGAGCGCCAGCAGGGCGGAAAGCCAGGCCGAGTTCGGCCGGCCGGTGATCAGCGGGCCGACGGTGTAGACCCAGAACATGATCATCACGAGCGGCAGGCTGCGCAGCAGGTTCACGTAGGCGGTGACGGGAAGCTGGACCAGGCGCGAGCGCGACAGCCGGCCGGCGGCGAACAGGCAGGCGAGCGGCAGGGCGATGGCGACGGCGCTGAGTGTCAGCCGCACGTTGAAGACGAGCAGCGCGAGCAGAAGGGCGCCCAGATCGGTGCCGCCGCCATGCGTCATCGGAAAAGCTTCACCAGCGGCATCATGATCGTGCGTGAGCGGCATGGAGGCCGTCCCACGGCGAGACATGCGCAGCGCGTGCCATTACTGTCGTTCATTCACGGCAACAGTACGACGGTGAGCGCCACGTCAGCCGCTCTCCCGCCGCATCAGCCCCGGCACGTACGTCCAGCGCTCGACCAGGCTCATCACCCCGGCGATCAGCAGCGCGCACGCAAGATACACGACTGTTCCCAGCGTGTTCGCCTCCACCCAATGAAAAGTGTCGGCGCCGATCTCCTGGGTGATGTACGCGGTTTCCACCACGCCCACCGTCATCGCGAGCGAGGAGCCCTTGAAGATCGTGACGAACTCCGAGGTCAGGCTCGGGGCGATCACCCGCAGCAGCAGCGGCAGGATCACGCAGCGCTGCGCCTGCCACCACGTCAGCCCCGTCGCCAAGGCGCCCTGCCGCACGTGCCGGCTGACTGCGTTCAGCCCGGCGCGCACGTGCTCGGCGATCTTCGCAGAACTGTACATCGAAAGCGCCAGCACCGCGGCGCCGGTCTCCCACCCCATGCGGAACAGCGCGCGTCGCATGTCGAGCGGCAGCAGCCGCGGCAGTACGTAATAGACGAAGAACAGCTGCACCAGCACCGGGATGTTGCGGAACACCTCCACATGCGCGCCGGCGAGCAGGCGCACCGGTGTCAACGGCGCCTCCCGCCCGAGACCGACCAGCACGCCGACGATCATCGCGATTACCCAGGAGACGACGGCGATCTGCACCGTCAGCAGGATGGCGTCGAGCACCTGCGCGCCATAGGGCGGCCGCCACAGCACCGACCAGTCGAGCCCGGCCGGCATCCGGCTATTGCGCCGGCCAGGAATTCATCACGACCAGCGCCTTCAGCGTGTCGTTCATCGGAAACGGCGTCGGGCTCTTCGGCCCGAAATACTGTTCGTACAGCGCCTGCCATTTCCCGCTGGCGCACAGATTGGCCAGCGTGACGTCGGCGATGCGCTTGAACTTCGAGCTCTCCGGCCGGATCGGAAAAGCCTGCAGGAACGTGTTGATGCCGGGATCGAAGATGCGCCACTTCGCCTTGTCCGGCGCGAGCCCGGCGAGGATCGGCCCGTCGGAGCTATAGCCGTCAATCGAGCCGGTCTGCAGCGCGGTAAAGCCCTGGGGATGGTCGGGAAAGCCGATGGTGCGCACCGGCGGCGAGAGCTTTCCCTTGGCGTTCAGGTCACGGTACGCAGGCTCTTCCAGCCCGCCCTGCGGGACGCCGAGCCGCTTGCCGGCGAGGTCGGCGAGCGAGCGGATCGGGCTGTCCGCCGGCACCAGCACTTCCGTCGAAGTCAGGAAATGCGCCATCACGAAATCCACCACCTTCGTCCTCGCCTGCGTCACCACGGTGGCGCCCGCCTCCATGTCGATCGTGCCGTTCTGCAGCAGCGGAATGCGCGTGCCGCCGGTGACCGGAATGGTCTTGAGCTGGATATTTGCGCCAAGCTCGGCCTGCACGGCCTCATGGATGGCGCGCGCAATATCCGTCGCAAAGCCGAGATAGTGCCCGCTCGCGTCCTTGTAGCCGTACGGCGGCGCTGCGTCGCGCACGCCGAGATTGAACACGCCGGCGGTCCGGATGCGGTCGAGCGTATCCTCTGCGCAATTCTCCGCCCGGGCGGGACGCGCGAGCGCCAGCGCGCCCGCCCCGAGTCCCGCACCGAAAACGCCTCGTCGGGTGGGGGCGGCGTGGTGTCGCATGGTCGGGCTCCCTTTCAGAACCGGTCGGCGGAACGGATCGATGGCGTCCTCTTGGTTGGCCCCGCCGCGACCCGTCCGCCTGCCCTTCTGGCCGGCGAGGCTGCCGGCTATTCTCGCGCCAGGCAATGCCCGAGGGGGTCATGGTTCCTGCGAAAGACAGCCTCACCATCTGCTTCGCCCACGCCGCCTACCAGATGAAGGCCTGCTTTGATGCGCTCGGCACGGGCATCCGCAATTACGAGGTACGCGCGCGCGACGATCTGGACCGCCGGATCGCCGATGCGGACGTGCTCGTGGTCTCCGGGATGTGGCACAACGGCCTGATCCCGCGCGCCGAAAAGCTCCGCTTCATCCAGTCGATCAGCTCCGGCACCGACCAGTACGACAAGCCGGCGCTGGCGGCACGCGGCGTTCGCCTCGCGAGCGCGCAGGGCGTGAACGCACGCGCCGTGTCCGAACACGCGATGGCGTTGATCCTCGCGCTGGCGCGGCGGCTGCCGGAGGGACGCGACAACCAGGCCCGGCATAGCTGGCGCGGCATGATCGGCGATCTCGACCGGCGCGAGGACGAGCTGGGCGGCAAGACGCTGCTGATCATCGGCCTCGGCCGCATCGGCGGGCGGCTCGCGCAGCTTGCGAAGGCGTTCGACATGACGGTGCGCGGCGTGCGCCAGAATGTCGCGGCCGGGCCCGGTGC